>ERZ1034626.1112-NODE-1112-length-18557-cov-13.787212_pt1 | contig 18557 bp, 16 predicted proteins | sample MGYA00520652_ERZ1034626 | MGnify/ENA primary metagenome ERZ1034626 (study PRJEB33766, sample SAMN09781765) | gut metagenome | biome: gut microbiome | host: Homo sapiens | place: Madagascar | study: EMG produced TPA metagenomics assembly of the PRJNA485056 data... | reverse complement strand
CGATGTTGTTGACGAAGCGGGTGGCGGGGTTGGTCATGCTGGAGAAGAAGATGGCTTTCAGGCTCACGTCCTGCAGCCGTCCGTTCACCTCGTCAAAGGCGTCGAGGCTCTCGGCTTCGTGGCCGAAGGCCTGAACGACCTTCTGGCCTTCGATCATCTCGTTGACCAGCGCGGTCTGCTCGCCGCGCACGGAGCTCTGCCCCTGAAAATACTTGTAGCTGCGCTTGGCAAGGAAGCTGGCCACCACAAGGCTCAGCGGAGTGATGCAGACCACCACCAAGGTGATGGGCACATTCTCTTTCAGCATGAACAGCAGGGTGCCGAAAATGGTCAGCAGACCGGAGAACATCTGGGTGAAGCCCATCAGCAGACCGTCCGCGAAGGTGTCCACATCGGCGACCATCCGGCTGACGATGTCGCCGGAGGGGTGGCTGTCGAGGTAGGAAAGCGGCAGGGTCTGGATCTTGCGCAGCGCGGCGTTGCGCAGGTCGCGGCTGACGGAGAAGGTGATGCGGTTGTTGCAGACGCTGAGCAGCCACTGCGCAAAGGCGGCGATGACGGCCACCACGACGATCTGCACAACGATGCGCATCACACCGGAAAAATCGACGGTGCCCTTGCCCAGCATCAGGTCAATGGCGCTGCCGCAGAGGATGGGGATATACAACTGGGCCGCCACGCTGACGGCAGCCACGATCAGGCTGCACACCACGAAAAAGCTGTAGGGGCGGATCTTTTCAAGGACCCGGCGGAGCGTTGCCCTGCGCTGTTCGGGGGTCAGCCTACTCTTTGCTTTTGCACTCATTTCTGCGCATCCCCTTTCTTGAACTGGCTGGCGTAGATCTCTTCGTAGACCGGGCAGCTTGCCAGCAGCTCGGCGTGCTTTCCGAGGCCCACGAGCTTGCCGTCGTCCAGCACGAGGATCTGGTCGGCGTGCTGGAGGCTGGCGGCACGCTGGCTGACGATGAAGACGGTCAGGCTGCCGGACAGCGCGGCCAGCGCCTTGCGCAGGGCCGCATCGGTGGCGTAGTCCAGCGCGCTGGCGCTGTCGTCGAGGATCAGGATATCGGGCTTGCCCACCAGTGCGCGGGCAATGGTCAGGCGCTGCTTCTGGCCGCCGGACAGGTTCCGGCCGCCCTGCTCCACCGGCTCGTCAAGGCCGAGGGGCTTCGCTTTGACGAATTCCGCAGCCTGAGCCGTTTCCAGTGCGGCCCACAGGTCGGCGTCGGAGGCGTTCCTGCTGCCCCAGAGCAGGTTCGAGCGGATGGTGCCGCCGAAGAGCTGGGCCTTCTGCATGACGACGTTCACTCTGCCGCGCAGCGTCTCGCGGGGGTAATCTTTGACCGGGCGGCCGAGGATCTCGACGGTGCCCTCGGTGGCGTCATAGAAGCGAGGGATCAGGCTGATGAGGCTGGATTTGCCGCTGCCCGTGCCGCCGATGACGCCGATGGTCTGGCCGCGCTTGGCGGTGAAGCTGATGTCGGAGAGGCTGGGTGCACCGGCCCCGGCGTAGGTCAGGCTGACATGGTCGAAACGAACGGCGTCGTCTGCCTTGTCGGCGTCCACGGCGCTCTGGAGCTGGGTGGGGAACTCCATGCCCGGCTCGGTGTCCAGCACAGCCTGAACGCGGCTGGCACATGCCAGCGCCTTGCTCACCTGAACGATGAGGTTGGCCAGCTTGACCAGCTCCACGAGGATCTGGTTCATGTAGTTGACCAGCGCGATGACATCGCCGGAGGCCATGCCGCCGATGTTGATCTCGATGCTGCCCACATAGAGCAGCGCCACGATGGCAAGGTTGATGATCACATAGGTCAACGGACTCATCAGGGAGGAGAGATGGCCCACATGGAGCTGCATCTTGGTCAGCAGATCGTTGGCCGACTCAAAGCGGTCGATCTCGCTCTTCTCCTTATCGAAGGCGCGGACGACGCGCACGCCGGTCAGGTTCTCGCGGGTCAGGCCCAGCACGCGGTCCAGCCGGGTCTGGGCGGTCTTATACAGCGGGTTCGTGAGGACCATGACGCCGAAGACCACGATGCTCAGCAGCGGGATGGCGACCACGAAGATCCATGCAGCCCGCACATTGACGGCGAACGCCATGATCATGGCACCGAACACCACGAAGGGGCTGCGCAGGAACAGGCGGAGGAAGAGGTTCAGGCCGCTTTGCACCTGATTGATATCGCTGGTCATGCGGGTGATGAGGGTGCTGGTGCCGAGGGTATCCATCTCGGTGAAGCCAAGCTTCTGGATATGCTGGAACAGGCTGTGGCGCAGCGAGGTGGAGTAGCCCACCGCCGCCTTGGCCGAGAAGTACTGGGCCGTCAGGCTGCACGCCAGACCCACCATAGCCAACAGCAGGAGGATGCCGCACCGCACAAGGATATAGTGCAGGTCGTGTGCCGCAATGCCGACGTTGACGATGTCTGCCATGACCAGTGGAACAAACAGGTCGAACGTGGCTTCCAGCATCTTGAACAGCGGCGCAAGCACGGCCTCGCGCTTATAGCCGTTCAAATGGGCAAGCATTTTGTTCAAGGCGAAGATCTCCTTTCCAATTATAACAGGTATAAACTTTACGACAGCTTATTATAGCGCAGTTGAGCTTAGAAAGCTATCATTTTGGCAAAATATTGTAACTGCATGGGCCGCATCTCCGGGATCACTCCGCCCATTGTGAAAATTGGGAAATCCTGCTATAATAATCTATTATGATGAAAAAGAAGGGTGAAGCAGATGGCATATGAGAAAGGCGCACGGCGGTTCCGCCCGGTGGGAAGCCGGAAGAAAAAGACCGCCCCGAAATACGGTCCCACCGGCACCGGCTGCCCGGTGGTGGAAGAGGCTGTGGCACGGCTCTACCGCGACCAGAGCGAGGCGCATTTCTGGGATCTGATGAACGCCCTGAACTATGCGCTGGAGCTGAAAACACGGGTGCTGGTGCCGCTGGATGCCGCCACCGACCCCCAGAGCGGTGCGGCCCCGTGGGCGGCGCTCCCCATCCCGGAGGAAAAGGCGGAAGACCTGCCCCCGTGGCTTCTCCACACCCGGCGGGAGCGCACCTACCTGCCGCTGTTCACCTCGGTGAAGACGGCGGAGGCCGAGCGAACCACCGCCACCCGCCCCATGGCCGAGCGCGGGATGCGGGAAGCCATGGCATACGCCCTGAACACCGAAGGGCTGGACGGCGTGGTCATCGACCCGTGGACGAATTCCGCCACGCTGGACAATTCCATCCTGAAGGGGCTGCTCCGCGCGGCGCGGGGGGACCTCGACGCCCCCGGCGCAGATGAGCTGGACTGTGGCTACGAGGCTGCCTGCCACGGCTGGTGGGATGAGGCCGTTCACTATTACAAGCGTGCCGCCGACGAGGGCAACACCGAGGCGCTGGCTCTGCTGGCGGACTGCATCTATCAGGGCCGCGGCATCCGCCGCAGCAGGACGGAGGCCCGCAAGCTCTGGAAAAAGGCGGCCGCTGCCGGGGAGGTTCAGGCCATGATCGCCCTCGGCGACGATGCACTGGCCTCCGACAAGGAGCTGGCTGTGGCCCTGCAATACTACCGCCGTGCCCAGAGTGCGGGCCGCGGCACGCCGGATGTAGCCTATACGCCCCAGATCCGGCTCCGCATCGCCCAGACCGAGACCCGCTTCGTCTCCCGGCGGAAGGCCCTCGCCGAACTGGCTGAGGCCGAACAGGGCTTCCGGGTCCAGCTGGAACAGGCGGCCCCGGACGCGCAGCTCTGGCTCGACGAGACCCAAAAACTCATCGAAGAGCTGGTGGCCGAGGCAAATCAGCCCCGCTGAATCGGGCAAAACACAGTTTCTTTACATTTGTTCTACGGAATCGTCATAGGAAACCGGTAAGATATTCTTGGAAAAAAATCACGCCGCAAGAAAAGAGGACAAAGCAGTATGAGCAAAGTGATCGGAATCGACCTTGGAACGACCAACTCCTGCGTGGCAGTGGTCGAGGGCGGCAAACCCGTCGTCATCGCCAACGCAGAGGGCGAGCGCACCACCCCCAGCGTGGTGGCCTTTACCAAGGACGGCGAGCGTCTGGTGGGCGGCGCAGCCAAGCGCCAGCTTGCGACCAACTCCGGCCGCACCATCTCCAGCATCAAGCGCCACATGGGTTCCGATTACCGGGTCCGCATCGACGGCAAAGATCTGACCCCGCAGGAGATCAGCGCCATGATCCTGACCAAGATCCGCCGCGACGCCGAGAGCTACCTCGGCGAGCCGGTGACCGAGGCCGTCATCACGGTGCCCGCTTACTTCGACGACAGCCAGCGCAAGGCCACGCAGGACGCGGGCCGTATCGCGGGGCTGAACGTCCTGCGCATCATCAACGAGCCGACCGCAGCAGCGGTGGCCTACGGCCTTGACAACGAGGCTCCCCAGAAGATCCTTGTCTACGACCTCGGCGGCGGCACCTTCGATGTCTCCATCATCGAGATCGAGGACGGCACCTTCACGGTGCTGGCCACCGGCGGCGATACCCACCTCGGCGGCGACGACTTCGACGAGCGGATCGTGGAGTACGCCGTGGCGGAGTTCAAGAAGTCCGACCGCATCGACCTGAGCCGCGACCCCGCCGCCATGGGCCGCTTGAAGGAAGAGGCCGAAAAGGCGAAGAAGGAGCTTTCCAGCGCGCCCAGCGCCCAGCTCAACCTGCCCTTCATCGCGGTGGGGAAAGACGGCCCCCACCACCTTGATCTGACCATCACCCGCCCGCAGTTTGAAATGATGACCGGCGACCTGCTGGCCCGCACCATTCAGCCGGTGCAGAATGCCCTGCGGGACGCAGGGCTGTCCGCCAGCCAGCTGGGCAAAGTGCTCCTCGTCGGCGGCAGCACCCGGATGCCCGCCGTGGAGCGGCAGGTCAAGGAGCTGCTGGGGTGCGAACCCAGCCACAGCCTGAACCCCGACGAGTGCGTGGCCATGGGTGCCGCCGTGCAGGGCGGTCTGCTCCAAGGCGGCGGCAAGCTGGCCGGTGCCACCGGTGCGGCGGCGCAGGGCCTCGTCCTGATGGATGTCACCCCGCTGACCCTCTCCATCGAGACGCTGGGCGGCGTGGCCACCCCGCTTATCACCCGCAACAGCATGATCCCCACCCGCAAGAGCCAGATCTTTACCACGGCCCGCCCCATGCAGACCAGCGTGGAGATCAATGTTTTACAGGGCGAGCGCCACTTCGCGCGGGACAACAAGAGCCTTGGCAAGTTCAAGCTCAACGGCATCCGTGCCAGCTTCTCTTCCAAGCCCCAGATCGAAGTCACGTTTGATATCGATGTCAACGGCGTGGTCAAGGTCTCGGCCAAGGATCTCGGCACCGGGCGGGAGCAGAACATCACCATCACCGGCAGCACCAACCTCTCCGAAAACGAGATCCAGCGTGCCATGGCGGACGCTGCCGCCTATGAGGCCGAGGACAGCCGCCGCAAGGAGCGCTTAGACCTGCACAATCAGGCCGAGGTGCTGGCCTACAAGGTAGACGAAGCGCTCTCCAAGTGCAAAAAGGAACTGGACAAGGACGAAAAGAACCGCATCAAAGCCGATGTGGCAAACCTCCGCCGCTGTCTGCGGAAGGATAAGCCCGAAAAGATGAACGAGACCGAGGAAGCGAACCTCCGTCAGGCCAAACAGCAGCTGGAAACGTCGGCAAACCATTTGATGATGCTGTATACCAGTGAATAGTCTTCCAACGATCCGAATTCGACGCTTTAATATTCTGCAAAAAAACGCTTCAAAACAGCCGGAAATAAAAAATGAGATAGGTTTTCCCGAAAAGGATCACCTGTCTCATTTTTGTTGTAAGCTATCTGTTTTTCTAATAAAGAAGCCGTGCGTCTGTTTCTGCCCTATCTTTTATCAAATGAGAAAACTCTCATTAGCGAAGGTGGAGATCAAAGATGTCTTTTCCGACAAGTAACCCTACACCACGCATTTCATCCTTGGAAATGCCGGAGAAGTAGACATAATATTTACCATCTACCATCGTAAATGTTGAACGATACAGACCTTTGTTGAACCACAGGCAGTTTCTTTTGCTGGGAGAGAAGAACCTCTTTGCAGTTCCAAAATCATAACCATCTTCAGAACAAGCATAGTACAACGACATGCAGCCTCGCGGATAGGTCTTAGACGACTTGTCAAAGGATACAACGATCATTTCATAGCCCTTGTCTGTATGGCGGACTGTCAAATGCCACGAGCGCAGGGAATCCGAGTCATATGCTAATGCCGCATACCGTGTAGCGCTCCAGCCAGTTGAAGGCGTATACTCATTATACTTGACACGGTAGCCGTCTCCGATAGACCACATCCGGTAGATACCATTTTCGTACAATAGGGTCGGGCTGAGATAGTCGTCTTTAGAGCGACTTGTTTCAAGCATAGCCTCTTTTTCAGTCCAATGTACGCCATCACTCGTGCGGCAGCGGTAAAGAATCATCTGATCTTGACTGTCGTCAACATATCTCCACCAGCATTCCAGTTCATTTGTGTCGCTATTATAAACCAATTCCGGATCACTATTATAGCAAACGTGGAATTTATAGTTTTCAGGCGTATCATCCAGCGGATTACTGAATCCACTCGGCAGCACCCAGTTAACGCCATCATTGCTGGCAAGGATATGGGGATTTTCCTTACTGTCATCGGCTTCCGGATAAGGTGAGTACGCGATCCAAAAAGTATAACCATTCCAAGGCTCATCAAAATGTAAAACACTGGGGTGCGTTGCCTGTGTATCCCCATAAGCGGAAGCAAGCTTTAATGGGTCAGACGGAAGACGAAAATCAAACGAAAAACCAGAGCAGACCATAAAAACAAAGAGCGCGCAAAGAAATGCAGCATATTTATGCCGCCGTTTCGGATATGTTTTGGTTTGTGTCGATTCCATCATCTGCGGTGCCCCAGACGAATATTCGTACTTTTCCACGATAGACTCCTTTCAGCAATTCAAAAGCAACTCGAACTATATAAGTATCCTTCTTTATAGCCGAACTGTCAAGGACGAAATGTAAGTAAAAAGAAAAAGCAACAAACGCCTATATCGCGATGGATAAGCTTCTGTTGCTTTAAAGATAAGATTACAGCATCTTGGACAAAAATGCTTTCAGTCTGGGGTGCTTGGGGTTGGAGAACAGCTCCTGCGGGGGCTCATCCTCCTGAATCCTGCCGTCGTCAATGAAGATAACGCGGTTGGACACTTCGCGGGCGAAGCCCATCTCGTGCGTGACCACCAGCATGGTAATGCCGGTATGGGCCAGCTCCTTCATCAGTTCCAGCACCTCGCCGACCATTTCGGGGTCGAGGGCGGAGGTGGGCTCATCGAAGAGGATCACGTCCGGGTCCATGGCGAGGGCGCGGGCGATGGCGATGCGCTGCTGTTGGCCGCCGGACAGGCTCTTGGGGTAGGCGTCGGCCTTGTCGGACAGGCCGACGCGGGCCAGCAGCTCGTCGGCACGCTGGGAAATGGCTTCCTTGTCCTTCAACTTCAGAAGGGTGGGAGCCAGTTCAAGGTTCTGCTTGACGGTCAGGTGCGGGAAGAGGTTGAAGTGCTGGAACACCATGCCCATCTTCTGCCGCACGGCGTCGATGTGGCTGTCATCCACTTCCACGCCCTCAAACTTGATGGAGCCGCCGGTGGGGATCTCCAGCCGGTTCAGGCAGCGCAGGAAGGTGGATTTGCCGCAGCCGGAAGGGCCGATCAGGCAGACCACATCGCCGCGGTAGATGTCGATGTCGATGCCCTTCAGGACATTGAGGATGGGGGTGGGCTGCTTTGCGCCCTTTTTCGTTTCGCCGCCATAGGTCTTGGTCAGGCCGCGGACTTCCAGAATCTTATCGGTCACTTTGAGCCAGCCTCCTCTCAAACTTCGCCAGCAGCTGTGTGAACAGCATGACGAGGATCAGGTAAATGAGTGCAACGCCGCACAGCGGGAACATAGCCTCGTAGGTGCGGTTCATGATGCCCTGTGCCGCATACAGCAGCTCCTTGCCACCGATGACGGTGATCAGCGAGGTATCCTTGAGCAGGATGATGAATTCGTTGCCAAGGGCGGGCAGCACCGCGCGGATGGCCTGCGGGATGATGATGACGACCATGGTGGTCATGTAGTTCAGGCCAAGGCTGCGGCCGGCTTCCATCTGGCCGGGGTCCACGGCCATCAGGCCGCCGCGGATGATCTCCGACACATAGGCGCCGGAGTTGATGCCCAGCGCCAGTGCGCCGACCACCGTGAAGTTGCGGCTGTTGGCGAAGATGACCATGCTCATGATGAGGAGCTGGACCATCATAGGCGTGCCGCGGATGATGGTGGTGTACACCTGACACACGGCGTTGAAGAAGCCCAGCACCGGGTTCTTGTGGTTGGGGCGCTGCTGGTCGTGGGCAACACGGACCAAGGCGACCACGCTGCCCAGCACGATGCCCATCGCCAGCGCAATGGCGGTGACGAGCAGGGTGGTGCCGACGCCTTGGATGTACTGCATCCAGCGGTCCTTCAGGATGAACGCCTGATAAAATTTGTAGAACATTTCCTGCCCGAAGCCGAGCTTCGTGCCGCTGTTGAGCAACTCTTTCAGCAGTTCGTATTGTGCGGCCATTCGCATCCTCACTTTCGTTTTTTTGTCAGAATTTTGTAACCTTGTTTTTCCAAAAAAGGGGAGGTGCCCCAGTTGGGGTGCCTCCCCGTGGTACGATGTACGGCCCGGCTTATTCAGCGGTGATGTACTTGTCCACGATGGACTGCAGGGTGCCGTCAGCCTTCAGTTCTTCCAGAGCGGCGTTGACAGCAGCTTCCAGAGAAGAACCCTTTGCCATACCAATGGCGTAATCCTCCTCGGCGTAGCTGGTGTCCAGAATGACCAGACCGGGGTTGGCGGCCACATATTCCTTGGCAGGGGCGTTGTCGATGACCACAGCGTCCACCTGGCCGTTGTTCAGGGCCTGCACAGCGGTCAGACCGTTGTCGTAAGCCACCACGGCGTCATCGCCGAAGTCATCGGAGCAGTAGATGTAACCGGTGGTGCCGCGCTGAGTGCCGATCTTCTTGCCCGCCAGATCGTCGGGAGAAGCGATGTCGGAGCCCTCAGTCACAATGATGGACTGGATGCCGGTCGCATAGCTGTCGGAGAAATCCATCACAGCCTTGCGCTCGTCGGTGACGGTGACGCCAGCCATGACGATATCAGCCTTGCCCTGCTGGACGCTCAGCAGCGCTGCGTCGAATTCCATGTCGTCGATCTGCAACTCCAGACCCAGCTTGTCCGCAATGGCCTGTGCGGTCTCCACGTCGATGCCCTCGATGTCACCGGCGTCGGTGGTCATCTCGTAGGGAGGGAAGGTGGCGTTGGTGGCCATGGTCAGCTTGCCAGCCTCAACGGTGGTCAGCTCACCGGCGGCAGCGCTGGTGGAAGCAGCCTCAGAAGAAGCGGCAGCAGAGCTTGCAGCGGAAGAAGCGGTGCTGGAGGAAGAACCACCACAGGCGGTCAGAGCCAGAGCGGCAGCGGTCAGACCAGCGGCAGCGAGAAAGCTGCGGCGAGTAATCTTTTTCATATTCAAACACTCCTCAATTGATTGTATAATCTTTCACGTCTGCGGCGGCGATGCGATTCATCGAAGCGCCGGAGAACGGTTTTAGTATAGATTGTACAAATAAAAAAGTCAAGTGTTGTGCAAAAATTCGATAAAAATGAAACCTTTTTGAGAACACTTATGCAATCAGATGGGAGAAATGAATGCATATATGCAATAAACCTCTCCGTCAATGCTTCGCATTGCCACCTTCCCTAATAGGGGAGGCCTTGGCAGCCGGATGAAGCTTGCTGGATACGCCAGAGGCTCCCCTACTAGGAAAGACTCCCTCCGGCCGGAGGGAGATGTCGCGCAAGCGACAAAGGGTGGACGGCTGGCGAGCGCAAGCGAGACTGAGAGGTTGTACGAAGACAAGCCTCACAAGTATCTTGCAATTTCCTCTTTGCTCCGCTTCGGAACGCAGTAGTCCCGGTTTTCGTCCAGATAATACTTCACACCGGTCTCCTCGGTCATAGGAACGATGTGTGCTTCGTGGGATGGGTAGCCAAAGGCCACCATGTACATCAGCTTCTGCGGCTCCTCGATGTGGAGCAGCTCGGTGAGGGCGGGCTTATTGATGGCCCCCATGATGCAGCTGCCCACGCCTTTATCCCAAGCGGCCAGCGTCAGGTTGGCCAGCGCGATGCCGAGGTCAACCCCGTGGTCACCGGGCAGCGAGGTGTCATCCACCACGGCGGCATACAGCGTCGGCTGTTCGTCAGCCTTCGGGGTGCCCTGCTCCGGCGGCAGATAGGCCGCCCATTTGACCAGCGGCTGCACAGCAGCCACGGCTTCGGGGGTATCCACGATGACCAGCCGCACCGGCTGGCGGTTGGCAGCGCTGGAGGAAATACGGACGGCTTCGATGAGGTCCTCCACCACGTCCTGCGGCACAGCCTTCTGCCGGAACCGACGGTAGGTGCGGCGGGTGAAAAGCTTTTCCATCACAGACATCTTATAAATTTCTCCCTTCCGTGATTTGCCCAAATCGGCGCATTTTAACAAAAATAGTATAGCGCATCCCGGCCCTGCACGCAAGCGGCAGGACAGCACTTCGGTTAAAAAGGAACAATTGACAGCATTTCCCTTCAAATGGTATAATGAGGGTGCAAAAAAACACGCGGAAACGACGCTTTGAACGGAATTCAACCGTGTGGCCCTGCCCGTTCGCAGGGAGAAAGGAACTGCTATGAGAACCCGTATTCTGAAAACGCTTGCGATGCTGGGGCTTTCGGCCTGTCTGCTGGTCGGCAGTGCTGTTTCCGGCTTCGCCGCAGACGCTGCAAACAAGGATACCTGTCCCAAGAGCAAGGATGGCAAGCACGATTGGAAGATCACCGAGGAGTGGAAAGAGGACTGCATCCCCACCGACTTCTCCCTTGACGGAGAGACCATCACCCTCTGCCCCCACTGCGGCAAGGAGGGCAAGACGGACCCGGTCGAGCGGCTGAGCGAGGTGAAGTTCGCTTTCTCGAATTACTCCAACATCAAGGTGTACAAGGGCAGCCTGAAAAACGGCAAAACGGTGATGACCGTTGCCTTTTACAATTCCACCTACATCCAGAACGCTGTCTGCGCCAAGTGCGGTAAGGTCGAGAACCTGCGCACCACCACCGCCCGCGTGATGGATTCGGACACCACCACGAACATCGAGCTGCCGGTGGAAGCGGTCAAGGGCTACTCTCTGCTGCTGGTCAATGCCGACGGCACCAAGACCCCCATCGACGTCTCCATCGACGAGGCCCGCAACAAGGCTTTCTTCCAGTTGAACACCAAGGGCGGTGCCAAGCTGATCGAGATGGTGGCAAACGGCTGAATTTTCCCTTTTCCTGCTATGATTGAATAGATCCCCCTCAGCAGACCAATCCTCTGGATATCATTTCCAGCGGAAAGGTCTGTTTTTTATGGAATCTGCAATGTTCTCCCGCCGCAGGATGCTTCTTGGCTGCATCACGCTCGGCGCGGCGCTGGCGCTCTGCGTCGGCATCCAAGCGCTCTTTGGCTGGGGATGCGCCCAGCTGGACACCGGGGCCGCGCTCTCCGCCGACACGCTGCGGCTGCACATCCGTGCCGCCAGCGATACCATCGCCGACCAGACGGACAAGCTGGCCGTGCGGGACGCTCTGCTCGCCTATCTGGACGCCCACTGCACCGCCTCCACCCAGCCCGAAGCCCGCGCGTGGGCTGCCGCACACCTGCCTGACTTGCAGCTTGCCGCCGCCGGGGCGCTGGCGCGGCGGGGCAGTTTTGCACCGGTGCGGGTGCAGTTGGTGGAAATGTACTTCGATACCACCCGGTATCCCACCGGCGTTCTGCCCGCCGGGCGGTATCAGGCTGTGCGGATCGACCTTGGCGCAGCACCCTACGGCCGGAACTGGTGGTGCGTGCTCTACCCCGGCCTGTGCCGCTCCGCCTGCGGCGGCTACGCCGCCCCCGCCGAAAACGACCTCGTCTGCGGGCAGTACGTCTTGCGGTTCAAGTGCGTGGAAACATGGCAGAGATGGACCTCCAGCCGCCGGGACAAGGTCCTCATCGGCAGCCGTTAAGTCACGTCCCTTCCCTGCGCTGCATAAGCTGATTGTGGAAGGAGTGTGACCACAATGGCGATCCCTGCGTATTATTCCCTGATCCAGAACGGCTCCACCGGACCGGATGTCGCGCTGGTGCAGACATGGCTCAACGGTGTGCGGGACAGCTGCACATGGTACCCTGAGCTGACCGTGGACGGCCGCTTCGGCACCAAGAGCGAAAACGCCGTGAAGGAGTTCCAGCTCAAGAACAGCATGAACATGGACGGAAAAGTAGGCGCGAACACATGGAACGTGCTCTACGCCAAGTACACGGCCAAGCACGGCCTGAATGTCCCCTACCCCGGCGTCGTACTGCGGAGCGGCACTGCGGGCGGCACCGTCCGGCTGGTGCAGCAGAAGCTGAATTCGCTGGGCGAGAAGCTGACCACCGACGGCAAATACGGCGCTTCTACCGTTGTCGCTGTCCAGCGCTACCAGCGCCGCAACGGCCTGACCGCTGACGGCTCCGTCGGCAAGGCAACGTGGGAAAAGATGTTCTAAATTTTCACAAAACGGCATCTGCAAGTCATCCCCTTGCAGATGTCGTTTTTGTGTTATAATAGGAGTATCTCAACCGAAAGGCGGTGCACCATGCGCTTACTTCATCTCTCCGACCTCCACCTCGGCAAGCGGGTGTGCGAGTTCTCGATGCTGGACGACCAGCGGTACATTTTAGAGCAGATCCTCTCCCTCCTCGACTCCAGCCCCGTGGACGCTGTTCTGCTGGCGGGCGACTTGTACGACAAGCCCGTTCCCCCTGCCGAGGCCGTCCGGCTGCTGGACTGGTTCCTCACCGCGCTTTCGGCCCGGCGGCTGCCGGTGTTCGCCATCAGCGGCAACCACGATTCCGCCGAGCGGATCGCGTTCGGCTCGCACCTGCTGGCCGGGAGCCGGGTCTACGTCAGCCCGGTGTTCGATGGGGTCCCCGCGCCCATCACCCTGACCGACGACTTCGGCCCCGTGGACATCTATCTGCTTCCCTTCCTGAAGCCCGCCATGGTGCGCCATGTGTACCCGGACGAGCCCATCGAAACGTACAGCGACGCGCTGGGCTGTGTGCTGCGCCGCTGCACCCCCGACCCCGCCCGCCGCAGCGTCTTGGTGGCCCATCAGTTCGTGGCCGGGGCCGCCGCCTGTGAGAGCGAGGAACCCTCGGTGGGCGGGCTGGACTGTGTGGACGCCGCCCTCTTCGACGGCTTCGACTATGTGGCACTGGGCCACCTGCACAGCCCGCAGAAGGTGGGGCGGGACACGGTGCGCTACTGCGGCACTCCGCTCAAGTACTCGTTTTCCGAAGCCCGCCAGCACAAGAGCGCGACCCTTGTAGAGCTTGGGGCGAAGGGTGATGTCCGTATCACCACCCTGCCCCTGACGCCCCGGCACGACCTGCGGGAAGTGCGCGGCAGCTACATGGAACTGACGGACCGCCGCCGCTACGCAGACACCGCCGTGGACGACTACCTCCACATCACCCTGACCGACCAGCAGGACGTGCCCGACGCGCTGGCGCGGCTGCGGGTCATCTACCCGAACCTCATGCGGCTGGACTACGACAACCTCCGCACCCGGTCCCAGAACGACCTCGACGCCCCGGCCCGGACCGAACAGAAAACGCCGCTGGAACATTTCGCGACCTTCTACGAATTGCAGAACAACCAACCCATGACGAGCCAGCAGACCGCCTTCTGCCAGCAGCTCATCGAAACGCTCTGGAAGGAGGAGGATGTATGAGACCGCTCAAGCTGACCCTTTCGGCCTTTGGCCCCTATGCCAGCGCCACCACCTTGGAGCTGGAACGTCTCGGCAAAGGCGGGCTCTACCTCGTCACCGGCGACACCGGCGCAGGCAAGACCACCCTCTTCGACGCCATCACCTATGCTTTGTACGACCGCTCCAGCGGCGGCGTGCGGGACGGCGGGATGCTCCGCAGCAAATACGCCGACCCCGGCACTCCCACTTTCGTGGAGCTGGAATTCGAGGTGCGCGGGGCACGGTACACCGTCCGGCGCAACCCGGAATATCTCCGCCCCAAGGCACGGGGTGAGGGCTTCACCACCGAAAAAGCCGACGCCACCCTCACCTTTGCCGACGGCCGCCCGCCCGTGACCAAGGCGAAAGAGGTCACCGCCGCCGTCACTGAGCTCATTGGGCTGGACTACAACCAGTTTTCCCAGATCGCCATGATCGCGCAGGGGCAGTTTACCCGGCTGCTGAACGCCACCACCGAAGAACGGAGCCGGATCTTCCGCAAGCTGTTCCGCACCCAGCGCTACCAGAAATTGCAGGACGCCCTCCAAGAGGAAAACGCCAAGCTCACCGCTCAGCGCACGGCCCAGAACGTCCAGTTGGACGCGGTGCTGTCCGGCATCCGGTACGCGGCCGATGACCCTGACGCCGACGCGCTGGGGGCGCTTTCGGCCCAGACAGCCCCGGAAGAAGTGACCGCCCGGCTGGACGCCCTGCTCACCCGGCAGGAAGCAGCCCTGTCCGCCGCCGCTGCCGCCCACACGGACGCGCAGACCCAGTTGGACGCTTTACAGCAGACCCTCGGCAAGGCGGAACAGGCTGAAGCCCTCCGCCGCCAGCTCGAAACCAAGCAAGCAGCCGCCCAAAGCGAAGCCGACCTTGAACAGGCCAAGGCCCGCCGGGCGCGGGCCCTGCTCAACACGCTGGACGAGGAGCTGGCCCGGACGGAGACGGAGCTGGCCGCCCTCGGCGACCCGGAGACGCAGAGCGCCCTCCTTACCGCCCAAAAGCAGCAGCTGGCCCAGCGGGAGGCGGCGCTCACCGCCCTCTCCGAAAGCCTGACCGAGGACCAGCGCCGCACCCACGCCGCCAAACAGGCGCAGGAGCGCTACCGCACTGCCGCCGAGGTGCAGGATGCCGCCCACGCCCGGCGGGACACGCTGGAGCGCGGCTTTCTGGACGCACAGGCCGGGCTGCTGGCCCAGACTCTGACCGAGGGCACGCCTTGCCCCGTCTGTGGCAGCACTCACCACCCGGCCAAGGCCTTGCTTCCCCGCACCGCCCCCACCCAAGCGCAGGTGACCGCCGCCAAAAAAGCTTCGGAAACTGCTGACCGCGCCGCACAGGAAGCCGCCGCTGCCGCGCGGGAGGCTCTTGCCACCCAGCGGGAGGGCAAGGCCACCCTCCGCCGGGATGCCGAGCAGCTTCTGCCGGAGCGGTTCACCTCCCCCGACGGGCCGGTGCCCCTGACGGTCGTCCTGCTGAAAACAGCCCTTGCCGAGGAAACCGCCGCCCTGCAGGCGGCCCAGCGCGAGAACCGGGAGTCCCTGCGGAAAGCGGGTGCCGACTGCACCCGCCGCACCCAGTTGGAAGCGGCACGCAAAACGAAAGCCGCCCAGCGCACCGCGCTGGAAGCCGCCGCCGCTGCCGCCGAACAAGCCGCTGCCGCCCGCACCGCCACGGCGGCGGCGCTGGCCCAGCAGCTCACCGACGCCAAGCAGAGCGTTCCCGGTGACCTCGACGCCCTGCGGGCCCGGCAGACGGAGCTGCAAGCCGCCCGCGGGCAGGCCGCCGCGCTGGAAAAGGCCCTGACGGCCCAGCTCGTGCCCAACCGAAGCGCCGCCGCCGACTACCGCCGCCTTGCCGATGCCCGCCAGACCCTCGAAGCCCGGTGGCAGTGGGTCAACGCGCTGGCCGCTACGGCGGGCGGCACCCTGAGCAGCAAGCAGAAGATCCGCCTCGAAGCTTACATCCAGATGCACTACCTCGACCGCATCCTCGTCCACGCCAACACCCGGCTGATGCAGATGACCGCTGGGCAGTACGAGCTGGAGCGGGTGGGAGCCGAGAACCAGCGCAGCCAATCCGGCCTTGACCTCGGCGTCATCGACCACTACAACGGCACCCGCCGCAGCGTCAAGACCCTTTCCGGCGGCGAGAGCTTCAAAGCGTCACTGGCGCTGGCGCTGAGCCTCTCGGACGAAGTACAGCGCACCGCGGGCGGCATCCGGCTGGACACCCTTTTCCTCGACGAGGGCTTCGGCTCGCTGGACGACGAGAGCTTGGAACAGGCCATCCGCGTCCTCTCCTCCCTCACCGAGGGCGACCGCCTTGTGGGCATCATCTCCCACGTCGCCGCCCTCAAGGACCGCATTGACCGGCAGGTGCTGGTCAAAAAGGCCCGCAGCGGAGGGAGTACGGTGAAGTTGGTCGTATGATCTTTTCATCCTAAGTCCAATCTATAGCAATTCAACTTTTTAATGCAACAGCAACAACGTTGAATTGCATATCGCAAATATGCTGTTGAATGTTGCGCTAATTTCTTGACTTGCGATAAACTGACGTGCTGCTGCCCCGCTGGCGGGCTTGCCCTCTCTGCCTTACGGTACGCTGTGCGAAACAAAGGCGCAGCGTTTCCTCTGCCGTCCTTGCCCTCTCAGGCGCTTCGCGCCAGCTCCCCCAAAGTGGGAGCCCTTGGCAGTCCGCCAAGTTTCCCATTTTATACTTTACGCTCTGCTGCCGCAAAAAGAGCCGTCAGGCGCTGTGCTCAGACTTCACGCCTTTGCCAAGGCCTCTCACTTTGGGAGAGGTGGCATCGCGTTAGCGATGACGGAGAGGGCAAGCCCGGCTGAGGCGGCGCAGAGCCTAGGTTTAGATCGTGCTTCCGATGGGGCTGCGCTTCCGCAAGGCAGTGCCTTCGTTTCGCAGCGGCTTACATTCTTCTCCCATACATATTCCTCCACGTTTCTGCAAATCTTAAACGTGGAGGTGTTTTTATGGAACCGAAAAAGCGCAGCATCCCTATGACGGACGGGACGCCGGTGGCGTGCCGCCAGAAGAACGCCCAAGAGTTTCTGGCGGGGAATGTACCGGGCGTGATGGCCCAGTACGGGCTGGGACTGTTCGGCCCGGCGCAGCAGCAGCACAGCCGCCACCCCGCCCCCGACGACCCCGAAGGCGTCCGCGAGCTGGTGGACTGGCGGCAGGAAGCCCCCTACGGCTAAACATTGGCTAAAATTTTCAAAGAATTTTCAATTTCCGGTTGAAATCTTCGCCGTGTTCTTTTATTATGGTAGCAAACAAAGCAAAGGCAGGTAAAGGAACTATGGCAGAAATCAAATACGAAGTCGTCCAGCGCATCGCGGTGCTTTCTCAGCGGCCCCGCGGCTGGGAGCGTCAGCTCAACCTCATCAGCTGGAACGACGGCGAACCCAAGTACGACATCCGCGACTGGTCCCCGGACGGCACCCGCATGGGCAAGGGCATCTCCCTGAGCCACGACGAGCTGGCCATCCTCAAGGGCATCCTCGACGATCTGGAGCTGTAAGATGGGAGACCGCGAAGAGTTTTTGGCCATCTGGCACCAACACGTCTCCCGCCCCGGCAGCGAAAAGCTGCTGGACTGGCTGGACAAGAAGACGGATTTCTTCACCGCACCGGCGTCCACCCGCTTCCACGGCGCGTGTGAAGGGGGCCTGTGTATGCACAGCCTGAACGTTTACCATGCGCTGCACGACACCTTCTTCACCGAAGGCGACAGCGAGGAGACCTTCGCCATCTGCGCCCTGCTGCACGACCTGTGCAAGGCCAACTACTACAAGGCCGGGACCCGCAACGTGAAGAACGACGTCACCGGCCAGTGGGAAAAAGTGCCCTCCTACAGCGTAGAGGACCTGTTCCCCTACGGCCACGGCGAGAAGAGCGTCTTCCTCATCGAGCGGTTCATGAAGCTGAAGATCGAGGAGGCCGTCGCGATCCGCTGGCACATGGGCGGCTTTGACGACGCAGCCAAGGGCGGCTGCTTTGCCATTTCGGAAGCCTACGACAAGTACCCGCTGGCTGTCAAACTGCACATCGCAGACCTTGAGGCCACCTATCTCATGGAACACCGCACCAGTGCGGTACGATAACACGCAAAAAAGCCGTCCCGGATGCAGCTGCATCTGAGACGGCTTTTTGTGTTTCTTAACCCATCAGGGCTTCCAGTTGATGTACGATGTCCACCGAAAGCTGATCGAGGGCGGTGGTGGGCTTCCAGTCCTTTTGTTCAAAGGGAGATGGCCGCTCTCCCTCCTGCGGTCCGGCGGGCGGCTCCGGTCTGGTTTCTTCCGGGGCAGGAGCTTCTGCCTCCGGCTTTGCCTGACCGGGAAAGACGATCACCGGCAGACCCGGCTGATCGAGCACCGGGGGCTGGGGACGCTTTGGGGGGAGCAGCTCGTTTTTCCGGGCCTGATCGCACAGTGCTTCCAGCTCCGCGTTCTCCTGCCGCAGCGCGACCATCTCGCGCTCACAGGCAAACAAGCGGGTCTGATAGCGCCGGATCTCGGCATTGGCTGCCGAAAGGCGGCGGTTCAGTGCTTCCACCTCGCCCTGCACCATGGTTTCCTCCACTTCCTGCACCTTGCGCAGAGCGCGGCGGTATTCGCTGGCCGCAG
>ERZ1034626.1108-NODE-1108-length-18573-cov-6.673993_pt1 | contig 18573 bp, 14 predicted proteins | sample MGYA00520652_ERZ1034626 | MGnify/ENA primary metagenome ERZ1034626 (study PRJEB33766, sample SAMN09781765) | gut metagenome | biome: gut microbiome | host: Homo sapiens | place: Madagascar | study: EMG produced TPA metagenomics assembly of the PRJNA485056 data... | reverse complement strand
GCTCTTGTCGAAAAAACTGATGAGCTAAAGCAAAAAATGAAAACCTTAAATGAGGTTGTTGAATCTTATAAAAATTATTTGTGTGAACGTTATCTTGAATATTTTAAGGTAGAAACACAAATAACGAAATCTCGTTTAAATAATTCTCGCCAGATAGAATTTTGTATCCAAATAAATGGGGCAAATGTACAATTCATATATGATTTCTTAAAACATTATCAGTACGTTTGGTTTGGAGCTAAATATCCATTGAAAAGATGGAATGGAGAAGAATTTGACTCAAACACAAGTAAAGATATAAAGAAAATCATAGAAGGAAATCGCATGGATGGGTATGGGTTGGATAATGGCGATAATTACGCGAAGTGTGTAGAAGATGATTTCAAGAATTTTTATAGTGATAAGGATTATTTCTGTAAATACTGTAAAGATAACAAAACTGCAGTTGAAGAAATAAAAAAATATAAAGAAATAATAGAGTCACTTGCGACAAATAATAATAGGTGTTAATGAAAACCGTTATCTATTCAAGTCTTGCAGAAATCAATAACCGAAACGATGGATACAATAGAATATAAAAAGATAGCATATTTGTTAGGATGCTATATGGTAATTGTTGATAAGGAAATCAATCAGATGGAGGTTGATGTCCTTGATAACTATCTGCCATTATCTAAGGATGATGAACTTTATCATCAGAGGATGCAAATCTTCTCTGATGATGAAGAACGTATTAAGCTTAAAGATTTACTTGACAAGTTGGTTATGGCTAATTATTCTGTTGCTGAGAAAACGGAAATAGTCACCCTTCTTGCTCGAATAGCTTATGGTGATGATTATATGGCAAATTCAGAATTGGAATTGCTTATTAAGGTTGGTAAACTTTTAAAACTCGATATTGACCAAATCATAGAAGAAATACAGTCTGAGTCAAATAAAAGAATAGTCTCTTCTCAACTCTCTTCTTTAAAACGATTTGTAGGAAAAATGGAGAATACTATCTATCAGAGTTTTGCAAATTCTGATAAGAAAAGTGTTGTCGATATGATGTTGGGTGGTCTTGGTTATTCTGCATCCATAGAGCAAATCACTGAAGATGCAGAGAATGATCTTGGTCGTGTTACGAGAATAATCGATGAATTGAATAATTTGTTGAATGAAGAGTATAATCATCTGACAAAAATCAAGAAGTCTTCCAAAAAGGTTTCTAAGGAAGTTTTGAAAATAGAAGAACTTGTTCAATCAACAAGAGATAATTTTAAGAATATTATTGATGAGAGTTTGAGTAACAATAAAGAAGTATTAGATAAGAAAAGAAGAAATATCCGATACTTCACTATAGCCTTTATGGGTAGAACGAAGGCAGGAAAGAGTACTCTTCATAAAGTTATCACTCAACAGGGAAATGACGATATAGGAGTAGGCAAGTTGCGTACTACACGATATAATAGAAGTTGGTATTGGAATAAACTTCGTATTGTTGACACTCCTGGTATAGGTGCACCTGGCGGTGAAGCAGATACCGAAATCGCTAAGTCTATTATAGATGAAGCCGACATAGTTTGCTATGTTGTGACAAGTGACTCTATACAAGAAACAGAGTTCGATTTCTTTTCAACGATAAAAGAAAGAAATAAGCCGTTATACATAATTTTAAATGTCAAAAGTAATCTTAATCAAGCCATTCGTTTAAAAAGATTTATAGCAAATCCAAATAATTGGAGACTTGGTGATGGCCCTCAATCTATTAAGGGACATATAGAGCGCATTCATGATAAGCTTGATGGTAAGTACAACATGGATGCCGTTCGTATAATTCCGATTCATCTTTTAGCTGCGCAAATAGCCCTTTCTGGAGAGCAAGATTCTAAGACTTCTAAGATACTATTTGATTCTTCTAATATATCTGAGTTTACAAATTCGGTAAAAAAAGAAGTGCAGTTGTCTGGTAGTTTGAAGAAAAGTTTGAGCGTTATTGATGGTACTTCTTACCAGATAAATACAATATGGCATAAGATTTACGCTGACTTGAAAAGCCTGAAGGAAGGTAATGAGGTATTGAAGAAGAAACAAACGAAAAATTATACTTTTTTTAAGAATGAGTTAACTCAAGTCGAACAATACTTAAAGACCATTTTTCAAGGAACAAAAGACGAACTTCATAATCGTGCTTCTGCTTTTGCAAACGAGCATTATGATGATGAAAATGCAGGAAAAGCATGGAGTAAGGATATGGTTGTGAAGTCCATAAACAAAAGACTTGAACAAAAAATACAGGACAGATTTAATGATTTGAATGAAAAGATAAAATCAGAAGTAGAGGAGATGATTATGGACATACGTATATCTCTTGCTACAGATAATATTGGTTCCAATGTTTCTGGTGAGTCTGTAACCAATACGCGATTAGCAGCACGTGTGTTTGTTTATATAATGACAGTTGTTGCTTCAATGATAGTTCCTGCTGTAGGTATTATTGTTGGAATTATTGGTTCTTTCTTTACGGGTCTATTTACTTCAAAGTCAGAAAAGATAAGAAAGGCTACAGAAAACTTGCGTAAGCAACTATGTGATAGTATTGATTCTGGTATTGATAAGAATTTGAAACAAGTTCTTGAGAAAACAAGAAAGTCAATAAATGATACATATAAATCTATTGATTCGGTGTTGAAAGCTTATACTAAAAATGCCGATAATATAATAATAGATATGGATAAACTTGTTAAGCAAGTTCAAGAAAAAGAGAACGCTATAAATTCTTTGGTAAGTCTTCGAATTCTTGATTTTGTTGGCAAGAATCCTATTAAAGATATTAGTATAAATGAAATGAGTAACCAAGTGTTATGTGATGGGTATCCTGTTGAAAGAGATTGGCAAAAGCAATCTATCAAGTTCCTATATAACACGGGGCTTTCAGACAAGAATATTCAAAAGATAGAAAAAGCAACTCAGATGACAATAAAAACCAAATAATATGGCACAACAATTTAATTATGCAGTCTACCAAGAAAGACTTAGTAGACTGGAAGCTAAAACTCGAGCGTTGTTGAAAGAAACCAACAATACAGAGTTGACTCGTAAGATGGACTCGGAACTTGCTAGCTTGCAAGACCGTAAAGAACTACGCTTGGCGTTTGTAGGACAATATAGTTCTGGCAAATCTACTATTATTTCTGCATTAACAGGTAGAAAGGACATTAAAATAGATGCAAATGTCGCTACAGATCATGTATCGGAATATAAATGGAACAACATTGTTCTTATGGACACTCCGGGCATTCTTGCAGGTAAAGTAGAATCGCATGATGAGAGTACTAAAGCTGCTTTAAAAGAATGCGATTTGATATTTTATGTCTTAACCTCCCAACTTTTCGATGATGTATTGTTCAATAATTTCATCGATTTGGCTTACAATCAGCATTTTGCAGACAAGATGTTTATTGTTGTCAATAAGATGGGAATGGAGTCGGGAGAGTTTGACCAACTTGTAGACAACTATACTATCTCGTTGGAAAAAATATTCTCAGAAAGAGGCTATGAACTGAAAAACTTTCCTCTTGCCTTTATTGATGCGGCAGACTATATGGATGGTATTGATAAAAACGACAATGAGTTTGTTCAATTAAGTAACTTTGAACATTTTATAGATATGCTCAACGTCTTTGTCGCTCGCAAGGGAATGATAAAAAAGCAATTTGATACTCCTGTTAGAGTTTATCAAAGTTATCTTAAAAATATTGCAGTTACTGCTGTAGACCAGACTTTGTCAGACTTCTATAATCAGTTTGAGCAGAAATTACGTCATAGCCTATCAGACTTAAAGCGAGATACTAATAATGATTTGTCTTCGTTTGCTTCTATGGCAATGAGTAAAGTCATTTCTTTGTCTAATGATATTGGAGGCATTGACGAAAATGATTGGAAATGCAAGCAAGAAGATTTGAATTCAGAATTGCAGGAAATTATATCTAATACATCTACTAAGATAGAAGACACAATCAATTCAAATTATGAGCGATTGATGAATGATGTCAATGATTTCTGTGGTAAGGATTCGCTTGTTAAATACTCTGGAGATATAGATAGAAAATTGGCTTCTCCTGATATCAGCATTGAGGAGCATAAGAACCTATCTATGCAGAAAAAAGCTTTAGATCTTTTAAAACAGGGTGGTGTACAGATTGGAAATATGGCCCCTAATGTAACTAAATTAGCAGGTGGTATAAGCCAAGCTTCAGGATCTGCGCTTCACAAAATGGTGTTGGATGTTGGACATTTCTTTGGAAAGTCCTTTGGTCCTTGGCAAGCTGTAAGATGGGCAAGTAATATCGCTAAAGTTGCAAAGTTTGGAATACCGGTAGTTTCTGCTGGTATTGAGATTTGGATGCAGTTTAGAGAAGATTCTAAAGAAAACAAGCGTTTAGAGCAGATAAAAAGTGCAAAGAATCAGTTTGTCTCTACTTATCAGGTAGAAATAAATAAGGTTGCAGAGCAATTTGAGAAGTATTTATTACAGGTATTTGGTAATTATACCAATAAGCTGAAAGAGATAAATCACTCTAAGACAGAGTTGATAGAAGCTTCTAATAAGAATGATATTACGATTAAGAAGATCAGTGAGCTGGATGCGGAATATGCAGACTTCATTGATGCTATAGAAGTAGATGAGTAATTATGTTCAAGTATAATTATTATGGCAAAGAATGAAAATAAAATTTTAGAGGAGTTGAGACGAAGAGGCGGGATTTGTGCAGATCCAGCTCCTGGAGTCGGAGGCATTATTGGCTGGTTGACAAGCTTGTTTACCAAGAAAAAGTAAGCCGCATATACTTTTTTTCTTGATGTTCTGCCACCATTTGACACATCTATATAGTTATTTTGCAGCCGAAATCAAATGTGTAAATATATATAAGGTAAAGTGAAAATGGAAAAGAACATCAAGGAAAAAGTATCTAGGGGTTTTGAACGTAGTGTTGGAAATTGTGGCGAATAGTTTTTGGTTCTTCTTCTCAAAATGTTAATGGAACCAGAAGGAGGAGGCTGATAAAAGCGAATGCTTTGGTGAAACGGGGTATTGAGTGGAATGCTACTATCGAATATATTCTTAGGAATGTGTGGACTGTGGAAACTGTTGTAGAAATCATTCAAGATTATTTCGACAAGTTGTTTATTTCAAGATTTAATATTGTGAAGATATAATATGGCAAAGAATTTTGACGAGATTCTGACTTCAATGTTAGAACAATTAGAAAACAATCCTGACCAGGATATTGATGTGCTGGTTAAGGGTGAGTGTGAGAAAATGGGAGTTTCGGAGGAAAGCATGGCATTACTCTCTGAGACTAACGAGTATATTGATGGCTTTGCAGAGAAAATGGCTGCACTGCAAAAGGCTAAGGAGGAAGGCAAGTCTCGCAAGCAATGGATGCTTGAAGAGATGGACAGAATATTGGAGGGACGCGACGAGCAAGAGAAGGCAGAAATCGTCTCTGCCATTTCTGATGCTGGTGAGAATGTGAATAATGAAACCTTAAACGAAGAGGAGGACTAAGATTATGAAGTTTATAGCGTATAACGAAGATGAAGGTCGTAATGAGTTTGTTTCTCATGTTGAAGGTGAAAGTCGCAAGTATTCAGCTCTCCAGTCATTGTTGTCTGGTCGCAAATTAGAACAAGAAGAAGTAGAAAGCCTTAAAGAGTTCAAGGAGGTTCAGCAATTCCTGGATTCCCCTGTAGGTGATGCTTCTGAAGCAAAGTTGAAAAAGGTATTTGCAACTGCAATTATAATAGCTAATGAGCAAGGAACATTACCTTTTTCTATTGAAGACAAGAGTCCGATTGCTATTGCGAGTGCTGTTGACGAAGGTCTGAACCGTGTAAAGCTTTCGTATAAGCTTGCCAATGAGGATTTGGATGCTATTGAAGTAGCAGACAAATTGATTGATGCAACGGTGGCTCGTGTTATAACTGTAGCTGATAAAATAATAGAGCGTGGAGTACCGGTAGTATTGAACCGTGTTTGTGCTGTAATAGCAAAGGTATATCCTCCTGCTTCGGTATTCGTTCCAGTTATAAAGAATGCAGAGAAGTTTATCGTAACTGCAGCAAAAGCGGCAGTACTAAAAGGATTGAACTATGTAGCAGAAGGTGCAAAAACGGTAGTACGTTCTGTTGCTAAAGGTTTAGATAAAGCACGTAAGAAACTGATTTCTTGGTTGGAATTATAATATTATGCGCATAGTAGCTAAAGCCAAACCGATAAGAATAAGAATAAAATCAGGCGGGGAGGAACATTTCTCGCTTGATTCTTTGCGTCAGAACCTCAACGTACAAGATTTGTGGCCATTGATAAAGGATAATCGCCTATCGAGATGGTTGAGACAGTTGGGAGAAACTGAATTAGCACATTCTGTAGAGTCTTTAATAAATGAAGAACTTGATGAACATGCATATTTTTATGTGCTTAAACTATTCTTGAAAGAACGATTCGATAATTCTCAAATTCATGATATCTACTCTCTGTTTGGGTATTGGCATGATTGCGAAAAAAGAACGCCTAAGAATTATGATTCTTTACGTAAGTACTTACTTAGCCAATATGAAGGTGCCAAATTTATATTTAAGCAGTATGCAAATGAGGTTTCTGATGGTGAATGGTGGGATATATTCAGTAAATACGAAAATAAGGAAGACCCTGAATTCTTGTTTAAACAAGGAAAACTTGCATTTGAGGGATTTACAAAAAGTGATGGAAGCAAATCCAAAAACATCATACTTGGCATAAAACTGATAGATAAGGCTGCCGAACTTCAAAATCAGGAGGCTGTTGATTTTGTTAATTCTAACACCTTTGGTACTGCTCGGAAGAGAGCGATGTTGACTCCTAAAGTAAAAGAGAAAATAGATAATTTGATTTGCAGATGGAAGAATGATAAGATAGGCTTTATAACAAAAAAAACAGCTTATGATGAGGATTTTGTTCGAGATGTCAAGAAATTACTACAGGAATTTACCTCATTATGGTGTACTTCTGTAATGCATGATTGGAAAGCTACTATAGCTGAAGCAGAAGCTAAATATGATGACCTTGATGAATCGGATGTATTTTTCAAGGAACGTAAGTTTGTGCTGGATTTGGTACGTTACTCTTATAGTAAAGAAATACCAGGTTTGTTTGTGAAGTTAGCTGAAGATTATCATTACCCATTAGCACAATATATGATTGGTAATAGATTATTGAATAGTATGATAGGCTTTACAACCCTACCGATAGGGGGCAATCCTTTCAATCCTTTCCGTTCTTTCCATCACCCGTCAAATCTCATTGATGGATTCTGTTTCATTAAAGCTAAGTTTCCTGAGCAATTGAATTTTATCGTTGATCATTTGTTTGATTATTAAACACAGAGCGATGAACAAGAAGATTATATCTGATTTTCAGAAGATGATAGATGTAAATACACCTATTATCTATATCAACGATTATGATTTTGTCCGTATAGATGAAATCATAGAGGAGATTGTTGGCAATAGCAAGGTGTTTGAATGGAATCCTGCAACTGGTACTACCAACTTCAAGACAAAGGAATGTCAAGGATTAGGAGATAAAGACACATTGGAGTTTTTCTTGAAGGAGAAGTATACTGTTGAATCTAATCTCAAGGAAAAGTTCTTGGTGTTGAAGGATATTCAAGATTTTATAGAAGAGCCGGCAATCAAGACTTTGCTTCAGTTGATAGCTCAGCGTAAGTTGTATGACAGGGAATATAATACAACCGTCATTATAGTCTCCTCTATTCTAAATGTGCCACAAGAATTGGAGAAGTATGTATCTTATTTAGATATTCCATTCCCCGAAGAAGAGGAAATCAATCAGCTTATAGACGAGCATATAGAGGTTAACTGCTACGACAATTTCAAAGATGAGGACAGGAAGAAGCTGATGCCGTCTTTGAAAGGAATGACAAGCTTTGAGATTGACCGAATGCTTGATATGGCGATGAGCAGCAACGGCTCGTTGAGTGCAGAGGATACAGAGATGATTCTTCAGCAGAAGAAATCGATGGTAAAGAAATCCGGGTTGTTGGAACTGATTGACACTCCTGCGTCCTTGGATAGCATAGGAGGTATGAATGCTCTGAAGGATTACCTGAAGAATAAGTCAAGGGTGATTACAGACTTACCAAAGGCTCAGGAATTTGGAGTGTCAATACCTAAAGGTGTCTTTATTGTTGGTATGCCTGGCTGTGGAAAATCACTTTGTGCAAAGGCATCAGCAGCATTGTTTAACACACCTTTGTTGAAACTTGACATGGGCAGTATGATGGGAAAGTATGTTGGCGAGAGTGAAGGTAACTTACGTAAGGCTATCAAAATTGCTGAGGCTGCTGCTCCTTGTGTTCTCTGGATTGACGAGATAGAGAAAGCCTTTTCGGGTGTCGGTGGCAACAACGACATCATGACACGTATGTTCGGGTATTTCCTCTCATGGATGCAGGAGAAGAAGAGTTCTGTTTATGTTATTGCCACAGCCAACAATGCAGACAATCTGCCTCCTGAGCTGAAGCGTAAAGGACGCTTTGACGAAATATTCTGTGTTAACTTGCCGAATAAGGAAGAGCGAAAGGCTATCTTCAAAATCCATATTGGTAAAAAGAAGAAAAGCCTTGACGAAACGGCATTGAATTCTGTTAGTCAGATAACCGACGGCTTTAACGGTGCAGACATAGAATCGGTGGTGAACGAAGCTGTTGAGAAATGTTTCATAGACAGCTTGGATAATAAAGACACAGCCTTTGATGAGAGACTCTTGAAGGACATCGCAAGTAAGACTATAAGCATTTCCAAATCCTGCAAGAAACAGATTGAGAACATGAACAAAGCATTCAAGGAGAATAACTTTAAGGATGCTACAACTGGAGAAATAACAAAATAAAATACTGGAATAATAGAAGGTAGGTATGGCGTTCGCGCCATACCTATATATATAACATTAATAACACATAAATCGTATCATACGATGGATAGAGGAAAATATAAATAGTGACTGTGAATTAATTCATCAGACACTAATTAATCAACTTGTGGCAGATAGCTGATACAGCCTTAATTATATATATAAAGTCCACGTAACCCATCTTATAATGAAGTAAATTGCCTATATTTGCATGTTATAAGTGAGATTAAGGCAATGACAAAAAATACGATGGCAAATAAACTTCCAAGGAAGTTAATTCAAAAGATGGAAATCGTTGGAGAGCAAATCAAGCTTGCCAGATTACGCCGCAATCTAAGCATGGCGCAAGTTGCAGAAAGAGCCACATGCTCAGAAGTTACACTATGTAAAGTTGAGAAGGGCTTGTCCACGGTTTCAATCGGAATCTACCTGCGTGTACTATATGCTCTTCAGTTAGATGATGACATATTGCTGTTGGCAAAGGATGACAAGCTCGGAAGAGCATTGCAAGATATGGGACTGAAGCATCGACAAAGAGCAACTAAAAAAGGATAGAAATGGAACGAAACACATATCATGACAGGCCCAACGGCTTTGTGTCCTCAACGTATATCCAGACCATGATGATGATTTATTGTCAAAGACAATAGTAGATACCCCATTAAACGCCAAAGAAATCATGACATAACAAATAAATCAATAGCAAATGAGATTCTTCACACCTTGCAAATGTGGAAATTTGATTAGGGGCGATACTGAAGAAGATTAGTTTGTAAGTCAGATACATAATGATATTAGGCTTCCTACTATCTTGATAGTTTCCCCCGGGTCTTTTCCACAACCAGCAAGGAACTAAAAGGGTAGTTGGAAGCCTACCTGTATTTATACCAAATGGTTTCCGAAGGTAATCAACAAATAAAAACAAAAGATTATGATACAAATAATCCAGAAAGAACAAGAAATCACAAATATGTTTCCTGAAGACACAGCTCAAGGCGATTGGGTCATCAAGCTTGGCAAAGCCGACTTTGAAAAGGTATCCATCGGCAGAAAACCGATAATTGCCGTAAAGGCGGAAGACGACAAAAGCATAGGAGAACTGTCAGAAATTGCTTTCGACGAGATAAAGAAGACGGGCTGCAAGCCTGCATACTTCATCGTGATACTATCGTACAGACAAGACGAAGAACTCATGATGCAGGAATTGTCAGGGTTCAACGATTGTGTTTCCACCTATATCGACAAGGATACGGATTTAAAATGGAGTGTACAGTCGCTAAACGATATGCCATTCAAACGCAGAATCACAATTATCGCATTCGCGCAAGACCAACTGGCAGAGGATAAAGAGAAGAACCCTAAACAGGAAAACTATTGGAGAAAGTTGTCAAGAGAGATATCCGAACGCAACAAAGCGAAAAGGGCGGAGAATCACACGACATCCAGTTGCCCTGATATCAATTCAGATTTTACTAACAATCAAAATAACGACTAATATGGTTACCGTAAATATGACTGGTGGATGTGCCCTACCTCAACGTTCAAGCCTATGGCATTGAGTCACTTGAAAAGCTGTTCCATTGTAACTTCGCTATGCACCAGGCTATGATGCAGACCATCTGCAACACCATAGGTAGTAACGAAGGTGATAACCAATGAAAACTTAGTTTTGGTGGTGCTTTGGAATAACTCCAATCGTTGTCTTAGTAACTGTTCGTATGCTTCGGTAATACGGAACTCCGATTTGCTAAATTTCATTTCACAAAGATGAATGATGCGGTCAGCACGTTTGATGACCAAATCTATCTGACCACCCTTTTGTCCTTCGCATGCAGCCTGGTGCCATGATGACACTTCTGTAGCCATTCCAGAAATTCCTAATGCACTTTTAATACAGTCTGTGTGCATAAGACATATTATTTCAAACGTAAGCCCTTGCCATGTTGATACTTGGCGCGACTCAAAGTTATGGCTCCACCAATGTTCATCACCTGAAATATCCTGCATGATGAACTTGTAATAGAAAAGGGTGTAGAAATCAACTAAACGATAGATTGTATCTTTGGTCTTATGTCCAAAATTATGACTCCGTGAGATGAAATCACATCGTTCAAGATTTGTCAGCACACGGGTAAGAGTTCCTCCTGTCATCCCTGTAGCTTTGGATATCTCATTACGAGACATACCGTCATGATGGGCGGCCAATGTCTTAACAACGCTTATGTACAAATCGGCATTCGAAAACAGAGCATTGTATAATTCGTCAAATTCGTTTCGCATGATGCCGCCTTGGGCAAAAAACAGTCGGTCTACATTCTGCACAAGACTCTCTTTTGCATTGATGAGGCTTAAATAGAATGGAATACCCCCAAATATCATATAGCACTGCAATGTCTGGTATCTGTCCCACTTGCAGTGTTTTCTTTGAAGATACTCTTCTGTCTCATGCAAGGTGAAAGGTCTGACATAAATGCTGCTTGTAATACGTGCATGTAATCCTCCTTGGTTTTCAATCAGATTGTCAACCATCCATGACGTGGCCGAACCGCTGGCAATGAACACAATATCACTGCGACGAGCAGCCCAACCATTCCAGAAATTTTCCAATGCTGCAACGAAGTCTGATTTCTGTGTGTCTATCCAAGGCATTTCGTCTATAAACACCACTTTCTTCCTGCTTGCATCGAGCGAATCAAGATATTCCTCAAGAGCATCAAAGGCATCGAACCAATCGGCAAACTTATCAGGCTTAACACCAGACAACTTCTTCAATGCACGCGCAAAACTTGTAAGTTGTCTTTGGCGTGAAAGATTATGCCCTCCTACAAAAGTAAAGTCATAATGCCCCTGATAATACTGGTCCACAAGAAAAGTCTTGCCAACTCTTCGCCGTCCATATACTATCACAAATTCGGAACGGTCGGATTCCATTGCTCTTTTGAGTTCTTGACACTCTCGCTCTCTACCAACAAGTTTATTCATCATGCTAATATCTTTATAAATTAACAGTCACAAAGATAATGCAAACCGAATGCAGAACAACAAGCTTGCTTGACTGTTATGCTGAGGTGCTGCTTATCTTATGCAAAGATAATTATTTTATTGCAGTAGAAGTAAAAAAACGACGATTATTTACCCAAATCTAATTCTACAACAACGATTTGGGTAAAAAATCCACGTTTTTTTTTGCGTTTATTCCGCTCTCTTCCAGCCTAAGAGTCCCTTTCCTTCTCCATCAAGTTCAATGCCCAATCCTATGACTTGGCGCTTGTCTGCCTTGAAAGGTTCCATATATTGACGGTTGAGGATTTGCTCGGTAGCAGCTTCCTTTCCGCCGTTGTTATGCAATTTCAGTTCAATGACATAGATGTAGCGTGAGGTCTTCACCGTCATGTCGATTCTGCCAGTAGACATCATGTGCTCTACCTCTACGTTCAATCCGATGGCATTGAGTATGGTGCTGATGATGAGACGGTAACGTTCCTCCATATCCATAGAAGCGAGTTTCTTGTTGCTGTATGGAACATCGGCGATGAGGGCTTTCAACGATTTCATGGCTTCGTCTATCTGACCGGTGCCCAACTGGGCATACAGATTGGCCTGTATGGATTGGATATTACTTTTTGCCCGTAAGGTCAGGGCAGGGAGAACCATTTCGTAGAGGGCTTGCTTTACCTCTTCATTCGGGAATCCTAAGATATAGCCAAACTCATCACAGTCCTTGATGGTCAAATAGCCCGACTGATACAGAAATAGTTCGGCACCGCCTCCAGTTACGTCTGACATTTCTATGGTGTTTCGCATGATGCGGATGTTCTCATAGCTGCCGAGACGAAGTTCTATGTTGTCAACAAACTTTGGAAGTAGGGATGTCGCTCCAGAGGAAGCCCAGAAGTTAATTATTTCTTTTGATTTCAACGCATTGACGAGGCTGTATGGATTGTAAACATCCACCATATTGCGACGACTGAAGTGATACCCGTCGTAATATGCTTTCAATCTGTCGTGGGTTTCCTGTACAGACCAACCGTTTGCTTCGCTCATCTGTTTGAGTTCTGGCATAAAGTTCTCTTCAATCTCCTCCTCGGTAATGCCGCAGATCGCTGCGTATTCTGGCATGAAGCTGATGTTGGTCAGATTGTTGAGAACAGAGAAGAGGGATATCTGTGTGAACTTGGTGATGCCGGTGATGAAAACGAATTGTTCATACTCGTCGTCCGCCTTTAGTATGGCAAAAACTTCACGGTATACTCCAGTACATTTTTCATGATCGGGCGTTCTCCATGAATGTTGCAATGGAGAGTCGTATTCGTCTATGAGAACCGCTACTCTCAGCCCGGTTTGCCTATATGCCGTAGCTATAATGGCATGGAAACGATCGGCAAGCATGGCAGTAGGATCTGGAGTAATGTTGTATTTCTCCTCATAATCCTTGAAGCGCAGGTTCAGGTAAGAGCGCAGAGTGTCTTCGTTGGCACCTCCACGGCTCATGTCGAGACGTATGACAGGATACTGCTTCCAGTCTTTCTCCAGCTGCATAATCTTCAGTCCTTCAAACAGGTCTTTTCTTCCTTCAAGGTACGACTCCAGCGTATCGACAAGCACGGACTTGCCGAACCGACGAGGGCGGCTCAAGTAATTATACTTTTCTCCCAAGTTTACCATGTTCCATACGATATCGCTCTTGTCCACGTAGAGATAGTTTTCCTCCCTGATAACCTTGAACGACTGAATGCCTACCGGCAATCTCCTGAATCTTTTGTCTGTCATATCTGCGCCTCCTATTTGCCTTGTTTATGCCTTATTTCTGCGAAGATACATTATTTGTTCGAATAATCCTTGTCAACTTACATATTTTTGTTTGAAAATGTTTCTTGCAGCCACTCATTTTTCATTTCTCTATTTCATCTTCTGCAGATTCTCCAATGCATATAGCGGAACGATGGTTATATGACGTACGGCATTGTCAGCTTGGGAGTCGGTGTGGCTGAATTCTCCGAAATTCTCGAATGAGCAGCGGATTGCCTCTGTAAGATGTTTCTCTCTCATGAATAGCCATAGACTCTTCATGCCACCCTGCGTGCCAGACTTTATCTCTATCGGGGTGACTTTGAGATTAAAGATATCGAGATAGTCTATTTCAGCAATGCTATTCCCACTTTTCTCCCAATAGAACATCCGTTGTCGCTGCACGCATGGTTTATTTCGCAAGATTTCAAGACCAGCCACCATCTCGACCAAACCACCTTTGTTGACAAGTTCTTGAGGATTGCCAGTCATGATCTGCTCTATAAGATGCTGCGCAAGATTTCCTTCAAGCTGCAAAACCGTAAGAAGGAGTCCCGAATCAAGAAACAGAATCTTCATGTTTTTTTCGTTCGCCTCTGCATCAAGCGGAATACCATTTCCAGAGGTGGCGACGACAGGAGTGGTTAGTCCGGCAAGCGTCAGCAGCCGGACAGCCTCTCTGATTTGTGAACTTCTGTAGTCTGCGGAGATTTGTTTGAATGTAATCTTCTCTCCTGGCTGATGGCAGATGCCACGCATTGTCGTTCTCAGCAAATCGGGAGAGACCCTTTTCTTGTATTTGCTGAAGTCGTCATCGTATGTCAGAATAATATCCTCTTGAACACGGCTGCATTGGTTGAAATCGTGAGTCTTGATCCATGCCAGCACAGCCTCAGGCATTCCGCCAACCAAAAGGTATATACGGAAATATTCTACGAGTTTTTCATGAAAAGCATCATCCAAAGGGTGTCGGCTGTCAGCTTGCCCTTTCATGTCTATCAGTCCATTTTCATCATTCGCTTTCAGAAACTCATCAAACGTCATAGGATACATAAACAAAGTGTGTATGCGTCCCACGCCATAAGTAGGTAGTTCTTGAAGCGTGAACTCCAGAAGGGAACCAGCCGCAATGACATGCAACCCTGGGTAGTCTTCTTTGAAAAAGCGCAATGCCATGATGGCTTCCGGACACTCCTGTATCTCGTCAAGAAACAGAAGAGTTTCGCCCTCTTCTATTGGGACATTGATATATTTTGCTATCTTTTGCGCAATCAAGCGTATGTCTATATCTCCCTGGAAAAATGTCTTGACGGCTTTGTGACGTTCAAAGTTTACCTCAGCGAAATACTTGAATTCTTTTCCAAAATGTCTTACTGCCGACGATTTACCTACTTGTCGGGCACCTCTAAGCAGAAGTGGTTTCCTCATCGGATTATTCTTCCATTCCAACAGTTCTACGTCTATGTTTCTCTGAATATATTCCTGCATAACGAAAAGTACTTGATTATCAAGCACAAAGATAAGAAAATTGCTCAATTCCGACAAATAATTCCTACTGTTTTTGCTCAATTCCGACAAATAATCAATACCTTTCTTGCTCAATTCCGACAAATAATGCATATCGACTCGTTTACTTGTCTATTCGTCTACCGACACCATATCATAAACATTCGAAACATGGGGTAATTATTTTTCCAGCAATGTCACTATTTGGCATAGCGACGCAGTAACTTTGCACCCGTAAAGTACAATAATAATATAACGACTATACGAAAGATGAAGAATAAGAAAGTCGGTTGCAACCATTGAACCATTATGGACTTGTAGAGTTCGCAACTTATCAATACCTTTGTCTTTCGAAAGCCAGAACCGGTCATTAGGACAAGCTGTTACAAGACACTGCATCAGAGGGCACAATGACCGTTATTGGGGTAAATGGTCTAAATCTAAACAGATATGGGAAATCAAGAAATCTACAAAGTGATAAAGTCGATTGCCGACGAGCTGTGCAGAGACAACAAGACTTTTCTGAGGGCAGACTTGGCATTTGAGCTGAAGAAGTATGGCGTAAAGAGCGACTCTTCTGAAGTGGAAAGCCTGGTATTTGGAGCCTATAGCTTCTACAAAAACGACAGTAACATCAGCATCGCTTTCGTGACCAACAATTCACGCACTACACTCGTTGCTGACTACAAGTTGAACAATTGTCTTGAACAGGGACGTATGGACGATGCTCTGGCGATTGCAGAGAACGAACTGCAGGTTACGGCAAACTCTTTTGACACGTTGCAGCACATGGTGTTGCAAAACCTTGAGACTGCCATGGTTCAAGGGGCATCAAAAATGACAGATGTGCTGACCGGCACGAGTGGAGCCAAAGAGGTGAGGAGCAAGGCGTCTGCCATATTCGACAGATACACAAAGCTGGTAGAGGCTTACAGATATGCCGAAGACAACGTGCGCGACAACATCAGCGACTTCACTTCGCTGCGCAGCGACATTGAAGCCACTTACCGTGAATACGCCATGAGACTCATCGACATCTATGGCGACTCTATCAAGATGGTGTCGCCAGAACTGTTCGACTTCAACCGGATTGAATGGCTTGATGTGGACAATATGCTCAAGGAAATTGAGTTGGAATACAACAGGATTCAGGAGAAATGCGGCTTTCTGATTTCCAGGATTTCAGAGAGTTTCCGCACCTCGCTGCAAGAATCCATGAACGCTTACAAATCTACTGCAAACAGCAACAAGACACTGGGACTCGCCATGGCGGGACTGGGGATGCTCAACCACTATATGGTTGCGAGCGAAGAGACCAACCAGCTGCGCGGCGACCTGCAGGTGATGCAGACCAGCGTGAAGCACGACGCCACTCGCATAAAGGCTGACATGTCACGACTGCTCGTGATATACAAGACGCTCAACGATATCGTGATACCGAAGGCGAATGTATATCTGCGCTTTGCATCCAGATTGATGGATTCCGATTTCAAGTCGATGACAGACACACTGTATGGAGACGCCAACGTGAGGCCGCTCGAGGAGGAGCGTCAGGCTTTGCTCAGGCAAATAAAATCCATCGAAGTGGAGATGAACGACCATCTGCAGAACATCGATGTCTATAAATCGATGGTAGCAGAACTCACCACCATGATGGAATCCAAACGGCCAAGCTATCAGAAAGCCAAAAGCCGCAAACCGTCGAAGCCTTTCTTCCTGGTGAACTGGCTGACATTCGGCAACGCCAACCGCAACTACTACCGCAATTATTCTGAATGGGATGCCGTTTGCGCTCCGCTTATCAGGGAGTATGACAACATGCTGGTGGACCTGAAGCTCGACAAGGAGGAACTCCTGTCGCATCAGGAAGCGGTGGATATGGTGAAGAACGAGCATTCAAGACTGTCAGGAAGGCTGGATGCCGTGTCGAGAGATATAAGGAGCAGGATTGTCAGCTCCGACAACCTGAAGATCAAGACTCTGAAGTATCTCAGAGATGTGGTGGCGATGCTGAAGCTGGGACGGGAGATTGCCGAGAGCAAACTCGACGACAAACTGCTCCGCACTGTGGAGATTTCCGACTTCAAGGAAACCACCAAACTGCCGGCTGACATTGAGGAGAACCTGACGGAGTTTACGAATGTATTGGCAGACAATCTGCATGTAGACCGACGCATGACAAACCGTCTGCTTGATGATGTTGCGGAGCTGGCCGGCGAGAACAACAAGAAACTGCAAGGCACCCAACCTCAGCAAAAAGCCAAGACACCGGCATATACCGAAGAGGAGCTGGATATGGTGGAGGCAAAGGCTGAAAAGACGTTGCAGCAAGGCATCGCCCTGTTTGACAGTGTGGCGAGACTCAAGCTCCAGCAGCTGAACGGAAGGATTGCGGCTGCCGCATACGACGAACAGTTGAGACAATATACGAAGACTTTCAAGGGGTATCTGGACAAGATTGATGACAAGAGTGCTTACCTGCGCAAGATCTTCACGCGCATCAACCTGGCAGACAATGAGGAGGAACGCAGACAGGCGATGGAGATGCTGTCTGACCTCAGCGGATACTCACTGAGCATGGAAGACTTCACTGATTTTATGAACGGAAACAAACAAATCGAATTATAATGGAAAGTTCAAGAAGACAACAAGCCCAGAGTGATCTGGGAATGAATTTTGAGAGAGAAGACCTCAAGCGCAATGCGGCTCTTGCCAAGGAGCAAGAGCGAGTGGCAAAAAAACAGGCAAAACGCGAACAGATGATGAACCGCTCGTCTTACCGCATGATGGTGAAAACGGCAAAGTATATGGATAAATACTATCTTGATCCACTCATCGGACTGATTCCGGGAGGTGTCGGAGACACGATATCAAGTTTGCTTGCCCTGCCGTTCATATACTACAGCCTCTGTGTAGTGAAGTCCATTCCGCTGACCTTGGCTGTCATCTATAATATCTTGATGGATGTGCTGATTGGAGCCATACCTTTCTATATTGGCGATATATTGGATGTGTTCAAGCACTCGTATGTTGAAAACTTGAAGCTGATTACTGGCTATATCGAGGATGACAAGGAGATTATCAATAAGGTGAACAAGAAGGCATTCTGGACGGCTGTGTTCATCGTCGTGCTTTGCTGGTTGATTTATGTGGTGATTTCGTGGGCCATCAGTTTGGGAACCAGGGTTTGGGATTGGATTGTTTCATTGTTCTAAAATGAGTCACTTATGTTGAGAGGTATCAAAACATTTGTCCGCAAAGACTGCGGACATAGATTTAAGGCGTTGGATATGGAGTGGAATGCTACTGCCGCTTCTTATCCT
>ERZ1034626.1104-NODE-1104-length-18592-cov-9.229271_pt1 | contig 18592 bp, 15 predicted proteins | sample MGYA00520652_ERZ1034626 | MGnify/ENA primary metagenome ERZ1034626 (study PRJEB33766, sample SAMN09781765) | gut metagenome | biome: gut microbiome | host: Homo sapiens | place: Madagascar | study: EMG produced TPA metagenomics assembly of the PRJNA485056 data... | reverse complement strand
CGGGGATCTGCTGCACGGCGTTCATGAAGTTGGGGTCAAAGGGCTTGCCCAGCGCCTCGATCTCTTCTACATGCAGGGCATCCAGCGCCTTGGCGGCTTTGTCCAGCGTCATCATCACGCCTTTTTTGTAGTTCTCGTCGGTGGTGGGGGCGTTGGCGGCCATATCCAGCGTGTCCAGGATGGGGATGATCTGGTTCACGGCGAACGAAACGCCATCGTTGAACTTCTGGTCCGCCTCACGGGTGGAGCGCTTGCGGTAGTTTTCGTACTCGGCAGCCATCCGCAGCAGCTGATCCTTTGCCTGATTGGCATTCTTCTCAGCGGCGTCCAGCTTGGCCTTGACGGCTTCCAGCTCCCGGGCTTTCTTGTTAAAGAAGCCCTCTTTCTTTTTGCCGTCGGTCTTTTCAGCCTCGTCCGTTTCGGGGGCAGCGGCGGTCTCTTCCGGCGCTGCTTCCGGCTCGGCCTGCGGCGCGGTGTTGGGCTCCTCAGCGGGAGTTTCTTCCACCGTCTTCTTGGTTTCTTCGCTCATTCCAGGTCCTCCTTATAGATCACAGTCCGCCGGGGTGCGGCCATCTGCGGGGTGTCTTTGCGTTTGCCGCTCATTCCCTCGCCCAGCTGGTCTGCAAAGGCGTGGAGCAGCGGCATCAGTTTCTGGAACGGCATCCGGGTCGGGCCGATCAACGCGATCGAGCCCCACAGCCCGCCGCCGACCAGGTAGCGGTCGCTGACGATGCACAGGCCGGGGATCTGCGGCTCAATATCCTCGCCCAGCAGGATACTCTCATTCTGCTCATCCAGCGGGGCAATCAGCCTTGCGGCCTCTTCCTCATCGTTCAGCAGTGTCAGGATGGTGCCCACCTTGCCGTCCAGCTGAGGCCAGTCCAGCAGGTGCTGCTCACCGCCCAGGAACACATGAGGCGTGGTGGAGTCCTGCAGGATGGCGGCGGCGGCGCTGACCACCGGCACCAGCTCCGGGCTGATCTGGCCGCACAGCTCGCTCAGGAGCCGAGACGACAGATCAACGGGTGCCACGAACGTCAGGTTGCGGTTGAGCAGCGCGGCCAGCGCGGCGGCGTTTTCCCGGGAAAGCCCGGTGCGGACCCTCGCCACACGGGTGCGGACGTAACCGGCTGTGGTGACCGCCAGCACGGCGGCGGCGCTCCGGCCCACCTGCACCACCTCATAATGGGCGATGCAGAGGTCTTCGGCGCAGGGGGTGCTGACAGCGGCGGTGCAGCCGCTGATGGCGGCCAGCGCCTTGGCAGCACCCTGTGCCAGCTTTTCCGGCTCATGGTCCAGGCTGGCGAACACCGCGTCCACACGGGCGCGGGTCACACGGTCCAGCGGCTGGTCGTCGGTGAGCAGATGATCCAGATAATAACGGTAACCCTTGGCACTGGGGACACGGCCCGCACTGGTGTGGGGCTGCTCCAGCAGCCCGAGCTTTGTCAGTGCGGCCATCTCATTGCGCAGCGTGGCGCTGGAGACTGCCATGTCAAAGTAGTTTGCCAGCACACTGCTGCCAACGGGTTCGCCCTCGAGGCCATACAGCGCTACAATCGCCTGCAAGACTCGCTGCTTGCGTGCATCCATTGTCATAGCGCCTGCCTCCATTCGTTGTTTTTGTTTCTTTAGCACTCCATCTTCCTGAGTGCTAAGACCATTATAGCCAAATTTCCGGCGCTGTCAATAGCTTCCCAGAAAAGTTTTGAAAGATTCACAAATTCGTAATAACCACGCACGCAAAAAAGGGCCCGTGTCCAGCACGGGCCCTTTTTTCACTTTCATTCTTCCATCTGTTTTGCCAGAAAAGCGGCCGCAACGGCCACGGCTTTCTGCTGGGAGGCGTCCGGTTTGGCGCTCCGGTCCTCTGTCAGCAGGCCCACGGCCCCGGCCACGTCTCCCGCCGCGATGATGGGGAACGCGCACAGCAGCACCCGGGGCGAACCCTCGCAGGGGAGCACCGTCTGCTCCGCGTCCTGCCGCAGGTAGGGCTTGCGGCTCTCCATCAGTTTTTCCAGCGGCTGGCTGATGCTCCGGTCGGCCAGGTCCCGCCGCCCGGCACCCGCCACGGCCATCATCCGGTCCCGGTCGGCCACAAAGGCCGTCAGGGCAAAGCACTTGCTCATCACCTCGGCGTACTGCATCGCCACCCCCTGCAGCTCCCCGATGGGCGAATACTTTTTAAAGATGACCTCGCCGTCCCCGGTGGTAAAGATCTCCAGCGGGTCTCCCCGGCGGATGCGCTGGGTGCGGCGGATCTCCTTGGGGATGACCACCCGGCCCAGCTCGTCGATGCGGCGGACGATTCCAGTTGCTTTCATGGGTTCCATTTCCTCGCTTTCCAGCCCCGTGGGGCTCAGGCTCCTAGATTTTGTACAGCATGGGTATTATGTGGAAAGCAGGCTGGAATTATTCGTCTCTCGATTCTTATAATAATGTCTTTTATCGTCCCTGTCTGCCGGGCTTATGGGCTTTATCCTCGTACATCCGCTGGTCGGCCAGGATGCGGATTTCTTTTACCTCCGTGCTGTCCGCCGGGTAAAGGGCGCTGCCGCAGCTGGTGCCGATGTGCAGCTCCTGCCCGTTGATGACGAACGGCTGCGTCAAGACATTTTTGATCCGCTCGGTCCGCTTGGCACAGAATTCCTCGTTGACGGCTCCGTTGACGATGAGGGCAAACTCATCGCCGCCGATGCGGAACGCGTAGTCCGTGCTCCGCACACAGGTCCGCAGCCGCAAGGACACAGCCTTGAGCAGCTGGTCGCCCACATCGTGGCCGTAGGTGTCGTTGACGGGTTTGAAGCTGTCCAGATCCAGATAGAACAGCGCAAACGGCTCCCCGGCCTTCTCCTTTTTCTGCAGGGTCGCGTTGAAGAATCTCTCGTTGGAAAGGCCGGTCAGGCCGTCGGTGTTGGCAAGGTCCTCCATCTTCTGCCGCTCGGTACTCTCCCGGTGGAAAGCTTCTTCCTGTTCCGCCAGCACAAAACGAAGGTCCGTCTTGATGCTCCGCACCAGCGCGGCCACCACCGCCAGTGCCAGGAATGCCAGCAGGAAGATGGTGACGCACTGCACTTTACGCATTCCGGCGTCCACCACGTTCCGCTCCACGATGCCCACAATGGTCAGGTCCTGGAAGCCCACGGGCTGGTACACCAGATAATAGTTCCGGCCCTTAAAACGGTAGGGCACACTGCCGCTGCCGCCCTGCAGCGTCTGCTCCTGCATCTCCCGGAGACACGTCTCGTTCACCTCTGTGTTGGTTTCCAGATAATCAAACAGGTTTTCCATCCAGGCCGTGATCTCACTCTTGGGCTCTTCCGAGAGCATGATATCGCCGTTGGGGTAGAGGATGTAGCAGTCGCTCCGGCCGCCGTAGGCCCGGCCGCCGATCATCTCTTCAATGGTATCATTATCATAGCTGACCGCCAGGCTGGTGTAGGTGACGCCGTTCATGGTGATGGGGTCCACCGGTACTGCAAACACGACCTTGCGGATCCCACTGGTCGCCGTATAACTGGAAACGATCGGTTCTCCCGCCACCTGCAGCGCCGTAAACACAGCCTGGATGTTTTCACTTCCCAGTCCCTCACGGCCGTCTACCGTCCAGTAATCGCCGTTCTCATTCGCCATATAAAAATCGCTGTAGTTCCAGGTCTTCTTTTCCTCTTCAAAGTCCTTCCACTGGGTAGCCGTCTCGGGGGCGGCCATCTCCCTCAAGTAACCGCCCCAGTCCGTGAGGACATTCCAGTTGCGCTGGGCAAACATGGTAAAGGTCTTGTTCACCTGTTCATAAGTCTCCAGCATGGCCCGCGTGCCCTCGTAGTAGATCTGCCGCCGGATGTAGAGCGCATAAAACAAGATGCTCACGGTCATGAGGAGAACGAGAGCCATGGAAAGGAAAACTTTTTCTTTATTTTTACGCATTTTTTCGCTTTCCTCCGTCTTTTTCACCGAAATGTTACCCCCCCCCCGGCCAAAAAATGCAGGAAAGAAAAAGGCTCTGCTCATCATTCCCAATATACCAGATTTCAAGAATCAGTCAATGCACGATTTTTTCAAAATCTGGACAAAAAATTCTATATCTTTGCCAAATCTTTGCCGCTTTTCGGCGTTTGCGTTTCCCTGACGTGTATGTTACAATAAAACCACGTTTTTATACTGCAATGTACAACAGAGAGGGCGGAAGAAGATGCAGCAGGTTTTGGTTTTGGGCGGCGGAGCCTCCGGGCTTGCCGCCGCACTGGCGGCAGCGCGGGCCGGGGCGCGGGTGACGGTGCTGGAGCGGAATGCAAAACCCGGCAAAAAGCTGCTGGCCACCGGCAATGGCCGCTGCAATCTGGACAACACCGGCATCGCGCCCGAGCGGTATTTCACCTCGGACCCGGCCGGGCTCAAGCCTCTGCTGGCTGCCGTCAACGCGGCCGACCCGCTGGGCTGGTTTGAGTCGCTCGGCCTCTACACCCGCACCGACGAGGCCGGGCGGGTGTACCCCTACTCCAACCAGGCGGCAGACGTGCTTGCCCTGCTGGAGCACCATCTGGAAAAATACAACGTCCGCATCCGCTGCGGGTGCACCGTCCGCACCCTGAGCCAGAGCCGGGGCGGGTACGCCGTCCAGTTTGTCAATGCCGAAGGCCAGCCCGAGAGCCTGCGGACGGACGCCGTCATCTGTGCCATGGGCGCGGCCGCCGGGCCCCAGTTTGGCACCGACGGCTTTGGCACCACCTTTGCCGCCCAGTGCGGCGGAAAGCTGGCCCCCCTATACCCCTGCCTGACCGCTCTGCAAATTGCAAAGCCACAGAAAGCACTGGCGGGCATCCGGGCCAAAGCCACGGCCTCCCTGCTGGATGGCAAAACTCTGTTGGCCGCAGAGACCGGCGAGGTCCAGTTTACGGACTATGGCCTCTCCGGCATCTGCATCATGCAGCTGTCCGGCCTTCTGGCCCCGGGCCGTGGGCCGAAACAGCCCGCCGTGGAGCTGGACCTCTTCCCCGCGCTGGACGAAGCGGCCCTTGCCGCCCTGTTTGCGGCCCGCCCGCCCCGCCTTGCCGGGGACAGCCCGGCGGAATTCTGGCTGGGCCTTGTCCACCCCAAGCTGGGCCGGGCCCTCTGGGCGGCGGCACGGCTGCCGGAAACGTCCCTCCACGCCCTGCCCCCGCAGGCATGGCAGACGCTGGCCCGCACGGCCAAACACTGGCGGTTTGAGGGGCTGACCCCCTGCGGCTGGAAGCAGGCCCAGACCACCGGCGGCGGCCTCTGCCTCAACGAAATGGACGAGCGGTTCCAGTTCCAGAGCTGCCCGGGCCTTTACTTTGTGGGCGAGACGCTGGACTGCGCCGGCAGCTGCGGCGGGTTCAACCTCCACTGGGCTTTTGGCAGCGGCCTGGTGGCCGGGCGCAGCGCGGCAAAGCCCGCCCGGCCTCAAAGGCCTTCAAACCCCAAAAAGAAACGCTGATGCCACAAAAGGGCGTCCGCTCATGGCAGACGCCCTTTGTTTTGCTGTTTTTTATTCGTTGACTGCATGGCCGCCCAGAATCTCCAGCTCTGCCAGTGCTTCCGCTTCCCGCGCCTGCTTGGCTTCCTCGGCAGCTTCCGCCTCCTCGGCTTTCTGGTACTCGGCAAAGGCCGACCACATGGGCGGGATATCCTTCCCATTCACCTTGCGGTCGAGATAATTTTTCGTGATCTGCACCACCGTGCCGGAGAGGGCCAGCACCGCGAGGAGGTTGGGGATCATCATCAGGCCGTTGAACGTATCGGAGAGATCCCACGCAAGGCCCAGCTTCATGGTGGCACCCACCACCACCATGCCCACGAAGATCACTTTGTAGACACGGGTGCCTTTCTGGCCGAAGAGATACTCCACAGCCTTGGTGCCGTAGTGGCTCCAGCCCAGCACCGTGGAATAGGCGAAGAAGAGGAGCGAAATGGCAATGAACTTGGGGCCAAAGCTGCCAAAGGCCGCTGTGAACGCCTGGCCCACCAGCGCATTGTCCTGCACGCCTGCCAGCACGCTGCCGCTCTCAATGTCCACCACGCCGGTGGTCAGGATGACCAGTGCCGTGATGGTGCAGACCACAATGGTGTCTGCAAAGATCTCAAACACGCCCCACATGCCCTGCTGGACGGGTTCTTTCACATTGGCGGAGGAATTGACCATGACGGCCGAGCCAAGGCCGGCCTCGTTGGAGAACGCGCCCCGCTTGAAGCCCCAGGTCAGGCTCTGGCTGATGCCGTAGCCCAGCGTGCCGCCGCCTGCGGCCTGCAGGTTGAACGCGCCCCGGAAGATGGCCCGGAATGCCGCTGGGACGTTGCCCGCGTGGAGCACCACGATGACGACAGCGCCCACGATGTAGAACAGTGCCATAAGGGGCACCAGTTTTTCGGTGACAGCGGCCACTCGCTTGAGGCCGCCCAGCACGATGAGGGCCGTGACCACCATCAGCGCCACGCCCGTGACGAGGTAGGGCGTGTGGAACGCGGCGTTCATGTTGCCCGCGATGGAGTTGATCTGGCTCATGTTGCCGATGCCGAACGATGCCAGAATGCAGAAACAGGCAAACAGCACCGCCAGCACCTTGCCCAGCGTTTTGCAGCCTTTCTTTGCGCCCAGGCCGTCGGTCAGGTAGTACATGGCACCGCCGGACCACTCGCCTTTTTCATTTTTGCGGCGGTAGTACACGCCCAACACGTTTTCCGCAAAGCTGGTCATCATGCCCAGAATGGCCATGACCCACATCCAGAAGATGGCGCCCGGCCCGCCCGAGACGATGGCCGTGGCCACACCCACGATGTTGCCGGTGCCAATGGTGCCCGCCAGCGCCGTGCACATGCTCTGGAACTGGCTGATGGCCATGTCCTCTTTGCTGGTGTGGGCGGTGACCTCCTTGTTGGTGAACACCGCGCCAATGGTGTGCCGCATCCAGTGGCCCACCCGGCGGAACTGGAAGCCGCCGGTGTGCAATGTCATCCACAGGCCGGTGCAGAACAGCAGCGCCAGCCCGATGGGCCCCCAGACGATGCCGTTGACCACCCCGTTGATCTTCGTGATCCACTCTACCATACGTTTCCCTCTCTATACACAAAAACTCTCTGGAACCCGCGCTGCACTCTTTCCCCCAGTGCCCTGCGCATTCTGTTCTTCTCATGAGGACAATTGTTTGCAATAAGAAAACTTTATCATATTTTTCCGGCGCGCGCAAGGTTTTTCTCCCATTTTATGCTGCATTTTCATCCATCATGCCCGGAGATGAATTTTATTATGGTATGACTTTTTTCGATTTTTCAGAGTTTGCATCCTGTATAACCGCCAGACAAACAGCCCATCCTCCTGCTGAAAGGGGGATGGGCTGTTTTGCATTCTCATCACGATAAAACCCGCGGCTGGCAGCCGTTCTGGGCCGCACTGGGGGCAGCGCTTCTGGTACTGCTGCCGCTGGTGGGCGGCACCATCCTGCTCACCCGGCAGTCCCTCCGCACCAAGCTGGCCGCCAAACCCCAGAGCGGGGTGGCTGTCCGGATGCCCAAGACCGAAAACCAGCTCACCCTGCTGGTCTGCACCGCAGGCGAGCAGCCGGGCTTCGTGCTGCTCTACCTCAACGCCAGCCAGAACTGCATCCGGTTGGCGGCGCTGCCTGCGGAGACTGCCATCCCCTTTGGGCAGGGGGAGGCCACGCTGGCCCAGTGCTATGCCGCGGCCGGCCCAGCCCGCTGCCGGGAAGCCTTATTGGAGCCTCTGGCTCTGCCCGAGACCACCCGCTATCTCGCCCTCTCCCCCAGTGTCCTGGCCGCCATCGCGGACCGGTACGGGATGCTGCGGGTGGGCTTTTCCGGCGCGCTCACCGCCGACGAGCTGGCCCCGTGCGGCCTTTCCGGCGGGGTGCAGGCTCTCTCGGCCCGGGAGGCGCAGAGCCTCCTTTCCGGGTGGGACAAAGACGGCACCCTCCCGCCCAGCCACCGGGCTGCCGCCCGGGCGGCGGTGTGGGACGCGTTTTTCCGGCAAGATCTCGAACTGCTCCCCACGACCCTCCCTGCGGCCCTCCGGGCCCACAGCTCGGAGCTGCTGACTGACCTGACGGCGCAGGACTTATTGACACTGGAAAGCACGCTGGAGTTTCTGGCCAACGGCAATGCCGCCGTTTTTGCCGACGCGCTGCCCGGCGCGTGGAACCCCACCCGCCGCTTTTACGGGTTGACGGATGCCTCCCGGGCCTCCGTGCAGACCCTCTTCAACGTCTGGCCCACCGAGGCGCAGGCGGCATCGTCCAGCGAGCCGTAACCCAGCACCAGCGTTCCGGTCTGGTGCCGGGCTCCGGTCAGGTCGTAATCGCTCAACAGGTTCAGCCGCACCCCCTCGGCCTCGGCAGCCCGGCGGAGGGCTTCATCCGGCGGGGCATTTTTCAGGGAGGCCAGCAGGTGCAGGCCGGTATGGAGCCCCGCCAGCCGCAGCTGCCCGGGGGCAAAGGCGGCGTTCAGGGCTGCCGTCAGGGCATCCCGCCGGGCCTTGTAAGCCACCCGCTCCCGGGCCAGATGCCGGGTAAAATACCCCTCGGTGATGAACCGGGCCAGCGTCTGCTGCTCAAACCGGCCCACCGTGCTGGCATAGAGGCGGTAGGTCTTCCGCCAGGCGGGCAGCAGGTGCTCCGGCAGCACCATATAGGCGATACGGATGCTGGGGGCCAGGCTCCGGGAGCAGGTGGAAAGGTAGACCACCGGGCCGTCGGCCCCGGCCATCCCCTGCAGGCTGGGCAGGGGGCGGGTGTCAAAACGGAACTCGGAATCGTAGTCATCCTCAATAATATACCGCTCCCCGGGGCGCCTGGCCGCCCAGTGGAGCAGCTCGGCCCGGCGGCCGGCCGGCATGGTGACGCCTGTAGGGAACTGGTGGCTGGGGGTAACGTAGCAGACCGACGCCCCGGACCGGGAAAGTTCTTCGATGGAAAGACCGTCTTCGTCCACGGGCAGACAGCAGCACTCCACGCCATTGTTCTCCAGCACCTGTTTGGCGCGGGGGTACCCGGGGGTCTCCACGGCGGCTTTGCCGGGCAGCAGCGGGGCCAGCAGGCCCAGCAGGTATTCCAGGCCGGCTCCCACCACGATCTGCTGGGGCGAGCACTGCACGCCCCGGTATTCTTCCAGATAATCCGCCAGCGCCTGCCGCAGCTCCCAGTCGCCCTGAGCATCGCCGTGGGTCAGTAGCTCCGGCGAGGAGTAGAGCAGCTCCTTTTGGAGCCGCGCCCAGGTACGGAACGGGAAGAGCGCCGGGTCCACGCCCCGGGTGGAAAGATCATACCGGACCGGCGGAGAGGGTGGTGCGGCCTCCCCGGCAGGCGCTTCCGGCTCCATGGGCTTTGCCGGAGTGCCCGGAGCACGTTCCGGCCGGGGAGGCAGAGCCAGATATTCCTGTACATAAAAGCCGCTGCGCTCCTTTGGCTCCAGATAGCCCTCCGCCGCTAAGATCTGATACGCGGCATCCACCGTGTTGACAGAGACCGAAAGCTCCGCCGCCAGCCGCCGTTTTCCGGGCATCCGGGTGCCTGCCGGGATGGCCCCGGCGCGCATCTCGGCGGCAAGGCTCTGATACAGCTGCTCATACAGCGGCACAGCGGAAGCCGCGTCCAGTGCTGTGGTCAAATGGAACACAAAACCCCTCCTCTTTTTGGGCAAAGCCCCGAACTGGCCCCATAAAAAAACTTTATTCTGGATATTTCCATGGTGTCAGTTCCGCGTATAATAGGAGCATACCCGTTCGGAGCAGAAATGTCAACTATTCCGGTGGGTAAGCGGTTGCGAAGCAATCAAAGCCCCAGTGGGGCTTTGAAGCGAAACGAACGGTCTTGCAAGGCAAGATGGAGGGGCCCCGCCCCGACAAGTTCGTAAGACCTTAAAATTGGAGGGAATCATCTGATGTCTACCACTGTAATGTGGCTGCTGCTGGCAGTCGTTGTGATCCTGATCGTCTTTGCCAGTGTGCTGTACAAGCGCACCTTTACCGTCCACGAGCTGGCCCTGACCGGCGTGATGGCCGCTCTGAGCCTCGTGGCTTACCTGTTCTTCCGCATCCCGTTCTACGGCGGCTCCTCGTTCCATCTGGGCAACACCTTTACGGCCCTGACGGCTCTGCTGCTGGATGGCGTCTCCGGCGGTCTGGCCGGTGCCATTGGTCTGGCTCTGGCCGATATCCTGGCCGGTGACCCGGGCTACGCCATCACCACCTTTGTGCTGAAATTCATCATCGGCATCACCTGCGGTGCCGTGGCCCACAAGGTCTTCAAGCTCCGCGATCGGAACGCCCATGAGAAAGGCTATCTGGTCAAGGTCATCGTGGCCGCCGGTTCCGGCCTGTTCCTCAATGTCCTGACGGACCCGTTCCTCGGCTACTTCCGCAACGTGTTCATCTTCGGCCAGGAATACACCGTGGCACAGGCCCTGTCCAAGATCGCCGGCGGCGTCACGCTCGTCAACAGTGTGGCCTCCACTGTCTGCGTCGTCATCCTGTACCTGGCTCTGCGTCCCGCTCTGGAGCGTGCAAAGCTCCTGACCAAGGGCGAAACCAAGTAAATTCTTCTTTCACGGCTCCCCCGCCGTGCTCACACAACGGAAAAACGCCCAGCCAATGGCTGGGCGCTTTTCCGTTATTTTGTCACAGTTTTTCAAACACCAGGAACCGGAATGCAATCTCCGTGGTCAGCTCCGGCAGAGCGGCCAGACGGGCAGCGCCGTCCCGGGGCGTTTTCCAGTAGTAAGGCGTCATGGCAAACAGGGCCTCCAGCTGGGAGGCAGGCACGGTGATGGTGCCGCGCGCTTCCCGCTCCCCGATGGGGCGGAAGCCCTCGTAGGCCACCTCCTGCACCGGGTTTTTATAGGGCTCCGCGTACAAAACGGCTTTCATCTGGTAGAGATGTTCCGCCCCGGGCACGACGTAGATCATCCGTCCGCCGGGGCGGAGCACCCGAAGGAACTCTTCCCGCGCAAAAGGCGAGAAACAGTTGAGCAGCAGGTCGGCCCAGCCGGTTTTGACCGGCTGGTGGAAGCTGGACGCCACCGCATACCGGGCCGTGGGCAGAGCCTTGGCGGCCAGCCGCACGGCGGGCTTGGCAATATCAAACCCGGCCAGCTCCAGCGGACGGGCGGCAGCGGCAAACTGCCGCGCGATGCAGCGGTCATACCAGCCCTCGCCGCAGCCTGCATCCAGCAGGCGGAGGGGAGCTTCCTGTGCGGCGGGGATGCCGTATTCCAGGCACAGCTCCCCCAGCGCCTGCCCGAAGATGCCGTAATACCCGGCACCCAGGAACGCGCGGCGGGCGGCCACCATCTCCTTGCTGTCGCCGGGGGCTTTCGTCCGGGTATTCTGGACGGGCAGTAAGTGCCAATAGCCCTCTTTGGCGCGGTCAAAACAGTGGCCGGAGGGGCATTTCAGGGTCACATCCCCGGCAAGCGGTGCCCCGCACAGCGGGCAGCGCCAGGGTGCAAACGCAGCGGTGCCCATTACACTTCCTCGCTGTGGTCCTCAATGGGGGCCGTTGCGCCGCCGTGGGCGCTCATATACTCTTCAAAGTTGGTAAACTTCTGCTGCGGCGGGCGGCGGCTGATGAGGACAAGGCCCGGGTCTTCGTCCTTGGCGGCGGCCACACGGCCCCGGCGGCTGGGCTCGGCCTTGGGGGCACGGGCCGGGCGGCCTGCCCCCTGCCCCGCGCTGAACGCGCTGCCACGGCGGTTTGCCTGCGGCTGGCTGCCGGGCTGTGCATTCCGGGGCTCGTTCTGGCTGCCGCTCTGGTTCTGGGCCGGGCGGGCACCGCGGTCATTCCGGTCATTCCGCTCATTGCGGCTGCCGCGGGCATTGCGGTCACGGCGGCTGTTGTTCTCGCTCTTGGGGCCGTTATTGCTCTGCACCGGGGCGGCGGTCTTGGCGGCCGGGGCGGCATTCTGGTTCTGATTCAGATTCTTCTTGGCCGGGCGGAGCGGAGTCGTCTCCGGGGCGCTGACAAAGTGGGGGTCAAACTTGGGCTGTGCGTTGCTGCCGCGGCTCGGGGCCTGCGCGGCGCCGCCCTCACGGCGGCGGTTATTATTGGAACGGCGGTTTTCATTGCGTCCGCCGGGAGTGCGCTTCTGGTTTTCGTCCATGAGATGTTCCTCTTTTGCTTCGATTTTGGGGGTCGCGTTTGCCTTTTGGGCTTTGGGTTCGGCCTTGACGGCCTTTGCCGCTTTCGCGGTTTTTTCTGCTTTGGGTGCTTTTTCCGCCTTGGCGGCTTTTACAGGCTTTTCAACCGGGGCCGGGGCCTCGGCTGCGGCCTCCATCTTGGGTTTTCTGCCCCGCACCGGGGGCACTGCTTTCACCGGGGCGGGCACGCCGTCCCAGGGGTGGCCGGAGATGACCGGGATCTGACGGCGGTTCAGCTTTTCGATGCCGGCCAGATACTCTTTTTCCTCGGGTGCGCAGAAGCTCACCGCCGTGCCGTCGGCACCGGCGCGGGCCGTGCGGCCGATGCGGTGGACATAGGTCTCGGGCACCTCGGGCAGGTCGTAGTTGAAGACATGGGACAGCTCGCTGATGTCAATGCCGCGGGCCGCGATATCGGTGGCCACCAGCACTTTTGTTTTGCCGGCCTTGAAGCCCTCCAGCGCCGCCACGCGGGCGGACTGGCTCTTGTTGCCGTGGATGGCGGCGGCAGGGATGCCCTGCTTGTTGAGGTCTTTGGCGATCTTATCCGCGCCGTGCTTGGTGCGGCTGAACACCAGTGCGTTGACCACCGGCGGCTGCAAATTTTTGATGAGCCACGGCAGCAAGAGCTTTTTGTTGCCCTTTTCCACATAGTACAGGCTCTGCTGGATGCGGTCCACGGTGCTGGACACCGGGTCCACCTTGACAAAGGCCGGGTCCCGCAGGATGCCGGCGGCCAGCTGCTCGATCTCGGCGGGCATGGTGGCGCTGAACATCAGGTTCTGGCGCACCTTGGGCAGCTTGGCGATCACCTTCTTCACATCGTGCACGAAGCCCATATCCAGCATACGGTCGGCTTCGTCCAGCACAAAGATCTCCAGATCCGACAGGTCGATAAAGCCCTGCCCGATCAGGTCGTTCAAGCGGCCCGGGCAGGCCACAAGGATGTCCACGCCCTTTTTCAGGGCCTCCACCTGCGGGGCCTGGCCCACACCGCCAAAGATCACGGTGCTGCGCAGTTTCAGGTACTTGCCGTAGGCGTCAAAGCTCTCGCCGATCTGCAAGGCAAGCTCCCGGGTGGGGGTCAGGATCAGCGCGCGGATAGCCCCCTTACGGCGGGGCGGGTTGGCAGTGAGGCGATCCAGCATGGGCAGCGCAAAAGCGGCCGTCTTGCCGGTGCCAGTCTGGGCACAGCCCATCAGATCCCGGCCGGACAGCACCGGCGGGATGGCCGCTGCCTGAATGGGCGACGGGGTCTCATAGCCTGCCTCCTGCACAGCGCGCAGAAGCGGGGCGGACAGATTCAATTCTTTAAATGTCATGGTTCTCCAATAATTATTCCGTAATTTTCCGGCACTCCACATAGTACCGCTTTTCTTCTGCGTGGCCCATGCTGAAGGTCTTGCGCGGCAGCACGCCGCCCATCACAACGCCTTTGAACAGGTCACTCTTGGCAAACGGCGGCATCAGGAATGCTACGGCACCTTTTTTGCACAGGGCGCGCACAGCAGGCTCGTCGTGCACATAGTCCACGCGGGCTTCCTTGTGGTGCTCAAGATAGTATTCGATAAATTCGTCAATGGTGCCCACGGTCAGCGGTGCGGTTGGGTCCTCAAAGCTGAGCACGTTGGACATGTGCGGCCCGGCCAGCGTGAAGGGCTGCTGCTTGCTGCCGCCAAAGCTGCAGCCGGCCATATTGGAATCGCTCCACGTGATCAGGCTCAGCAGCACCGCTGCGCAGTCCACATTGAACAGCACGCGGTGGATCGGCTCGATCTCGATGGCGGGCGAGTGCACATTGCACACCTCGGCCAGACACCAGCGGGCCGGATGGTTTGCTGCCTGCTCCGGTGTGAGTGTCTTTTTCAGCTCCTCCCAGCAGGCCTTTGCAGTGGCCAGCGAGTGGTTGCCGTCGCCCACGGCCAGCGTCAGCGGGTCGCGGCGGGTGGCATCCGGATACTTTTTGTCGAATTCTTCCTGACTGCCCAGCACAGCCAGCGCATCTTCGATCTGCGTAATGAGGGCAGGGTCTTCCACAGCCCAGCCCGCAATGTGGCCGCCGCCCAGCATCAGCTCGCCCTCGTACACCTTGCGCAGCTCGTTCTTGCGGGCACCGATGGGCTCAATGAGGGTGCAGGCCGGGTCATCGGCCAGCATCATCACATGGGGCGTTTCGAGGCAGGCACCCCGGCGCACCGCCATGCGGGGCGGGATGCGCTCCTCCACCGTCCGCTCACTGGGGCGGATGGCCGGGCGGGCCCCCTGGGCATAGCTGTAGGCTTCCAGGTCGATCTTGCCCACGAGGCCCTGCCGCACCCGGCCGCTCCGCTCGGTGCGCTCCACATAAATGAAGCCGTCTACCGCGCGGGTCAGCACGTTGTGGGCATAGTCCTCCATGGTCTCGTGGATCTTGGCCACCCGGGCGGGCACATCGCTTTCTTCCAGATAGACCTCCGGCAGGATCAGGTTCAAGGCGCTGGGGCTGCCTGCTGCCGCCTCCGCGGCCCGCTCCCAGTAAGAACGGTCGCTGGTAAACTGATCACAGGCCACACAGCCCCACTGCTCCAGCGGGATCTGCTCCGCAGGCAGCAGAATGTGTGCCGGGGAAAAGCACGATGTCTGATTCATAGTGGATCCCTCGCTTTCATCTTTCCAAAAATGCAGCCAACGCAATACTTACGATCACTCGAACCGGCCCGCCGCGTCGTCCCGGATGACGGTGTGCTCCACACCGGCGTCCTCCAGCATCCGGGTCAGGGTGGTGCGGCCAGCTTCATCCAGCGTGGAAGAGCCGGGCACCTCCACCAGCAGGTTTTTCATGCCCAGCTGGGCAGCCGGCACGCCCAGCGCGCTGGTGGCATCCGTCACCTGGCTCAGGCTGTAGCCGTACCAGAGGGTAACTTCGGTGCCAAAACGGCTCTGCCAGGCGGCAATGTCCGCCGCCAGCTGCCCGGCACGGTCCACACCGTTGGTACTGCCGTAATCCTGCTTGGAGCTGGTGGAAGACGGGAACTGCACGTTCTTCAGCAGCACCTGATCAAAGCCCATGCCGTGCACTTCCTCGATCAGGTCGCCGATATACTGCACCGCCTCCGCCGCATAGGGGTTGAGCCACGGGTTTCCGCCCGCCGAGGCCTTGTTGTCCAGCCAGAGGTATTCCTGGCCTTTATAGCGGATGGCCATGGCGTGGTCCGCGCGGGCACCGGCCGGGTCACGGAACGCGGCCAGCTGCGCCACCGGCGTGATGCCGTTTGCCTTGAAGACGCGGGCAATGGCTGCCGCATCCACCGGGTTTGCCGCCACACTGCCCGCGGCTGCAGGCACCTGGGAGGCATAATACAGGCTGCCCGCCGTATCCTTGAGCGGGACCACCGCATACACGGCCCCCTGTGCCGCCAGCTGCTGGGCAGCGGCGGTGATGGCCGCTTCATCGGTCAGGGTAGTCACATCCACTTCCGCCCAGCTGCCCGCCACAATGGCGGTGCCGGGGGTGGGTTCCGGTTCCGGCGCAGGCTCCGGCTCCGCCACGGAAGAAGCCGCCGCTTCCGACGCGGCCGTGCTGCTGGCTGCCTCCGAGACGGCCGGAGAGGAAGCGCTCAGGTCGCGGTTGCGCACCACCGTGTACCAGGTGTGGGTGGCCCAGTCCAGCACATGGGGCGCGGCCAGCCAGCCGATGCCCAGCACCGCCAGCACCAGCACCGCAATGCCAATGCCCTTTTTCAGCTTCATTTCCCGGCTGTAAAAACTGCGCCGGTAGCGCTTGACTTTGGGGCGTTTTTTATAGTGTGCCATAGTTCGTTACTCCCCTCCTTGCAGAGATCAGAGGATCACAGAATGTCCGGTAAAGCCATAGATGGCCAGCGCCAGCACGCCGATGTAGACGAGCGTGACGGGCAGGCCGCGGAACGCCGACGGGATGGCCCGGCTGCGCAGGCGGTGCCGCGCCTCCGTGACCAGCAGGACAGCCAGCAGGTAGCCCAGGCCGCTGCCCAGGCCAAACCCCAGGGACTGGCCCAGCGTAAAGCTCTGGGTGCGATCCACCAGCACCGTGCCCAGCACGCAGCTGTTGATGGCTGCCGTCGGCAGGATGCGGAGGAGCTGGCCGCTGCGGGGGCCTTTGACTGCCCGGAGCACCAGATGTTCAAAAATGCAGACCACCGCCACGCAGGCCACATAGACCAACGGGCGGAGCTGGGCGCGGTTTGCCAGCGGGGCAATGAACCGGCCGGCGTAGAACGCCAGCGGGGCCACCAGCAGCTGGGTGACACAGAGCAGCAGCGCAAACCACCAGCTGTTGGTGCGGTCGTCGCCCACCAGCTGCACCAGGCGGGACACGCCCAGGCCGCGGGTGAACACGGCGCTCTGCGCAAAGACAGCCAGCACCGCATAGCTGCAGAAGATGCCAACGGCACGCAGGACTTCACTCATGCTCGCGGTTCGCCTCCTTCTGGTGATGCACGGCCACGGTATTGCGGGCCTCTGTCTTCAGGTAATTTTTCCGGTGCTGGGCCAGGGCGCGCCAGATGGCGCACAGGATGCCCAGCACGATGAAGCCGCCTGCCGGCATTCCGGCCATGGGCAGCACCGGGCGGCTGAGCAGCGGCAGGCCGAACACCGTGCCCAGTGCCATCCACTCCCGCACACAGCCCAGCAGGAGCAGCAGCAGCACATAGCCCAGCGTGATGCGCAGGCCCTTGGAGACTGCTTTATGCATGGTCTCCTGCACACGGCCAAAACGGTAGATGAGCATGGGCTCCACCACCAGCATGGGCAGGTAGATGCCCAAAGCCAGCAGATCCACCCCGAACAGCGCGTTCAGGATGGGATACACGGCCAGATACACCACTGCCGCGCTGCCGCTGTAGAGGAGGCCGCGGGGCAGCAGTTTTTTCTCCAGTTCTTCTTTGGCGGGCTGCTCGTCCCGCAGGGGGAACGCCCGGCTCAGCAGGCAGGCCAGCATCCGGGAGGGCGTCAGCAGCAAAGCCACGGAAACCGCCAGCATCAGGGCGTTTTTGCCCGTGGTGGCAAGCACCACCAGCGGGGCCAGGCCCATGCCCTGCATGACCACCGGGTTATTGAGGAACACACGGTCATGGTGTGCGTATTTTTCCGGGTCCCGGACGATCATTTCAGCAACAGAACGTCTCATTCGGCCCCCTCCTTTCCGGCGGTGTCTCCCGCGTTTTTCCGGGAGTGCAGCAGTGCATAGAGATGGGTCTCGGTGCGGTCCATCCAGCCGGAAATGCTGTTGACCACCAGCAGCGCAAAGCAGACACCGGTCTCATAGACGCCGAAATAGCGGAAGCCCACGGTCACAACGCCCATCAGCACACCGTACAGGATGCGGCCCAGCCGGTGGTGGGCGCAGGTGTACGGCTCGTTGAGGAGGAACACGGCGCTGAACAGCATGGCACCCGTGAGCAGCTCGTCCCGCACACAGCGCAGGCGGAACGCCAGATTCATCAGCAGCGGGCCGTTGTCCAGACCCACCTGCCGGGGAAACAGGAACACGATGACCGCGCTGGTGATGAGGAAACTCAGCGTCGCGCCGAGGCGGATGTCTTTCTGCACCCAGAGGAACAGCCCGCAGGCCACCAGCACCAGGGCGGCACCCGTGCCCATGGGGGCCGCGTACTCGCCCAGCCCCAGGGAAAGGGTGCTGATGTTGAGGGTGCCGCCGCTGCGCAGGGTGTCCGAGATGGTGCTGGACACGGCCACGCCGGAGGCATCCCAGAGCGGGATGCTCGCGTAAGGCTGCGGATACCGGAACACCTGCTCCGGCCAGGAGACCGCGGCCACCACATAACCCACAGCGGCCGGGTGGAACGGATAGCTGCCGTAGCCGCCGAACACCTCTTTGCCGATGAGGACGCCCGCCAGCACCGCCGCCACCAGAACATACCAGTCCACCGTGGCGGGCATCAGCAGGGCGATGATGAGGGCAAAACTCTCATTGGAATAATCTTTGGGCTGGTACACCCGGCGCCGCAGCAGGGAGATGAGGCGGTCGCACAGGTTGCCCACCAGCAATGCCACACCGCAGAGCAGCAGCGGGCGCGGGCCGTAGAAATAGCAGGACATCCAGAGCAGCGGCACCACCATCCAGCAGATGTGCTTATAATAGTGGCCCGTTTGGGTCAGCTCCTGCTCCTGCCATTGGATCAATGCTTCTTCCATGGGCAGCTCCTTACAGCGCGGCCAGCTGACGCACCGCGTCCGCCGGGTCGGCTGCGCCAAACACGGCGCTGCCTGCCACGAGGATGTCCGCCCCTGCCTCCGCGCAGAGAGGAGCCGTCTTGGCGTCCACGCCGCCGTCCACTTCCAGCAGGTAGTGGGCAGCCCGCTTCTCCCGCTCGGCCCGGAGCCAGCGGAGTTTGTCCAGCGCCGAGGGCATGAACTTCTGCCCGCCGAAGCCGGGCTCCACGCTCA
>ERZ1034626.1102-NODE-1102-length-18596-cov-7.685939_pt1 | contig 18596 bp, 15 predicted proteins | sample MGYA00520652_ERZ1034626 | MGnify/ENA primary metagenome ERZ1034626 (study PRJEB33766, sample SAMN09781765) | gut metagenome | biome: gut microbiome | host: Homo sapiens | place: Madagascar | study: EMG produced TPA metagenomics assembly of the PRJNA485056 data... | reverse complement strand
ACTCTGATATCTTATCATGTTTGTCGCTTTTTGTCAACAACTTTTTCTCGGCAATTTATTCTGTCGGAGCTCAATATCACTTGGCTTTATCCGATCAGAACTGCTCTGCACGAGTCAGCTTTGTTATAATACCACCCGGCTCGAATTTTGTCAATCAGAAATTACAAATTAAATTATATTCAGACAATTTATGTTGTATTCTAAAATTGTTATATCATGCTTTTTATTTTTCACACAATACAAGAAATTCATATCACATAGCCTATGCCTGAATTGCATCCAGTGCCTCCCTGACATTTGCCACCCCGATCAGCTTCATTGCATACTTCTTCCCTACAGAAGGAAGGGATACTTTTGGCAGAATGCATACTTCAAAACCGAGTTTGGCTGCCTCTGCCACACGTTGTTCTGCCATGCTTACACCACGCACTTCCCCGCTTAATCCCACCTCGCCAAAACAGATGGTCTTCTCATCAATCGTCAGATCCAGTTTGCTTGACATAATGGCAAGCACAATTCCCAGATCAATTGCCGGTTCATTCATACGGATTCCGCCCGCGATATTTACATAAGCATCACAATCCGACAACTGCATTCCAATACGTTTTTCCAAAACTGCCATCAACAGATTCACGCGGTTAAAGTCCGTTCCGGTCGCAGTTCTCCTTGGATTGTTGAAATAGCTGTGACAGATCAGCGCCTGAATTTCCAAAAGAATCGGACGGGTACCCTCGATGGAACATGCCACGACAGAACCGGAAGCATCCTTTGGTTTGCCGCTGAGCATATACTCGGACGGATTCTCCACCTCAACCAGTCCCTCTGTGCGCATCTCAAAAACACCGATCTCGTTCGTGGAGCCAAAACGGTTCTTCACGCCACGCAGAATCCGGTAGCTTTCATGACGGTCTCCTTCAAAATAAAGAACCGTATCCACCATATGTTCCAGTACACGTGGACCTGCCACGACCCCTTCCTTTGTCACATGCCCGACAATAAAGATCGAGATATCCATTCCTTTTGCGATCTGCATAAGAACACCTGTGGACTCACGCACCTGTGACACGCTGCCAGGCGCCGAGGAAACGTTTTCGTTATACATGGTCTGGATACTGTCGATCACCACAATCTGTGGCTTATTCCGTTCAATTACCGTGCGTATGGTGTCCAGACTGGTCTCACACAACAGTTCCAGATGATCACTGAACGTGCCAATCCGCTCTGCACGCAGTTTGATCTGCTGCAGGGACTCTTCCCCGGACACATACAGTACCGAAAGATTCTGCCCGGACAGATTCCGGCAGACTTGTAATAAAAGCGTTGATTTACCAATTCCCGGATCTCCTCCAACCAGAACGAGGGAGCCTTTTACAACTCCCCCGCCCAATACACGATCCAGCTCCGGCATGGATGTGGAAATCCGCTCCTCATCCGATGTCTTTATTGCAGAAAGCGGAACAGGTTTCGCTTCTGTCGCTGGTTTTATTTTTCCGGAAGTACTGAGTGCTTTCCGGTCCACCAGTTCCTCTACGAACGTGTTCCACTCTCTGCATGCCGGACACTGGCCCATCCATTTGGATGATTCATATCCGCAATTCTGGCAAAAAAACGCACTGGTTTTTGCTTTTGCCATATATTATCTCTTTTCTACGCGGATTGCTACCGCATCTGCTCCTTCTAATTCTACGCTCAGGCTTAATTTGCCTCCAAGATTGGTCTTCATTGTTCCTGCAGACTTGCCATCGATATCAATCTCGTACTCTGTCTCTTCTGCCAGCTCCAATGTGATCTGTGCATCTTCCGGTCCCTCTACCGTAAAGCTGACAGTATTCTCATCCTCTGTAAAATTGGTGACAGCTGTACCCGGTACAGATTCATATACAAACAGTCCGTTACGCTCCAGCTTTGTAATCTCCTTGAACGTTTTTACTTTGTATTTATCTCCATGAAATTCGTAGTTATCAAGCTTTGCTTTCGCTCCCAGAGTGTAATCGCCGAAACTAAGGGTTCCGTTTCCTTCCGTACGAATTAATTCACTGATTGCAGCCATGATTTTTCCTCCTGTGTGGTTGATTATTTGGTTCTTAAATTATATCACTTTTTATCTTTTGATACAATGATTTCCTTGTTCTTCGTCGTCACGATCACACGGTCTTTCGCATGGATTTCTCCACGGATCAGTGCGTCTGCCAAACGGTCTTCCACCTCATCCTGCAGTTTTCTGCGCAGAGGTCTGGCACCGTATTTGCGGTCATACGCTTTTTCAACAATAGATTCCTTTGCAGCTTCCCGTACCACCAGATCGATCTGCAACTGTTCCTTACAGCGTTTCTGTAAATCACGCACCATAATGCCGATGATTTTTTTCATATCGTCTTTGTTCAACGCACGGAATACAATTGTCTCATCAATACGGTTTAAAAACTCCGGTTTAAAAATACGTTTGACTTCTTCCATCACGCTGGCTTTCATCCGCTCGTGATCCTGCTTTTCATCTTCTTTTGCACCAAAGCCAAGCTTCTTCGGCTCGATGATCGACTGTGCGCCCGCATTACTGGTCATGATGATAATGGTATTCTTGAAATCTACTTTGCGTCCCTGGGAATCTGTAATATGCCCGTCATCCAGCACCTGAAGTAAGATGTTAAACACATCCGGATGGGCTTTTTCAATTTCATCAAACAAAATCACAGAAAACGGATTTCTGCGGACTTTTTCAGAAAGCTGTCCTCCATCCTCATGGCCCACATATCCTGGCGGGGAGCCAATCATTTTGGATACACTGTGCTTTTCCATATACTCCGACATATCTACCCGGATCATGGATTCCTCGTTGCCAAACACAGCCTCTGCCAGTGCTTTGGAAACTTCCGTCTTTCCGACACCGGTTGGTCCCAAAAACAGGAACGAACCGATCGGACGCTTCGGGTCTTTGAGTCCCACGCGACCACGGCGGACAGCCTTGGAAACTGCAGATACCGCTTCTTCCTGTCCAATCACGCGCTTGTGCAGTGTTTCTTCCAGTTTCTGCAGACGGGATGCCTCGCTTTCTGTCAGACGGCTGACCGGAATCTTTGTCCATCCAGCCACCACATCGGCAATCTCATTTTCGCCCACCACCGGAACTTTGTTTTTGGATACGCGGCGGTTCTTTTTTTCGAGTTTTTCCCTGGATGCCTGCAGGTTCTCCCGTGTCTCTTTCAATGTGCGGGCTTTCTCGATATCTCCCTCCTGCAGCGCATGTTCCATATCCAGTTCCGTCTGATGGATCTCGCGGTTTAACTGCATCATATCGTCAGAACCGTGCATCATTCCCAGCCGCGCCTTAGCAGCTGCCTCATCCATCAGATCAATCGCCTTATCCGGCAGAAAACGGTCATTGACATAACGGGCAGATAAACGCACGGATGCTTCCACTCCCTCATCCGTAATCTGCACATGATGATGCTTTTCATACAGCTTTCGCAGCCCTTTTAAAATCTCAATGGATTCTTCCTCTGTCGGTTCCTCCACCTGTACCGGCTGGAACCGCCGCTCGAGTGCTGCGTCTTTTTCAATATACTTGCGATACTCTTCGATCGTGGTTGCACCGATCACCTGCACATCTCCGCGTGCAAGTGCCGGTTTTAAAATATTAGACGCATCCAGTGCACCTTCTGCTCCACCTGCGCCAATAATCGTGTGCAGTTCATCAATAAACAGCAGCACGTTCCCAGCCGTTTCCACTTCATTTATCACTTTTTTAATACGGTCTTCAAATTCCCCGCGGTATTTGGATTTTGCAACGAGTCCGGACATGTCCAGAGATACCAGACGTTTATCTGCCACAATATCCGGTACGTTTCCGTTTACCAGACTCTGTGCAATTCCTTCAACGATCGCTGTCTTACCAACACCCGGCTCTCCGATCAGACACGGATTATTTTTGCCTCTGCGGCACAGGATCTGGATCACCCGTTCGGTTTCCTTTTCCCTGCCAATTACCGGGTCTAACCGTCCGGCCCGCGCCATAGCTGTCAGATCGCGGGAATACTGATCGAGCGTAGGGGTAAGTGTTGCCTCCTCATTTCTTCCACGCTGGATTTCTTCCCGGTACTGTGCCGGGTCCTCTCCCATCGCAGCAAGAATATCCACAAAAAGTTTCTGTGGGTTGGCTCCCATTGTATTTAAAAGCCGGGAAGCTGCACAATCCCCCTCTTTTATGATGGCAAGCAGCAGGTGTTCGGTTCCGATCCGTTCACTGTCAAAACGGTCTGCCATCTCCCTGGCACGATCCAGCACCATCTGGGTACGCGGAGAATATCCGTCACGGTCTGCCACCGTCACCTCCTCACCTGCCGCAACCAGTTCATCAATCAGCTTAAGCAGCGCTTCCAGTTCCACATTATTGGCTGTCAGTACTTCTGCTGCTACACCGGTTCCTTCCTTGAGCAGCCCCGCCAGAATATGTTCGGTTCCGACATAGTTGCAGCCGGACGAACGGGAAAGGCGGTTCGCATAATTCAGAGCTTTTTTCGCCTTATCTGTATATGGAATCAAAATTTATACCTCCTGTTACAATTCTACAAATCAATAAATTCGATATCGTCATCGGTATCTTTTTTGGTTGTTTTCTTCTTTCTTCCGAGCATGGAGCTTCGAACTTCTTCTGCCAGTTCTTTCTGCAGCATGATATCTTCATCATCTGCATCCCGGTAATGATCCTTTCGCTTCTCCCGCTCTTTTTCCCTGTCATCGGTATCTTCTTCCGGATCATCCAGGTCATCCTCCAGATCATCCAGATCATCCTCCAGATCATCCTCAATACCCTCTAACAGTTTATGCATAAATCCGCCTTTTTTGCGGAATGTTTCCTTTCCGTAACGCTTGGATATCCCGGTGTCATCCGGATCATCCGTTTCATACAGTTTTTCATCGTCCGGATCATCGTAATCCTCATCGTCGTCATCATCATCGTCATAAAAATCATCATAAGGATCGTCATCATCTTTTTTTCTTTTGACGATCAGAACCACTATGATAATCAGAAGAATCAGTACAACCACAACGAACGCACAGAGAATCAGCCGCATCTGGCTTTCCATACTCTGGAACAGGCCCGTTTCCCCTTCCTGGGTAGAAGCTTCTGCAGATGTTGTCTCTTCCCCTATGGTATGCTTATACTGGTTATAGTTCATACATACAAACGGATAAATTTCTTCCGGATCATCCAGATCCAGCATATACAAAGCACCGTTTTGTCCGTTTTCATCCACCAGATACAAAAGTCTCAGCGGTGTGTCTATTCCGTCTTTGCGCATGCACGGATACTGATTTTCCCACAAAGTCACTGTATCTTTGACAAAGCCATTCAAAACATAGCGATCCGGAATACTGTCTGTCAGATAGAGATTTGTTCCATCAATCGTAAAATACTGCTGCCCGTCTGCCGGAGCCTGTGTCTCTCCTTTTTGCTGTGTATCCTGTGATTCCTGCTGCGCAGCTCCTCTGGTCACCTGAATGGTATAGGTCTTTTTCACACCATTTTCCGCCTGCACGACGATCTGTACTTTATTTACACCGGTTTTCAGTTTGTCTGCCCCACTGACCGAGATCACAGATGCCTTAGCATCATTTGGCTGTGCGCTGACTGCCAGAGATGTCACCTGATCTCCCACTTTTGCCTGATATTCGGTAACTTTCGACTGAAATTCCGGAGAAAGGGTTCCTTCGGAAATCGTCAGGGATGCCAGCGTATTGTCTTTTGATTTGTCATCTGCTGCCGCTGCCGAATTTTCAACAGCTACAGATACACTTGCACCTCCCACATCCACGCGGTCCCCTTCCTGATTGCCCGCAGATGGTGCGGATGCGGCAAAACTTGCAGTTCCCGCCGCATCTGCTTTAAATTTAACAGTTCCGCTTGCACGTTTGTTTCCGGAACCGTAACTTCCCAGAGTCATAGAAACCGTGCCTGCATTTACACTGGTTTCCGCTGTTGCTGACTGATAAGTAAAAAGATCTTTGGAATATGTCAGATTTACCGTTCCCGTCACACCTGCCGGAAGTGTCACTGTCACTGCCAGAGTATCCCCTATTTTCACGGATCTTGCGCTTAAAGCAATGATCATGCTCTCCGCCTGCGCATGCACATCCGGTGTCATGATACAACTGACCAGAAATACCAGTGCCAGTACCACTCCCAGTATCCGTTTTCCTTTTGCTTTGCTTTTTTGTCTCATATGTTCTGCCTTTCTTTTACTGCCCAATGGTGATCTTCCCCTGAAGATGTTTGTTCAGATATACCAGATCAAGCACATTGACCCCATCTTTTTTGCGGTTTGTATCTGCGGCCTTAAGATAACATCCGGTAAGCTTTTGGGTACCATTCAGATGCCTGTTCAAACGGTTCAGATCTGTTTTGTTGATCTTTCCATCTCCGTTTACATCTCCATAAATCACAAGCGTATAGGAAGAAATTTTCTTGTTTTTGCTGTCATACACCTGCAGAACATTGCCGGTTGAAACGATTCCGGTAACACTCTTTTTGGATGCACTGAACAGTTTGACCGTTCCCGCGGTCACTTTAAGTTTTTTCAAAAATGCTGCCGCCTTTGTTCCCGGCGCAATCCCCGTAACCATTTTGTTTTTCAACTGATATGTTTTCGAAGTCACGGAAGTCTTCTCGGTCTCTGCCACTGCACCAGCTTTCTTTACAATGGTAAGCGTATAGGTTTTGGATGCTCCGCTCTCCGATTTGCAGGTAACTTTACACGTATTGGTTCCCGTCTGAAGTTTTTTGGTGCCGGTTCCCGTCACAGAAGATTTCGCAGCTACCGGTGATGCACTTATGGTAACGGAAGAAACTTTGCTGTCCACCAGAAGGGAATACGAAGTCGTGTCCCCGCGAAATGCCGGTGTCAGTGTCTGTCCGGTTACGCTTAGCGTTTTCAGGTAGTTATTCGGATTTCCACTGGCTGTAAATGTCACTGCAGATGCCGGCATACCGGAATAAACCGGAATACGGAATACAAATGCCTGCTGCTTGTCCGCATACCCCTGTCCAAGTTTTCTGCCCTCATTGTAAGCAGCCGCAAGGTTTGCCATATACTGGTGGCTGTACAAATTCTTCTTGTTTACTACATTAAACTTCTGGAAATACAACGTATCCTGGCCCACACCAATGTAGTTTTTCGCCAGAATTTTCGCTCCTCCTTCGAGCGCTGCATAACGGGTATTCCATCCCGCTTTTTTTGCATATGCCAGTCCGTTTTTGATGACCAGTGTGGAGGTAATGCCCGCTGCCCCCACATTAAAATAGTTATAGTACCCCTTATAACCGCTATAAGTTCCGGAAATCAGGGAACTGGTTCCTTTTAACCCCTGCTCCTGACGCACTCTGGATGCAAGATGATACGGGCTGACCCCGGTTTCCTCACCGATATCCATAAATGCCTGCGCATAATCCAGCTCAGATCCGTCGCTGTCCTCAACCATATTCTCCATAAAGGTTCCTTTCAGGATAGAAGAAACTCCCTGCCTGGTCTGCACCTTGCTGAAACTTAAACTTTCAAATTGAAAAATATCGGTTTCATTGAGAAAATTCCGTGGATCTAAATAATAAGCGATATAGTCTGCATCAGCACCGACCCACGAAGATCCGTCATAGACCGTCCACACATTGGTGGTCCAGTCATATGCACCGTCTGCGGTGGATTTGGTTGCGTCATTTCCGGTCTTCGGAACAAGATTGACTCCGTTTACACTCTCTTTGCTGACCACGGTATTCCAGTCAAGCCCGGTCTTAACCGCCTGAAACTGCCACTGCGGATATGCTGTGTGAAGTGCGGAAAGTGCACTGATGTAACTATCCGGAAATCCTGCCGCACGCAGCTGCACGGCATAACTGCTGGCTGCTGCATCTGTACGCACACTGACTCCAGCAAGCGTTCCTGTTATAAGAATTGCCCCACAAAGCAGGGCACTCAAAAAGCGTTTTATCTTTCGCATATTCTTCCTCACCTGTTATGATCTGACTGCGCGGCATCCCAAATGCAGTGCAGTCTTTCTGTATCATTATATAGAAAAAGCATATCTGCGTCAATTCTGTGCGTTGTTCTTTTTGTTCCGGGTACAGTTACTCTCCTTTATGATATAATGCGGACGTCTTTTGACTTCCATATAGGTTTTTGCAATATACTGTCCCATAATTCCCATACAAAACAGCTGAATTCCGCCAATGCATGTCACGATACATACCAGCGACGGCCAGCCGGCAACCGGATCCCCGAATACCAATGCGCGTACGATTTCCGCGATGATTGCAATAAAAGAAACCACGGTGAGCACCAGCCCCAGATACGAGGAAATCTTCAGCGGAACATCCGAAAAATTGATAATCCCATCAAACGAATAGCGCACAAGTTTCCAGAAATTCCACTTGGTTTCTCCCGCAGAACGTTTTACATTTTCAAATTCCAGCCACTTGGTATCATATCCGACCCAGGCAAAGATTCCCTTGGAAAACCGGTTGTATTCACTGACAGAAAGAATGGAATCTACCATTGCACGGTTCATCAGACGGTAATCCCTTGCCCCGTCTGCAATCTCAATGTGGGAAAGTTTCCGCATAACTTTATAAAACATGCGTGCAAAAAACGAACGGATCTTTGGCTCTCCCTGCCGGTTCACCCGGCGGGTTGCCACATTGTCACAGTCTCCGGCTTCTAACATCGCAGCCATCTGTGGCAAGAGCGATGGTGGATCCTGCAGATCCGCATCCATCGTCGTCACATAATCCCCCTTTGCATAGGACAATCCTGCCAGCAGCGCCGCTTCTTTTCCAAAATTGCGGGAAAAAGAAAGATAGTGCACACGCTCATCTTCTGCTGCAAGTTCCCGGATCTTTTGCAGTGTTGCATCCTTCGATCCGTCATTGACAAATAAATATTCAAAATCATAATCGCCCATTTCCCGTGTCACGCGGTTTAATTCCCGGTACAAAATCTGCAGAGATTCCTGCTCATTGTACATCGGTACGACGATACTGATGCATTTTTTCCCCATGTTTCCCCCTTGTCTTATATCTTATCCACATACTAAACAGGAATAACAGAAGCGCAGCTATGCTGATGGCAGCTCCGATCTGTACGCCCGGTGTGGTATAACGCAGCTCGATTTTGTGCGTTCCTTCTTTTAAGTGTACACCAATGAGTGCATCTGCGAAAGGCTTTATTTTCATCTTTTTCCCATCTACATACAACGTCCATCCCTCATCTGCCGGTACCGACAGAATCAGTCTTCCCGCCTGCCTGACATCGATACTTCCAACGATCCTGCGATCTGTCATTTTTTCGAGTGACATGGTCTGTTCGCTGAGCGTCTCATACGCAGTGCACATGGCCTTGAAATTCAGGCGGTACACATGGTATTCGATCGTTTCTGCATTGAGATTGGTAATATGGACCTTTGTTCCGGCTTTACACTCTCCCAGATCCAGCAGATACCGGTGTGTGGTCTTTCCATACTGCTGCGTCCATCCGTCATCTCTTGATACCGTCAGGGAATCTGCATTGCAGGTCACATAATCCGCATAATAATATCCATCCTCAGATATATCAATTGTCGTATCTCCGGCTGCCTGCGACTGTGTACAGGCTGCCGGATAAAGCATGTCTCCTTTTGCTCCCAGCTGCTGTGCCAGGGAATTCAGGGAACCGATCCTATCAAGCATGGAAGATTCCCAGCCTTTTATTGCCTTCTCGCTCATCATATAGCCAAGTGGCAGACAGTAGTTATTCCGATAAAGATAATTTCCATTGCTGCTTCCCACAAGTGTCCGCAGTGGACTTTCATCCACCGGATTAGAGGAAAGCATATACTTCACCGAAAACATGGCTGACGGAAGCGGGGAAGCACCATTGTAACAGTAGAAATTTTTTCCGCCCTCCATATACAGGCTCTGGAAGAGATGGCTGACATCCAGATTCATCAGGGAAGAAAAGACCGTCGCAGAACGGTATCCGTACAGGCTGTCATCGTTTTTGGTTTTTCGCCCGCTGTCCTCCACCCGGTAAAATCCGTCATTTCCGTTATCCTCTTTTGCCTGTTGCAGCAGATCTTCGTAGTACCCCTGTTTATCCGTATATGCCACGCGGCTGGTAACGCCAAGCCCGGTTACCGCCATATTGACTGCCAGTTCTGCAATGGCAACACAAAAGGCAGCTTCCCGCAGGGCTATCCGCATTTTCTTCGGGGCAATTTTAAGCAAAAGAAGCAGGATTCCATAAACTAGGATAAACAGCATGGTAATAACTACAGCCATGTACTCCGTCACCAGTTCATCCCCGTAATATCCGGAGAGAACCATCAGTGTCAGTGCTGCAAGCACTGCTATGATGATATGCCAGCATCTGGTTCCTTTCCATTTGCGGATCGTTGCAAATCCCATGACCAGAAGCACAAAAATGTAAAGGAATGACTGTCTGCCCGGCAACGCCTGCGGAAAATGCATACCATGCCAGATATAATCCAGCTGATTATCTGCAAAGCTCACAAGGAAAAAGACAAGCATCAGCATACGCGGAACTTTTTCCTTCCAGGAGATTCTGCGGTTCAGCACATACAGCCATACCAGTACCAGGGTAAATGCCCCGGCATACAGATTCGGCCAGTGATCATTTCCCGTATAACTTGTAGTGACGGCTGCCGCACGCCCCAGCTCCGCAATAACAGAAAAATACCACTCCAGCGTTTTCGGAAAGCTGTCTTCAGCAGACCCGGAAGCAGAAAGCACGGCGATCTCCGGCAATAGCAGTACCATCGAGACAGACCCTGCCAGCAGGGAATACCATGCAAACCGTAAAAATGCTTTCAGTTTTCCTCCTTTCCGCGTAAAAAAGAGAAGAATAAAATAAAACACCAGAAAGATACAGATCATGATGGAAATGTAATAATTTGCAAACACTGACAATGCAAGTGTCACAAAATACAGTCCCGGTTTCTGCTCCCGTACCAGTTTTTCCAGTCCCACCATGATCAGAGGAAAAAGAAGGATGCAGTCCATCCACATGATATCCCAGCTGTAGGCTGCCACAAATCCGGACAATGCATATGCCGTAGAACATACAAGTGCCGGAATCACCTGATTTTTATGGAGTTTTGAGTCTTTTCCAATCAGATGAAAATGATATTTTAAGAATAAGAAAAAAGTCAGTCCGCACAGGGCAATCTTTGCCAGCACCAGTATCGTCATAAACTCGATCACATAATGTTTCGGGCAGAGCACGATCAGAAAATTAAGCGGACTCGCCAGATAATAGGCATACAGGGAAACAAAATCCGATCCCAGTCCCAGGTTCCAGGAATACTGCAGACTTCCGCCGGTTCTTAATTTATGAAGAAACTCTGTAAAAAACGGACAGTACTGATGATACATATCGATATGCAGAATACAGTTATCCCCGAAAGGATATACCCCGTTTCCGATACAGATGACCACACAGATTATAAATGGCATAAGAAATGCCATCACATAAGGAAATGACCGGTGCGACACCATCCGCGAAATCATTTTTTTCATGTTCTTACTCATCCTTTTCCTTGTTTTTTTCAAACAGCTGATAATACTGAAGCTTCTTGTAAGTCTGAAGCTGTTTTTTATCGGCTCCGATCCCTTTTGTCTGCCCCGCTGCAGAGATCACCGGGTAAGTTTTGCTCAGGCTTAAGAGGTAATTCTGGTATGCATTCGTCGGCACTCCTGCTGCGGTAAGTACCTGCGCCGCAAGATAATTCAGACTCGTATTTTTATCTTTCGCTCCCTCGATCCCATAATTACTCCACACCAGATAAGGTACGAGATAACGTTTTTGTGTCTCTACCTGTGCCCCGTTTTCCACGACAGAAGCCACTGTATCATTCGGCTGATGATCCCCGAAAAATACGATGATCGTCCTGTCATCCACTTTGGAAAAATAATCAATCAGATTTTCGAGTGCCTGATCGGTCTTGTGGATCAGTGTCAGGTACTGATTGAGCGGTTCGCTGGCATACTGTGACTGGATATCATTCGTCAGATTCATATAGGTATCGGTATATCCGCCATGATTCTGCATCGTCACATTGAAAATAAAGGCCGGTTTGCCGGAGGCTTTGTTTTTCTCATAAGTATCTATAATGTGCTCCATATCCGATGCATCGCTGATATAATTGCGCACATAGGAGACATCCCTGTAATCTTCCATAAAATCCAGATTGTCAAATCCAAGCAGAGGATACACTTTATCCCGGTTCCATCCGCTGGCCTGATACGGATGCTGTGCATAGGTCGCATATCCTAAGGATTTCAGATAACCTGCTAAAGACGGTGTCCTGCTCTTGATGTACTGCTGATACGGAATACTTCCGTTCGGAAGGAATGCCATCGTATTGCCTGTCAGAAATTCAAATTCCGAATCCGCAGTGTTTCCCCCACACACAGATGTCTGGACATATCCCGTGACCGTGTTTTTCTCCCCCTGCTGCATCCGGTGCATAAACGGCATGTAATCCTCATTGGTTTCTAACGGTCCCAGCACTTTTAAATCCGAAAATGCCTCATCCATGATGACAATGATGTTGGGCAGATCCTGTGTGTCGGTTTCTGTTGTTTTCGTTTCGTATTTCGCCAGCGTCTCTTTTGCTTCATCCGCATCGTATCCTGCCGGACGCTCCACTGCCACATAGGCAAGATCCATGGCAAAGGTTACCGCCATGCCATTTACTTTTGTCATATATGCCGGTGTGAACAGAAACGGATACAGATAATGTTTTGTCTGAAACGATTCCTGCTGCAGGGCATTGACAAATGTACACAATACCAGTCCCACCAGTACGATACTCCCCAGCCTTATTTTCCAGGAAAAACGCGGGCCTTTTTTAAAAAGGCGGGTCAGCACAAATAATGCAATAAAAACAAGTGTAACAATCACCATGCGCCGGTCCGGTGTAAAATCATAGTTTCCAGCCACACTGGCTGCTGTTCCAGCCGAAAACAGATCCCACGGAACAAACGGTGTGGAACGGAATTTCATCACATAATGATTGGTAATTCCAAACGCCACAGCAAGTCCGTACAGCACTCTGGACGCAAAACACATTCTTCCGGTCAGAAAATATAACATCCATCCGATCAACTCAAACAAAAAAATATTAAAAAGCTGTGCTCCCACACGCACTTCAGCAAACGGATTGTGTTCATAACACTCCATCAGGTAAAAAGCAAACACCGGAACCACGGCATACCATAACAGCCATATGCCCTTCTGTTTCCACCCTTCTGTCCGTTTCTGTGCGTTGTTTTTCTCCCTTTTTGTCTGCTTGCGTGCGACTGTCTGCTCCATGTTCCCTAACATAAAAATGAGTATGGCTCCTTCCATTCCTTCCATTTCCATCGCTTTCATACGATTTTATCTGAATAGAATTTTACCACACTCATTCTGCTTTTAAAACGCATTTCACATTTTTATCATAATTTCATTCTAGTAATTGGATAACACCAGACGCTCCCGGTATGCACGATCCATACCATCGATCACGCGGCGTGCCTGCCCGTATCTGCGTGGATTGATGGTGATCACCCAGAGGGTATCTGCCCCCTGGTAGGTTTCCCTCTTAAAAAAAGGAATCTTTTTACTGTTCTTTGTAAATGGAATGTGCTGTTCAAGCAGTGCCTCCGCCGTATGTGTACTCACTCTGGAATTGGTGGTACGGCACAGTTCCACGTCGTTATCCTTATAATTTCCAAGTTTCATCGTCATGCTTTTTGCATCTTCCTCCTCACGTGACTTTTACCTCAATCTCCCTGCCAAGTCCTCCTGCAACTTTTTCCAGAAAGTCCAGACTCGGATTATATCTCCCGCTCTCCAGACGGGAAATATTTGACTTTCTGGTACCGACTTTTTCTGCGAGCCGTTCCTGTGTCATCCCCTGCTCCTTTCGCACCTGCCGAAGCTGGGATGCAATTTCCTGTCTGGCGTGATTATGTTCCTGCATATCCGCCCCCTTACACCTTTATAAATCGTGCTCATGTATTCTAAAGTTATCATATATGATAACTTCTGTCAATGAACCAAAAGTCCTATTCTCGAAATCATAAAAAGGCTTGCAAATGCGTCTTTCATATGTTAATATAATATTTGTTCGCGCCGGCATGTCGGAATTGGCAGACGAGGCAGACTCAAAATCTGTTGATGGCAACATCGTGTGGGTTCAAGTCCCACTGCCGGCATATAAAAGACCTCAGGTTTCCAATCGGAAATCTGAGGTCTTTCTTTTTGCGGCACATCGTTTTCTTAAACAAAAAGAGGACGCATCCCGTTTTCCCCGGGATTTGCGTCCTCTGTTATTTTATCTGTACATCCTAACTCTTTTATTTTGTGATCCTGATATCATCAAAACAGTCAAATGTTGCAAAGTAATCTTCTGGTGTCTCTGCACGGCGGATCATCTTCACACTTCCGTCTTCTTTGAGCAGTAATTCTGCAGAACGAAGACGTCCATTGTAATTATATCCCATGGAAAATCCATGTGCTCCGGTATCGTGGATCACAAGATAATCTCCCATGTCGATCTCTGGCAGTTTCCGGTCAACCGCGAACTTATCGCAGTTCTCGCAAAGACTTCCTGTCACATCATACACGTGATCGCATGGTGCATTTTCTTTTCCAAGAACCGTAATGTGATGATATGCCCCATAAATTGCCGGACGCATCAGGTTTGCTGCACATGCATCCACACCAATATACTCTTTGTAGATATGTTTCTCATGGATGGCCTTCGTCACAAGGCATCCGTAAGGTCCGAGCATGAAACGTCCCATCTCGGTATAAATGGATACATCCCCAAGTCCTGCCGGAACTAAGATCTCATCGAACTTTTTGTGCACACCTTCTCCGATGACAGCGATATCATTCGGCTCCTTGTCCGGTGTATAAGGGATTCCCACACCACCGGAAAGATTTACGAATCTGATATCACATCCGGTCTTTTCCTTTAATTCCACGATCAGTTCAAACAGTTCTCCTGCAAGCTTCGGATAGTATTCGTTTGTGACGGTATTGCTGGCAAGAAATGCATGGACACCGAAATGCTTTGCTCCCTTATCCTTTAAAATCTTAAACGCTTCGATGAGCTGATCCTTTGTCATGCCGTATTTGGAATCTCCAGGGTTGTCCATGATTCCGTTGCTCAGTTCAAATACTCCGCCTGGATTGTAACGGCAGCTGATGGTCTCCGGAATATGACCGATCGTTTCTTCTAAGAAATCAATATGGGTGAAATCATCCAGATTGATGATTGCCCCGAGTTCATCCGCATAGGCAAATTCCTCTGCCGGCGTATCATTTGAAGAAAACATAATATGCTTTCCGTCAAATCCACAGGACTTTGCAAGCATCAGTTCTGTGTAAGAGGAACAGTCACATCCCATATCATATTCCTGTAAAATTTTTAAAATATATGGGTTTGGGGTTGCTTTCACTGCAAAATACTCGCGGAATCCCGGATTCCATGCAAAAGCTTCCTTTACTTTTTTTGCATTCTCACGAATGCCTTTTTCATCATATAAATGAAACGGTGTCGGGTATGTTTTGACGATCTCCTCCACCTGACTCTTTGTTACAAACGGCTTTTTCTCCATAATCTGGCTCCTTTATCTACACTTTTTCGTCTGATGTTATGCTACAACAACTCTTTTACAAATTCAAGCAATTTTCGCCTTTTCCTTTTATTTTTCCACAGATTATGATATGATATGCATGATCGAATGTTAGATTAAGCGAACGAAAGATGAGGAACATCATGGGTGTAACAGTTTTACCTTATATTGATCAGACACAGACAGCACGGCTGCAGGAAGCAGCTTCTGCCAATATACAGACACCGAAAAATACGGATGAAGCCGTCACCACATTTAAGGAATGTCTGGCCTCCGCTGAGCGCAGCGTAAAGGCCATGGCAGTGGACGCACTGCTTGCCGCCAGCAACAGTGGTGCCGTTTCCCTGGATACGGTACAGCAGATCCTTGGATTTACCCCGCAGACCGATGCACCGGTTGATACGTCTCCGGTCACGGATACCCCGGCAATTTCCAGTTCTGCTGCAACAAATAGTACCACCTCCTCCGGCAGTGTTTCTTCTCCGGAGAACCTCGAAGAATATTTCAAAGAAGCTTCTGAAACATACGGTGTGGATATCAACCTGCTCAAAGCCATTGCCAGGCAGGAATCCAATTTTAATCCATCCGCAACCAGCTCTGCCGGTGCCATGGGTGTCATGCAGCTGATGCCGTCCACCGCCAAAGGACTTGGTGTCACAAATGCATACGATGCACAGCAAAATATTATGGGTGGTGCCAAACTGATGGCGCAGAACTTAAAGAAATACAACGGAGATGTTTCCCTTGCGCTTGCCGCATACAATGCCGGCAGTGGAAATGTCGACAAGTACGGTGGGATTCCACCGTTTAAGGAAACACAGAATTATGTCAAAAAAGTGCTTGGTTATTATCAGAATTCCAACGCTTAATTTCTAAAAAGAACCCGTAAAGACGAACGCTCTGCTGTTCATCTTCACGGGTTTTTTACTGCCTAAAGAAAATCTGATTATAATTTGAATCTGGAAAGAAGATCTCCAAGACTTGTTCCGGCCGTTTCATTTGAGCTGTACTCGATTGCCTCTGCCTCTTCTTCCTCCTGCGGCTTTTCCATAATATCTTCCAGCGCTTTCATGCTCAGGCTGACTTTTCCATCGTTGGTATTTAAAATCTTCGCCTTTACTTTCTGTCCCTCTTTTAAAACTTCATGAACGGAAGAGATCCGCTTCTGGCTGATCTGTGAAATATGAACCAGACCGCTGATGCCATTCCCGATATTGATGAATGCTCCGTATGGCATAATGGATTCTACGGTTCCCTCTACCACAGATCCAGGCACAAGCATGGCAATCCGATGATTTCTTTCTTCCTCGCGCTCCTGTCTTGCCACAACTTTTCCGGACAATACCAGTTTATTCTTCTCAGGATCTACGGTAATCACAACGACACGCACATCTTTTCCGATCCATGCATCCGTGTCTTCCACATAATCTGCGGACAACTGGGATGCCGGAATGAATGCCCGGATTCCTTCTAAGAATGCAACCACACCACTCGGCACACTCTCTTTGATCCGGACAGTCACAACCGTCTGCTGCTCCATCATCTCCCGGAGTTTATCCCAGGCAAGCACTTCGTTTGCTTCCTTTTTCGACAATTCGATGTTTCCGTGTCCGTCATCTGTACGCACAACCGTTGCCTCGATGATGTCTCCCGGCTGTAATTCTTCCTTGGCATGAAAATCCGGATCATTGCTCAGATTTTCAATTTTGATAATTCCCGGTGCATAATAATTCAGGTCAAGTGTCACTTCTTCATCGGTTACTGCTACCACAGCTCCACTGACAATATCTCCTTCATTAATCGTGCGGAAAGAACGTTCCAGCTCCTTTTCATAATCCTTCATTGATTCCATCTGCAAAACCTCCTTTAAAACATCTGAAAAATTGCAAAACGGCAGAACCCCAAAGGATTCCACCGTTTTATGAAGCGAGCTGATGACGGGAATTGAACCCGTGACCCCTTCCTTACCAAGGAAGTGCTCTACCTCTGAGCCACATCAGCAACTATCAACTTGCTAAGTTTACTATATACATCAGCATTTGTCAAGCCACTTTGAATTAAAATATAATTTTATGTGAATCAGAATACAATTTATTATGAATTATAGTATGCCATAACCTTTGCTACATAGTTCTGAGTTTCTTTAAATGGTGGAATGCCGCCATATTTGGCTACATTGCCGGAGCCTGCATTGTAGGCAGCTAAGGCCAGTGATTTGTCACCATTATACTGGGTGAGCTTTTCGCTTATGTACCTGGCGCCACCCATGATATTCTGGTATGGGTCGTAGGCGTTTGTGACACCAAGTGAGGCAGCAGTCTGTGGCATGAGCTGCATGATACCCATGGCACCTGAACGGCTGGTGCACTCTGTGGAAAAGTCAGACTCGCACTTGGCGATAGCCTTAAGAAATTTGGCATCCACACCGTATTTTGAGGCAGCCTCATTAAAAATTGCATCAAGATCGGCAGAGCATGACAAACCGGAAGCTTCAAGCTTTACAGAGCCACTGTTTATTGCTGGAGAACCGGAATAAGCAGCTGTATTATTAACTGCGGCAGAAGGAGAAACTGTATTACGGCAAAGCTCGATATTTATACCATTTTGCTCAAAGAAGCGCTGTACAAGCGACATATCAACAGAGTTACCGTTATTTTGCGTAATCAGCCTGTCGATGGCAACAGCAGCTTCAGCCATTTTTGCATCGTCAAGCACCTGATCAAAATCAGCACCGGTGCTATTGACAGTGGAGCTGCTATTGGAAGAAATGTTATCACCGGTTACAGCAGCCTGACCGGCAGTTATATTATTTTTTGGTGTATTATCAATATACTGAAGTACTTTAATGTTCATTTTTCTGTTTCCCATTGTATCTTAATTTAAATAGTTATATCAGTTTTGAATAGTTATATCAGCTATACTT
>ERZ1034626.1097-NODE-1097-length-18608-cov-12.439983_pt1 | contig 18608 bp, 38 predicted proteins | sample MGYA00520652_ERZ1034626 | MGnify/ENA primary metagenome ERZ1034626 (study PRJEB33766, sample SAMN09781765) | gut metagenome | biome: gut microbiome | host: Homo sapiens | place: Madagascar | study: EMG produced TPA metagenomics assembly of the PRJNA485056 data... | reverse complement strand
AAAAAACTTGAGAAAAATAAAAATAATTTTATCCCGAGAGATGTGGAGGAATTGTGTGCGGCAAATTGGTACTTGCCAAACTAGGACGCTTACAGCATAATAATAGTTGTCCAAAGGCGAGGGCGCAAGGAGCTAGCAAAAGGTTAGCCCGCCCGAACGGGGACGGAATGGAGTTAGCAATGTCTAACGCAAAGAAGTACAATAAGGCTCTTAAGCTCGCAGCTCAGTCTCACACCGACAAGTACAACACCACTAAGACGCGTGTACTTGCCACGGGAGTTGAGCTTTCAGACGAGGCTTTCGATGCACTTTACCGTGCGGCGGTTGGTACTTCTGGTTTGGTTGGTAACGCGCCTGCCGGTATGAACGATACTCAAGCAAATGCGCTTGACTTGATTGTTGCATTCCTCGACGCAAATCGTGATGAATGGTTCACGTTCTCCGATTTGTGCGGTCGTTCGGGCGCTATCTCGACTAGCAAATGCCGCAAGGCGTGGAGTCATAAGTATTATACCACGCTTAATAACCAAAACGCGCGCAACACTCTCAAAGAGTTCTTCGACCGTTTGATTAAGGCTAAGGTCTTTGAGGTTGACACGATGGTGTTTAAGTCGAATGGTACTAACGTCCTTTATGTTTACAAGGCGCGTTAGTTTCTGATAGCTAGGGCGGGGGAATACCCCGCCCACCATCTTTAGAATGGGATACATTTATTATGTTGTATTTTGTTTCTGTGAGCGGCGTTAGCGCGGGTTCGATGCTTGACGATTATGAGAACTTTATCGTTGAAGCGGAGGACGAAGAGAATCTTGCCGCTGCTATTGCTGCCGACCGTCTTGATGATGGTACGGACGCTAAAGAGCTTGATGGTTCTACTTGGCGTGTGCGTGAGTTGGGCGAAGAGTTCGACTACAACGTTAACCTTGAATACATTTGCAAGGGTGAACGTCTTTAGTTAGTCAAAGGGTAGGGCTTACGCCCTACCCCCTCTTTGAAAGTAGAATAAATGAAAGCAATAGTTCTAGATTTAGACGGCGTACTTGTTGATTTTTACAACGTCAACGGTTGGTTACCTATGTTGCAAGCAGAAAACGCCGCGCCTTACTTAATCGCTGAACCGTTGGGTGACTACAAGAAACTTAATGGCCTTTTGGCTGCGTTACAGGGCTACGGTTATGCGGTCGAGGTCGTAAGTTGGTTGGCAAAGGGCGAAACCACGAAACAGTTTGATAGCGCGGTACGCAAGAATAAACGCGCATGGCTGCGCAAGTATTACCCTGCTATCGACTTGAATAATGTTCACGTGGTCAAACATGGCACTAACAAGTGGCGCGTATCAAACTACAAGGGCGGTATCTTGTTTGACGATGAAAGCGGTAACGTACACGCATGGCAACGCGATACGTCAAGCGGTAGAGCGGTACGTATTAAAGACGATACTACTTTGCTAGACGCGCTAGAATCTCTTATTATCCAAGAGCTAGAATAAAGTTGGGGAACGGTTACGTTCCCCTTTTTCTTCTCATGGTTTCACGTGAAACCGTCTAACCATAGTTGGCGGCGATTTTACCACAACACACAACCAAAAGCAAGAGAAAAATTAGAAAAACTTTTTCTTTTTTCTCGCGTGCGGCACATCCTAAAAGTGCTATACTAACCTTAGTCGGGAGGACAACGGCACCGAACATAGCCCACTCATTATGACTTACACGTTCTCTACAGTTAGGTACCTTAAGTTAGCTAAGGTAAACTTTGCCAAAGTTAGTTAGGGTAAACAAAAATAATCTAAAATAATGCTTGTATTATCCACGCAAATGGCTATTATTATAAGTGTAGTAATTAGCCCAAACGTTTAAGGAGTTTCCAATGGCTAATTTTGTTGTGCTCGATACCGAGACCGCGCCCACTGTCAATCACAAGGATAATAAAGCGCACCCCGAGACGTCTTTGGTTTACGACTTTGGTTATACTATCCGCGACAACGACAATAACGCTATTCGTGAGCGTTCGTTCGTGGTCACCGATACGTTTTATCAAATTGACCTTATGAAAAGCGCCTACTATGCAGATAAAATCCCTACCTATCTTGAGGGAATTAAGACGGGCGAATGGGTTGAATCGTCCTTTAATGAGGTTTGGCGCACGTTCAAGGCTGATTGTAAAGAGTGCAACGTTAAAAGCGCATGGGCGTACAATTGTCGGTTTGACGAAATAGCACTAAACAATACGTTGCGCACGTATTCAAACGGTTTCGCCACATGGTTCATGCCCTTTAAGCTACGACTTAAAGACGTTTGGGACTACGCAAGTAACATTACTAGTTCTAAGCGCTATCTAAAGTATTGTATCGAGACGGGCGCGTTTACGCCTAGCGGGAACCCGTCAACTAGTGCGGAAAGCGTGTACCGTTTCATCAATAAGGAGCACGATTTTACAGAAGACCACACCGCGCTTTCAGACGCGCGAATTGAGGCGGCTATTCTACTTGCCGCCAAAGCTAAGCACAAGAAAACGCGCCACGGCTCACGTGGTCAAGGTTGGAGAGACGCAAGCGCGGCGTTTAAAGTGCTAGAGCTTTAGAGATTGGGGAACCTAACGGTTCCCCTTTTCTTTTGCCAAGAGCTAGAGCGATTCTAAGGCTTTAGGGCGTGCGGCAAACCCTTTTATTAAAATAAGGCTTTTACCCTAATAGGGCTTTAAAACGCGTCTCATGGCTTCTATGGCGATATTTTTTTATTTAGGTACCGCATTATCCGGCAAGAAGTTAACCATAGTTAACCATAAATCATTGTTATGTACCTAACTAATTAAAATAGACAATTGAAACGCTTCGATTATTAAAACGTTTTAAATACACTTGTTTAAACAACCGTAGACCCGAGGTTGGGTCAAAAATTTTACACCCACCCAAATAGGTTTGTCAAGAAAAATCTTTTGACAATTTTCAGAAAAACACAAACATAACACAACCCGAAACCCAAATTTTTTCATGCAAGTTTTGCCGCAAATGGCCTGATTCTATTCATTTTGGCTCTACTGGCATTTTGCCGAAAAGTTTGGGAATCTAGAAAAACTAGCCCGTTTACCTGCTGTTTCCATATTTTGAACACAATTTTTAACATAATTCTTGCCAAAAGGCTTATGCAAGCGTATAGTAATAGTTGTCCAAAGGGGACAGAGAAAAAAGAGCCCAAAGGGGGTTCACTCGCGTCTCGGGGACGGAAGGGGTTAGCTATGGCTACCACTCGCACTAAGTTCCAGTTCACCGACTACCAGATGTTCGCGGCCCTCGTGAGCATCGCGGGCGAGGTCTCGCCCGAGGTCATCAAGTCCGCGTTGGGGGATAACTATGACCCCGAGAAGCACACTCCCGAGAACCTTGCCCGCAAGGTTTCGCATAAGTTCCACGTTCTCAAGGAGAACGCTGCTAAGCCCAAGGCACCGAGCAAGACGGCAGAGCTTAATAAAGCGCTTGCCGAGAAGGTTGCGGCAGAGTTCGCTGACGGTGAGCCGTTCACGCTCAATGACGTTATGAGCAAGCACCCCAACGAGGTCAAGACGTTCTCCAAGGCGGGCGTTGTGGTCAACGTTCTGCTTGCTGAGAAGCGCGTGCGCAAGGCGGCACCTTTCAACAACAAGACTGCCTATGTTATCGTAGCGTAGCGTCTAGGGGAGGGCGCAAGCCCTCCCCACCTTGCACCTATACAACGGCATAGGATGGTACTAGTTGGATGGTTATAGACGTGACGCGCTAGCTAAAGTCTTTGGAGACCTAAGCGACCGTGAGCTACAAAGATGCGGTAAGGGCTTAGACGCTCATCACGTGAATTGCATGGCAAGCGGTAACGTAGTTTTGTTACCTCATGAGATTCACGACCTAATTCACACGCTAACGCGTCTAGGCGGCAACGCCTACGCTAGCGGGGAAACTGAAAACGCCGAAACGCTCACGCAATGCGCGCAAATGCTACTAGCGCAATTTACAATAAAATAACACAATTAAATAAAAGCGCCCTACTTTAAAAGTAGAGCGCTTTACTTTGCGTTTAATTCCTACTGGAAAGGTAGGAAAAAGATCGCCCATCATGCACAAACGTGCGGAAAAGTCAAGATATTTTGAAAAAATTCACAGAAATTCCATAGTTGGGTCGATTTTACACGATTAGGTACCTTATTGTCAAGATTTTTCAAGCAAAAACACAACTTGTTCACAACTTTTTGACCTCCTGAAACGCGTTTTAACGGCCTTGCGGCCTATGCCCTTGCGTTCCTAGGCACTTTTGGCTATCGCCCGCCCTAGGGCCATTACAAGGCCGCACACAAGAAAAAAATTAAGTTAGGTACCGCACGACCCGGCCAAGTGTTACCCTAGGTTAACTCCGAATCATTATGAGGTACCTAACTATTATTTATGGAGATTCCGTGTTAGTTTGGTGAAGGGTCTTGACAAATCAGAAAATGTATGGTATACTATAATAGAGGAATACTATACAATAATACCATATTTGGAACTGCCGCCGCCGTTGCGCCTATATGGCGAAAATGTGTAGAAATGGGGCTTGCTAGCCCCAGCGCCCGCGAAATCCTAAAACGAAAGTCAATCGCCTTCGGCGCGCTTGCGCGCCATAAAATTAAATAAAAAAATCCCTCCCCGCCTATATGGCGAGAAGGGATAGAACTGGCACGGGTGTAAGCCAAGAGCGTTCTAAAATGAATTTTAATCTCTTTCCTGCGTACCCCTGTGCGGCACAGAAAAAATAAGTCGATTTGTCTTGATTCCTGCGGCCAGTAGAAACTCAAAGTCAATCGCCAAATAGGCTCACATAAGCCAAGAGACAGAAGAAAAGAGGCATGCGGCACATGCTTTTGCAAATGAAAATCAACGCGAAATGTAACTAATTTAGTTACATTTAAAAAGTGTTTTTTTAATATATGTTTTTATTAAAGTGTAAATTACACTTTCCTGCCCAAAAATTTTGGCCGCAATCCTATTTTGCCTTAGGCTTACGCTTGCATACCATAGACATCTCATACGTCTTGGAATTGAGAATGAATCGGGTTTTACCATCATCGCCGACCTCGATACCATGCGGGGAATCCTCCCAGTCACCGATGGTCATGGTAAGCTCTCCCAGTACGTCAGCAATGGAATTCATAATCAAACGCTTTTCAGACATTTTCTGCTCCTTCTTGTCTGTATCGGGTCTGTAAGCTGCGTCATACTCGATGCCATGCTCTAGCAGATAAAGGTTGGCCGCACTTGCCTTGAGTATTGCCTGCTGTCTCTTGGACTCGATATACTCGTCAGGAATCTCTATGGTATGCTCGTTACCTTTCATATCATAGTAGGTGTGCCGCATATGCTTACTTCCTTCTATCTCTTAAAATAGGCCGGGAGTCTCGTCAAATGGACTCCACAGCCCTTCTAATTAAAAACTCTAATAAGTAGACCCTACCTATTAAATATTTCGCTACAGAGCCTTGTACGTGAAGGTCTTGCTGTCCACTGCCACCTTCTCGGCACGACCGTCCTCAACGAGGAAACGCATGTTGGCTGCAACCTTGCGGGAGCTGACATCCTCGCCCATGTGCATGGCTACGGTCTTGGAGGTGACTCCCGCCTGCTCGTCAAAAGACTTGAGAGCTGCGTAAATCTCGTCAAGGAAAGCCTGTTTCTCTGCGGACTTCTCAGCATCCTTGGCACGCTTGCGCTCGATAGCCGCAAGCTGCTTGTCGCAGAACTCTACCACGTCTGCGTTGTCGGACATGGCGGACTTGATGGTGTTGTAAATCTCGAACTGGGTCATGTTAATCTTCTTTCTCTTGGAACCCACGGGAGGTTTCTTATCCCCTCCCTTTCTTTAATTATATTATACTATAAGTTTTCACTGGCCGCAAGAACTTTTTCAGAATGAATTTGGTTTTGAAAATGAAAAGCAAATCGAAAATGAAAATCAAAATTGAAAACCATTTTCATAAACCAATAGCGCGTTGGAATCGAAAATTAATTAGTAAGGGTAAGATTTTTTTCTTGACTTTTGTTTGCTGAACTGGTAAAATACGCCACTTCACACCATCAGTTAATGTAATCATTTTTAACCCTATATGGGCTTTTCCTATAACTTTCACACCCAATAGCCAATCAACTATGCGCCATTTCTGGGCAGCCAACGGCGAGCCATTTCTTTATTCTATATAGGTCAACTTCCTAAATCTACAGTCCTGTTCGCCAGTTACCTTGGTAGTCTTATATTTATACTCTATAACGCCAATCTCAGACAACGTTTCAATTGCCTTACCAGCCTGTGTATTGCGAGAACCGTGACTGCTTATTCCAAGAGTATTACAAATAACCTTATTAGTTATCTCAGGGTCTTTAAAAGAACTGTCTATCGCCTTACAGGCACCGTATACTCTCAATACCATAACCAAATCTTTACGGCCAATCAAGGCATCATATATCCTATCATACACCCTTTTATCTACTTTGACGAATCTCCATCCTTCATCGAACTTGTTACGCCAATACGTCTTATCTTCTTTCATATCATATTCTAGCATATCAAACTTGCCCATGTCAACATCATTTATTTCACTGGGGTTATCCGCATGATTCAACACTGTATCCTCTAATTTACGTACACTGCGGCGAATATTCCTATCGCTCATGCCGACTTCCTTCGCCACATCCCACGGTATTATTTTTCCATCCACATAACTGACTGGTTTACCCTTTACTCCCATAACCGAACAATTGCGTTGGAACCAAAAATCTACGGCATATTCTGAATCACTCCAAGGTCTATCGAAAAATATTAATCTTTGCGGCATAAGGCATCATTCCACACACTCTTGGAATAATCCAAACGAACGTAGTGAGTTGCCTAAACGTGCGCAAGCACGTTTAATAACAACTATATAACAACTATATAAACAATTATATAACAACTCTATAACAACTAATATAGGAATCCTCAATTTGTCCGGTTTCAATCCCTGATTTGTCCGCTTATCATCCTCAATTTGTCCGCTTATCATCCTCAATTTGTCCGCTTTTAATCCTCGATTTGTCCGTTGGACTTGTTTCACTTGCACATCATGTGTTGCCAATAAACTAACCATGTAAATCACTTAACGCTTGTTGAGCGCCAAACCCGTCAGCTCAAACAGCTTGCAATAGGGATGCTTTTCATCTTTGTAAGGCTCATACTCGATTAAATCTCTAGCCGCAAGCCATTCTACATGCCATTGGGCAAGCTCTCGATTCTTCTTATTATATGGCATATAACACATATCGCATACATTCTTCATAGAGAAAATATAGCTGCGATGCTTCACATCATGCTGATAGTTATACATCTTAGCTAGGCAGCAATAGGCAGTAGTCGTTAGAGTCGCTTCTTTAAGCGTCCAGCCAAAAGGAAAACAGCCAAAGAACTCACTAGCCTGTTCTTTACCCAAAAGAACAAAATAATTATTATTAACGCTATAATTATAGTTATAATTATATAGCCCATTCTCTTCGTCAAATGGAACCAACATTTCATTTTGAATAGCGTGATTCACTGCTTCTTGAAGTTCTTCAGTATTATATATACCACCATAAATATTACTAATATCATCAATAGTGAAACCATCACGACCATGCTTATCTGCTTCATCAGAAAGATGCTGCGCCGCAAGCGAGATAAAAGGATTATATTCCTTATCCAACAGCTTCTTACCTAAATCTACTCTGTACATTTCAAACCAACTTTCTTAATCAAAATACAATAATATACCTATAGTATAACACCCTTCGTCTATTTTGTCAAGTAAAAAGAAAGACCCACGGCCATAGGCCGCAGGTCTTTCATTACGTACTATTCTGTTTTCGAATAAAAATATATTGTTCGTGCCAATATTTTTTGTCAAGAATGTCCGTACAAATCTTTAATGCATCCTACTGAAGTCCATCAATTGCATCAACACTAGAAAGAATAGTCTTGCCGTCTTCCTTGACCATATGGCAAGCAAAAGGATAATCAGCCAGATAATTATCAGTCACACCCCAATAGAGATAGCAATCATCCTCTTCATCTACACCAGTAGCCAAAGCATCATCAATCAGGTCATACATAGTAGGTAGCTCAGTATCGTTGCATGTATCCTTATTAGCTGCAAGAATCTCAACCTGCTTTGCGGCACACTGATAAATATAATAATTCGCAGATAGCACGAAGTCTAAAGTCCAATAAACATTTTCTTTTGCATACTTCTCATTGCTTAACAACATATGATACTCCTTAGCTTTCATTATGTGCTATTCTTTTTGGATAAGTAGACGGTCAAGACACCAATCTTTCATAGTATTGCACTCATGTACGATTACAGAGTAACGAGACTGGAACTCACCAAGAGTATGTCTAAAATCCATATAGTCAAAATTTGGAGAGCACATACTGGTAACATAATTAAGATACTCAACAGGCACGGCACAGGCGTCTTTACCGTAGGTCTGATAGATAAGCGCAAGATACTCAATAAAGCGCTCTTTAATCGTATCTACATCATCGCCAGCGGCTTCAAACAAGTTCTTATAAGTAACATTGATAAGGTCAATTTCAGTTGACCAAGGAATGTTCAACTGTTTGTGACGTTCATCAGTTAGCAGCATACGTACTCCTAATCCCAATTGTTGACAGTCCAATAGACGCTCAAATGACCACCAGCAGCGTCATACTCGTCAGCATCATGCCAGTAGTAATCACAGACGCACAGGCCAAGGTCCTCAAGGGTACTCTTAGCTTCAAGCATTTCTTTCTCAGTCCCCTCGCAAACAACCCAATAAGCACAACCAGCATAATAATCCTTGCGCTCTTCGAGAAGCATATCGGCAGCAATATTCACCAAAGGAGTAACTTCCTTCCAGAGTTTGCGGCCATTGACAACCTCATATGCCGCGTCCAGAAGACCGTCAACCTGTGCAAGAATCGTCTCAACCTTGGTCATATCTTTCTCCTTCTCTTGGAAGACTTTATCTTGTCCTCTCCCTTTCTCTATATATATTATATAATATTATAGAGCAGACTGCAAGAAAAATCTTGTGCGGCAAATGGCCTTACTCTTTCTTCTCTTGGATTACCTCACGCACAAGAAATACAGTCTCCCTTACTGCATACAGAATCATACAGATACCAATGATAAAGCCAATAACACATAGGACAGTGAAAATAAACAGGCTCATAGGAGAACTACCAATCAATGTCGCCAGTGTCATTATCATGTCCCCAGCAGGAGAATATAAAAGATAGGACAGCGCATACTCCAACGATTGCACAAACAAGACAGACAACTCCTAACGCTTCATTAATCATAGTCTTCATCGTCCCATACGTCAATCACGTTGCCGAGCCAATCATAGAAAGTTTCGCCACTGCCGCTTTCAATCTTATTGACGTAATCAGCGATACTATCTGTGTCATCAGTGGTACTAAGGGCATCTAAAATGTCTTTATAGATATAATCCATATAACCTCCAATAGAAAAAAGGAGAATAGATTTATCTACTCTCCTTGTGCGGCCAATTTAGTTTTCAAAGTTAGTTTCTTTTTGAAGCTGACGCTCATACTTTTGGCCGTCATCATAACCCTCATTATAGGCTTCTACCTCCGCAGCCGCATAACCATCATCATAGCCCTCTTCATAGCCATTATCATACTCACAACTCATGGCTTTATACTTCTCTTCTTCGGCGGCATCTACAGCCTGCATAATGCCAATATCAATGCCGTCCTCGTAGCCCATCTTATAACCACGCTCATAGTCACCATAGCCGCAATTGCCCTCGCTCTTGCAATAAGTCTTCAAGACCTTATTGTATGCGCCAGCAGTCTGAAAATAATGTTTAGCGACACACGTATTGAATCCTGCGGATTCGCTCCACACGTCATTCTCCGCGCATTTAGAACGAGTAACTTGACCGTCCTTCCACCACACAATAGTCCAAGGTTTGTCATACTTGACACGCTTAATCAAATTAACTTGAGACTTATTGAACTTGCGGCGAACCTTTTCCTCTTGCTTCTTTTGCTTTTGGACTAGTTTCTCATGCCCCTCGATAAGTGCAGGATAAAGGAATTCAAGTAAATCATCATCAAGTTTCATATCCATGATGTTACCTGCATAATCAGTGGCATAATTAAATTTGGCGAGGAACTCACTATTCAAAGACGCAAGCTGATGTGCGGCCTTTGCCAAACCAGCTGCCTGAATCTGTGAATGGGTCACAGCATCGCTCCTATAATAAGCATCAACCGGGGTATTACACTTTTCGACACCAATCATTACTTGTTCTCCTTGCCAAAGTCCTTCTGGACTTGCTCAAAATACTTATAAAGGTCATCGTTCAGCTTGCAGAGGACTGCAACACGAAGCCAAGAATCGAACTTTGTAATACCTTCCTGACCATGGCCGATGAACTCATACCAAGGCACATCGTCACCGTATTCATCTTCAAGAGTCTCACGAATATCTTCATCAGCAAACATAAAAGCAATCTTCTCACGGTCGGGCGCATACGACACGAAGAAGCAGTCAGGATGCCCAGCGAATGAAGCATTGCCGCACACTTCGTTAGAAGTATACATATCGTCGAAGACTTCTTCCCACTCGGTATCACCATTATAAGTGCCGTCTTCGAAGTTGGCAACGATGAAGTTCTTAGCATCGTCTTCGACCATGTTCTTAAAAGAAAGATAAATAAAGCCCATTCTAATTCCTCTCTTGGATAACTAATATATCAGATTAAAGGTTCTCAATGCTGCCGACATAACCCTCATAGACAAGATGATGCTCACGAAGGTTCTTAGCGGCAACCTCGGCCATGATGCGGTTAAGCTGCTCAAGGCTCTTGAACATGCACTCAGTATACTCGATGCCACAGAAACGACCATCGCCCTCGTAGAACTTGTTGAAGATAATGTTAGCCTTCATGTACTTAGCCATATTGGAAAACCTTTCTTTTCCTCTTGTCTTTCTTTAATTATATTATATAATAATGAAAGATGAACCACAAGTATTTTTTTCTACTCTATTGGTCTGTTACAACTTCCTACCACAGATGGGGCAAAAGTTAATGTCAATTGAGCTAGCGGTCGACTCGCCATCTTCGTCCTCAATGCAAATGAACTTGCGTTGAGGATTCTTAAAAACATCGCAAATAGTGATGGAATAGCCCTCACCCTCGCTATAGCTATCATCAAGCATATTGGCGCCAAACTTAACATTACCACTATATTCACAATACTTGCACATAAAAACTTCTTTCTCTTGGTTTCTTAATTATATTATACAATAATGAAAGACATGCCGCAAAAATTTTTTATACCAGTATCAATAATAATAACAAACGGTCACTTCTATATCGTCAGTATCATCGCAATGATGTGCTGTCTTAATACCAATTTTATATCCAGCTTCGGCATACTTGGCAAGAACTTTAATATCGGCGTCACTCAAATATATAAGAAAAAGAGTACAATACGTAGTATTATCATAAGCGCTATACCTTAAAGCTGCGTCAATCATAGTCTCAAGACTAGTATTTTGGTCTGTATGAGAAGGATTATTATGAATATATTCACGCTTAAATTCTAAAGGCTGAATCATGTGTATTCCTTAATAAGACAAAAGTTCCCAAGTGTTAACCAAAAATGCTTCGTTTGTATCGACCGCATACAGAAGAACATGACCATCGCCATAAATCTCTTCAATCTGGCAGATAATGAACTTATGAGTGTAAGGGTTGAGATACTGTACGTAATCATTGCGCTTCATATACTTTCCTTTCCCTCTTGGTATACTTATATTATCTACTATTGTTTCACCATCTGCAAGAAAAATTTTAGATGTGCGGCAAAATTTTTAGTAACAACGCATTAAAGTATCAACTTCATCTACAAAATCATAAACGTATTGACCAATAGAATTCCAGTCATTACCGCCGTGATACGGAAGAACAAACCTAGCTGTTGAATCGCCTAAATAACGATTATACTGCCAAATCGAAAAGTCTAGATTGTGTTGCGTTTTTAAATTATGGTCAGTAGTAACTAAATCATCGACAGACACACAACCTTTAAGCGATTCATCATCAAGCCAAACCATATCGAAAAGCACTTTGCTTAGATTGGCTTCATCTACAGAAATACGCGCGGGCTTCCAATCAAAATGACAAAGAGGACGCTCGTGATATGCCTGTTCAACCTTGGCGGCATATTCAGTCAAACTCTTGACAATTTCATCAGTCAGGTAATAACTCATTGCTAATCCTTATCAAAATCGTTTGCGGCCAATAGACAATCAAGAACATGCGCGGCATCCGCTACTTTCTCTAGAACTCCCACAACAGTCTCAGCATTATATCCTTCACTGTCTCGAAAACATAGCACAAAATTGTAAGCAGCAGAATCGCTATCGTCCAAGCTACCACCGTTAGAATAGATGTGAATATTACAATCAGCAGTTTTATCGGAAATATCAGAAGCGACTCGAACATAAAGTTTATCCTCTTCCTTCTTCACGATATTCAAGATATGCCAAGAGTACTTGACAACATTATCATACATAAAATCGTGAATAAGCTGATTCATAAATTTATTCATCTTACACTCCCAACGTTTGGCAAATGGCGGCATAGACATATGCACACTCCATATAACCTGCACTATATACTGTCAATTCCTCAACATCGTCACTGCCGAGTGCGGCAATAACGAATAGCGGCGCATATTCAAAGCCCTTATAGTTAATATAAGCCGTAACAGTTACATGCTTATCACAAAAAGAATAAGTATAAGTCTGCTCGTCCATGCTTGCGATTGCCACATCCTCATGGCACATGCGCATCACATGATTGACGTTGGCGAAAACCTGCTTGACAGTCTGCTTAAACTTCTTGCTGCTCTGGGTCATGTTGTATCCCTTCTTTGTCTTTCTTTATATATATTATATAATAATATAAGACTGGCCGCAAGTATAAAATTATCGGTAGAGCATGTCAATTGCCATGTCAATAATATCATTCATATAGATACTGCCGACTTCGCACTTATAATCCTCTACATTAAACTCTAGAGCATCACAACCATCATAAAACAGAAAATGCACACGACCGACAGGATATTCACTATCATATGTATACTCTTCAAAACAGCTTATGGCGCAAGAGCAAAGCAGCTGATTATCTACCTTTTGCCGCACATCAAAAGATACCACGTTATCATGCTCTTTTGGCTTACACGCTTTCCAATTATACATATCGCCATTGCTGCATTTACCATAGACGGTATCGAACAAAATCTTGGCGCTCTTCATTTTCTTTCCTCTCTTGGAATATAAAAACAGGGGCTTTCGCCCCTGTTTACTGGCTAGTATAGAGAAAGACTGTTCTCGCGCACATGTGCGGTAGAACCGTTGAGATATTTGACGAGAACCGTCCCATCGCTATTGAAGTGCAAAATCTTGACAACGCTAATCAAACCAGTGGGGCCGGTATAGGTAACATAATCTCCAACAGACAGCTTAATCATTGTCATCCTCTTCCTCTTCGTCATCTTCAATCCACTCATGGTCTACAGTCATGTATCCGGCTTCTGCCAAGTCATCATACATATCAAACCAGAGATAATCATTCAGCTCAGTCTCAGTACGAATTTCACCATCGCCGTAAAGGTCGGCTTCTTCAATCATATTGGAAATATAATCGTAAGCGTCAGAATGGTCAACCAAATCATCAAGGCGTGTCTTGCCGCCAGACCAAGCTGGGAACCGATAAAGGGGAGTGTCGCAAACGTAACGCATATCTTTCTTCTTTCTCTTGGCTTTCTTTAATAATATTATATAATATCAAAGAACGTAGGTCAACTAGAAAATAGTAAGAATTTTCGATTCCTTTACCATATCACAGAAGAGCATAACTGCGAAGTTCTGCACTGGACTTTCTCCCATCACGCCCTTCTCACCTAGATATGTGCGGCCAATCTTGCTATAGGTCACATCCTTTCCATTTTGATATTCACAATAAATATCGAAATAGACAGGTACTTGCTTACGACCTACCACTGTGAACTTGATACCACGATAGTAAAAAGTGCTGCGCGTTTCGCCGTTATACTCACCAATCAGCCAACCCTCATTATATGCGATGATATCCAAAGCCGACAAAATGTTAGAGATAAGGTTGCAATTCATTAAAACTCCTTAGAGCTTGCGGCCACAGAAAGGACAATGCTTAATCTCATGTGACCAACCGAGCTTATCAATACCCTTGGCCCCATAGTAATATTCACCCATGAGATAATAGGCTTTATCTGTGCCAGAATAATGAATATACATACCAATATCGGAATCAGCGTTTTCATAGTCGGTACAGTCGATGCTCTCGCCCCAGCGGGTGTTCATCTTGAAATTACAATACTTGCACATATAATCTCCTTAGAGATAGTAAACATCTTCACGCTTGGCAGTATGAAATACGCCATCTTCGTCAACAATAACAAGACTATCGCAGAAGAAAAGAATATCAATGACTACGCCATATACATCTCCGTATAGAGCTTTATAAAAAACCTTTGAGCCAATCATGTAATTTCCTTTCCCTCTTGGTCTATATAGATTATATAATAATATATAACGAAACGCAAGAACTTTTTATTGCAGCATAAGAATATGTACAAAGGCTCCATAAGGCGAGACAATCCAAGGAATGAGCTTTATAATACTTGCCCCTGCGAAAAATGCCAAAATAATACAACTTACATACATGACATATCCACACACTGCAAAAGTCTCATATTTATCTTTAGCTTCATTTTGTTTGTTTGAAGTGTTTTCTTTCTCCCAGTCGGCATATTGTTTACTCTTTGCCATAAAAAAGCGAGCTAAGACCAATAGACCACTGGCAACGGCAATGAACATTAGCGCCATACTAATATTATATGCAATCACATATGAAGCATATGCTGGAATTACGTCTTTTGTAACTGCGCTGACGGCAATTCCCAACTGATTTGCGATTTCTTTAATAACTTCTGTATTCATTATTCGCACTCTCCACCTAGCGATAATATATTTATAAAGTTCATAGTATCAAATAACTACCGAAGAAGCATATTAACAAAAGCGCCATAAGAAGAATTCGCCCAAAGAAAAGCAGAAGCAACGTTACTTACACAAAGCATAAAAAAAAGCAGTGTACAACCTCCAGCTATACTGCCAATTGTAAAATACAAAGATGGATCATATCCTTCTTCAAAATTTTTACTTTTCTTTACAGTAACTCCCTTTTTTAAGAAAAACACAGTCAAAGCAAGTGCGCAAATAAAAGGAATACCAAATAAAATAGCTCCCCATATATTATTATAAATCTGATATTGTGCATATGCAGGAATGACTTCTTTAGTTACGGCAGTTGTCGCGATACCAAGTTGGCTTGCAATCTCTTTAATAACTTCGGTGTTCATTATTCACTCTTTCATTAAAACTTAGGAAGTTCTCCAAAAAACTTGCGCTCACTGCACTTGCTAAATTTATCACAGCCTAGATAAGAGCACATAACATAATCATCTTCATCAAATACGCCATCATCACTATGAAATACGTATACGTTATGCGGCTTCTCATATTTCTCCCAAGCATCCATCGTGTAGGCAATATCATGTGCGAGGAAAAGTGCGGTATCGGCGAAATCATCGGGAAGAGGAATTACCTTCATTCCACGATAGCAGTTGTCATCGTCTTCGAACCAGTCCATCATAACAAAAAACATATTTACCACTCCACTACTAAAACAAAATAACCGTTCTGCGGAATCACATAGCAATTATAACCTAAGCTATGATAATATATAACGATATTACGGCGAAACTCTATATCTTGCGCACATTCATCATCGCAAGGAAAAAGCTCGACCTTGCAACGGAACTTCATACGCTCTGCCGCAGCAATAATCTCTTCATTGATTTTATCTTCTAGCTCTTGGGGAATATCATACTTATATTTGTAAAGAGTATCATATACCATTGTGCGGGCATCATTAGCAATCATAAAATACCTTTCTAAATCATTGCGCGGCAAGTTACAATTGGGCGACCTTGCCAATCACGCATACAATCTCTATTAAACCAAGTATCACAAGGGCGATACTTAGGCTCAAACCAAGGACAGTTAGGACAAGAAACACGTAGCGGCGCAATACTGCCTGTCTGCCGCATCCATGCGCGGCATACGTCTCCATGAATACATGCAGCCATTACTCATGCTCCTTACGATAACGTTCGGCATCTGCCGCAGTCGCTAAAAAATACTCATGCTCATGGCCCGGCCAATTATATTCAACGAAGATGCCCATCGAGCGCAGAATGGACTGTGCGCCGCGAAGCTGCGTCTCATAACGTTCACGATTCTCAGAGAAAGCCTTTAACTCACGTTCAGACTTACTCTTTACAGAATTGCTAATAATACTGCGCTCAATGTCTTTCGTAGTGTTGAACCAGCTTAGAACGCTTTCCTGCTGGTCTTTTGTAAGATAATTATAATGTTCTGGATAATCAAATGTACACATATCTACTCTTTCATCACTTTAATTGTAGACTCACTTCCGAGTCTATGTCCTATAATTGCATTATACCCAAGTTTCTGCAAGATTATACATATATCTTCGCATTCTTTTTGCGGCATTTCATATACGCAATATTCAAAGCCAATAGGCGAATCATTCTTTTCTTGCTCTTGGATAATATCTAAAATACGTTTAAGGTTATATATGGTATCTTTTTCCATAATCACCTACACAATCATATATTCGTCTACAAGACCCGCAGCCTTAGCACGAGCAGGCATATAACGTCCAGCCCACATGCGCTTGATAACTTCCTCGGGCACACGCTCGACACCATCGCGCTTAGCATTTTGCGGCAAAGCGATGGCAAGACCACGATTGAAGTATACAAGGATAATCTTATCAGCGTTCTTGCCACAATTCTCAACGGTCTTGCGAAGCGACTTCCAAGAGATGTGAGTAGCATCAGCGATAACATTAATATCATTCACGCACAAGTCCCAGTTAATCTGGTTATAGAAGTTACGAGTAACATCCTTCTCATACTTAAAATAATCAGTAGAAGGATTAAACTTAGGGTCATTTGCCATATAGGCGAAACGAATATTGTCACGGGAAATAACCTTGGCGTTAAAGTCAGTATTATGCTCACGCGCCCAAGTGCTCTTGCCGCATCCGGCCACGCCTGCGAGAATATAAAGGTTAGCCATGTTTATCTCTTTCTCTTGGCCTTTTCTTTAAATATATTATATCATTTTAATATGCGGATTGTCAATAAAAAAATAGGGCAACTCCTATAAAAGAAGTTACCCTACATAATGTGTGGAGGAAGTGACTGGTGACGCTCCAGATTCCCTGTTAAGGAACACATCGCTTTCGAGGCGAGTCCGAACGCTGGTTCGATTCCACTTCCTTATGGCGGCTAACCGAAGTGCTGCCCTCCATTCCCTTTCGGGAACGCACCGCTTTCTAGGCGGGCCTAGTCGCTGGACTAGTTGATTAGCCAAAGCAGGATGCGTATTCACGGCGCATCCAGAGGGTCTGTTTTACGGTGTTTCAGCTCACCAATTACTCCGTGAAAGCACTCGCTTATCTCCTAGCGAGAAGGCTCGCTATCCTCTCGAATAGCTATGCGGCGTTGCCTATTCTACCGCAAAAGCTGTTTTCGGCACAGCTTCAAAGCCACCGCCAATAGGGGCGTGATAACCAGCGGAAACACTGGGACTCGAACCCAGAATGGCTTTCACCACGGCACCTTAGCAGGGTGCTGCGCTACCATTACGCCATGTTTCCATATATAAACAACATTAGACCTCTCTCGGCAAGTTTCGCTATATAGAGCGCTTCGAGTTATCATTACGCTGTATCTAATGTTGTTTAAATTTGAGATAGGCGTGTCCAGGAATTGCACCTGATTTCCTGCTCCAGTGAGCGCTGTATGGTACAGTCTCCGCCGGTGCTATGCTGCTGTTACATCATACACACCATGGTGGGTTGTAAGGGGTTGAACCCTTGACCTTTGGATTAAGAGTCCACTGCTTCTACCAACTGAGCTAACAACCCATATAAGGTGTCCACGGATGGAATCGAACCATCGACACGCAGATTTTCAGTCTACTGCTCTACCTACTGAGCTACATGGACATTTGGCTTCTCCATTATGACTCGAACATAAACTAACGGAACCAAAATCCGTTGTGCTGCCAATTACACCATAGAGAAATTTTCGTGCGCTAGTGGAGATTCGAACTCCAATCTCAAGAACGTCACCTTGCAATTTTGCCAGTTAAACTACTAACACACTACTCACTAGTGGCAATTATTTTAAGGATAATTGCAAACCTTTTAGTCTAAAGCTAGCTAGGCTTTAGAAGTTGAAAATATAGGGTTAAGCTATTTCCTATATTTTCTATATAACTAGTCGAACGTAAGAGCCGTATTTAACCAATTTTAAACTACTTCGCGTCTATCACGCGAAGGTTGGAGTCGAACCCACATCTGCTCTATG
>ERZ1034626.1093-NODE-1093-length-18641-cov-6.023781_pt1 | contig 18641 bp, 9 predicted proteins | sample MGYA00520652_ERZ1034626 | MGnify/ENA primary metagenome ERZ1034626 (study PRJEB33766, sample SAMN09781765) | gut metagenome | biome: gut microbiome | host: Homo sapiens | place: Madagascar | study: EMG produced TPA metagenomics assembly of the PRJNA485056 data... | reverse complement strand
GACCCGTTCCCCGTGTCTGCGCTGGCAGAGGAACCCTTCATCCAGCTGGAGGAGGGCGACGACTACGAGATCATGGCGGCCTTTGACGAGATGGGCATCCGCCCCAACGTGAAGTACATCGCCCGGGAGGATCGGACCATCCTCGCCATGGTGTCGGAGGGGTTGGGCATCAGCCTGCTGCCGGAGCTGATGGTGCGCCACAGCCCCACGCCCATCAAGGTCTGTCATGCGCCCCTGCACTTCTACCGCACTATCGGCATCGGTGTCAAGGACAAGAAGGCACTTTCCAACTCCACCCGTCTGTTCGTGGACTATGTGCGGACGTGGGTGGCGGAAAACGGGAATACATAAACGTTCAACTTTCGCTAAAAAAGCATGAGAACACGTCATGTAATACAGACAAGAACGCAGTTCCCATACGGCTTTGCGGGAACGAACAAACGACGCCGCAAAAATGTATCCTTCCGCGAAACAAATACCCTCTTGCAAAACGGCGGGGTGTTCATCATAATAGCACCCGTAGCCCCCGAAAAGTGAATAGGCTTACCGGTCTGAAACGCTGCGGCGTTTCGGTGAAAGTTGGAATGTGGGTCAAAGTCCCCGCGAACAGGTCACTGTGAGGCTCCTCTGAGGCAGGAGATAAGTCAGGTCGCGCCGGTAAGCGTCACAATGCACACGCCTGAAACCGAGCTGCATGAACGGGGGCTTCGCGCCCGTTTACACGAGAGAAGCGTCGGCATTTGCCGGCGCTTTTTGCATGAAGTCAGGGCACCTATGGGGGACGGAAAGGTGCTTGAAAAAATGGGAGAACGCAGGAAATACGTCCGCAGGGACGCCACGGTGGAACGGCTATCCGCTATCTTTTTAGAGGATATGGTTGGGAGCGTAAAGCCCTCCACGCTGGCGTGCTACCGCCGCAACATCCAATGCCACATCCTGCCGGCGCTGGGCGAGTGCGTGGCAGCGGAACTGACGGCGGCGGAGATCAATGACTACATCCAGCAGTTACAGGAGGACTATTCGCCCAAGCTGGTGCGAGAAATCGGTGGTCTGCTGCTGCGGATCGTGGGCATGGCCGGTGTGGGCTACGGCGAGGATGTGACGCTGCCGAAGGTGCGGCAGAAGGCCGTGGAGGTGTTCACCGAGCCGGAACTGAAGCAGATGGGGCAGGTCATTCTGCGCCGTCCGGACAGGACGGGAGTTGGCGTGCTGCTGACAGCCTACACCGGATTGCGGCTGGGAGAGCTGTGCGGCCTGCAATGGCAGGACGTGGACGTCGGCGCGGGACTGCTGCACATCCAGCGGACGGTGGAGCGCATCGCTCAGATAGGCGGCGGGACGTGCCTGACGGTGCAGCCACCGAAAACGGAAAATTCCGAACGCTGGATACCCATTCCGAAAGAGATGCTGCGGATGCTGAAGCCAGAGACAAAGCAGCCGGACAGCTACCTGCTGACCGGCGGGGAGATTGTCCCTGACCCGCGGGCGATGCAATACCGCTATAAGGTGTTGTTGGAGCGCTGCGGTGTGCGGTATCGGAATTTCCATTGCCTGCGGCACAGCTACGCCACGCGGTGTGTGGAGCGGGGGGTGGACGTGAAAAGCGTCAGCGAACTGCTGGGCCACGCCGATGTCCGCACCACCCTGCGGCTGTACGTCCACTCGTCTATGGACTACAAGCGCAGAGCCGTGGAGGGGATTGGCTTCCTCAAAGGAATAACGTAAAAAAGGACGCCGAAAGGCGTCCTTTATCCAAAAAAATGGCACAAAAATTTTCGCAAAGTAACATACTTTGCGAAAACTTTCCAATTTCAACCGAATAACAGTATATACCAGCCGTTTTTCCGTGTCAACAACGAGTTCAAATTTTCGACTTTTTTCTGGCATAAATCCGGAATGCCTTGCAGCACAAGGCGTCCCGCGCGTTTTCGCAAAGTATGTTACTTTGCGAAAAAATCGAGGCCAAAAACTGAATAAAAGGTCTTGCGAAGTCGTGTGGCTGTCGCTGTAAAGGCGGTATATCATTACCGTCAGGCGGCAGTTTTGAAGGAATGGGGTGATGCCCCCTGCGGACGGCGCTGTTGACGTAAGGAATGGACTCAAGCGGCAAAAATGTCGTGTGGCGAATAGCAGCCATTGGAGCGAATGCTCTGAGAAGGTAGGTTCAGGTACGAGAAGGACAAACGTCCTTCGTGACGTTAGGGCAGAAGAATTGCACGATGGAGGATCAGTGTTGTACAGCGGGCGATCTCTCCCTGACGGCATAGGCGGGAGTGCGCGCTGGCGATAATCGTCAGCGCATTTTCATTTCTGCCAGATCACCGCTGGTTTTCTATGGAAAACCGGCGATTTTTGTAAAGGAGGATCACGTCCATGTCCAACAGGAATCCCCGCGAGAGATTTGACTACAAAAGCTGGTTTGAGCGTAATGTGGCCAAGCGTACCGTGGCGGCGCTGGAAGCGCGGGACGCGGAGTTTGCCGAAAAGCACGCGGATACGCCGCTGGCGCATTTGGCGCAATACGTCGGCAATCGTGCTGAACTGCTGCGGCACACGCCCAGTCCCTGCGAGATAGACGGCGGCACGTTTATCGAGGAGCGCTTCGGCGGTTGGGCCGCAGTATTGGAGATGGCACACCTGCGTCCGCCGATAAAAGAGCCTAAGTTGAAAGACACCGCACGATACAAGCGAGAAAAGGCCGTGCAGGAGCCGCTGTTCTACGAGGAATCCGAGCGCAAGAAGAAGGCGAAACGCGCCAAGGCCGCCGCCAGCCATGCGGCGCAGCAATCACGGCTGAAAGAGAAAAAGCGGCTGGAGCAGGAAAAGAAAGAGGCTCGTGATGCCGCTGCCCGCCAGCGCGAAATTGAGAAAGCGGCAAAGGCCGCAGAGCAGGAGGTGTCCTGCTGAGTTACCCTTGTCAAGCCGAGATGACCTGAACGGAGGTCATCAGCTTTCCATAAGGGTGGGAGGGGAAAAGCCGCCCCTCCCACCTCCTCTCTTTGTTGAACGGCAAGACCAAAACCACATACAAAAGCAAATATGTTACCCGCCCCTGCGGGGCAGGTAACGGGAAAAATACGCCCCATCTGCGGGGCGAGAAACAGGAATAGGAGCAAACACACATGATCTCTTTGAGTGAAATACTGCATACCATCGCCCAGGCGCTGATGATCCCCTGCCTCATTATACTGATAATTCTGATGGCCGGGGCGGTCTGGCAGATCGGCGACATCGTGGTTGAGTACATCGCGGAGCGCCGCAAGCATAAGTGTAACGTCCCCCAACTGCTGCGCGACGTACACGCGGCGGGCGCGGACGGCCTTGCGGAGCTGATTGAAAACAGCGGCCTGCTGCGGCGGCAGAAGAAGGCCCTGCTGGAGCTGGCGGAGAGCCGGGGACTGCCCAAGGACACCCTGACGGCGTTGGCGGAGCGCCTGCTGGCCACGGAGGAGGCGCGGAACGCCCGCACCACCTCCATCACGGACATGATCGCCAAGCTGGGCCCCATGTTCGGCCTGCTGGGCACGCTGATACCCCTGGGCCCCGGCATCGTGGCGCTGGGACAGGGCGACACGGTGACGCTGTCGGAGTCCATGAACGTGGCATTCGACACCACCATCGCCGGCGTCATCAGCGCGGCGGTGGCCAGCGTCATCTCCCACATCCGCAAGCGGTGGTACAACGACGACATGGTGTCGCTGGAAACGCTGATGGAGGCAGTTTTGGAGGAGGTCACGAGCGATGTTGAAGGGTAAGTTTTCCTCCCGCCGCCGGGTGACGGAGGAGGTGGACGCCATGTCCGGGCTGGCGAACCTGTCGGACGTGATGCTGGTGTTCGCCTGCGGGCTGATGGCGGCGGTCATACTGAACTGGAACGTGGATCTGAGCAAGACCCGCGTGGAGATCCTCCAGCGGGAGCAGATGCAGGAGCTGGACAACGCGGAGGAGATGGAGCAGGACATCCAGTCCTCCAGCAGCTTCGAGCAGAAGGGCACGGTGTACGAAGACCCGGAGACAGGCAAATTGTATGTGGTGATGCCAAAGAGCAGTAACTAAATAGTTTTTATATAGATACGTTCAACAACGAGAGGAGACAAATCACATGAAGAAACGGACAAGCAGTATGTCCCGGCGCATCGTGAGCCTGCTGATGAGCATGGTGCTCACGCTGACGCTGGTGACCCCCGCGGCGTTCGCCACGGAGGGCGGCCTGCCCGACGGACAGACCGTGGAGAATCCCGAGAATCCCGAGAAGCCGGAAAATCCGGAGACGCCGGAGACTCCCGAGACTCCGGAAAATCCGGAAAATCCGGAGAACCCCGAGAAGCCGGAGAAACCGGAGACGCCGGAGACGCCCGAGGTTCCGGAAGAGCCGGACGGCGAGCAGGGGGATATCCCTGTGCTGCTGGCGGCAGCGCCTGTGGATGCGTGGGACGGTACGACGGCTGAGGCGTTTGCTGGAGGCACCGGCACGAAGGATAATCCCTACCAAATCAGCAACGGCGCGGAGCTGGCGTATCTGGCGCAGCAGGTGAATAGCGAGAAAATAGACTCCGAAGACACATTCATCACATTGACAAATAATATTGACCTTAATAACAAAGCTTGGACACCTATTGGTAATAGCGATAGTGTGTTCGCTGGCACGTTTGACGGCAACGGCCATACCATCAGTGGGCTGTATATTAACATCACTGGCAGTTATTCCCCCGCTAAAAAGGGCAGATTGTATCAGGGCCTGTTCGGTTGTGTTGAAGATGGCACGGTACAGAATCTTATTGTTACGGGCAGTGTAACGATCGGGAACGAAAAGAGCGTGAATGTGAGTTACATTGGCGGTATTGTAGGCATAAATGACGGCGGCAAAGTGCAGAACTGCGGCTTTTACGGCACAGTTTCGGCAAAACAGAACGTATTAAAAACCCCGAAGGACTGCACCAAAGACAATGGAGGTGTAGTAGGTAAAGGTAAAGCTGCTAAGTGCTGGTATTTCTGTACGGATATAAAGAGTGCCTCTCCTCTGGGCGCGTGCGGTGGTTCCGCTGCAAACTGCTATCAAAACGTGTCGGAGGATGTGGCTAAAGGCGACTATATAAAAGACCTCAACAGCTTTAAGGCGGTCCTGCAGATGAATGCTGCTGGCTCCGATATGTGGAAGCCCGGCGAGAAGCACCCGGAGTTTTTGCAGGAAAGTGAGAAACTGGTGGTATTGCAGCCGTTGTTTGACGATACAACAGCTGCCGTACAGGTCAATGGCAGTAAAGAGGGTGCAGTGGTAACAGGCGATGAGTCCGTTGTATTGACCGGCACGGATGTTTACTACCGTGTGGGCGAAAATGGAAACTGGACAAAAATCAGTAATGAACCACTTGTTTTGGGTGCAAATAAAGTCGCGACCATTTACTATGCCAGTGCAGAGGAACTCCAGAGCATAAAGTGGTACGATCCAAACGTGAATGAGTTTGTCCTTACCACCGCAGGACAACTGACCTACCTGGCACAGTTGGTCAATGGGGGAACAGACTTTGCGGGGAAAACGATCAGGCTGGGCAGCGACATTGAAATTTCCAAGACATGGGCAGCACCGATTGGAACGCAATTTAAATCGTTTAAAGGCACATTTGATGGCGAAGGTCATGTTGTCAGTGTAAAGGATGGCACAACATTCGGCGGTTTATTCGGTTATAACGACGGAACCATCCGTAATGTGATCGTGACTGGTATTGTGGATGCGTCCAGCGTGGCAGGTCCCAATGTCGGAGGCATTGCGGGTACGAGCCGCAAGACGATTCAAAACTGCGGCTTCTATGGGAAGTTTGAGAATATTGAAGGGAAGACACTCTGTGGTGTAGCAAATGCTTCCAGCGGAGTAGAAAACTGCTGGTTTTGCAATACCGGAGAAGGCAGTGTTGATGTAGCAGGGAATCAGTATAACAAACCAAAGAACTCCTATGTCAATAAGGGTGAAAGCGCCCAATTAGGTGGTGAGCTGGTTTCCGAGAATTTCGCCGCTGTGGTGGCGGAAAAGCTTAACGATGCGCTGGCTGACAGTTGGTTCCCGTGGGTGACACGGGAGGGGTGTGACTACCCTGTTATGCTGATCGAGGGAAAACTGGTCAACGTGACAAGCTATGACGGCGCGGATGATACGATAGTGACGATCGGCGACAGTGGCACGACAAGTGCGGCCGTTACGGATAATACGGTTACCCTGAAATTGGCAGACAGCTACACAGGAGAGACTGTTTACATCATCAGTGATCCCGCGGAAGAGGTCGTGTTCGATGGTGAGAACGCGACACCGCACCTAACAAACGCGAGCAGAACATGCGTTTATACGCTTCCTGACGGTCAGCGCTTTGTCAAGCTGTACTACGGTACGGCGGACAAGCTTAATGCGGATGATTCATGGTATGATACAAACGCAGACAAGATGACGATCATGAGTGCGAAGCAGCTGCGGACGTTTGCCGGTATGGTCAATGCGGGGACCGACTTCGCGGGGAAGACGATCATGCTGGGGGCGGATATTGTGCTGCCCGGCGAGTGGACACCCATCGGTACGGCGGAGCATCCATTCAAGGGAACGTTTGATGGCTGCATAGAAATTAGCGATAATAACTACAAGTATTATGCGGTTTCTGGCGCGGAAGTCAATGCAGCCGGTCCCAATGCCGGTTTGTTCGGCGTAGTGGACGGCGGTAAGGTGCAGAATTTGACGGTGGCTGGTTCGGTCTCCTCCGAGGCGAAGGATGCCCACGTCGGAGGTATCGTAGGCTGGCTGAAAGCCGGTACAGTGGAAACGTGCGTATTCATTGGAAGCGTGGAAGCTGCCGGAGAAAATGCTGTACGCGGCGGCCTTGTGGGTAAGGCTGAATCCACGGACTCAGTTTCTGACGGCTATTGCTATAGTGCGGAAGATGTAAAGCCGGTAGGCGATGGTGCATATACAAAATGCTTCTACCTGGCAGCAAAGTCCACCAGAGGTGCGGCGAACGATAACGGCGCCCGCACGGAGCAGGAATTCAGCATCGGACGGGTAGCGTGGGAACTGCTCGGCGAAAACGAGCAGTTTAAGAACACTGCGCCCAAACCGCATTGGGCACAGGAGAACGGGATGCCTGTTATAGAATCGTATGTATCCCTCTATTACCTTTATGAGGTGGAGCTGGTCAAACGTTCCGGATCGGAAGGACTGTCCGTTATCATGCAGGCGAACGGAACAAATGCACTGCTTGATGGGGATACGCAAAGGGTGTACGTTGCGGAGGCAGAAGAGATCACGATCGACAGTGGCGGCATAGATGATAACTATACTGTTACATATTCGCCCAAGGATCCATGCACGGGAATCAATAAATATACTTGGGGGATGCCTAACAACACGTTCTACTATACTATCAGCGCAAAAACGAACGAGGATATCAGTTGGTACATAGGACAAGAAAACGTTTCAGAGTATACACTTAAAACCACGGCGCAGTTGTTCGGCTTTGCCGCGCTGGTGAACGGCACGGCAAAGAGGGCGGATGGCACACTGGTCAATTCTGTGAATTTCAGTGGCAAGACCATCTATTTGGCTAATGACGTCGATGTTTCCGGCTATGAGTGGATAGCCATCGGCTATTCCGATGGCTATACCCCTACGGCATTTGCGGGGACCTTTGACGGTAAAGGCCACACGGTCACGCTGACACTGGATACCATAGGCCAAAGCTATGTGGGTTTCTTCGGCTATGTTACCGGTACGGTGAAGAACCTGACCGTGGATGGCAGCGTGAAAGCTGATAGTACTGGTAGCAACGGCATTGGTCATGCCGCCGGTGTCGTGGCATATCTTGCCGGCGGCACGGTCGAAATGTGCGTCAACAGGGCGAGTGTGACCACTGACAAGTGCTGTTACACGGCTGGTATCGTCGGCGGCAGCGAGAATGGTAAAATCAAAAACTGCCGCAACACAGGCGAAATCAGCAGTACATACGAATCGACTGGTGGCCATGCTGCTGGTATTGCAAATGAGGCGGAGTCTGTTACTCAATGCTGGAACGAAGGCGATATTGAATTGAAGACCGTGAAAGGCAACAGTTCCAACTCCAGAGTGGCAGGTGTTGCTACCGGAGCACCGGTTCTCAATTCTGCCAACTTTGGCAAAGTCTCCGGCCCAACATGGGCTGAAACTGGCGTATCCATTGGAGGTGTGGGAACTACCGCTGTCTCCAACAGCTACAACCTCGGCACGGTGACCGGCGCAGCGGGGAAGACCTACAACATCAGCGGCGGCACGGTGGTCAACAGCTACTATGCTGATATTGCCGGGAAAACCGGTATCTACGTCAAGGACAGTGCTGGTATCACTGACGCCGACAAGTCTCAAAGTATCACAATAACCGAAGTCGATGGGAAAAAGGCCTATAAAGTCGGCAATGTTGAGCTGGTGGATGTGCTGAATGGAGCCTGCAAAAATATTTCCGGTGCACTGGAGTGGATCAACAAACAGGAGGCGCCCAATAACCCCGTGCATATCACGCGCTGGGACGGCAGCTTTGAACCCGGCGTGAAGGGCGTGATCACCCTTGTCTATGACCCCAACGGCGGCGAAGGAGCGGCTGTAACGGAGCAGCAGCGGGTCGAAGGCGATACCGACGGAAGCTTCACCATTAAGTCCGATACGGAGTTGGGCTTCAAGCACGAGAACGGCACATTCCTCGGCTGGAGCAAGACGGCCGGCGGTGAGGTTGCGTTCAAGCTGAAAAACGACGGCAGCATTACCCCTGCCTCCGTAAGCGTAAAGAAAGATGAAACGTTGACGCTCTATGCCGTGTGGTCTCCGATATGGGCGGGCAGCGGCACGGAAGCTGCTCCCTATGAGATCCCCGATGTCGGCAAGCTGACCGCCCTGCAAACGCAGGTCAATGAAAATGGATTCAGCTACAGCGGCAAATGGTTCAGGCTGACCAATAACATCGATCTGAACAACGAGCCGTGGACGCCTATCGGTGTCGATACCGGCCATCCCTTCAGCGGCAGTCTGGACGGCGGCGGCAAGAGCATCAGTGGCCTGAACGTTAATACTTCCACACAGTATGCCGGTTTGTTTGGCGCTGTTGGAGAGATCGCTGTCCAATCGTTGACTCTGCAAGATGGATCGGTGACTTGCACCAATGGTGCTACTTCGTGGTGTGGCGGACTTGCTGGGCGAAGCGGGTCACTCCTTCTGAATGACGTCCATATCGTCAACATGGCGATCAGCGGTGATGGACTGGGTGGCACTGGCGGTATCCTTGGCGGTGGAGATGCAAGCATGACAGCCTGCAGCAACACAGGCGGTTCTGTATCGGGCAGATATGCCGGCGGTTTGACGGGTAAAGGCTTTACAGAGTCGGACTTCACGTTCTTGGAGTGCAGCAACAGCGCAGCCGTAACAGGCCGCCTATACGCAGGCGGTATGACCGGCTGTAATAAGAGCGCATCTGCAAAATTTACAAATTGCTCTAATGTAGGAAGTATAAGTGGCGGCGAGAGAGCGAACGGTATTGCCGCGATGGGTGGCAGTTTTATCGCTTGTATCAACGCGGGAACTGTCAACAGCTCTGGAGGACAGGCAAACGGAATTACCGGTGCGGCCGCGGATATAACGCAGTGCGGCAATACGGGTACTGTAAATGGCGGTATAGCGGCGGGCATAGCCCGGCACGCTATGCGTATTGAGAAATGTTACAACACCGGCAAAATCTCAGCAACAGCTGGCAACGCTGCGGCATACGGAATTGCAGGTTCGGTGCGGTGGTATATCAAAAACTCTTTTACTTACAATGTGGATACTCAAGTCCCTTTGGTAAGTAACATAAAATTCGGAACTTATGGTGACAAAAACGAAGTGACCAACAGCTACTACCTCGCCAGCAGTGCTACAGCGGTTAGCAGCGCAGGCGAATACGCTACGCTGGCTGATTTCGCCAGCGGCAAGGTAGCATGGGGTGTAGATGGCGGCACCGCCGCACACGCCAACTACTGGACGCAGGATACCCGGCGTGGCCAAAATCAGATGCCTGCAGGTCCGGGTAGAGCGTATCCCAAGCCCATCGAAGACCCGAACACGGAGTTCAGCGTCTACCGCGCACTGGTGCAGTACGGCACTGGCGGCACGGTCAGCCTGGAAGCCAATAGCCACAGTAGCGAGAATCAGGAAAATGCCGTGTACGGGCCCAAGGGTATGAGTGTGACCGTTACGGCTACGCCCATGGATAACACCTACGCCTTGAAGTCCATGACCGTTCAGCTCCCTGTGGGCACCGCGGCGAAGTCTATCTCCAACCCGGCCACATTTACCATGCCCAATGAGGGCAACGTCCTCGTTACGGCTACCTTCGGCTCCGCTACCCCCAGTGGCGGTGGCGGTTACTACTACGGCGGCAGCGGCGACGGTACCGGCACCGGCGATAAGGACGACGAGGGTCTGCAGGACGGCATGAACATGGACGTGGAGTACAACGTCAAGGGGCTGGTGCTGTCCGCCTATACCGAGTGGGGCAGCAACGGCGGCGGCAAGACCTTCTCCAAGTGGCTGAAGGACTCTCCCAACGTGCTGCGCGCCCTGATCTCCAACAGTCTGGACAACATGGCCGCGGCTGCTGCGGCGAAAAAGACCGATGAGGCCTCCGCCTTGGCGCAGGCGCTGCTGGCCAGCCTGAATGAGCACAGCGGCGTGGCCGGCAAGGACGGCGACGCCATCAGCAAGGCGCTCCAGAGGTTCATGACCTCCGGCACGGAGGCCACGTTCAGCACATGGCTGACCACCGGCAGCGGCATGGCCAGCGGTACGGTGGAGAGCATCTTCACCCAGTATACCGACAGCCTGCTGGCGCTGGCAGATCGCCTGTATGCCAAGTGGGAGTCCAGCGGCACCTCCATGACCTTCCCCGTGTGGCTGGATGCCCAGCAGGTGAGCATGGAAAATCTGTCCGAAACGGCGGAGGAGCCTGATACCGATACCACCAACGAGTCCCAGACCACGGAGGCGCCGGAGGATGTGCCGGACGGACAGGATACCGAGGGCGGTGCCAGCGGCAACTCCGTGTGGGAGGTCATCGGCACGGTGGTGCGTGAGAATCCCATCCTCGTCTGGAGCATCGTGGCCGTCATCGCGGCGCTGATCATCGTGGGCGCGGTACGCCGCTACCACAAGGTCAAGCGTGACGAGCATGACGAGAAATAAGTGATATAGACGGCTCTTAGGAGTCAGTCTGCCGATTCGCGTGGGCGGAATTTCCGTCCACGCGAATACGGCTATATAAACGGAAATGGGAGGGATGCCTCTGTGAGAAGAAAAGTGCGGAATTGGGCGGCGTTTCTGCTGGCGCTGGCGCTGGTATTTGGCATGATACCCGCAGCTTACGCGGCGGGATACAGCATCACCGTCAACGCCCCAACAGGGAATAATCTGCCCTATTGGGTGTTTGAGAAAGTGGGCGTAGACAGCGCAGATGTGCTGAACCTGACGGCCAACGAAGGGCATACCCTGCCCACAAATAAGGTCGCCCGTGTGTCGCTGGCTGTGGGCAAAAACAAAGAGGATGAAGCTGCCTGCGGTATCTCCATCAATGGGATGTACTATGTGCAGTCGGTTACGCTGGAGCATCCCGACTTCTTCACCGGTACGGTGGAGATCCAGATCGGCAGGGATGCCCAATGGAGCGAGGAGACGTGGGGCAATATCACGCCGGTGGAGGGCTCCAACATCCTCGGCCGCGTGCAGTTCAAGAACGGTACGTTCACCGGCGATGTGAGTATCACCGTCAGTCCCATGACGGCAGAGCAGGCGGAGGCGGCGCAAAAGCAGAACCAGCGACAGGTCGTACCGCAGGGCAAGTACACGGTGGCCCAGATCTCCGAGGCCATTCAGGGCATTATGACGCAGAAGCGCGCTGCGCTGGGACTGCCTGAAACTGATAATCTCCTTTCCGGGGACGAGCTGACCTACGCAGGTAGCTCCGCCACGGACTGGCTGCCCATCGGTCTGAGCCGCTGCGGTGTAGAGGATGACTACGACGCCTACCTCGCGGCCTTGCAATCATACGTCGAGCAGAAGTACCGTGAGCCGGACAAGCTGGACCGGGTGAAGGCCACCGAGTGGCATCGTATCTCCCTTGCTGTGCTGGCCTGCGGCGGCGATCCTACCCACTTCGGCAAGGATGAAAGCGGGAACGACATCAACCTCATCGCGGACGGTGTGTACGACCGCGGCAAGACCGTGGACATCGGGGCACAGGGCCTGAACGGCTGGCTGTGGGGGCTTATCACACTGGACAGCATGAAGTACAACATCCCCGCAGGCTCGTCCTACACCCGCACGGAGATGATCAAGAGGATACTGTCCTTCCAGCTCCCGGACGACGGATTCAGCCTGCGCTTCGCACAGGGCAGCACCGCAGATCCGGACATCACGGCCATGGCGATACAGGCCCTTGCGCCGTACTACCGAAATTCGACCTTCAACGTGAAAGACCCAGTGGACAAGGCGCTGGGCTGCCTGTCCGAATTGCAGCTGGACACCGGCGACTTCCGCAGCTGGGGCACGCGGAACTCCGAGTCCGTGTCGCAGATCATCGTGTCGCTGTGCTCCATCGGCGTTGATCCGCAGAACGACACCCGGTTCATCAAGAACGGCATCAACCTGCTGGACGCGCTGTTTTACTACCAGCAGGAGGACGGCGGCTTTGCCCACTCCTACGAGTCCGATCCCGGCAACCCCTCCGCCATTCCCGGCGAGAGCAACAGCATAGCCACCGACCAGGCCCTGCTGGCGCTGGTGGCCGTGTGGCGGCAGGCACAGGGTATGAGCATCCTGTACGACTTCCGCCCCGGCAGCGTGTCCGCCAAGATACTGACGCCGGAGGAGAGCGAGGTGTCCTTTGCGGGGAGCTATGAGTTCACCGAAGCAGACCAACAGCAGGCGGACGCCCTGCCCCAAAAGCTGACCACGGAGAACGATGCCGAGGTGACAGCCCTGCTGAATAAGCTGAAAATGAGCCGTGACTTCGACGGCTACGACACCTACATGACCAAGCTGACGCAGGCCAAGAGCGACATAGACGCGCTGTACGCGGAGATAGAGAGCCTCAACGCGGACATCCAGGAGCAGATCATCTCCATGACCGAGCCGGGACTGAGCGAGAAGCCCACCGTGGACAGACTGGTGAAGCGGTACAAGGCGCTGCCCGACCATGACAAAGCATTGGTGGAAAACTGGGATGCCGTGCTGGCGGTGAAGGCACAGACGGACGCGGCGCAGCGGACGCTGCTGCTGTGTATCGGCGGCGCGGCAGTGGTGATGATCGGCGGCAGCATCCTCGTCCGCCGCAGGAGGGAGAGCAAATGAAACGACAACTGACGCGGCTGTTGACCGCGTTGCTGGCTGTGATCCTGCTGCTGCCGGTGACGGCGCAGGCCGCGCCTGCATGGGACGGCTGGACAGCGGAGCTGGAGGCGGCGTACCAAACGGTGTCCGGACTGGTGGCGGACTCCGTCAGCGAGAGCAGGGACTACCTTTCCACCGCACGGCAGGAAACCAACGCCAAGGCGGTGTACGCGCTGTGGGTCTCCGGCGCCGATGTACCGGAGGACTTCTACAACGAGTATTTGCAGGCGCTGGCGGACTGGCTGGCGCTGGCGGAGCAGCGGGGGAAGTATGCCTATGTCCCCGGTGCGCTCCGCGCAGTGGCGGCCATGGGGCTGGATGTGACGGACTTCGCCGGCCACGACCTGCTGGAGCCGCTGCGGAGGCCGGAGATGGTGGAGGCGGACGAGGACAGGCTGGATATGCTGCTGGACTTGGACGCCGCAGGCGATGCCGGCAAAACGGACGAGTTCAACGCGCTGCGGGAGACCCTGATCACCGAGGCGCTGGCACGCCAGCAGAGCAGCGGTGAGTTCCGCTACACCTCCAAGTGGCCTGCCGAGTTGAAGCGGAAGGGCGTGGCTGCTGAGCCGGATCGGTTTGACTACATCCTGCTGACAGCAAAGTCCGCGCAGGCGCTGGCGCCTTACCGGAGCCGTGCGGAGGTGGGGACCGCCATAGAAAAGGCGATAGACTACCTTTCAGCGCAGCAGTTGGCCAGCGGCGGCTTCCTCAGATATGGCGAGGATGTGGAAGAGGACGCCGTCGTGCTGGAGATGATGCAGGCGCTGGGTATTTCGCCCGACGACGAGCGCTTTGTGAAGAACGGCAATACCGTGCCGGATGGTATGATGGGGTGGTATCAGGGGAAATATTCCAGCAGTGCGCCTGCACCCGGACAGGGGTTCTACCGGGAGAACGCAAATTGGGGCTACAACACTTACTCTTACTATGAGCCTCTTGGATGGGTAAAGTCGTCATGGGGCAGTATGTATGACCCTGACGATCCGGATAATCCGGATAAATGTGTCATAGAGCGGAAATACATAAATGAAGCCGCATTTTCAGGCTTTTCCCTGTTTTACACGGCGTCACAGACGCGGAACACCTCTACAGAGGATCTCGTCGTTCCTCCCCGCAGCGACACAGATGCGAAGCTGGATTACAAGCAGCTCCTGAAACAAAAGACGGACGGGATGGTCGAACGAGTTATTGCGCGCTACGAGCATATGCTGACAGAAGACCGAGAAATCACAGCCGGAGAGATTGCCGGCTATTCCTCACAGATACTGGCTTTGCAGAACGCAAATGCGGAATTGACAAAAGCGGAAAAGGAAAAGCTGCAGGAGATCATGACGGTCATGGTGGGCGCCAGTGGGGACTACTATTTGGGGCGCACCTCCTCCACCTACTCAGCCGGTGCAGTACGCGCCATGCAGTATCTTGGCATGGATCCTGCAAATGTCAATGGGCTGGATTATTTGGCGGTGCTGGCAAATACCGGCAAGTTGGAGGCTACTTCAACATACGATTTCAACAGCTATTTAAGGGACATCGAATCCGTGAGTGCACAAGTATGGCGTTCTCGCGGCATTGATGTAGGGACGCTTGTAGACAGCTATGCAGTACGTATCCTTGCAGACCAAACTCCTGACGGAGGCTTTGATAACTATTATGGCGTGAATATAGCGCAGGGAGATACAAATACTTCTTGGCGTGATGATACTATCTATACTGCGAAAACGATTACTGTGTTAGCGCCATATCGCGACAAGGAGTATATTGCCAAGGCGATAGACCGCGCCGTGGACTACCTTTCCTCCGTGCAGCTCTCGGACGGCAGCTTTCCGGGCATGACCGGAGATTCGGACGGCGGGGCGACCCTTACCGTGCTGAAGATGATGGAAGCGCTGGATATTTCTCTGGACGACCCACGCTTCGTGAAGAACGGAAATACCGTGGCAGACGCCATGAAGACCTTTTATATAGACGGCGTGGGCTTTCTCTCCAGCTTCGAGGTGGAGGCACCGCTGGATGATCTGAGCCGCCTACCGGTCTATGAAAACCCGGTCATGGGGAATTATTCCACCATCTCCGCCCTGACCTACCTCCAAGCCGCCGAGAACGGCACATTCGGCCCCGACGGCAAGGGCAGCAGCGTATTCGAGGTGGTAGGCGCCGCCCTGACGGAAACACCGCTGGGCGCGATTTTGCTGGCGGTCATTGTGGCCGGCATACTGGCGTTCGCCATGGTACGCCGCTACCGCCGCATCAAGAAGGAGCAGTGATAACATGGAAAAACACATGACGAAGCTGCTGGCCACTCTGCTGGCAGCAATCATGCTCCTGCCCGCGACTGTGCAGGCCGCCCCTGCGGACGGCTGGACGGACGAGGCGGAGCAGGCATATCAGACGGTGACGCAACTGGTCATCCAGCGTGTCACCGAAAGCAAGGACTACCTCGCCGCGGCCACACAGGAGGAGAATGCGAAAAACGTCTATGCCCTGTGGACCTCCGGCGCAGACGTGCCGGACGGCTTTTATGACGACTACCTGCGGGCGCTGGCGAACTGGATGGACATTGCGGCAAAGCGCGGCAAGGCGGGCTATGTTCCCGGCGCTGTCCGCACGGTGGCGGCTATGGGACTGGATGTGGCCGACTTTGCCGGTCATGACCTTCTGGCCGCCATGCAGAGGCCGGAACTGGTGGACGCGGACGAGGACCGGCTGGATATGCTGATGGACTTGGACGCCGCCGGTGACGCGGGCAAGACCGACGGGTTCAGCGCCCTGCGGGAGCAGCTTCTGACGGAAGCCCTTGCCCGCCAGCAGAGCAGCGGCGAGTTCCGCTATACCTCCAAATGGCCCACCGAACTGAAACGAACGGGCGTGAACGACGAGCCGGACCGCTTCGACTACATCCTGCTGACGGCAAAATCCGTACAGGCCCTCGCGCCCTACCAAAGCCGCACGGACGTGTCCGCGGCCATTGACAAGGCGCTGAATTATCTCTCCGAACAGCAGCTTCCCAGCGGCGGCTTCCTCAGGTACGGCGATGAGGACGTGGCGGAGGACGCGGCGGTGCTGGAAATGCTGGCGGCACTAGGCATTTCCCTCGCGGACGAGCGCTTCACCAAGGACGACCGCACCGTGCTGGACGGTATGATGGGCTGGTATCAGAGTACGTATGCGGAGCAGGCGAGGACCCCCGGACAGGGCTTTTACCGTGAGCTGATAGGATGGTCGTATTCTACTGGAAAATATTTTCCGGTAGGATGGGCTATAACGTCATGGGGGACAATGGATGACCCAGATGACCCTGACGAACATGTGAAGGAACGAATTTACATCAATGAAACGGCCTTTCCCGGTCTTGCGCAGCTGCGGGTCATGCTGCAGGCGGCCCCCGTTGTCGGCGGCAGCATCACCGCTCCGAGCGGAGGCATCGGTGGTGTCAGCGCGGAGCTGGATTACAAACAGCTTATCACAGAAAAGTCGGGGGAATTGGCAGAAGAGCTGTCGGTGAAAAAGCTCATCGAGGAATACAGCTATCTGCTGGACGGTGGCTCCCACTATATAACCTCCAGTCAGATCAGCACGTTCTCCAGTCAACTACTGGCACGGGAAAAAATGAATATCAAAATGACCGAGGAGGAGCAGGCGAAGCTGCGGGAAATCATGGCTGTCATAGTGGGTGCCGGCGGTGAAACCTATCTGGGCAGGGCTTCTTACACCTACGCTGCCGGCGCGGTGCGCGCCATGCAGTATCTGGGCATGGACCCCGGCGACATCAACGGGCTGGATTACATAGTGCCCCTGACGAATACCTCTAAAGCGGCGCCTACATCTACTCAGGATTTCAACAGCTATCTGTACGACATTGCTTCCATTGATCCGGAGGTGTGGCGCTCCCGCGGCGTGGACGGAGATATGCTGGCAGAGCAGTTCATCACCCGCGTACTGGCAGATCAGACCTTGGACGGCGGCTTTGATGGTTACTATGGTTACAGCGTGGCCACCGCGAAAGAGGGAGAAACAGTCATTGGGCAGGGCAGCGTACCCGAGACGATCAGCGCGCTCAGTGCGTTGGCTTCGTACAGGGACAAGGAAAATGTCGCTGCGGCGATCGAGGCCGGACTGACATACCTGTCCTCCGTGCAGCTGGCTGACGGCAGCTTTGAGTGTTGGGGGGACACGCCCAACGGCGCAGTGACGCTGTCGATGCTGAGCCTGATGGATAAGCTGGATATCTCCATAGACGATGAGCGGTTCGTTAAGAATGGGAACACCGTGGCGGACGCCATGCGGACGTTCTATGTGGACGGCGTAGGGTTCATCAGCGATTTTGAGGTGGAGGCACCGCTGGATGATCTGAGCCGCCTACCGGTCTATGAAAACCCGGTCATGGGGAATTATTCCACCATCTCCGCCCTGACCTACCTCCAAGCCGCCGAGAACGGCACATTCGGCCCCGACGGCAAAGGCAGCAGCGTGTTCGAGGTGGTAGGCGCCGCCCTGACGGAAACACCGCTGGGCGCTATCCTGCTGGCCGTCATCATCGTCGTGCTGTTGGCTTTCGGTATGATCCGCCGCTACCGCCGTATTAAGAAGGAGCAGTGACATGAAAGTAAAGTGCAGACATATCGTTTCCTTGTTTCTGGCGATCCTCTTGCTACTGTCCTGCGCGGCCTGCGGACAGACGCAGGCGGAACAGCCGGAGGACACCGGCGATAAGGATCAGTACATGACTGAGCCTGTCCCAGAGGGGAAACCTAATCCAGTAGAGCCACAGGACACGACGGTGGATACCACCACAACACATACCTGCACCTTCTCCATCTCCTGCGAAACGATCCTGGACAACATGGATAAGTGCGTGGAGAGCAAGAAGTTTCTCGTGCCGGCGGACGGCATTGTTTTTCCTGCCACGAAGGTAGAGTTCAGCGAGGGCGAAAGCGTATTCGATGTCCTCCAGCGGGTTTGCAGGGACAATGCCATCCACATGGAATCCAACTGGACTCCGGTATACAACAGTGCCTATGTAGAGGGGATAAATAATCTGTACGAATTTGACGTGGGCAGTCTCTCCGGCTGGATGTACAACGTCAACGGTTGGTATCCCAACTACGGCTGCTCCCGATACCAGGTGAAGGACGGCGATGTGGTGGAATGGCGCTATACCTGCGACCTGGGAGAAGATCTCGGCAGTGGTATGGGGGGATAAATGAGTCATTAAAAAAGAAAG
>ERZ1034626.1084-NODE-1084-length-18748-cov-4.642433_pt1 | contig 18748 bp, 16 predicted proteins | sample MGYA00520652_ERZ1034626 | MGnify/ENA primary metagenome ERZ1034626 (study PRJEB33766, sample SAMN09781765) | gut metagenome | biome: gut microbiome | host: Homo sapiens | place: Madagascar | study: EMG produced TPA metagenomics assembly of the PRJNA485056 data... | reverse complement strand
CGTCAGCGTGCTGTCCGGCGGCGAGCTGAGCCGCCTGCGGCTGTGCATGCTGATGGACGAGAGCATCAATCTGCTGATACTGGACGAGCCGACGAACCATCTGGATATCGACTCGCGGGAGTGGCTGGAGCAGGCGGTGGAGGCCTTCGACGGGACGCTGCTGTTCGTGAGCCACGACCGGTATTTCATCAACCGGTTCGCCACCCGTGTGTGGGAGCTGGCCGGGGGCGTCATCACGGACTATCCCATGGGCTTTGCACAGTACCGGCAGGCCAAGGAGGAGGAGCACGCCGCCGCGGCGGCCGCGGTACAGGTACAGTCCGCTGCGCCGAAGAAGAACGGCAGCCGGGGCAACCGGGCCCAGCAGGCGGCGAAAAAGCAGCTGACCATCTGCGAGACGGCTATCGCCAGGCTGGAGGCGGACAGCGCGCGGCTGGAGGCGGAGATGGCGGAGAACGCCTGCGACGCGGAGAAGCTGAACGCGCTGTATCAGGAACAGCAGGACGTGCAGAAGCGGCTGGAGCAGGAGATGGAGCGCTGGGAAGAATTGAGCTTGCAGGCCGAGGAACAGGAGGACCGATAACATGAGTGATATTTTGTGCATTTACTATTCCCGGACCGGGCATACCCGCCGGGCGGTCAAGGAGATCGCCGAGGCGCTGGGCGCGGAGATCACGGCCATCACCGACGACTGCGACCGCAGCGGCTGGCGGGGATATATGCGCTGTGGTATGGACGCCATGAAGACATCCACCCGACCCCTGCAGCCCTTTGAGACGGAGAAGCCGCTGGGCGCGTACAAACTGGTGATCGTGGGCAGCCCGGTGTGGGCGGGGCGGTGCGCCAGCCCCATTCGCGCGCTGCTGAAGCGGCGGGGACTGGAGATGGAAAACGTGGCCTACGTGGTCACGCGGAGCACCACCCAGCGCAGCGAGGAGGTCTATGACCAGATGGATATGTATACCGGGCAGGCCCACCGGCTGGCGGTGTCGCTGCGGCCGGACAGCGAGGGGTATGAGTTCTGGCGGAACGACTTTATCCAGAATGTGCGCCGCCTGCTGGAGAACGACTGAGGCCGGGCCATGCAGGAGAAGTTGAGCGCCCTTGCGGCGCATTTGACAGAGGTGGAGCAGCAGCTGGCGGACCCGGCGGTGTATACGGACCGGGAGAAGCTGACGGCGCTGCGCCGGGAGCAGAAGGAACTGGCGCCGGTGGTGGAATGCTGGCAGGCATATCTGCGGGCGCAGGATACCGCCCGGGAGGCGGAGGAGATGCTGTCTGACCCGGAGCTGCGGGCCCTGGCACAGGAGGAGCTGGCCGGGGCGAAGGGGGATATGGAGCGCTTGCAGGAGGAGCTGAAGCGGCTGCTGCTGCCGCGGGACCCCAATGACGAGAAGAACGTGATACTGGAGATACGGGCCGGTATCGGCGGGGAGGAGGGTGCACTATTCGCCGCCGACCTGCTGCGGATGTACACCATGTACGCCGAGCGCCGGGGCTGGACGCTGAGCATCGTCAGTGAGAATATGACGGAGCTGGGCGGCGTGAAGGAGGTCAGCGCCGAGATCGAGGGCGCGGGCGCCTGGTCACGGCTGAAATTCGAGGCTGGAACACACCGGGTACAGCGGGTGCCGGAGACGGAGTCCTCCGGGCGCATCCAGACCTCCGCCGCCACGGTGGCGGTGATGCCGGAGGCGGAGGAGGTGGAGTTTTCCATCGACCCCAAGGACCTGCAGATCGACACGTTCCGTTCCTCCGGCGCGGGGGGACAGCACGTGAACAAGACGGAGAGCGCCATACGTATCACCCATCTGCCCACGGGCGTGGTGGTGGAGTGCCAGGATGAGCGCAGCCAGTATAAGAACAAGGATCGGGCCATGAAGATCCTGCGCTCGAAGCTGTACGAGGCGGAGCAGGAGAAGCAGAACGCTGCCATCGCCGCCACACGGAAGAGCCAGGTGGGCACCGGCGACAGAAGCGGCAAGATCAGAACGTATAATTTCCCGCAGAACCGGGTCACGGATCATCGGCTGACGGGAGACAATAAAAATTTCAACATTGCGGCCATCATCAACGGCGATCTGGACGGTATGATCGATGCGCTGACCCTGAACGACCAGGCCCAACGGCTGCAGGAGGGAAAGGAGAGTTGACCATGAACGAGAATAAGAAGAAAATGTATGACCTGTCCGGCCCCAAGACGGTGGAGGCTATGAAGAAGCGGCACTTTGACGCCTATTACTGTTCCACCGCTGCCGAGGCAGTGGAGAAGGCGCTGGAGCTGATCCCCAAGACGGACAGTGTATCCTGGGGCGGCGTGATGACGGTGGACGAGCTGGGGCTGAAGCAGCGGCTGGCGCAGGAGGGCTATACCCTCATCGACCGGGATACCGCTAAGGACCCGGCGGAGAAGCAGGCGCTGATGCACCAGGCGTTGAGCTGCGGCACGTTCCTGACGAGCAGCAACGCCATCTCCAAGGATGGGCAGCTGGTGAATATCGACGGCATGGGCAACCGGGTGGCGGCCATGTGCTACGGCCCCCGGCAGGTGGTGGTCATCGCCGGTATGAACAAGGTGCTGGGCACGCTGGACGACGCCATTGCCCGCGCACGGAACATCGCCGCGCCGGCCAACGCGCAGCGGTTCGGTATCAAGACGCCCTGTGGCCTGACCGGACAGTGCGGCGACTGCACCAGTCCGGACTGCATCTGTTCCTATGTGGTGGTGACGCGGAACTCTATGGTGCATGAGCGCATCAAGGTCATTCTCGTGGGGGAGGACCTGGGACTGTAAGGAGATGTTTTGCCGCTGCGGCGGAATAAAAGAGCAGAAGAAACGAGGTTCGGGTGATGGAGACCATCATATTCCATCCGGAAACGGACAAAAACGCCATCGCGGAGGCGGCGGCGATCCTTCGCCGGGGCGGCCTGCTGGGCATCCCTACGGAGACGGTATACGGCCTGGGGGCCGACGGGCTAAACGAGGACGCGGTGCGCCGTATTTTCGAGGCTAAGGGACGGCCACAGGACAACCCGCTGATCCTGCACGTGCCGGACGCGGGCTGGCTGGAACGCTGCTGTGTGGATATCCCCGACACGGCCTATGCGCTGGCGGAACGGTTCTGGCCGGGGCCGCTGACCATGATCCTGCCCCGGCGGGACTGCGTGCCCCTGCGGACCACCGGCGGGCTGGATACCGTGGGCGTCCGCTGCCCGGACCATCCGGTGACGCGGGCCATTATCGCGGCGGCGGATACGCCGGTGGCGGCGCCCAGCGGGAATACCTCCGGACGGCCCAGCCCCACCTGTGCGCGGCACATGATGGAGGACATGATGGGCAAGATCGACGGGATCGTGGACGGTGGGCCCTGCGCCGTAGGCGTAGAGAGCACTATTATCGATCTGACGGTGCAGCCACCCCGGCTGCTGCGGCCCGGCGGACTGCCGCTGGAGGCACTGGAGGCGGTGCTGGGGGAGGTGGCCGTGGACAAGGCCGTGCGGCAGAAGCTGTCCGACGGGGAGAAGGCCAAGGCACCGGGAATGAAGTACCGGCACTACGCGCCCCGGGCTGCCGTGACGGTGGTGACGGGCGCGCCGCGGCGAAGCGCGGCATACATCGCGGCGCACCTGCCGGCGGGGGCCGGGGTCATCTGCTTTGACGAGTACGCGCCGCTGTTCGCGGGGCACATTGTACATCGGTTGGGACCGGCAGGAGACAAGCTGGCTCAGGCACAGCGCGTGTTTGACGCGCTGCGGACCTTCGACGAGACGGAGGTGACGGCCATCTATGCCCAGTGCCCGGACGAGGCGGGACTGGGACTGGCGGTGAGCAACCGGCTGAAAAAGGCGGCGGGGTTCCACACGGTGGACGCGTCGCCGCTGGTCATCGGCTTCACGGGGCCTACCGGCGCGGGCAAGACCAGCGCCCTGCGGGCGCTGGAGCAGCTGGGCGGGATGGTGATGGACTGCGACGCCATCTACCATGAGCTGCTGCGGACGGACGGAGCGCTGCGGGAGGCCATCGCCGGGGCGTTCGGCCCGGTGTTCGCGGCGGACGGCGGTCTGGACCGGCAGAAGCTGGGGAACGTGGTGTTCGGCGATCCGGCGGCGCTGGAGACGCTGAACGGGATCATCTATGCGCGGCTGCCCCGGGAGCTGCGGCGGCGGATGGACGCGAGCGACGCGGCGGTGGTGGGCATCGACGCCATCAACCTGATCGAAAGCGGGCTGGACGGGCTGTGCCGCCGGACGGTGGCGGTGATCGCGCCGGCGGAGACGCGGGTGGCGCGCATCATGGCGCGGGACGGCATACCGGAGGCATACGCGCGGCTGCGGGTGCGGGCACAGAAGGATGAGGCGTTCTACCGGGCCCATTGCACGGACGTGCTGGTGAACGACTGCGGCAGCGCGGCGGCCTTTACGGAAAAGGCACGGCGGGCGCTGGAGACGATATTGAAGGAGGAACGAGCATGAGCGAGGAAATGAAGGCGCTGCGGGAGCAGCTGCTGCGGAACGACAAGAACGGGTATGATACGCTGGACGAGGCGCAGCTGGCGGAGATGGAGGCCTACTGCGCGGACTACAAGGCGTTCCTGAACGAGGGAAAGACCGAACGGCTCAGCGCCCGGGCGGCTATCGCCGCGGCGGAGGCGAAGGGCTTTGTGCAGTATAAGCGCGGCATGGCGCTGAAAGCCGGGGATAAGGTGTACACCTGCAACCGGGGCAAGGGGCTGATGCTGGCGGTCATCGGTAAGGAGAGTCTGGCCGAGGGCGCGCAGATCGCGGCGGCACATATCGACTCGCCGCGGCTGGATCTGAAGCCCACGCCGCTGTATGAGGACAGCGAGATGGCATATTTCAAGACCCACTACTACGGCGGTATCCGCAAGTACCAGTGGGTGACCATCCCCCTGCAGCTGCGGGGCGTGGTGGCCAAGAAGGACGGCAGCGTGGTGGACGTGTGCATCGGCGAGGCGGGCGAGCCCCAGCTGGTCATCACGGACCTGCTGCCCCATCTGGGCGGCGAACAGGGCCGGAAGCCCCTGAACGAGGCGGTGCCCGGCGAGACGCTGAACCTGCTGGTGGGCAGCCGGCCCATCGGGGACAGCGAGGACAAGGACCGGGTGAAGCTGCACGTGATGAAGCGGCTGCACGACAAGTACGGCATCACGGAGAGCGACTTCGCCTCCGCGGAGCTGGAGGCCGTTCCCGCCGCGGAGGCGGTGGACATCGGTATTGACGGCAGCATGATCGGGTCCTACGGTCACGATGACCGGGTGTGCGGCTACGCGGCGCTGCGGGCGCTGCTGGATATCGAAACGCCGGACAAGACGGCGGTATGCGTGCTGGCGGACAAGGAGGAGATCGGCTCCATGGGCGTGACAGGTATGCAGTCCGCGGCCTTTGACGCCTTTATGTCTGACCTGTGCGACGGCCAGAACGTGCCGCTGAAGGCGTGCTTTGAGAACGCCTTTTGCCTGTCCGCCGACGTGACGGCGGCCTATGACCCCAACTTTGCCGATGTGTACGAGAAGAAGAACGCGGCCTTCGTCAACTACGGCGTGGGTATCTGCAAGTACACCGGCGCGCGGGGCAAGTCCGGTTCCTCGGACGCCAACGCGGAGACGGTGGCCTATGTGCGCGCGGTGCTGGACGGCGCGGGCGTGCGGTGGCAGATCTGCGAGCTGGGCAAGATCGACGCCGGCGGCGGCGGGACGGTGGCACAGTATATGGCCAACCGGAACATCGCCACGCTGGACGCCGGCGTGCCGGTGCTGAGCATGCACGCGCCCTTCGAGGTGGTGGCCAAGGTGGACTGCTACGAGATGTACCGGGCCTGCAAGGCACTGTACGAGGCGAGATAACGGAAAAGCACGGTCCCAGGCAGTGCCTGGGACCGTGCTTTTTGCGGGAAAGATACGGAAATCCCTTGTAAAAAGTGGGGGAATACGGTATAATTTTCTACAAGAACAGCAGGAAGGGAGGCGGCGGTATGTACGGCATCGGTCAGCGGGTGGTGCACCCCATGCATGGGGCGGGCGTTATCGAGAACGTGACGGAGGAGCTGCTGTACGGCGCGGCGCGGACGTATTATGTATTTCGCCAGGCCGTCAGCGGACTGGTACTGAAGCTGCCCACTGATAACTGCGAGGCCATCGGTGTGCGGCTGCTGTATGACCGGGAGAGGATGGACGCAGTGCTCTCGGCCATCCCATCGCTGACGGTGGAGGAGGAGCGCAACTGGAACCGCCGCTACAGGGAGAACATGGCGCGGCTGAAAAGCGGCGACCTGACGGAGGTGGCACGGGTGGTCAAGTCCCTGATGCGGCGGGAGGCGGCGCGGGGACTGTCCACCGGAGAGAGAAAAATGCTGCACAGTGCCAAGGAGATACTGCTGTCGGAGCTGGCGATGGTGCGGGAGATCGGATACCAAGAGGCGGAGCGTCTGCTGGATGGCGCGGTGATGACGGGAGCGTGTGAATGACGATGGGGAAGCTCTTTGACAAGCTGTTAAACCGGAAAAAGGAACGGCACCCCCGCTGCGCGGCGCTGGTGCCTGCCGCGGGGCGCTCTGAGCGCATGGGCGGCACGGATAAGCTGACGGCGCCGCTGTGCGGCGTGCCGGTGCTGCTGCGGACGCTGCGTGCGCTGGATGAGGCGGCGCTGATCGACGAGATCGTGGTGGCGGTAAGCCCGGAGCGCCTGGAGGAGATCGCGGCCCTGTGTGCCGGGGCGAATGTCAAAACGCCGCTGCGCGTGGTGGAGGGCGGCGGGAGCCGCGCTCAGTCGGTGCTGCTGGCGGCGCTGGCGGCCGGCGACAGCTGCGAGCTGCTGGCGGTGCATGACGGCGCGCGGCCGCTGATCCTGCCGGAGCAGGTGGACGACATGGTGCGGCTGGGACAGCGGACCTATGCCGCCGCGCCGGCGCTGCCGGTGACGGACACGGTGAAGGTGGCGGATATGGCGGGGCTGGTGCAGTCCACGCCGGACCGGAAAACGCTGTACGCCGTACAGACACCACAGGTGTTTCAGGCGAACATCCTGAAGGCTGCCCTGCAGTCGGCCATCAGTGCCGGGGCGGACATCACGGACGACTGCTCCGCCGTGGAACGGCTGGGCAAGGAGGTATGGCTGGCCCCCGGCTGGCGGGAGAACATCAAGATCACCACGCGGGAGGACCTGACCATGGCAGAGGCATTCCTGCGGGAGAGGGAGAACAGAGCATGACGGATCTGCGCATTGGATACGGCTATGACGTACACCGGCTGGTACCGGGCCGCGCCCTGGTGCTGGGCGGGGTGACGGTGCCCTTTGAGAAGGGGCTGCTGGGGCACTCCGACGCGGACGTGCTGACCCACGCGGTGATGGATGCCCTGCTGGGCGCTGCGGCGCTGGGGGACATCGGCAAGCTGTTTCCGGACAGCGATGCGCGCTACGCCGGGGCGGACAGCACGGCGCTGCTGCGGCAGGTGACGGCGGTGCTGGCGGAGGCGGGCTGGACCATTGTGAATGTGGACGCTACGGTGGCGGCGCAGGCGCCGAGGCTGGCGCCCTTTATCCTGGAGATGCGGGAGAGACTGGCGGCGGCCATGGGACTGGACGCGGGACGCGTTTCTGTGAAGGCGACGACGGAGGAGGGACTGGGATTTACCGGCAGCGGCGAGGGCATAGCGGCCCACGCGGCGGCGCTGGTGGAGAAAACGGCGTAAAAAACCCGGTGCAATCTTCACACATTATTAACAGCGGTGGGGTTGTGCCAAAATTGAACATATGGTACAATATACCTGTTAAGATGCGGAGGCGTGTCTGCCCGATACGGACAGATGCGCCGCTTTTTGGTATAGGCTATGGAGGACGAGGAAAGGAAGGTAGACTTGAGCCACAGGACTATTCAGGACGAGCAGGCGAGACTGCGTAAAAAACGGCAGAAGGCGGAAAACGTCTTTGCTGTATTCAAAAAACCGCTGCACGAGTCACTGACATCGGTATTGCCGGTAATGCTGATCGTGCTGGTGCTGTGCTTCACCATTGCGCCGGTGCCCAACAACGCCATGGTGGCGTTTCTGCTGGGCGGCGTGATGCTGATCGCCGGCATGGGACTGTTCACGCTGGGGTCAGAGATGTCCATGATCCCGCTGGGACAGGCGGTAGGCTCCGAGATCACACGGCGAAAGAAGGTGTGGATCATCACGGTGGTGGGCTTCCTCATCGGCATGATCATTACCGTGGCGGAGCCGGACCTGCAGGTGCTGGCCAACCAGGTGCCGGCCATCGAGAACAACGTGATCATCTGGTCCGTGGCGGTGGGCGTGGGTGTGTTCCTGGTCATCGCCCTGCTGCGTATCGTGCTGGGTATCCAGCTGCGGTGGCTGCTGATCGGGTTTTACGCCATCGTATTCGGTCTGGCGATGTTCGTGTCGCCGGATTTCTGGGCGGTGGCTTTTGACTCCGGAGGCGTGACCACCGGACCCATGACGGTGCCGTTCATCATGGCACTGGGCGTGGGCGTGTGTGCCGTGCGAAGCGACAAGCAGGCCGGGGGAGACAGCTTCGGCCTGGTGGCGCTGTGCTCTATCGGGCCGATCATCACGGTGCTGATCCTTGGATTGCTGTATAAGCCGGACGGAAGCGCCTACACCGCGGCGGTCATGCCGGATGCCAAGGACACGGTGGAGATGTTTGATCTGTATCTCAGCGAGATACCTCACTATCTGAAGGAGACGGCATCGGCGCTGCTGCCTATCGGCGCTTTCCTGATCCTGTTCCAGCTGGTGACCCGCAGACTCAAGCGCAAGGAGATACTGCACATGGTCATCGGTCTGGTGTATGTGTACATAGGATTGACCATCTTCCTGATGGGCGTGAACGTGGGCTTTATGCCCGTGGGCAGCTTTTTGGGCGGCAGCATCGCCAGCCATACCTATAATTGGATACTTATCCCCATTGCTATGGTCATCGGTTATTTCATCGTACAGGCGGAGCCGGCTGTCCATGTGCTGAACAAGCAGGTGGAGGAGATCACCGCCGGTTCCATCCCGGCTCACGCCATGAACCTGGCGCTGTCTGTGGGCGTGGCCATCTCGCTGGGGCTGGCTATGATCCGGGTGCTGACGGGTATCTCCATCATGTGGTTCCTGGTGCCGGGCTATGTGCTGAGTCTGGCGCTGAGCTTCGTGGTGCCGCAGATCTTTACGTCCGTGGCCTTCGACTCCGGCGGCGTGGCCTCCGGACCCATGACGGCTACGTTCCTGCTGCCCTTCGCCCTGGGCGCCTGCGACGCTGTGGGCGGCAATCTGGTGACGGACGCTTTCGGTGTGGTGGCGATGGTGGCCATGACGCCGCTGGTGACCATACAGCTGCTGGGCCTGAGCTATCAGAGAAAGCTGCGCCGCGCACCTGCTCCTGCCGCACCTGTGGCGGTGGAGGAGCTTATCGAGCTGTGCTGAGGAGGTGGAGATATGTCTGAAACAACCAAAAACCGTCTGTATCTGATGATCACCATCACCAACCGGGTCATGGGCGCCACGCATTTTCTGGATTTCTACCGGGCTTTCGGCGCGCCGGTGGTGTTCACCGCCCTGGGACGGGGCACCGCCAGCAACGATGTGCTGAGCTATCTGGGTCTGGAGGCTACGGAGAAGTCCGTGATGTTCTCCGTGGTGACGCCGGCTGTCAAGGAGGTGCTGATGCGGGAGCTGGTGGACACCATGCGGATCGACCGGCCCGGCAGCGGTATCGCCGTGTGCCTGCACCTGAGCAGCGTGGGCGGAAGGACGGCGCTGAACTATCTGATCTCCGGCAAAAGCGACGCGCAGCCGGATATGACTGTGAAGGAGGAAGAGCAGATGAACGAGAACGCGTATCAGCTGATCGTGGCGATCACCAATACCGGGTACACCGACGCGGTGATGGAGGCGGCCTCCGCCGCCGGCGCGCGGGGCGGTACGGTCATTCACGCCCGGGCTACCGACGCGGGGAACACCAACAAGTTTTTCGGCATGGCCATCTCGGAGGAACGGGAGATGATCTTCCTGGTGACCTCCGCCGATAAGCGGGCGGCCATCATGCAGTCCATCATGGAGAAGGCCGGCGCCCACACTGAGGCGCAGACGGTGACGTTCTCCGTGCCGCTGGACGACGCAGCGGGGCTGTATAGCGCCAACAGCAACTGAAAAGCAAGGCCCCCGGCTTGGCCGGAGGCGGAGAATGAGCCTCCCCCGGCGAAACCGGGGGAGGCTTTTGTGTGAAAGGAACCGCCGGAGGGCGGCTTGTTCAGCGGTTATTGGGGGGATGCAAGATGACGCTTCAGGGCCTGGAAGGTAGCGTCACTGATGACGTGCTCCATGCGGCAGGCGTCCTCGGCAGCGCTGGCCTCGTCCACACCCAGGCGGCGGAGAAAGTCCGTGAGGACCGTGTGGCGCTCGTAGATCTTTTCGGCTACCTCGCGCCCGGCGGCGGTGAGGGTGATGTAGCCGCCGTTGTCTACGTCGATATACTGCCCGGCCTTCAGCAGGCCAACGGCGCGGCTGACGCTGGGCTTAGAGTAGCCCATATAGTCCACGATGTCGATGGAACGGACGGCCTTCCCCTGACGGATCAGGACCAGGATGCTCTCCAGATACATCTCGCCGGATTCCTGTAATACCACGGCGGCACCTCCTTTGACACTTAGAGTACTCTAACTGAAGTATAACACACGACTGTCGTAAAAGCAAGTGAAAGTTAAATATATTTAACTATCGGCATAAAACGAGGCGCTGCTTGACAGGCCGGTTAGCCTGTGCTAACATCATACCACATGACATAGATAGACGATTGAGGTAACGCGCTATGACACTGAATGAACTGAAGATCGGCGACAGCGCCGCCATCACTGCCGTGGGCGGGGAGGGCGCACTGCGCTGCCGCCTGCTGGATATGGGGCTGACGCCCCGGACCGTGGTGACACTGCGGAAGGTGGCCCCTATGGGGGATCCCATCGAGATACACGTGCGGGGCTATGAGTTGACGCTGCGGGTGGAGGACGCCCGACAGATCACCGTGGAAAAGAGGGATCGCGTATGATCTTTGCATTGGCGGGCAACCAGAACTGCGGCAAGACTACGCTGTTCAATGCTTTGACCGGCTCCAACCAGCACGTGGGGAATTTCCCCGGCGTGACGGTGGACCAGAAGTCCGGAGAGGTACGGGAGCACAAGGAGTGCACCGTGGTGGACCTGCCGGGCATCTACTCCCTGCGTACCTATACCCAGGAGGAGATCGTCACGCGGGACTACATACTGAACCAGAAGCCGGACGGCATCATCAATATCGTGGATGCTACCAACATCGAGCGCAACCTGTACCTGACACTGCAGCTGCTGGAGCTGCGGGTGCCTATGGTGCTGGCATTGAACATGATGGACGAGGTGCGCGCCAACGGCGGCACCATCGACGTGCAGAAGCTGTCCGACGACCTGGGCATTCCCGTGGTGCCCATTACCGCCGCCAAGGGCGAGGGTGTGTCCGAGCTGATGGACCGGGCGGTGGAGACGGCGAAAAACCGGGTGCTGCCCAAGGTCTATGACTTCTGCGCGGCGAATTCGCCGGTGCACCGGTGCGTCCATGCGGTGGTGCATCTGATCGAGGACCACGCTGAGCGGCTGGGTCTGCCGCCCCGGTTCTGCGCCACGAAGCTCATTGAGGGCGACAGGGATATGGCGGACCGGCTGGTGCTGGATCAGAACGAGAGGGAGCTGCTGGAGCACTGCATCGTGCAGATGGAGACGGAGAACGGATTGGACCGCAACGCCTCGCTGGCGGATATGCGGTATACGTTCATCGAGCAGGTCACCGCCGACGCGGTGGTCAAGTGCCATGAGAGCAAGGAGCACAAGCGCAGCGTGGCCTGGGACAGGGTACTGACGGGGAAATACACGGCGCTGCCGGTATTCTTTGGTGTGATGCTGCTGATCTTCTGGCTGACGTTCGAGGTCATCGGCCAGGGGCTAAGCGATCTGCTGGCGCTGGGTATCGACTACGTGACCGCCGGCGTGGACGGGGCGCTGACCGCCTACGGCATCAACCCGGTGGTGCACAGCCTTATTATTGACGGTATCTTCGCCGGTGTGGGCAGCGTGCTGTCATTCCTGCCCATTATCGTGACGCTGTTTTTCTTCCTGTCCATTCTGGAGGACACCGGCTACATGGCCCGGGTGGCCTTTGTCATGGACAAGCTGCTGCGGAAGATCGGTCTGTCCGGGCGGAGCATCGTGCCGCTGCTGATCGGCTTCGGCTGCTCGGTGCCGGCCATCATGGCCACCCGCACGGTATCCTCGGACCGGGATCGGAAGATGACCATTCTGCTGACGCCCTATATGAGCTGTTCGGCCAAGATCCCCATCTATGGCTTTTTTACCGCCGCGTTCTTCACCGACCACAAGGCGCTGGTGATGATCTCCCTGTATGTGCTGGGTATCGTGGTGGGTATTCTGGCAGCGCTGGTGATGAAGGGGACCGCCTTCAGGGGCAAGCCTGTGCCCTTTGTCATGGAGCTGCCCAACTACCGTATGCCCTCCGCTAAAAGCGTGGGGCTGCTGCTGTGGGAAAAGGCCAAGGACTTTTTGCAGCGGGCCTTTACCGTGATCTTCCTGGCCACGGTGGTCATCTGGTTCCTACAGAGCTTCGACACGCGACTCAATGTGGTCACGGACAGCGCCGACAGTCTGCTGGCGCTGATCGGCCAATGGCTGGCGGTGCTGTTCAGGCCGCTGGGCTTTGGTGACTGGCGCTGTGCCACGGCGCTGATCTCCGGCTTTATCGCCAAGGAGTCGGTGGTCAGTACGCTGCAGGTGCTGCTGGGGAACGCGGCCATCACGTCGCTGTTCACCACGCGCAGCGCCATTAGCTTTCTGGTGTTCACGCTGCTGTATACCCCTTGTATAGCGGCGGTGGCCACCATACGGCGTGAACTGGGCTCCCGCATCAAAACGGTGGGCGTGGTGCTGCTGCAATGCGTAGTGGCGTGGCTGGCGGCGTACATCGCTTACGCTGTGGGAGGGCTGCTGCTATGAGCTGGATGGACTGGGTGCTGCTGGCACTGGTGGCGCTGTGCGGTGTGCTGGCCCTGCGTAGTGCGCGGCGGGCGCGGAAAAACGGCGGATGCGCCGGCTGTTCCGGATGCGGCGGGAGCTGCGGCGGCTGTACCGGGAAAAAGGAATAAAAAACAAGGCCCGCGGGGGCCTTGTTTTTTTACAGCAGGAGACCATATTTGGCGCACAGGGGCAGGAGCGTGTCCTCCGGCAGGGCGCCGTCGTACAGGGCGCGGCCCTGATAGGCCCGGAGGGCGGCCTCCAGCAGCTGGGTGTCGTCGCAGACGAAGCACACCGGCTTGGTGAGCATATACTGGTAGTCCGCCAGGGCCTGTACATCGTCCCAGGAGGCGATACGCAGGGCCAGGACCGTCTCACCGCTGTCCAGCGCGGCGGTGAGCGTCTCCTCCGCATCACCGGTCAGGTCGACGACGGTGTGCCAGGAGACATCGACAGGCAGGGGAAAGGGCAGCTTTTCCGTGGCGGCGGGCAGCTCGTCCGTGTGCTGCGGGGTCGGCGGCGTGATGACCGCGCCGTCCAGTGCCCGGGCCAGGGCGGCGATATGCGCGGCGGTGGTGCCGCAGCAGCCGCCGAACACGGCCACGCCGGCGGCCAGGAATTCCGGTACCAGGGCGGTGAATTCCTCGCCGGTGCAGCGGTAGACCGTCTCGCCGTTCTCGATGATGGGCATACCGGCATTGGGCTTGGCGATCAGGGGCACCCGGGCGTATTCCCGCAGGCGCTTCAGCTGGAGAAGCATCTGCTCCGGGCCGGCGGAGCAGTTCAGGCCAAAGGCGTCGATGCCCATGCCCTGCAGGACCACCAGCGCCGCGGTGATGTCGGTGCCGGAGACGCTGCGGCCGTTTTCGTCACAGGTGAAGGTGACGAAGATAGGCTTGTCGCTGACGCTGCGGACGGCCAGCACCGCCGCACGGGCGTCGGAGAGGGTCATCATGGTCTCGATGACGAACAGGTCCACGCCGGCGCGTTCCAGACCGGCGGCCTGCTCGGTGTAGATGTCCACCAGCTCCTCGAAGGACACGTCGCCCAGCGGGGCGAGGAACGCGCCGGTGGGGGACATATCGCCTGCCCGCAGGGCCTTGCCCTGCACCGCCTGGGTGGACAGTTCCGCCAGACGGCGGTTGTAGTCGGCGGTGCAGTTGAACAGGCCGGACTCCTCCAGCTTGCGGCGGTTGGCACCGAAGGTGGGGGTGTAGACCACCTGGCTGCCGGCGGCCACATAGCCGCGCTGGATGTCGATGATGGCGTCCGGATGGTCCAGTGTCCACTGCTCGGCGCAGACGTCGCCTGTATAGCCGCGCTTTTGCAGCTCGGTGCCGGTGGCACCGTCCAGAATCAGAGGGAAACGAAGCTCCATAGGTGTTACCTCCATTGCATGGGTCTTAGGGGAATGTTTTTGGCAAAGGCGTCGGCGAAGTCGGGACGCCCGGAGAGCTCGAGATAGGTGAGACGGTTGACGATGCCGTCCGCGGCGGACATATCACCCCGCAGGGCCAGCTGTGCCGCGCCGGAGAGGGCGGCGTTGCCTACGCTGTGGAGCTTGGCGGCGGGGAGACGGGGGAGCATACCGATGGCCGCGGCGCTGGCGGGGTCAAGGTACATCCCGAAGCCGCCGGATAGGTACAGACCGTCCAGCGCGGAAAGGGTCAGCCCCTGCTGCGCCAGCAGTATCTGCACGCCGGCGGCCACCGCTGCCTTGGCCAGCTGCAGCGCCCGGACATCAGCGGCGGTGAGATACACCCGGTCGGTCAAGTGGAAGACGCCGCAGCCGTTTTCGTCACGGGTCAAATAGCGGCGGAACGCCTCAGGCGCGTCTTCCGGCGGTAGGAGACGGCCGCTTTCGTCAATGACGCCCAGGCGCAGCAGGAGGGCCGTCAGGTCGATGAGACCAGAGCCGCAGAGACCGACTGCCTCGCCGCCGCCGATGACGTTCATCTTGAAGGCGTCGCTGTACCGGACGCGGCTGACCGCACCGTCCACGCCCAGCATACCGCAGGCGATGCCCGCGCCCTCGAAGGCGGGGCCGGCGGCCACGGCGCAGCAGGTGAAGCCATCCATGCCGCCCAGGGCCATCTCGCCGTTGGTGCCGATGTCCAGAAACAGGAAATGGCCCGCGCGTCGGGCAAGGCCGGAGGCCAGCAGGCCGGCGGTGATATCGCCGCCCACGAAGCCCGCCGCGCAGGGGACGCAGTACAGCGGCGCGTCCAGCAGCGTGAGGCCGGAACTCTGACGGAAGAAGGTCTCCGGGCAGAAGGGGGCGGCGGCCAGCGGGCGGACGGATACACCGGCGAGCAGGCTCTGCATGACGGTGTTGCCGGCGGTCACGGTGCGCTTCAGCTCGGCGGGCTGCCGCCCGGCCTGGGAGAGTGCCCGGGTGAGCAGGGCCTTCAGCTGCTGGCGGAGCAGGGAGGACAGGCGGGTGAGCCCGTCCTGGTGGTCGATGGTATACTGGATGCGTGTGATGACATCCGCGCCGTAGGGGGCCAGAGCCGTCCAGTCGGCGCAGGTGGCCAGGGCGTGGCCGGTGGCCAGGTCGTACAGCCGCAGCGCCGTGGTGGTGGTGCCCAGGTCGATGGCGGCGGCGCAGCCTGTCTCGCCGGTGGGGACGGCGGGGGGATCCAGCGTCTCGGTGAGGATGCGCCCGCCGGCGGCGGGAGGGAGGACGATCTCGTCGCCGTCCTCCGGCACCACACGGCAGGCCAGACGCGGCACGCCGTTGACGCTGACGCGGCATTTGCCGCAGCGGCCGTGGCCGCCGCAGGCGGCGGGCAGGGTACAGCCGGCGCGGCGCAGCAGAGCCAGCAGGGTATCGGTATCATTGCAGGGGAGGCGAAAAACATCTCCGCCGCGGGTCACGCGGATACTTGACACGGGCAACACCCCTTTTTATAATAATTCCACTACTACTTTTATCAGCCCGGGGCGGCTTTGTCAAGAGGATTTGCCATGAGAACAAAACTGATGACGCTGGCGGCGGAAAACGGGTTCTCCCACGCCGCGCCGGTGGACATGAACGCGCTGACGCCCCGGCGGGAGGTGCGGGAGATGTGCCGGGCGGACCGGTGCGGACAGTGGAACGCCAACTGGGCTTGTCCGCCCGGCTGCGGGACGCTGGAGGATGCCGCGGCGGCCATGGGATGCTTTGACGCCGGGGTGCTGGTGCAGACCACCGGTACACTGACGGACGACTTCGACTACGAGGGGATGGAGGCGATCCAGCGGCGGCACAAGCGGGCCTTTGCGGACTTTGCGCGGCAGGCGCGGCTGCTGCTGCCGGACTGCCTGCCCCTGTCAGCGGGAGCATGCACCGTGTGCCGCCGGTGTACCTGTCCGGACCGACCCTGCCGGTTCCCGGACAAGCGGATGTCCTCTATGGAGGCCTACGGACTGTTGGTGGGGGACGTGTGCCTGCGGTCCGGGCTGTCGTATAACTACGGACCGCGAACCATGACGTATACATCGTGCCTACTCTATACCGAAGAGGTGAAATGATATGATGACACCCAAGGAGAACTTTCTGGAGCTGCTGAAGCCCAACGGACAGCCGGATCGCCAGCTGTGCCAGTACGAGGCGCTGCACATGTGCCTGAACGATCCCATCAACACCTATTTGCGGGGCAACCGGAAGCGGGGGACCGTCAGCAAAGACCGCTGGGGCACCACCATCAGCTTTCCCGCCGACGCGCCGGGGCCTATGCCCGTTACAACGGACGGCCTGGCGGTGTGCCCGGACATCACCCATTGGCGGGAGACGGTGCACGCGCCGGACATCGCCGCCTGCACGGTGGGCTGGGAGGCGTGCCGCGCCGCGGCACGGGCGGCCTGCGGGGAGGAGAAGCTGCTGGCGGGCTTTATGGGTACCGGTATCTTCGAGCAGTGCCACTTCCTGATGGGCTTTGAGGACACGCTGACGAACCTGTATGAGCACCCGCAGGAGATGCACGCGCTCATTGACTACATCACCACGTATCGGCTGCTGTACGTGAAGCTGCTCATCGACAATTTGCGGCCGGACGTGATCTTCTCTCACGACGACTGGGGCACCAAGGACGCTTTGTTCATGAAGCCGGAAATGTGGCGGGAATTCTTCAAGGAGCCGTACCGGCGGTTTTACGGCTATATCCGGTCCCGGGGCGTGATCGCCATACATCACGCGGACTCCTATTTGGTTCCGATCGTGGAGGACATGGCGGAGATCGGCATTCAGGTGTGGCAGGGCGTACTGCCGGAGAACGATATACCGGCCCTCCAGCAGAAGCTGCACGGGCGGCTGGTGCTGATGGGCGGTATGGGCGCCGCCATCGACCGGGCGGATGCCGCGCCGGAGGAGATCTACGGCTATGCCATGGATACCCTGCGGCGGTGCTGCCCGGGTGGGCACTATATTCCCTCCATCACCTATGGCCTGCCGGGGGCGGTGTATCCCCATGTGGACGAGTACATCGACCGGGCCATAGCGGACTACAACCGGGCGCTGCACGTGCCGCGGTTCGATCTGCCGCCGGTGCCACGCCGGGTGCGGGCTGTCGCCGTGCGGCAGGCGGCGGGCGCCGCTGTCGAGAACGGCGACGTACTGGCCCGCCTGGCCGCAGCGCTGGAAAAGGGACAGCAGAAAAAGGTGCTGGCGCTGTGCCGGGAGGCGCTGGAGCAGGGTCGTACGCCGCAGGAGATCCTGTCCGGTGGGCTGATCCGGGGTATGAACGACCTGGGCGAGGCCTTCTCCGCCAACCGGGCCTTCGTGCCGGAGATGCTGATGGCTGCCCGGTGCATGACGGCGGCGCTGGGGGAGCTGAAGCCGCTGATGACCGGCGGAAATGCCAAGACGGTGGGCCGGGCGTGTATCGGCACCGTCCGGGGCGATATGCACGACATCGGCAAGAACCTGGTGAAGATCATGCTGGAGGGCAGCGGCGTAGAGGTCATTGACCTGGGCGTGGACGTGACGCCGGAGCAGTTCGTGGAGACGGCGAAGCGGCAGCGCTGCGGCGTGATCGCCTGCTCATCCCTGCTGACCACCACCATGGGCGAGATGCGCCGGGTGGTGACGCTGGCCCGGGAGGCAGGTATCCGAGATCAGGTGAAGATATTTGTGGGCGGCGCGCCCATCAGCCAGAGCTTCTGCGACGAGATCGGCGCGGACGTCTACACCGCGGACGCCGCCTCCGCCGCCCGGGCGGCGGTGAAGCTGCTGACGAAAAAATAAGCCGTATGTACGGCAAAAGACACGCCGTAAGGCGTGTCTTTTGCCTGTTCAGAACGTCATGGTCAGGCCGCAGCGCAGGCGGTGGAGCTTATCGCCCAGCTCCTGCTCCAATATATCGCAGGCCCGCTCTTTGGTGCAGTGGCCGGTGCAGACGTAGGATACGCCGGTGGCCTCCAGCTCCCGGGCCACGGCCCGCACCTCCGCCGGCTTTTTGTTATACAGATGGAAGCCGCCGATGATACCGTAGACGGACTTGTCCGGGAACGCTTTCCGGACCTCGCGGATGATGTTCACCGCGCCGCCATGGGAGCAGCTGTTGATGATGACCAGGCCCTTGTCCGTGTCCAGCACCAGGCTCTGCTCGTGGGCAAAATCGTCGGGCCGCCAGCCCTGGGCCGTGCGGCGGTACATCCGCTCCCGCGCGCCGATGGCGGCCAGCCCCGGGGTGGTGTGG
>ERZ1034626.1075-NODE-1075-length-18808-cov-6.242575_pt1 | contig 18808 bp, 22 predicted proteins | sample MGYA00520652_ERZ1034626 | MGnify/ENA primary metagenome ERZ1034626 (study PRJEB33766, sample SAMN09781765) | gut metagenome | biome: gut microbiome | host: Homo sapiens | place: Madagascar | study: EMG produced TPA metagenomics assembly of the PRJNA485056 data... | reverse complement strand
TTGTGGTGCACCTCCAGGGACTCGAACCCTGGGCCCACTGATTAAGAGAAACCAAACGGCATCTTTCATCCATATCCACAATTCACGAAGAATCGTTATTTTCATCGATGCACCGTGATTTTAGAATCGTGAATTTATTGTATTCCTTTGCATTGTTTGCACTCCTTTGCACCTGTTATCCATCCTTGCAATGTGCAGAAAATGTGCAAAAGTGTGCAGAGCCAAAATCAGCCCTGCAAGACGACCTCAAAATCAACGGCTTTCCTGCCGGATTTTTGGGGCATCGGCAGCGCAAAAACTTCCAATTTCATCCAGGCAACAATCTCACATGACACATCGGTTCTTTGGCAGGGTTTAGGACATCCGAACAGACACCGTTTTACATAGAAATGAGGTTCACCATGAATAAACTGCTTTCCTGCCACTACAACATGGACACCAACCGGGTGGAAGCCCGGTTCGAGGATGGCACCATCGTTGTCATCGACTGCATCGCCATTGAGGACAAATATGGCAACACCCCAGCGCAGCGAGCAGAGCTGGACTGGCTGCTGTACAATAAGCCCTTGGAATACGCACAGCTTGTGCTGAGTGGGGAGATTGAGTACTATCTGTCACTGGGATGTGACTATAGTAGGCTGGAAGATTAAGCCCCTATAAAGAACATGATGCCCACCGACCTATGGTTTTCGCCATAAGCTGGTGGGCATCGTTCGTTATTCGGGATTCTTTGGCAGGCGGTCGTACAGCACCACCGTGTCAGAGGTTTCAATCTGTACTCGCTCTTTCTTGAGCAGGGTACGGGAACGCTGGTTCGCACGGTAGTCACGATTGCCCTTCTCAAAGGCAGAGCAGCACAAAAAGTCGCACACAGCATCGCCGGAAGGGGATTCCTTGATGATGAACACAAACGTAGTCGGTTCGCCTTGGCTGGAAATCAGGTAGTCTGCCTTGATCTTGGTGACGAAGGGATAAAAACGCGGCACATAGGAGAACAGGTCAAAGTCCTATTCCAGAATTTCCTTCAGCCGCACCAGTGCCATCAGACGAGACTCGACCAGTTCCCGATACTGCGCACCCTTCCGCACGGTTTCATGGGTGATTTTACCCGACAGAATCATATCCACGTTTTGCGCGGACTGTACCGGGGCAGTGCAAGGTCTTTCAGGTAGTGAAAGCCCGCCAGATGCGGAAAGTCCTCCAGTGAAAAGGTCAGCTTGATCTCGTGCAGTTCACCCCTATAGCCGTAGGTGAAAACATAGTGGTACTCGGTCAGTTCTTTCCAGACTTCTGCTGCCCGATACAAAATATCCTGCTGTTCGTCCTGCACATTTTCACCTTCCTTCAAAAAAATAGAAGCCCTGCCGAAAGGCAAGGCTCCTATTAAGCGTTTTCTTTCGATTCATCGAATCTATTCGGCTTGTGGTTATCGCTCAACCCACGGTCTGGCTTCACAATCGGCTGATACCGAACCAGTCCACTGCTTCATCGCCACCGATAGCTGGTCAACGCCGCTATCCTCTAGCTTTATTATACTACAAATGCGTAAAAGTTCAAGTAGTCGAAACTGAAAAGCCAAAAATTTTCGTTCAAGCGTATTATATGCGTTTCAACACTTGGTTGCCACCATAGCTTTAGGCTCTGGTGATCCCGCCAACCTTTTTCTTATTGGCAATCGTGATACCGCCCACGCTGGTAGAGGTTTCTTTTACCTCGCTATCAGCTCTGGTAATACCACCCACTTTTGCGCTCACTGTCGATTGCTGAGATACGTTCTTATTTGTTGAAAAGCTCAGATGGGTAGACGGCTGCATCAAATTCTTAGAATCGGCGAAGCAAGAAGAATTGACCGCATATTTGCGGGTATAATATTCCGTTCTTCCATTATTCTTATTGCACAGCATCACCACGATATAAGAATTCTTGCCAGCATTTACTTTATCAACATCAACAGCATAATACCGACCAATCGCCCCATTTGTCTGTCCTGGAGAAGATTTTGTGCCATAACTTCCCATAAAAGAGCTGTCGTCCTCATCCAGTTCGGCCTCCAAACCATTCTCCATAAATTCGGCAATGGTTTCCTTGAACAAGTCCTAGATGTCGTCCGTGCTGTCGATGTTCGCCATCTGCAACAGTTCACGGATCTTTGCTCTACGGGCTTTTTCTTCCGGGCTTCGATTCTTTCGGGACATATCTTTTTTCTCCATCCTGATGCTTCTATTTTACACCTCTTCGGAGGTTTACACAATTATTGGGATGGTCTCGGCGATACCGTTTGGTTTCGCTCTCTTTTGACAAATGAAATGATTTTTTCATATTATTGGCTTTGATTTGCCACAATGCGCACGTTTGTTCGTAGTACTTTATGCTTCATTGCAATATTCTCTTGTTGGGGCTTATGTTCTTGGCTCCTTCAGGAAGTAATACAATGAAAAAGATTGAAAATTATCCGCAGGATTTCAAAAACGCCCGTAATGATGTTGACTGGTCTCAGGAGAAAACTGCCGAAAAGCTCGATACTTCCCCTCGCCAGATCCAGTACATTGAAGAGGATGGCCGCATCCCTAAGACACTGCTCTTTCTTTTGAGCTGCAAGCTCTTCAATCCGGATCCGAGTTCCTATATGGGTTCGGATGATGAGGAGGCGGAAAACACATGATCTTCTATTTGCCTGTTAAGCAGCAACTCTTCCATCCGGACATTGGGAGCTATGCCACTTATGGAATTATGGCTATCTCCATACTGGGTCGTAAGCGGAAAACTTGTTTTGTAAGCGACGTTTCTGTCTCGTTCACCAAAGTGGCCGCTCTCGCATTGCGCTGTAATGTCGACCGACTTGAGCCCGCACAGCTTGAAGATGTTGTTGAGGACTTCCTCTGCAATTAAAATGTTCGTCTATTTAACATGATGATTTTTTGATACCAAGGATCCATTTGCTCTGCAAGGTAAGCGTGCTCAACTGGGAGCGCGCTTATTTTGCGTCTCAGCATTTTACTCCGTCTGTTCTTGGACATTTTAGCTCGGCGGTCAAGGACAAATTAACCCGTCTGTTTTCGGACAAATAAGGTCGGCGGCGACAAATACTTCCAAAAGCTGAACAAAATCCAGTCACCTTCCGGAAATCTCAAAAAGGCATATACTTACGCCACCAACCAAAAAGAGCCTTTGTGTGCTTTCCTGAATGACGGAAACATTGAAATTAGCAACAATGCAGCCGAGCGCGCCGTGCGCCAGGTGGTGATTGGCTGGAAGAACTGGATGTTCTCCGACACGCAGGACGGCGCAAGAGCAACAGCGATTGCATACTCAATTATGAATACTGCCAAGTTCAATGGGCTGCGAGTGTTCGAGTATCTGGAGTATCTTCTGGATACGATGCACCGGACACCCAAGAATCTGTTGGACTTGAATAAGCTCCTGCCTTGGAGTCAAGAGATGCAGGCGGCATTCCGTATGGAGCGACCGCCGGTCTTCTGACCTACCACGGTTTTATTGAGCGCTTACAAATGAAACGTAAAAACAACCCGTGGAGTGGTTTGCATGATTGCAGATTGACTCCACGGGTCTTTATTTGTTTAAGCTTTTTTCAAAACGCGCAGCCTGTGCCTTTGGCACAGAATCAGGGCTTGGGGCTTGGCCTCAACAAGCATTTTGCGAAAACTGCAGAGAAAGTTTGAGCAAAATTCGTCTGGGTAGCATACAGACATTGCTTGTTGCTGGTATTTCTGGATTCTATAACATCAAATAAATGCTCCAAGGATGTGGGTGAACAGCTCACCAAGGTTGAAGTTGGCATCCCAGTTGACATAATTGCCCTGAGTTCCGGTGTTCACATTCGCGTGTGTGGCAACAGACGTCACCGAGGAAGATGTTGCCTTGCCGCCCCGACCGCTGGCAGTGGTGCCGGTGGAGGTGCTGACTGAAGTAACAGTAGCCTTGGATGCGACGCCAGTTGTATCGGTCGACACATTGCTCTGATTGGAGCCGAACGAGAGATCCAGTCCGCCAAGGAGATAGCTGATCAGGCTAATGATTCCGCTGGTGCAACCGCCGTTAACACGTGCGGCTTCGTCACTATTCAGCGCCGTATAATCATGAGGAAGATTCAGTTTCGAAATGTTTTTCATAGAGAAAACTCCTTTCTTTGTTTGCGAAAAATTATTCAATCCGGTGTTTCATCACTGGAGCGAATCAAGCAGAGTTTGGGCATAGTCTTCGGCTCCTTCGACCAATTCATCCATCGATTCTTCACCCGTAAATCCCGGATCGAGGACATCGGTCGTGGTCGTTTCCGTCGTTTGGGGTGTTTCGGTTGGTGCCGTGGATGCTGCTGCTGGGGCTGATGTGCGGCTTTGGCCAGATGAATAGTTGCTGCGCTGCGACTGTTGCTCCTTTTCGGCTTCGGCAGCGGCTTCACTTTCCGCTTTCAGGCGTTCCTGCTCCGCCTTCAGCGACGCAGCTTCACTTTCCGCTTTGCGGAGAGCTTCCTCCATCGACTTTGCCGCAGCCTCACTGGCGGCACGTTGTCGTTCTTCCTCGGCGGCCTGCGACGCTGCGGCCTCGCTTGCGGCTTTCAACGACGCGGCTTTCGCTTCGGTTTTTCGATTGCGATCCATGAACAGCAAGGTGATGCCCAAAACTGTCGCCAAAATCAGCCCGATTGCGATTCCCACAATCCACGCGCCTGTTTTGTTCAGAACCTTAGGCTTAGTCGTCGACTCGGGCGTAACAGTGGGCATTTCGCTTTGAGGCTCTTTTGGGGAGACTTCCGAATCGTTCTCAAACACATACTTGTTCAGTTCGCGGTTTTTGTCCCGCGCGGTTTGGTTGATATTGACCGAGAAGTCTTCTTCGTCCACCTCGCCCTTCGTTTTTTCGAATACGACCTTCGAAGACTGGAACTTGCTGCGATTTGTCGTTTCCAGTTTGATGCTTTGCGCAAGGCTCCGCGATGAAGCAGTCTCTTTTGCTGCCTTAAGCGCCTGCCGAAACTCGTCAGCCGTTTGAAAACGCTCGTCGCGGTCGGCAATGGCCTTTATCACGACGTTGCCAATCTCTTCTCCGCCGAGAGAAGGGAAATCGGGTGCGTCTCCCCGCATACGGGCCTCGAAGGCGGCATCCTCGTCATCCTCGTTGAAGCGTGCCGGATAATGCGGTAAAAATGGGTTCCGGCTGTAATTCAAAAGCCGATAAAGAACGATGCCAAGAGAATAAAGGTCGACCGACGCTGTATAGTTGCCTTGCTTCAGATAGACCTCCGGCGCCAAAAAATTGGGGGTTCCCTTCATGGATTCAGCACGTGAACCCTCTTTCAATACCTTCGAAACTCCAAAGTCTCCGATTTTATAGACCCCATCATTCGAAACGAAGATATTCTCGTCCTTGATATCCCGGTGAATCACCGAATTTTCGTGGCAAACCTGCAATGCGTCCAGAATGCTCAGGCCAAGCTCGACGACATCATCAACCGTGAAGTCATGCTGTTGAATATACACATCCAGAGGCGTCAAATACTCCATCAGGATGAAGATATCGTATCGTTTCCCTTCGGCTTCGGTCACCCGGATGTCATTTTCGTAGTATCGAACAATATGGTTCGACCCTTTTTCAGAAAGGTCGTTCAATATCTTGATCTCTGCAACGACACTGTTTAACTTTGCGGCAAAATAATCATCAGCACCGGCGACATCGCCGCCCATCGAGTTCAAAATCGAGGTGTACTGCTTTTCGGTCGGGATGGCGATATGCTTCAGCGCCCGGACATAATGGCCGGAGGCATTGCTTTTCGACGCCTTATACACGGTGCCATAGGTGCCGGAACCGATGACCTCACCGACCGTATAGCCTAAAATCGTTTCGCCAATCAAATTTGTCTGTGTCATACGTCCATCGCCCCTAAGGAAATCAAAATGAGTGTGATATTATCCGCGTGATCGTCACGACAAGCCGCTTCCATCAGCAATCTTCCGGCTTCGGCAATATTATCCGAACCATGAAGAATATGCGCGATATCCGCGACAGAAAGCGAATCCGTGAGCCCGTCGCTGCACAACAACAGTTTGCCACCCTGACACGCGGGGTGAGAAACCGCCGCACGAATGACCAACCCCTCCTGCGTTCGACCAATATAACGGCTCAAATGCTTTCTGGCCGGGAAATTGGCGACTTCTTCCTCCGTCAGAAGCTTCAAATCCAGCAGACGCTGCCCCTCGGTCTGGTCTTTTGTTAGCTGGACAAGAGTGTCTCCGTCAAAGAAATACGCCCGGCTGTCTCCGATATTCAAAATCGCGCACTGACAGTCGAAGGTGAGAGCGGCGACCAACGTGGTGCCCATGTGGCTCAACGACTGAAACTCTTTTCCGGCATCACATACCGTGTGGTTGATCTCTGCAATTTTGTTTTGTACCAGTTCAACGGCCTGTTCCAGTGACGAACAGGCGCTCAGCTCTACCCCGGAGAGCTTTTCGACGCAAATTCGGCTTGCTACTTCGCCGCCATTGTGCCCGCCCATGCCGTCGCTGACCGCAAAAAGAGAAACAGGTGCGATCGTTTCGCTGTGGCATTCAACGAATTTTCGTTCAGGCATTTCGGATTGTACTTGCGGAGAGAGCCACTCGCCCTGAAACAAAAAATTGTCTTCGTGATTTTCGCGTTTTCCTATATGAGAATAGCAAACCGCTTTGATATCGACCACTCCCCCAACAAAAAATCACAAGGAAATAACGAAGTCAAATTTTGCACAGCTTACCAAACCGGAAAGTCCGGTGGGGTATCGATAAAGACCCCGCCGGAGACTCCCGTTTGTTTGGTGAGCAATCAGAAAATCTTGCCCTGCTGCTCGGCTTCCTGCGTTCCTTTTGCTTCTGCCGTTTCGTATGCTTCGGCGGCCTCCGTCAGGAATTTGCTGTAGTTTTTGATATCGGCCACAAAAGTCTCGAAGCTGGCCTTCATGCTTGCAAATTGCTTTTGCTCCGTTTCAATGGTCGTGCCTTTCATTTTGCCTGCGGTCGTGTTGACCTCGTTCAGCATAGTGGTGTATAAAGTTTGGATTTTGTCGGCGGCTCCCTTAATCGCCTCCGCCTTCGTTCTCATCACATTGGAATCAACAACTACCTGTGCCATAAAAATACTCCTTTCAAAGCATCAAATCTTTGCGAAATTATCGGCCAGCGCTCAGGGAACTTGCGCTGCTCTTTAAATTGTTTTCGATGTTAAGCATATTTTCAGCATAAGTCCGCAAGAATTGAACATAATTCGCCAGTGCAGTATCGGCGGCGGTAAAATCATTTCTATAGCTGTTGATTTTCTGGTTGAAGGTTTCGCTGGCTTCGCCCTTATAATTCACGCGAAGCTCCTCAACTGCCGTATAGATGCTCTCATACGCCTTTTTAAACTCCCCTGCATCGTTTTCAATTTTTTGGGCGGAAGTGTTCAACTCACCCGGAGTCACATCAAAAGATACATTTGGCATAGTAATCCCCTTTCAAATCATGTGTGTGTGTTTCAAAAATATGGTCAAAATCTTCTTTACCAAATGCCTCCACCACCTCCTTCGCTGCCAAATCCACTGCTCATCGCGGCAGCACGCTTGGCAGCTTCCTCATCTTCGTGCTGGATCCGATCCGCGCAGCTCTTGATCGTTCTCGACAAAGTGCTGATTTGACGGCTTGTCTTGTCGATTTCCCCGCGCAGCGTTTCCAGCTTGTTGAGAAAAGCACTTGCGGCATCGCCGCGCCACACCTGTTTGCATTCCTGTTCCAGCTGCGTGATGGCCTCTGCCTGACTAGAGAGGCGCTCTGCATACCCTGAAATCTCCTGCGCCTGTGAAACAACCCTGCTGTAGTTGATTCGATATCGCATTTGTTGTTACCCCCCTTTACATCAAAATCAATTCAGCCACATCTGTGATATTCAGCTGGGCAAAACTGCACTCTGAGCGAAGGGACTTCCCGTCTGCCAAGTCAAACAGCATCAGGTTCGAGCCATCCTCGCTGACACCATATTCCGAACGCAGAATTTTCAAGATCAGCTGCTGCACATCTTTTACAGCCATATGGATCGGAATGGTAAAATCACATTTTCTTCCCAATGCGGGAATATAAACCGACACCGAAACTGTATTCACCTGAAATCACCGCCTTACTTCCCCGAGTTTTCCGTCGATGTAAACGTAACAGCCCGCCGGAGTCGGTTCCGGCAGATTCGAAAGCGTTTCGATTTTGGAAGCGACCAGAGGAATACTGCCCGGGCAGAAAACATAATTTTTTGCATTGACAACAAGCGATACAAAAAGCCGGTCGTTATTCTTGCTGCCGCTTGCATCAAATCCGCAGATAAAATAGATGCCGTATCGTGGCGAGTCGATATATTTCAGCACTTTGCGGAAAAACGCCGCCTGCTCATCGGTAATCATCTCGAAAAATTGATTGATTTCCCCGACAACGATAAACAGGGGCTCGGTACCGCCTGAAGGATTTTCCAGCTTGGCATTCAAAATCGGCTTCAACTCTTCGATATAAGCGTCGATTTTCTGCGTGTCGTCAACATATTTGCAGCCCGGAATATCGGCGGTGATTTCATGAAACGCCCCGTTTCCACTGTCAAAGAAGACGATGCTGCGATTTTCTTGACTCGAAATGCTTTGCAAGAGATTTCGGTGCCTCGCCGCCAAGTCTTCGATGCTCTTTGCACAAAGGCATACATGGTCGGCACCGGACAGTGTGATGCCGTATTGCGACGCACCGGATTTTGACACGCCCAAAATCAAGTTTTCGGGGGCATCCTCGAGAACATCGGGCAGTTTGGGCATCGAAACTTCCAGGGTGGAAGCGCGTTTTCGCGGGACGTTGGGGACTTCCGACGGGCCGGCAGTCGATGAATCGACAGACTCGTCATCCTCTTGCAAAAGCTTCACAGCGCACGGCCCGCTCCAATTCGCGACAATATCGGCAAACTGCCGAATGATGGCATCATTGCGCTCGGCCTCAGTTTCGGAGTCAAAGGCAATCGCTGTTTGGAACATCAAGATTTCTTTGTTGATGGCAGTGACTCCGCGTCCGCTGATGTCTTCTGGATAGATGGGCGGCTTGCGTCCAAAAATATCCATATAATTGTTGGGGTCGTTCATCTTCAGGACATAGAAACTGGAAATGTAATCCGTGACCTTGTAGTGAATCGCGTTTTTGGTACTGCCTGTGATGATGAAATAGAGACCATAGGTTTTTCCGGCGGCAATGATGCTAACGAACTCATCCGAGATTTCCATATATTTTTCTCGGAACACCGCGTAATTGTCAATCAAAACCACGATAGCCGGAAGCGGTGTCTTGCTGATGGCTCGATAGTCAATATACGAGCCGCAGTGCTTTGCAGCAAACAAGCTCTTGCGCTCATTGATGGTATCGTTCAGCAGTTTTTCAAGATTCCCAATGCCAACCTCGTCATCGCCGAACACCACACCGCCCGTATGCGGCAGACTCTCGAGATACCCCAGATTCCGCCCTCCAAAATCCATCGCGTAGAAGTTCACTTCCTCCGGCGTGTAATGATATTGGCAAATCATCGAATACACGACCGTTTGCAGGAAGGTGGTTTTTCCCATCCCGCTTGCGCCATAGATTCCAAGATGTCCAACCTTGGAGAAATCAATGTGGAGCGGATACTGCGCCTGAGCTCTCACATCGTCGACCAGCCCAATGGTCGCCTCGCACAGAGTCCGGGACGGTGCGGTGGCCAGATCCTTGAGAAAGACCCTCTCCGGCAGCATCTCCAGCCAGAGCGGCTTGGCAAACCAGCCCTTCTTTTGCCCCAGCGAAACCATTTCCGCGACAACAGCTTCCAGCTGAGTTTTGTCCGTCTTTGTGGCGGAAAGCTCCAGCTTCGCGCTGTGGATGGGGTTCGAAGCGTTGTCTGTCATTTGAACCGTGATCTCCGACTCCGGCACATAGGTCTGCATCGGCAGGTAGTCTGAGCCACTGTAACCCGCCTGGATGCACTCGTAAATCTCGTTATAGCCTACCTGCAAATAAAGCCGACCTGGATTTTTGATGGAGGCGGCGTCCGCTTTGCCAAGCATATCCACGCTATCCTGTTTCTCAGCGACCTTCAGGCAAACCTTAAAGCGGGAGTTGCTCATGATTTCAGGGCTGACTGTACCGCTAGGCTTTTGCGTGGCTAAAATCAGGTGGATACCCAAACTGCGGCCGACCTGGGCCACGTTGATCAACTGAGTCAGAAACGCGGGCTGCTGCGTTTTCAACTGCGCAAACTCATCAATGATGATGATCAAATGCGGCAGCGGCACCGAAAGCTTGCCGCTCTTATAATATTTGTGATAAGAGTTGATATCGAGCTTGTCGACACCAAGTTGTTTTGCCGCCTCGTTCATCCGGCGCTGGCGGGAGTCTATTTCGGCTTGGAGAGAAACAAGAGCGCGATAAAGAATGTTCCCAGAAAGGTTCGAAATCGTTGCGGCCAGATGAGGAAGCGCAGGGCTGTTGGTCTTGGCCATAAAGGGGCGTGCCATATCGCCGCCCTTGAAGTCGATCAGAACAAACGCGATTTCGCGGGGGCTGTAATTGACGGCAAGCGACAGGATGAACGCCTGCAAAAATTCACTCTTGCCGGAACCGGTCGTACCAGCAACGATACCGTGGCAGCCGTGATAATTCTGATGTAGGTCAAGGCTGAAAACCTCGCCGCCAGCCATCACTCCGATAGGCGCGGCAAGCGATTTTGCCGAATTGTTGTTATCCCAGTGATCCTCAATCTTCAAAGCATCAATGTTCCCAGCCTTATACAGCTGCAAAAAGGAGATTCGATCCACGATACCGAGAGTCTTCAAATCGCGCTTGATGGGCAACGCGGTCAGCTTTTGTGAAAAATCGCTGATGCTTTGCATATTTAGGTCGTCGCGCTTGAACTCAATAAAGCGGTTCTCGTTTTCATTGCGGACATAGTACCCAGCTTTCGTCTCATCACTTTGGATAATGACTTTGCACGCGCGCGGAAGCTCTGTGATACTCTCATAGGAAAAAATCGCGGTGATTCCGACCGTATTTTGAGGGCTGTATAAATACCGCAGCAGAGACTCATGTTCGACAAGGGAAGGCTCGTTGATAACAAAAACGAAGTATGGCTTCGGGATGGTATCCCTGTCCCGGCTGCTCGTTTCCTCGCGGTCTTTTACAATGTCATCAATAGCATTGAATACAAAATGCACCTCTTCCGTGGTGGTCGCAAAATATCGCACCTGTTTGTCGTTGCTCCATATATGCGGCAAATTTTTGAACGACAAAAATTCACGCAGATAGGCCGGCGAAGTGACAATCACCAGCTTAACCTCATCGAAAGAGTGCAATGCAATCAGGTTCAAAACGATCTCGTCGACGATTTTTTGCACGTTGACATGATCACCGATCACGCCAACCGTCGAGTAATCGCAGAGATCCAGTGTCAGGGGAACATCCGTCAGCAGGTGATACTTTTCCGCCAGCTCACCGGGTAGGGCGCGCAGATTGTCATCATTCAGCTGGAACCCGGTCCGAGGGACTTTGATTTTGACGTCAAACGGGCGGCTGCCCAAACCAAGACGAACTGACAGAAAATCATCGTCCAGAATTGAGCGCTCCCACAGATGCAGTTTCTTACTTTCGGTGTCGAGCAGAGAACACAAAGCCTCCGGCGAAGGAGTGATGGAATCGTTCAGTAAATGTACGGCGCGGTCGTATTTTGTCGAAAGCTGTTTGTCAATGCGGTTGATATATTCCTGATAGCGGGTCTGTCGGTTTGCCTCTTCAATAGCGGCGTTCTGCTTTTGGTAATTGCGCAGCAGCATGGGCCACATCAGAGAACCGAGCAGCATTCCCACAGCCATCATACTGCTGGCAATCAGGCTGCCCAAATTGCCGCCTTGGATCGCGTTAGAAACAGAGATGCCTACGCTTGCCAGCATCACGACGGCCATCGTGAACGACGGTCCGATCACCAAGGCGAGAGGCGTTTTGTCCGGAGTGATGGGATTTGGTGGGGCGTCAATTTCAACTTCGTCGCTGTCCAGCGATTTGACGACGCGCGGCGTGCTGGCAAAGTAATCCTTTGGTGCAGCGTTGCTAACGACTGCTTTCAACGAAAGCCCGTTTGCTGGCCGCAGGGTCGACTGCAAACACAAATTGCGTACAGCAATAAAATCCCCACCGTAAACAATGGAAATTCCCATGGCATATATTTCGTCGAACAGCTTCAGCTGCTTTGAATTGGTGCGCCTGCCGTTGACATAGATTCCCACCGCGCCGCGCTTCAAATCCTCCACAAAAGCATCGCCGTCCTCGTCGATGCGGATAGCGAAATGCTTTTCGCGGGAAATATAGTCGCTGAAAGAAACCGCAATATCATTGATTGGGGTACGCCCCACAAAAACGATTTGCCCGTGATGCACAGCGTATTTTTTATACCCGAGCCGAATTTCCGAGATGGAAACAAAAAGCGCCTTAATGCTTGTTTTCTCCTCCGTATCGTGGAAGGTAATATAATCGCCGCCACAGACCGGATGCTCACTCAGCGGCTTGTCCGGCTCATCCGCCATTGTCGCTGTATAGAGTTCAAATTGGTCAAGCCGGACCGTGAACGTTCCGTCTTCCTGAAAAAAGGGCGGAACAAATGACGGCGGAAGCCCCAGCGTAGCACAATATAGTGGATCATCCTTGCGCCGAACCACCTCGCTAAACAATGCTGTAGCTTCACTCTGGCCGACAAAAAATGTTACCAGAAAATCAGGGCATACTTCTTTTTTACTTTTTTCCGCCGCCATACAATTTTCCTTCTCGCTTTATTAACAGCTTTCATGCTGCAAAACCCACAACACTTATTAAATTACTGATCAAATTACTGCTCGTAAAGTCTTGCAAGTTTCCCCAAAAACTCAGTTCGTTCCTCATCCTCAAATCCGCGGAAAAACACCTGCGCAATATCCTCGTGATTGAATAAATATTGGAATTCTCCTCCGATGCGTCCTTCAGGATAAAGGACACCAATATAATCGTATTCTTTGTTGCCACCATCATCATCAGCATTAATCTGCTTAATGCCATCGATCATCAGTCGTTTTTCTCCATTTTTCAAAAGGACAACCGAGCCAACGGGTAATAATTCCTTAATTTGCATAAAAATCCTCCTCGTTTATTATTTCAAATTCAAGAAAGCGCTGATGACGCTTTCCAGTTCAGCTTGCCAAACCAATTTGCCACCGTGTCTCCTGCGGATTTAACAGCGTTTCCAACAGCTTTTCCCACAGCTTCCCCTGTATCCAAGATGGCATCCGAAATAAATTCTGTCGTAGATTTTCCGGTCATGGCCTTTACACCGGCATTGATTCCTGCAACGGCAAGACCACTAAGCGCAACAACGGCAACGCCAGGAGCTGCTGCCCCTAGAACAGCCGATGCCGCCGCACCCACAACGATGGATGCCCCATACGTAATTGCCGTATCAACAACAGTTTCGGTTACAGTTTCTGCAACCACTCTACCGTCTGACATTGTTCCGCCCGAGTTGGCCTGCTCTTCTTTGTTCGATATATAATTCAACACGCTATTCAACGCGACACCGGCCCATGCGGTCACCGCTTTTCCAACACCCTTTGCACCCGTAAACGTATCGGCAACATCCGCGATTTGTGCATGATATGGAGAAGTTTTATTTGTCAAATTGTTGAAAAACCGCGTTGTTACATTGCTGGCCTTTGATGCGCCCGTGACTTTCTTCAAACCCAAAATGTTTTTAGCCCACCAAGTCATTGCAGTTTTGTTTCCGACTGCATTGCCAATTTTTTTGTAATTCTTGTATGTTTTTGAAGCATCTTTTACAAAATCCACCGCATCGTCAACTTTATCGTAGACATCTTTGATGCTGGAAACATCTTTCAACCCGCTTACAAAATTATAAGCGGTCGAAATATATCCTGCTCCGGAGAGGATTTCCTTCCATCCGTAATTGCTTTTCAGTTCTTTCCCAAAAGTATCCCACTTCGAGGTATCCGTATCAAGCTTTTGATACCGTTCTTTTGCGCTGTTTAGAAAACTTTGATATTTTGTCAGTGCCGACGAACACCCTTCTAGCTTTCTGGCAATACTGTTGGCAGTCTGGTTGATTTTTTCCTGACTTTTTACATCCCAATCCAGTCGACTGATGGTATGCCGCAAATCGCCGCGAATATCTTGGATAGAGGTTGCTGCAGCTTTGCACTTGTTGCCAATATTGGGAAGTTTGGCATATTCTACATATACTTCCGACACAACGTCCACTCCTCACTCTCCGCGCATTTTTATTCCGCCTGCGGTTCGGCACTGTTCACCACAGCGTTGGTTTCCGCAATAAGTTCGGAAAGAGCGCCGATATAAAACTCCCGCTCCTTGTCTGTATAGCCCTCGAAAACGACTTCTGTAATATCTTCGTGCATGAACAATAGGCTTTTGTCGAGATCCATAAAGCCCTCGGGGTAAGGCACCCCCAAATAATCGTAGGCGATATGGTTGTTCGCTTTTGTACGGACAACGGGCATTGCTCCAATAATAACGATTTTCTTTTCCATGCCTTTCAAAAGTATAACACTACCGATTGGCAAAAGCTGCTTGAGATTTTGCATAATTCATTCACCTTGTCAGATTTCGGTCAAAGGTACTGTGTACCACAGCGCTAGAGATTAAACCAAGTTTCCCTATTGGACCTGCGTTGTTATATGCGTTACAGAGCGTCGGATTCTGTTTGATATAGTTTCCGGCTTTTGTGCCAATTGATCCTGCCCAATTTTTTATTTTGCTGCTGGCATCCTCTGCGTCAATATCAACAATACCAAATGTCACGCCGTTGAATATTTTGGTCAGACCCGCCGTAGCTAAATCAATTCCAGTTTCAGCGGTATCTTTTGTACTCCATTCGCCATCGGCAGAATACTTCTCATAACTCTTAAGCCCTTGTGAAGCCGCAGCGGTGATTCCCTTCACTGTTGTTGAATAAAGCGATGCCGGAGTATAAAAGCCCTTCGTTGCCGTTTTCCCGATCTGTGTCACGTCATAAACACCCTCTACCAAATCGGCCGCCTCATCTCCAGTCCCGAGCCATTCTCCAATTCTCCCTGCCATTGTAATATTCTTATCGTTTTTAATCGTATCGACGGTTTTGCACGCAGACGAAATATAGCTTGCAATATCCGTTATTACTCCGAGTTCACCAACGGCCTTCTGGTTTGCCAAAGAAAAGAATCCTTTCCCATCGTACACCTTCTTGGCTTTGTCGTAAAATTTTTTCCAAAGCTCATAGCTCTTATCCATTAAATCTGTAAGATCCTCGAATCCATCCGCACCCTTTTTTTCTCCGGTGAAAAAATCATACAGAGATTCGAAGTAAGAAACGATTTTTTTCTCTTCATCAGCAGTCTCTGATTGGCCCGATTTGTCCAGCACAGTAAGAAACTTCTTTACCAACGATGTAATGCCATCCTCTTCGTCCTCACTTTTGCCAACTCCGCTGTTTCCTGCTGCATCTACAGTGGTATCATAGAAATCAAGTTTTTGATATTGCTCCCTTGTATAATTCAGAAATTTTTGGTATTTTTCCAAAGCGGATGCGCACTTCTCAAGTTTTTTTGCAAGGCTGTCGGCCGTCTTGCCAATTTGATCTTGACTTTTAACGTCCCAATCCAGCCGACTAACCATATACTGCAAATTTTCTCGAATCTCCTCTATGGAACTTGCAGTTGCTTTGCACTTTTCGCCAATAGTAGGAAGTTTTTCGTATTCAACATAAATTTCAGAGCCACCAGAAGAGAAGCCCTCGGAAGCGTCAAAGATTTTCAGTTTATTGTACTTGGGTGCCGGGCTTATGAGGCTATACGCTATTATAGGCTTATCCGCATTAGTCAGCATTCCATCCAAGCCATTTTTGCTTTCAGTCATAGTCTCCTCACCTCTCAAGGCCCTTCCGTCTGCGGAGCGGAACAGCGTTCCTTCACATCATGAAATTGCGAAGCACCATCATTTATAGCCGCTTCTGTTTTTGTCAGAAAACCCGACAGAACTTTCGAGTAAATATCTCGTTCCTCATTTGTGTAGCCGGTAAAGATGACCTCGCTGATATCATCATGCCGGAACAGTAAGCCAGCCTTCGCGCCCACATACCCTTCGGGATAAGGTACGCCAAGATAGTCATACAATACCATTTTACCGTCAGCCGTGCGTTTGCTAGGCATCACGCCCATGATTACGACCTTCTTGCGGCCGTTTTTCAAAAGTACCACACTGCCGATTGGCAAGAAATCACCAAATCGAGCCATCGCTTTCACCCCGGATCCATCAGCTCTTGAAGCCTACGGCTGCAGCCGCAAATGCCAACATCGCTTTGACCAATGCCCCGCCGTTTAGATATGTTTGCCGAAGCTGTTCGCTCTGGCAAAGATGATTTCCCGCTTTTGTTGCCGCGGCAAGGGCAAAGGCTTCTGCGGCATGGGCCAGAGCGTCTACGTCAATGACTCCCTCGCCGCACAGAGAGAGTAACCCAAACGAAAGCGAATCCACCGTTGAAGTAGTGCCGACAGTCGTTGAAGCCGTTAACCCCTGCGGGTCAGGCGTGCTGACTTCCACGGTAGTGGTACTGGTTACGCTATCGCCTCCAGAGTGCTGCATTGTGGAAATGAGATATTCCCTTGCACTTGCATTGTAGAGTGCGGCGGGAGAAGTCAGGCCGCTTTCGGCAACCTCTTCAACGGCTGCGGCTTCTTCGTAAGCCGCCTTCAGCAGATCACCGGCTTCGCCGCTCGCCGCAAGGACTTCACCAACGACTTCGGAAGGGTCGACGCTCCCGGCGGTTTGCAGGGTATCGGGTGCGCCGGTCGGATCCTCGAAATTTTCCAGTGCGGCGTTCAGCGTACGCATTGCTTCATCGTTTGCTTGCTGTGCCAGCGAAAGAGCCTCCGCAGAGCCTGCTGTATCAATGGCTGCAGATACCTCGCTCGTGTGACTGACTTGTTCTTTGGTGTCCGCAAGAGAACAATAGAGCTCGTCCGTTAAGCCTACAGTATCCGCAGCCCCTGTGACAGTCAGCAAGTCGCCACCAAAAAACGCACCCAGCATCGCTTCCGAGCTAGACTTCAAGCAGGAAAGACTGCCAATGTCAAAAGACAGCTGAGCCTGCGTAAGAAGCGACAAGAGGGTCACTAGAAAGGACTCGTCCTCTTTCTGTATTTGGTGTAACGCAGGCACGGCCGCCTGCACATCTACCCAGCTGCCGCTACTTTGCGCACTACTGTTCAGCTGGGCGTAATCGGAGCAAGCGTCCTCAATAAATTGGCTGTAGAACTCCAGCGCACGAGACTGCGCTTTGAGCTTCTGCGCCAAATTTTCCATCTCTTTCCCGATATTCTGTTCGCGCTTTATGGTGCTGTCCACCTGCTGCGAAAGAGTTCGAAAAGCATATTCGATTCGGCAGATCTGGTTAGAGATCTCCATGCAGGAACTGCCGATGCAGGGCAGCTTATTCAAATTTACATAAATTTCCACAATGCCTTCACCCCAACATTCCGCAAACAGGCCTGATAAAAATTTCAGGTGCCCGAACTCAGGGCATTGGCTTTGCGCTGGATCTCGGATTCTGTGGTTCGAATTTCCTGAGCGTAGTCCTTCAAAAAATCGGTGTATGACTTCAGAGCCTTCTTGGTTTCGACAAAATTCTTTTTATAACTCTGGATACGCTGATTGAATTCATCGCTGCTCACGCCTTTATAAGAGATGCGAAGTTCATCCACAGCCGTATAGATACCGCTGTAAGCGTTGACAAAATCTGTCGTCTGGCTTTCGATCTCAGTGGCTGAGTCTTCCAGATCCTCTGGGATCACATAAAGTACGCTGGATGCCATAACGTTTTCCTCCCGCTTGATTTTCTATAAAAGTCCCCAACATATACGCCCAATCCAAATCGTACACCGAAGCAGCTACCTTTAGTTCTCTTGTAGACCGATGCCCAGCGTTTGATTCCGATGCTTTCTCATTACAAAACATATTATACACTATCCGACAGGAAAGTTCAAACGTTCTTTTCACATCTTTGACAAAGCTTCCTGCAAGATAGCAAAAATGCGTAATTTTGCCGGAATCTCATTCAATCTTTCTCTATAGAAAGCGCCAAAAGAATACCAAATTATACAAAGAAAAAGTGAAAGTATTTGCAAATATGCAAATACAAGAACGGAAACTGAGCGGAATAGTATTCTCTAAAGCGCAAACATCACTGTGTTTTCATCAGCGCATTTCCAAATCGAAGCGAATATGTAAAACCTTCCGATTTGTTGACCGCCGACTAAAATGGTCGGCGAGATTATTTGCATGATGTCATGTGGCGTTTTTGAGCATCTCGTAAAGTATATCACACTATGATAAATAGTCTGTCGTAGATTAGCGGACATTTTGGATGTCTACTGGTCTTTTTTCGTATCCAAATGAACAGCTTGGCCTGTTCCATTTTTCAGTTCAATTATAAAACTCCGTGCAGGTGGACTTGAAAGGCCGTGATTTGCATGGGGCTGCTCCCCGCCGCCTTCGTTTCGGTCACTCGTCAACCAACAACCGAAACGGAGGTCAATATGGCTATTATCAATCTGCGGGACTACTACCCGTTTTATACATCGGATTGCTTCATGGAAGTATCGGAAGAAGTTGCAGAAATGTTCAAAGAGTTTGATCGTAAAGAGGCTGCCTACCGGCTGCGTACATACCGCCACAAAGCCTACTATTCCCTTGATCGGGATGACGGGCTGGAG
>ERZ1034626.1074-NODE-1074-length-18821-cov-18.247309_pt1 | contig 18821 bp, 13 predicted proteins | sample MGYA00520652_ERZ1034626 | MGnify/ENA primary metagenome ERZ1034626 (study PRJEB33766, sample SAMN09781765) | gut metagenome | biome: gut microbiome | host: Homo sapiens | place: Madagascar | study: EMG produced TPA metagenomics assembly of the PRJNA485056 data... | reverse complement strand
CCTCTATCTTTTAATAAAATATAGGTCGTGTTTTTATTCTTAATATAAAAAAATAAGTACCTTTGTATTTAAAATATAACCTTTTTAAAACATTACTATGTACTACTGGTTTGTATTCAACAATAAAGGGGAACTTATCCTACAGAAATGTGCGGATGGTACTTTTACCATCCCGTATTGCGAGCAAGCACCCGTCACGACCACAACCCATACTCATATTATGGACATTTCGTCCATGGATAGCGGGCAGAAAGTGAAAGCCTTGCAGATAGACGATGTGCAGATTTGTACGGACGGCACATTCGAATTGTGCGGTCTCCGACAATCGTACTACAAGCTTTCGCGTCCTCTTTATCTTAAGGCGGGCAAATGCCACGAGCTGCTCTACTGGGACCGCAACACACAATATTGTGGCGTGTGTGGGTCGCCAATGGAAATGGACACGGACATCTCAAAGAAATGTCCCAATTGCGGCAAGACCATTTGGCCACAACTGGCTACTGCCATTATCGTGCTTATAAACCGTGGCGACGACCTGCTGCTGGTACACGCCAAGAACTTCAAGACCGACTTCTACGGATGTATTGCAGGATTTGTGGAAACGGGAGAATCGCTAGAAGAGGCAGTAAGACGAGAGGTGTGGGAGGAGACTTCCATCTCGATTAAGAACCTGAGATACTTCAAGTCGCAGCCTTGGCCCTACCCTTGCGGACTCATGGTCGGATTCTTTGCCGAATACGACGGGGGCGACTTGAAGTTGCAGGAGTCGGAACTGTCACGCGGCAACTGGTTTAACAAGAACAACCTGCCAACAATTCCCGAAAAGCTCAGCCTTGCAAGAATGCTGATTGACAAGTGGCTGGAGGAACACGAGTGAATTTTGAATGTTGAGTGTTGAATGTTGAATTGTTCTCGGCTGACGCCTGCGATGAAGAATTGTTCAATTTTGAATTTTTGATTTAGTGATTAAGATATGAAACAAATAGGTTGGGGATTTATCGGATGCGGCGAGGTGACCGAGAAGAAATCCGGTCCGGCATTCAATGAGGTGCCTGGTTCAAGCGTTGTAGCTGTTATGAGCCGCAATGAGGCTAAGGCAAAGTCGTACGCCAAACGCCATAATATAAAGAGGTGGTACACCGACCCTCAGGAGCTTATTGACGACCCTAACGTCAATGCTGTCTACATAGCCACTCCACCTTCAAGCCATGCCACATTCGCTATAATGGCTATGAAGGCTGGCAAACCCGTGTACATTGAGAAGCCATTGGCAGCAAGCTACGAAGACTGCGCACGCATCAACCGTATCAGCGAGATTACGGGCGTGCCTTGCTTCGTGGCTTATTACAGACGCTATCTGCCCTATTTCCAGAAGGTCAAGAGCATCATCAATTCGGGAACTATCGGCACAATCGTAAATGTTCAGATACGATTCTCGGTTCCTCCAAGAGACCTTGACTATCAGGACTCCCACAACCTGCCATGGCGCTTGCAGCCGGATATTGCCGGAGGTGGCTACTTCTACGACTTGGCTCCGCATCAGCTCGACCTATTGCAGGACATCTTCGGAGTAATAACACGTGCTCACGGCTATTGCTCCAACAGAGTGCATCTGTACAAGGCTGAAGATTCGATAAGCGCCAGCTTCTTCTTCGAGAACGGTCTGCCTGGCAGCGGCTCATGGTGCTTCGTGGGTCATCAGAGTGCCAAGGAAGACTGCATTGAGGTGATTGGCGACAAGGGTATGCTGTCGTTCTCGGTCTACAATTACGACCCCATACAACTGGTGACGAGTGCCGGACGAACAAACATCGTTGTGCCTAACCCTTCTTACGTCCAGCTGCCTATAATCCGCTCCGTAATAGAGCATCTTCAGGGCATAGGTGTGTGCCAATGCACAAGCGTTAGCGCCACGCCCGTCAACTGGGTGATGGACCGTATTCTCGGAAAGCTCTAAACCACATGTATTTGAAAAGAACCATAACCATATTGTTGTCCTTGATAATTTCGGGAATGTCTGCCATGGCTCAAACTACGGCAGACACCATAAGTACGCCCACAAAATACCGTCACAAGACATTCTTCCGGGTTGTCGGCAGGACTCTGGGCAGATTTATGAGGAATTTCAGCGAAGTGGACACGAACTACATCGAACCGCAGAAGTTCAACTACACAGCTATGGTTCAAAACACCAACACTTACGAGATTTACCGCATAGCGACTACCATGGGCAACGACTTCACCTTTTCCCCACTCCCCACCTTCAAGCTTGGACCGTATTTAGGCTGGCGTTGGATTTTCCTGGGCTACACTTTCGACTTGAAGAACATCAACAGTGGCGACAAGCGAACCGAATTCGACCTCTCCATCTACAGTTCACAACTTGGTGTCGACCTTTTCTATCGCAAGACGGGCAACGACTACAAGATTTCGAAAGCCCAACTCGACACAGAGAGCAAGATTAACACACATCCGCTAAACGGAACGAGCTATGACGGCATCAGCGTGAGTATCAAGGGATTCAACATGTATTACATCTTCAATCACAAGCGGTTCTCCTATCCTGCCGCCTTCAGCCAGTCTACCATACAACGCAAATCATGCGGATCGGCATTGTGCGGCATTGGCTACACACGCCATTCGCTAAGCGTAGATTGGGAGAAGCTGTACAACATCGTTGCCGATAACCTTGGCGAGGAGACTGCCAAGCGCTACATGGACCCAGAACTGAAATTCAAGAAAATTAAATATACCGACATCTCGCTTTCTGGAGGCTACGGCTATAACTGGGTGTTCTCCCGCAACTGGCTGGCGGCAGCCTCGCTGTCGTTGGCCCTGGGCTACAAGAGTTCGTCGAGCGACACCAACCGCTCTACATTCACGTTCAAGGACTTCTCCTTCCACAACTTCAATATCGACGGAGTGGGACGCTTCGGAATCGTATGGAACAATATGCGGTGGTATTATGGTGCCAACGCCATAATCCACACGTACAACTACCATAAGTCGGAGTTCTCTACCAACAATATATTCGGTAGTCTTAACATTTATGTAGGAGTAAACTTTGGAAGAATGAAATGAAAAACAAGAATATTATGACAACAACATTTCTATCGCTTGCCGTGGCGTTGCTCACACAATGCGGCATCCCTTCGGCAAATAGCGTAAAACCACAATCACAACATAACGCCAACACACAGCAGGACTCGCTACAGCATAGATCATTACAGCTAAAGTCAAAAACTGCCGACAAGTCAGTCTCCGACTCTTCTGCTTACGACAGGAGTACTGTCTCTATTACCTATTATAATAAGGTGAAAGACCAGGCAAGGATAGAACAAATCATAAATAAATACGCTAAACACACTGCCGACCCTGCCCTTATAATAGCAATAGCACGCGAACTACGTGGCATTCCTTACGTGGCAAAGACGCTTGAGGTGAACAAGCAGGAGAAGCTCGTAGTAAACCTTAGCCAGCTCGACTGCACCACTTATGTGGAGAACGTTCTTGCCATTTATCTTTGCATCAAGAACGGCAAGACTTCGTTCGACGATTATGCGCACTACTTGCGAATGGTGAGATACCAGAACGGAGAGGTGAGCTATCCTGCCCGACAGCACTATTTCACCGACTGGATTTACGAGAACACTCAAAAGGGATTCGTCGAAGAGATTCAGTCGCCCAACCCGCCCTTCACAGCAATACAGACCCTGCGTATTGACTTCATGAGCACTCACGCTTCGCTTTATCCTATGCTGAAGGACAATCCGCAAATGATAGAACGGATAGCCAAGACCGAGCAGCTCCTCTCCGGCAAGAAGTTCAGCTACATTCCCAAATCTGCCATCCACGACACCAAGCTGCTGCGCTCTACCATCCACAATGGCGACATTATTGCCATCACGACATCCAAGGCAGGACTCGACACGTCGCACATAGGCATTGCCGTGTGGCACAAAGACGGACTGCATATGCTCAACGCCTCACAAATTCACAAGAAGGTAGTTGAAGAGCCTATGACGCTCTACCAATACATGCAAAAGCATCCGTCGCAGACTGGCATAAGAATTGTGAGAGTCAAGACGAAATAGATTTTATATAGTAGAGAGTGTGCATAAGTCGAAAAGATAAGAATATGGCTATCTCTCTACTCCTTCTCAAGAGCCGTGTGGATATTTCGCATTAGCCCCGAATATTTGGCTCGTTTCACAGCACTCCCCTTAAACAGATGGCGATAATCGTCCTCGGTTAATGAAAGCCAGTCCTCGCGCTTCATCTCAAGCAGTTCTTGCGAGGGCTGGAGTTCTGGAGTAGTGTTAGGTTGGGCAAAGCGATTCCATGGGCAAGCCTTCTGACAGCAGTCGCAACCGTAAATCGTATCGCCCATCTTATCGGACAATTCGGAGGGAATGTCGCCACGGTTTTCTATTGTCTGATAACTCAAACACAAGCGCGCATCAAAATCCGATTTTCCTTCGCCCATCGTAAGAGCGTGCGACGGACAAGCATCAATACATGCGTGACAATTGCCACAACGCGGCTCCATCTCCTCGTCATACTCCAATTCTACTGGAAGAAACAGCTCACCCAAGAAGAACATGCTTCCGGCACGTGGTATTATAAGCTGATGGTTTCGTCCTGTCCATCCCAGACCAGCCTTTACAGCCCAGTAACGTTCAAGCACTGGAGCCGAATCGCAGAACGCTCTGTACTCCTCAAATCCTAAGCGTTCGGCAAGTTGCCGAAGCTTTCCCTTCACCACATCATGATAGTCCTTGCCAAGCGCATAGGCGGCAAACTGCGGCTGGCCTTCGGGCAGAGTGTGCGACGGAGCATAGTTCAACGCCACAGACACGATGCTCCTGAGGCCGTCCATCAGCAGGCGTGGGTCGAAACGCTTGTCAGGATAATTTTCCAGATAGTTCATTGTGGCATGCTCGCCATTATCAATCCATTTGCGGTAGGAATCCACCACCTCCTTATCCACAGCTGCGGCACGGGCAATGCCACAAGCAAAAAAGCCGAGGTTCTTTGCCTCGGCTTTTATATTAAGAGATAATTGTCGTTTGTCCATTATCTTTATTACGTTTTGTTTCCGTAGATTCTCATTCAAAAGTCTTGAACTCATAGCCCTGCTCCTTAAGCCACTTCAACGAGCGCGGAAGAGCGGTACGTAGCTTGTCAATACTCTTGACAGAATCATGGAAAGTAATGATCGAACCATTACGGGCATATCGCCTTACATTATTGAAAACGTCGTCGGCACTCAGCCATTTTGAATAGTCGCGGGTCACGAGGTCCCACATCACGATGCGGTACTTGCGACGCAACCAGATGTATTGGCTATGGCTCATAGCGCCATGAGGCGGACGGAAGAGGTGGGCTCCTATCAAGTCGTTGGTACGCTCCACGTCTTCAATATATGTCTTGGCAATATGCTTGAAGCCTCCAAGATGATGATAGGTATGATTGCCCACTTGGTGGCCTGCCGCAACAATACTTCTGTAGAGGTCGGGATACTTGCGCACATTGTCTCCTACCATGAAGAATGTGGCGTGTATTCCAAACTCTTTCAATGTTTGCAGAATGAACGGGGTCGACTCCGGTATCGGTCCATCGTCAAAGGTGAGATAGACCGACCGTTCGTTGCGGTTCATTCTCCAGGTTGCACCTGGGAACAACCAACGCAACCATATTGAAGGCTGTTCAATTATCATCGCGCATCAAAAGGTTGTCCGCCCTTAGCCTGATAGACGGCATATATGGCATTGGCTGTCTTGAGCCATTCGTTAGCCATCTTAGCGTCTACAAGTTGGGCTATGTCAGAAATACCCTGCATGTAATAGAGCTGACGCATCACATCTGTCTGACACATGTTGAAGCGTGAGCCGTCCAGCGATACATAGTAGTCGGCATATTGCTTGGCGTTGTTCCATACCTGGCGCAGGATACGTGCTGCATCAGCCTTGCATCCTATAATGGCATAGGCACGAGCCAAATCTGCCGAACCTGAAACGAATGTGTTGGGCACATTGTATTCGGGTATTGACTTCTCTGCCTTGCGCAGCACCTTCAGAGCCTTGTCGTTCTTGCCTTCCTGTATGAGTGCGAGCGCCAACTGGGCGAAGAGGTGACGATGGGTGTAGCACATACGCATTATGGTCTCGTCGATGTAGAGTCCCTTCTGCTCCAGTCCGCCAAACTTAAACCGGTTCATCACATTATTATATGTCTTCTCGGTATCGAAGTTCTTTGCACCCGGCTTGTTGGTTGTGAACGGAGTGATGCGGTAAGCCAGACCTTCCTGCACGAAGTTGTCGCCAAGGTTCATGTAGTTGTCACCACCTACAGTTGTTGCAACATACAACGGACGTGTCCAGTTGCATTGTGCGAGCATCTCAAGCATCATAAGGTCGTTCTTGTACAGAGCGCGCTTGCCGGCGAGCGAGATAACCATACGGTCAGGTATGGTGTCGCTTGCCATCATCATTCCGCTCTTCTTCACAGCCTCCTTGTCGATGGTCAGATATAGGGTGTCGGTCGGGATTACGTGCATTTCATTATTCTTGGTACGTACCCAGTACTTCATGATGTTCTTAACCTCAAACGGCTGGTCGCCAAACTGAGCGCGGGCCTCGGCAGGATGCTCCTTGTAGAAATTCTGAACCTGCTGCTTCAGCGAGGAATCAACTTGAATGTAGTCGTTGGTGCCCGAGCAGAAATCGAGGCGAGGCCATGTGATGGGCACAGAAGGCGAATCGTAAGCTGGGCGCTTCATCTGGTCGATATACCAGTCAGTCTGCAGATAAGAGAGGTTGCACACACGTGCGTCGGTACGGAATCCTTCGGTCTCCTGATTATACCACAATGGGAACGTGTCGTTGTCGCCATTGGTGAAGATAATCGGGTTGCCCTTGTCCTGGAGCGTCATCAGATAGTTCTGTCCGAAGTCGCGGCATGTGTAGCGTCCGCTGCGGTCGTGATCGTCCCAAGTCTGCGAAGCCATCTGTATCGGCACAAGCAGACATACTACGCCAAGCACGCTGGCAAGAGCCACATCATTGGTCTTGAGCTTCTTCTTGAGCATATCGTAGAGAGCCAGCACACCAAGACCACACCATATAGCGTATGCATAGAACGAACCGGCATAGGCATAGTCGCGCTCACGAGGCTGCTGCGGAGTCTGGTTAAGATAGAGCACGATGGCAAGACCAGTCATGAAGAAGAGGAAGAATACCACCCAGAACTGGCGTATGCCACGTTGTCCGCGCCAAGCCTGCCAAAACAGTCCGATAAGTCCCAACAGCAACGGCAGACAGTAGAACACGTTGTGTCCCTTATTTTCCTTCAGTTCCTGCGGCAGCTTGCTCTGGTCGCCAAGCATCCAGTTGTCGATAAACGAGATACCCGTTATCCAGTTGCCGTGCTCCGGCTCTCCACTACCCTGCAAGTCATTCTGTCGACCGGCAAAGTTCCACATGAAGTAGCGCCAGTACATGAAGTTGCATTGGTAAGAGAGGAAGAAACGTATGTTGTCCCATTGTGTAGGCATCTTCACAGTCACCTGCTCGCCACAGCGGTCGTAGGGCACATTAGTACCCGTAACGCCACCCAGCCAACTCTCGTAAGCCTGAGCGTGAGCCGACGAATGCATACGTGGGAACAGCATGTTCTGAGCGTAAACGAGCTTGTCCTTGTGCGATACTACGAAGTAAGAGTCCTTCTCTGTGTCAGAAGCCTTCTCCTTGCGTTGCCAGATGGCAGCACCTTCCTTACGCTTAGGAATGCACATATTGCCGTCAACGTCAAAAGCCACCTGCGAGGTGTATGCCTGACCATAAAGCAACGGAGAGTCGCCATACTGGTCACGACTCAGATACGAACCGAGCGTGAACACATCTTCGGGCGAGTTCTGGTCCATAGGCGGATTGGCAGCCGAACGAATCACGATAACAGCATAGCTTGAATAACCGATCATAAGCATAAGCATGCACAACAGGGCAGTATTCTTGAAACGAGCCGACACTACGGGCACGAGCTGCTTGTCTGTCTTCTTGCGATAGTTGAGTCCGAAGTAGATGGCAGCAAGGATGATGATGCCAACGATGGCAGCACCCCATCCCATACCACGGAACGGAATGCCCAACATACCTACAGCAAGTGTGAACGAGAGGTTCTGACGCTTGAAGTTGCGGTCGGTATATGACTCGTATATAGCCCATATCACGATGGCTACAAGCAGGATGATATAGACAATCTCGCCTGTATTGAACGGACAGCCTAACTGATTGACAAACAGCAGCTCAAACCATCCGGCTACAGTAATGATACCAGGCACTACACCATACAGCACACCTGCCACGATGACAAACGATGCGAGCAGAGCCAGCAACGAACCTTTCAGCTCAATGTGCGGATAGCGACGGTAGCAATACACAAGCACGATGGCAGGAATGCATAGCAGGTTCAGGAGGTGAACGCCAATTGACAGACCCGTCATGTAGGCTATGAGCACAAGCCAACGGTCGCTATGAGGTTCGTCGGCATGGTCTTCCCATTTGAGAATAAGCCAGAACACGATGGCGGTAAAAGCCGAAGAATAGGCGTAAACCTCACCCTCCACAGCCGAAAACCAAAACGTGTCGGAGAAGGTATAGATAAGAGCGCCCACAAGTCCCGAAGCCTCAATGGCAATAAGCTTGCCCATTGTCATCTCGCTCCAATCCTTCAGTATCAGTTTGCGTGCCAGATGCGTAATACTCCAGAACAGGAACAATATGGTCGTCGCACTCAGCAACGCACTCATCGTATTCACCATTTTTGCCACCTGCGTGGGGTCGCTTGCAAACTGCGAGAAGAGATTTGCCGTGAGCATAAAGAAAGGAGCTCCAGGCGGATGACCTACTTCCAGCTTGTAGCCGGTTGTAATGAACTCAGGACAGTCCCAGAAGCTGGCTGTCGGTTCAATCGTCGAGCAATATACGAAAGCAGCCACCAGAAAGGTAAGCCAGCCCAATACATTGTTCACTAATTTGTACTGTTTCATTTAATAATGAGAAATATAAAAATTAAACGTGTATTATCACTACAATCGTATTTTAAGATGCAAAGATACTATTTTTTTGCCACAACGTATTAACCTATCGAACAGTTAATAAAAATTAGCAATAAACGATACTTAAAGACACCCCAACCCACATAATTAATACAATCCGGTCAACTTTATCGCTTTATTTTTTGCTTTAAGATTAATTCTTTGTATTTTTGTACATTGAAATAAAATCAGCCAACGTATTATGACAGAATTGGAAAGACATATAGCTAAATTGCTGTTGGACAACGACTGCGTCATCGTCCCTGGATTCGGAGGCTTTATGGCACACCATATAGCCGCGTCATACGATGAGAAGAACCATATTTTCCTGCCTCCAACAAGGACTGTAGGGTTCAATCCACGACTCACAATGAACGACTCAGTTCTGGCGCAGGACTATGTCAGCTGCTATGACTTGAGCTACCCCGAAGCCCTTAAGCGCATAGAAAGCGAAGTGGACGAATTCCGCCAGATGATATTGGGCAAGGATGGCGGTTACGAGTTGTGCGGCATTGGACGGCTCTACGCTTTAGAGAATGGAGAATACGACTTCATACCCAATGACACGGGAATAACCACCCCCGCCACTTACGGATTCCAGGCATTCGAGCTTGATGCCCTGCCTGCTACAGAGTCTGCCCCAACAAGTGTTCCTGCAGCCTCAGTATCCGACATCCGCAATACCGAGTCATCGCCATTCGCTACCTGCAGCCCTATTGCTGAAGCTGCTGCTCCTGCCCCCACGCATAACGAGGAGGAAGAGACAGAGACTCAGACCCTATCGCTCAACATCCCCGTCAAGATACTGCGCCACATGGCAGCCGCATGCATAGTACTGTTCGTCATGCTCTCCATCCCCTCACGACTGGGTGATGCAAGCACCGGAACAACCAACCAAAGCGCCATCGACACCAAATGGCTCTATGAGATAATGCCCAAGGAAATGACAAGCGGCAAGCCCAAGAGCCTCGTAGGCTCTGAAACTTCAGCCCAAACCAAAGCCAATGAGCAGACCGACGAGTCCGACGCCCTACCCTATTATACCATAGTACTCGCAAGCCGAGTGTCGATAAAGAACGCCCAGCAGTATGTAGACAAGCTCCACCAGCAGGGCATGACCGAAGCAAACGTATGCCGCAGCAACGGATTTACCAAAGTAATATACAAGAAATTTGCCAGCCGTGCCGAAGCCAACAGAGCCTTAAGCCGACTCAAGGTCGACAGCTCATTTGCCGACAGCTGGATAACAGAAATAAAACAGAACGACAAACAATAAATGAAAAGAGTAAGATGCCCGAAATGTGACAACTACATCACATTCGACGAGAAGAAATATACCGACGGACAGTCGCTTGTGTTCCAATGTCCGCAATGCGGCAAGCAGTTCGGCATACGCATAGGCGTTTCCAAGCTGCGCAAGACACAGAAGGAGGACACGCCCGAAGATAATGCCGAGGGCAACGAATACGGCTATATCACGGTCATCGAGAACGTGTTCCACTACAAGCAGGTAATTCCCCTGCAAATGGGTGTCAACACCATCGGACGCTACATGAAGAACAGCGGAGTGAACTGCGCTATCGAGACCAACGACCCGAGCATCGACATCAACCATTGCACCATAACCGTCAGCCGCGACAAGAATGGCAGTCTGAAATACATCCTCAAGGACGGTCCAAGCTACACAGGCACATTTGTAGACAACGTTATACTCGGTGACCGCGAACAAAGACGCATCGAGGATGGAACCCTCTTCACCATAGGTGCTACAAGCATCATTCTGCATGCGCCAAATGCAGAATGAGGAATATTGAATATTGAGTGTTGAGTGAGGAATTTTGAATGTTGAATTATTCTCGGCTAATGCCTGCGATTGAGATTTGATGAATGTTGAATTACAGTCTCCCAACAATTCAACATTCAACATTTAAGATTTAACATTAGTAATAACTTTGCTGCGCAGGCTACGGCGAGGCCGCCATAGCCTCTTACAATTCCTAATTCACAATTGAACAATCCTCAATCGCAGGCGTCAGCCGAGAACAATCCAAAGCTCTAAGTTCAAAATTCCTAATTCAACAAAACTCCTAATTCACGAAATTTTCGCTCTATGGCAGCCACGCCACCCTCCACATTGCTCTCTATGTTGAGAGGCATGACTGGGTCGTGTAGCGACATACGCAGCAGCCACCATCCGTCTTCGTCAGCATTGGTACAGCTAACACGCAGACCCTCATAGTTAGGTTCTACTATGTTCCATCCTGACATAGTAGCAGCTTTCACCTTCGCTTCCTCGAGCTTGGCAGCACCATAAGCCTTAAAGTCGGGGTCAGTAAGCTTTATTCTTATTTCCTTGCTCTCCTGAGGTTGCTTGAGCGAGTCTATAGCCTCATGCACCTGACGACCCTCACGGAAGAGTTTAGCGGCATACACTATCAGCTTGGCAGCCAGATAAGCCCCATCGTCGAGGAAGTAGTTCTCGCGCAATGCGGCATGCCCCGAAGTCTCTATTGCAAGCCAGCACTCCTCACCAGCCTCGTTGAGGCGTATACACTCGTTGATTACGTTCTTGTAGCCACGACGATAGCGATGGTGGCGTCCTCCCTTACGGCTGATAAAGTCGGCAAGTCCGTCGGACGTGACCGAGTCGGTAACAATGGTACTATGCGGATGCTCCTCGAGTATGACTGAAGCTATGAGCGCTATGAGTGCATTGCGGTTTATAGGCTCGCCGTTACGTCCTATTATGGCAGAGCGGTCAACGTCGGTGTCGAATATCACTCCGAGGTCGGCATTGCTGTCAGCCACGGCACGGCACACCGAAGCCATTGCCTCATCATTCTCAGGATTGGGTATATGATTGGGGAACCGTCCGTCAGGATTGAGGAACTGACTGCCCTCGGTGTCGGCTCCCAACTGGCTCAATATACGTTCGAAGAATCCTCCGCCGCCGTTGCCTGCATCCACTACTATGTGCATACCCTTAAGCGGATGTTCATAGTCGTCGGCATGCACGCCCTGACAGATATAGTCAGCAATGTGGCTCGAGTATATTGTCATGAAGTCAAGTGTGGCTGAGTGCCCAGCAGCTCCGTCGTAGGCATAGTCGCCTCGCTCGGCTATGTCAAGAATATTGGCAATATCACGGTTGTCGAGTCCACCCTTAGTAGTGAAGAATTTTAGTCCATTGCGATTGTATGGCAGGTGGCTTGCTGTCACCATTACCGAGGCTGTAGCCTGCACATCATCGTTCACGGTAGTCATGAACATGGCAGGAGTAGAAGCCAACGAGCAGTCTATGATGTCGGCTCCTGCTTCCACGGCACCCTTGATGAATGCGTTCTTGATAGTGGCACCTGAGAGTCGGCTGTCGGTACCTATAGCTATCTTGGGCGTTTGGCAACCAATGGTGTTACGTATCCAGCGCACAAACGACTTGGCTATAGTCTCAATCACTTCGGGGGTAAGATTGACGTGCTCACCCTCAATTCCTTCAAGGGCAACGCCCCTTATGTCCGAACCGTTCTGTAGTTTTTTCCAATTCATAATAGTATATATGTTTTAAGTTTGCTATTCATTATAATATATATGTGTGTGTTCTTAAAATATAGACTCCTCCGTCTCCGATGTGAACAACTCCAAAGCCTTCATACCCATAATGGAATTACCCTTTGAGTTGAGCCTCGGACTCCATACGGCTATGGAGTATCGCGAGGGATATAGGGCTACTATTCCGCCTCCCACTCCACTCTTGCCAGGCAGTCCGACAAGGAAGGCAAACTCGCCAGCCTCATCATAGAATCCACATGTCTGCATGATAGCATTGATGCGCTTCACCCTCGACACTGTGAGGTTCACTCCTGCATGTGAGAAGGGTTCATTACTCTTGGCAAAAGCCATAAAGGCGTGTGCAAGGTCTTCACAGCTCATCTCTACCGAGCACATCGTACTATATAGACGCAGCACATCATCAACATCATTGTGCAGATTGCCATGATGTTTCAGCAGATAGGCTATCGAGGCGTTGAGATAGCAGCAGCTCAGTTCCGACTGCATAGTCTGCTCCGAATAGTGAATGTCGGGATTGCCGGCTATGGTGCGCACAAATTCTATGAAGAACTCCTTGGGATTCTCAAGGTGCGACAGTAACACATCAGCTGTGACCAATGCTCCTGCATTGATGAATGGGTTGCGGGGTTTGCCGTGTTCGTATTCGAGCTGTACAAGCGAGTTGAATGCCGAGCCAGAAGGTTCCTTGCCTATGCGCTTCCACAGATCCTTGCCCAAAATACTAAGTGCTATGGCAAGCGAGAACACCTTGGCAATGCTCTGTATGGAGAATTTCACATCGGAATCACCAAGGCGGTAGGTACGGCCGTCGAGTAGGTCAAGACACAGTCCGAACTGGTCGGGATTGACATTTGCCAATGCCGGAATATAGTCGGCCTGCTTGCCGTCGTTAGCGTATATTTCTATCTCTTTTCTGATTTTCTGCAATAAAGGCTGGTAGTCCATAGGTTTCGTTGTTTAGGGTATATTGTAAGATACTATATGTAATGCTGACGCAAAAATACAAAAAATATATTATACAAGGCGTTTTTTCCGAGAAAAATGAGTACTTTTACACACTACTTAAACATCAAGACAAAGATTATGAATACAAAGATTGTAAGTTTTGGAGAAATATTGCTTAGGCTTTCCAAACCCGACTATCAGCGACTCACGCAAGGCCACCGCATGCTGGCCAACTATGGAGGCAGTGAGGCCAATACTGCCATTTCACTGGCATATCTGGGCAACAATGTCGAATATGTCACCCGATTGCCTTATAGCGCTATGGGCGAGGCTGCTCTGATGCACCTCAGAGAGTATGGTCTGAATGTGAATCATGTGGTGCGTGGCGGCGAACGTCTGGGCACTTACTACTTTGAGGAAGCTGTGGCCATGCGCAATTCGCACGTGATATACGACCGCAAGAATTCTTCCATGTATTCCCTTAAGCGTGGTATGGTGGAATGGGACAAGGTGCTGGCCGATGCAGCCATGTTCCATTGCTCAGGCATTACGTGTGCCATTAGCCACGACTCTATGGAGTCTACCATGGATGCCCTGAAGTTTGCTGAGGAGAAAGGACTTACTATCGTCTGCGACATCAATTATCGCAAGAATCTCTGGGGATATGGCATGCAGCCTCACGACGTGCTATACAACATGATGCAGTATAGCGACGTGGCGTTTGGCGACCAGAACGAATGGGAGGTGGCAAGTGGTATCAAGCACATTCCCTTTGAGGCGCATGATGCCAACTATGTTATCAACGGGGATGCCTATCATGCTTATTTCCGCAAGATGCACAGTCTGTTCCCCAAGTGCAAGAAGATGATTATGGCTCTGCGCAATCAGCTGGCAAGCACCCATCACACCCTGACCGGTGTGCTGTATGATGCCGTGACCGACAGTCTGTATACTACTAAGATTTATGACATTCAGCCTATCGTAGACCCTATGGGAGTGGGCGACGCCTTTGTAGCTGGCTATATCCATGCCTATCTCAAGTGGACCGACAACAATCAGTATTGCCTTGACTTCGCCCTCTCGGCAAGCGCTCTGAAGAATACTATACCGGGCGATCAGAATCTCGTTACTGAGGAAGAAATAATTACCAATCTTACTTCTTCGGGAGGAAGAATACAACGTTAAGGATGAAGACTATCAAATGCCACACATTGCTTTGGGCTTGCCACATATCACTTTGGGCTTGCCTGCTCACAGCCTTACCGCTTGCTTCTCATGCCAAAGACGTCAAGCCATTGCAGGCTGCAAGGATAGCCGAAAGATATATAAAGCTGGCGCCCGAGAGTTTTGCCAGGTCGGCAACGAGGGCAGCCGACGGCAATACACCTTATTATATATATAACGATGCACGTGGACAAGGATTCGTCATCGTGTCTGCCAATGATGCTATGGGCGAGGTATTGGCGTATAGTACCGAGGGAACGCTCGATACGCTCAACGCCAATCCATGCGTAAAACTTCTGCTCGAGTCTTACAGACAGACTTATGAGGTGCTGAAGGAAGGGGATGCTGTGGTGTTGAAGCAATCTCATATTGCCCATAATACGGCAGATGCCGATACCCGTTCGGGGCTGTTCACAAAGACCGTTGCACCTTTGCTCAAGAGCAGATGGGGACAGGAGCATCCGTTCAACAGCCTTACGGGCTATCCCTACAGCGGATGTGTAGCAACAGCTGTAGCTCAGATGATGTATTATCACAAGTGGCCGGCACAGGGCAAGGGACGTAACGAATATACCGTCAACTACTACAACACCACCAAGAGTGCCGACTTCAGTCTCTCGCACTACGATTGGAACAACATGCTGCCCGACTATCGCTATCCTGTCAACGCCAATACTGTCCAGCAGAATGCCGTTGCCTTGCTGATGAACGATGTGGGTGTGGCTTCATTCATGCAGTACACTCCTTCTGCCAGTGGCACACAGGGGGCTATGGCTTATCGTGCCCTGCAGAACAACTTCGACTATACGGCTGCCTATGTCACCAAAGCGGTGGAGGGACCTACACGTTTTGCTGAGATATTACGTCAGGAACTGCTCAACGGATGTCCCGTTTATCTTGAAGGACACCCCGCAGGCTCGGCTTCAGGACATGCTTGGGTGACTGACGGATTCGACGAGAACGGACTCTTTCACATGAACTTCGGATGGGAAGGTCAGGGCGATGCCTACTACTCGCTCACCAATCTAAGCGTGTCGCAGTCGGGAAGCGAATTCCAAGGCAAGCCGTTGGCTTTCAACCGTGCCATTACTGCCATTCTTGCTCATCCCAACAACGGCAAGCATCCCGACATCGACCGCTCGCTATTGGAGTCGTCTCCACAACTGATGTTCAATGAGGGCGGGTCGCTCACCATTAAGAATACCGATGGCAAGACGTTCAATCCCATGCAGACGCTGACTGTAGATATGTGTTCGTTCGTCAACCGTGGCAATCCTTTCAAGGGCGACATCGGTGTGGCTGTTTACGACGATGAGGGCAACTTTCACAGCGTAGTCTATTCTGACGACCATGCCGACGGAGGACTGACGGAACGCATATATGGTGCCGACCACAACGGTTATATGGGTACCGACTATCTCATCAACCAACCGCAATCCATAAGTGTCAATCTTGCCAATATGCCCGACGGCTACTATCGGCTCATACCTGTATGCGTGGCACGCAAGGAAGACGGCACTTGGGACGAATTTCTACCTATGAAGAAGGCTCCTGTCATTGAGGTGCAGCTTACAGGCGGAAGTGGACGCATATCGGAAACATGCTCCGAAGAAGCCCGATTGCAGCTTATGGCTCAACCACGGCTATCGGCTCCTGCCGAGCAAGGCTCTAAGGTTCAGGCATTCTTTACCGTCAAGAACCTCAACGGAGTACCTCGCGACTGCTATATGAGGGTCAAGTTGCTCGACGAAGACGGGACAGTCGTGCTGAGCGTACGTACCGACAATGCTACAGAGATAGAAGGTTTTACCACGAGCGAGATACCCATTCTGCTCTCGTTGCCAGCCAGTATCAAACCGGCACGCTATAAGGTGCTACTCGAAAATACAGCCGACGAAGAGGAAACTCAGCACTACCCTATCAATAACATTCACGACAAGGATGCAGCCTATATCGAAGTAATCAAGGCACAACCACGACCGATAATGGCGCAGACGGAAGTGTATCTTGCTGACGACACTCATGCAAAAATCGAAACAGGCAGTATCGACATCTCCAATGGTCAGCTGTTCAAGATTGCAGTTTCGTTGCTCGCTTCTGAAGGCAGAAGCTACGAGGGGCACATAAGGTTATTGGCAGAAGACATTGTGACCAAAGAACGGATACAGATAAACGGCATCGACGACAACGTCAGCGTTTCCTCTTCATTCGCCGTTCCGCTGTTCAGCTATTGGCTGAAGAATAGCAAACAGCCCTTTGCCGACGGCCATACATATCGGTTTGTGGTAATGGGCGAGATTGACAACGAGGACGTGGAACTTAACAATCCGCAACAGCCGTACTATTATCTGAAGCGTCAAGCCTCCATCATCACCATCAGTCAGGGCACGTCTACAGCAATAATCTCCACCCCTACAGATGCCTCAGTTCAAGTAAACCGCAACGGCAATCAGCTGTCAGTAATCGGCAATAACATTCTGACAATACGACTCTACAACGCCAACGGCATACTGCTGCAACAGGCATCAGCCATTGATGACCGTGCCACCATCTCCCTGCAAGACACAGCACATGGCACGTATCTGCTACAAGTACTCACAGCAAAGCAACGTAGCACATACAGATTAATGAAATAGATACAACAGAAAAGGCGGATGCCCAAGACTCTCAATCTTGAACATCCGCCTTTTTTGTTATCAGTCACGAGTTTACTTTTATCCTACAATCGCTTCCTTAATGCATTCTACAATGTAGTGGACGTCATCGTCCGTGACATACGGACCTGCTGGCAGACAGAAGCCAACCTTAAACAGTTCCTCCTCTACCCCATTCGTATATACAGGAGCACCCTCATACACGGGTTGTTTGTGCATAGGCTTCCATACAGGGCGACACTCAATCTTCTTACCCAGCATGAACACACGCAAAGCCTCAACATTCTCATTTGGCTGACAATCTGTAGTTGCCGAGTCAACGGCATGGATAACACCTGCTGCACCACCTACGGCAGTCTTGATAACCTCCTTGTAAGCGTTCTCCTGACCTTGAATCTTCACATCTGCATCCAAAGTGGCAGCGCAAAGCCAGAAGTTGGCATCATAGCGTTTGTCGGCAGGTTGCTTGTGGATATGCACACCAGGCACATCCTTCAACAGTTCCTCATAAAGTGACTGCACATGCTTGTGGTGAGCGATATGGTCATTGAGGACAGTCATCTGACCGCGACCAATACCAGCACACACGTTCGACATACGATAGTTATATCCTATAGCCGTATGCTGATAGTAAGGATAAGCGTCGCGCGCCTGAGTAGCATACCACATCACTTCATTGGCATCCTCCGCATTACGGCAAATCAAAGCACCACCACCCGAAGTAGTAATCATCTTGTTGCCATTAAACGACAGCACACCATACTTGCCGAATGTACCCAACACTTGTCCATCAAAGCGCGAGCCCATACCCTCAGCAGCATCCTCCACAACTGGAATACCATACTTGTCGGCAATAGCCATAATCTCGTCGATACGGTAAGGCATACCATACAGCGCCACAGGCACAATAGCCTTAGGCAGCTTACCCGTCTTCTCCTTACGGTCAAGTATAGCCTTCTCCAGCAAAGCAGGATCCATATTCCATGTCTCACCCTCCGAACCTACAAACACAGGCTTGGCACCAAGATAAGTGATAGGATGACTCGAAGCACAGAACGTAAAGCTCTGCACCAGCACCTCATCACCAGCCTTAACGCCACATCCAATCAAAGCCAAGTGTACTGCCGCTGTACCAGCTGACAAGCAAACCACCTCACGCTCTAATTCAACATTCCTTACTCCTAATTCCTCATTGGAAGTTTGACTACAGACAAACTTCTTTAAGTCTTTTTCGAAGGCATTCACATTCGGTCCCATCGGCACCACCCAGTTAGTGTCAAAAGCCTCTTTAACATACTTCTGTTCCAAACCAGCCTCACTCATGTGGGCAA
>ERZ1034626.1072-NODE-1072-length-18852-cov-15.998617_pt1 | contig 18852 bp, 17 predicted proteins | sample MGYA00520652_ERZ1034626 | MGnify/ENA primary metagenome ERZ1034626 (study PRJEB33766, sample SAMN09781765) | gut metagenome | biome: gut microbiome | host: Homo sapiens | place: Madagascar | study: EMG produced TPA metagenomics assembly of the PRJNA485056 data... | reverse complement strand
TCCAAAACTTTTCACATTATTTCAATGTTTTCTATAACTACCCTCGCCCATCATACTGAAGAGGGTAATCAGACTGTTCTTTTATCTTCATTTTGACCCATTTCCTTTGAAATGGAAGGAGAAGAAAGGTAGGTAGCTAATTCTACTGTCAATAAATCAGCACCGATAATGGTCACTCGATTATTGTATTTGCGTATCTCATTCCCATCTTTTATTTGCTTGGAGTAGCGATTGGCATCCAACTGGAGACAACGGCACACATTGCGACTTGTTGCTTCCATGTTCTTGTCGATAATAATGATTTGTGCATCGTGGTTCTCTCGCAACATATCACAGAAATAATTGTCGGCAGAAGAGAATGAATAGCCAAGAATGACTATCTTACTTGCACGCAGTACCATCTGAGAAGCATGATACCATGTGTCTATATAATGCTTGGATATGACAGGACGCATCTTCATCGGTGGCAGAAATGAAGGGATTGTTATAGACTTGTGATCTGAGTCAAAACTTATCTCCGCTGCAAGTTGATTTGTAAAGAAATCCTCTATATCAATACTCATCAAGTCATCATGAAGGAAATCGTTCTTGTTCTCCACATCCACATACTCTTTGAGGGAACCATGAAAATAGAGTGCTGTTGGACTTGCTTGGGATGCATAAGATGTATAATTGAATGTGATGAGTTGACAATCCTTACCTGCCAATTGTGCATAAATGGAAGAAGAAACATCTTCCTCCTTTTTCTCTTGCGCCTTTCGCTGTTCCTCGCTTACCAAGTACGCCCATAGAATCCAGGATATGTATAGATAATCGCGGATATAACTGATTTGACCAGTGTAAAAGCCATAGAAGTATTGCGAGAGCAATTGCTCTATGTCGAGCATGTTCTTGTAGATATGGCGCAAGATGGGATTGTTCGACTCATGGATGCTCTTCTGAAGTATCTCAACTATGATGTTCTTGAATGTGTCGGTATAGTTGAGATGACTCAAATCTATGATGCTGTCATCTTTTACGACCGTATCAAACACCTCTTCTATCAAGTTCATCGTCTCGGTATCTATCTCTGCTCCTTTCTTGAAATCCAAGACTTTCTTGAACAGTCGAACGATAAGCATACCCAATTTACGTTGTGTCTCATCAAGACTCTTATTATTATCAAGTTCATCATTGATATTGTGACAAATTGATACAATTTCCTTGTCCAGATCCTTAGCCAATCGATCAACGGCTGTACTCACAAACTTGTCGAAGTGGAAATGTACTCGGCCTATTACCTTTCGTAAGATGGCATCAAGCTTTATGCCTTCATCTGTCGCCAAATAATCGACTATACGTGGTATGAGGTCTGCTGATGTCGGAAGTCCCATTGTAGCATCTACTCCAGCACCAAGCACTACCAATGTGAGCGGTTCTTCTTTACTCCCCAATATTTTCCGGGCAAACTGATCACCATAGAAAATCTGCTGTTGTGTCATTGCATTTGGGGCAATCAGGTTAGAGCCCCCGCTGATGTCAAATTGGTTTGATTCTTCAGTCATCTGTTTTTAGTTTTAAAGATTAGATTGATTATTTTCTTCTGTCCCAGGCGTCGTTGATGCGCTGACGAACATTGCTCACAGTCTTACCACTTGTCACATGAGGTGCCAAGGTTAGCAACACATTGATGAAGCGTTCCTTCACCATCTCGTAATCATCTACTCTTACCTCCTCATCCTTGCGCATATCAACCACTATCTTGCCTATGTCTCTTGCGGAAGTGCATTGAGACAGGCGAGAAGCGTATTGCTTTAATACTTCTACCTTATTTATATATAACTGCAAAGCCTGCTCCTCATCACTAAGTTCGGGAGCTGCATTGCCTGGGTTGGTGGTAACACTTGCCTTCAAAGCTTCCTCTGCGAACTGGTCGCCATAGAAGTTTTGGATGCCTTGGGTAGCATTGGGCAATATCTGGACATTGCCGCCGCTGATGTTGAATGTGCAGTTGGATTTATCTGTCATCATTTCGTGGTTTTTTGCCTCTTTGAAGGCAGTTGTTATGAGGTTGTCATGTCGTACGACTATCGTTGCTATGAACGTACGACATGAGATTGTATAGTTGTACGACATGAGGATGCATTGTCGTACGACATGAATTTCGATGTATCTTGACAGCTCGATTTCCTGCTCATTTTCTGCTCTAAAATGAATGTGCAATGAACAAAGATGAACGTGAAGTAAACGCTTATGAACGCCTTTTGGTATGCCCTATTTTCCATCTATCTTTGCCAACGAATTCAGAAAGCAACTGATGCATCAAAAGCTATATCTGATATGTGTTACATATATAAATAAGGTATAAAGAAATGAAAGCAATGTACAAATTTGAGCTGGCTGTTTACGCCGGCATCACTTCTAAGACTTTTAGACGATGGACAAAACCTTTCGATGAGGAACTTGCCCGTATGGGTGTCTCTCCTTCCACGAGACTTCTTCCTCCTGCCGCAGTCAAGTTTATCTGCGAGAAATTGGCTATCGATCTATAAAGAAAAGGAGTGAAAAGGGCATTTCGGGAAGCTTCCTGACGCTCCCAGACAGAAACGGACAGGAGGCTTAGCGAATGTTGTACCTTTGCAATCGCAATTAAGAAATTGCAAAAATTATAGTATTTACATTTTAAATTTTTAAAACTATGAGTAAAAGTTACAAAGTGGTCAAGAAGACCATGAACATGGGTGAGAAAAAGGGACAAACCGTTTATTCTGTACGTCCTGTAAGTTACGGTACATTGACTACCGAAGAGGTGGCTAAGCAGATTTCTACGGAATCTACTGCAACCACGGCTGATGTGAAGGCGGTACTCGACCGCTATGCCTACTATGTGGTGGAGAACCTTGCCAAGGGTTACAACATCGAGCTTCTTGGTTTCGGTACTCTTTATCTCCGCTTCATCACCAACAAGGCGGTGTCTGAACCTAAGAAGGCGAATGCCAACTTGGTGAAGAGTATTATACCAGGCTTCCGTCCTTCGTTCTCCGTGGATCGCAATGGCAAGCGTACCTACGACCTGATTCCTAATCGCATCAGCCTCGTGAAGTACAGCGAAGATAACGACCCGAATGGCGACAATAAGCCTTCAGGTGATAACAAGCCTTCTGGCGGCAATACTCCAACTGGCGGCAACACTCCTTCAGGCGGCAACACCCCTTCTGGTGGCAACACTCCAGCAGGCGGTGAGAACAGTGGAACTGAGGGAACCGAAGGCACCGGAGATGGTGAATAACCCCGAATGAGGAATGCACTGCGCCCGAGTGCGATCGGGCGCAGGCACAAACTACACTATTTTAATTTTAAAATCAAATGCATATGAATAATCAAAATGAAAATTTCAACAATGGTTCCAAGAAGATTTCTTGGGTATCTATCATGAATGCTGTTGTACAGGCTATCATCGCTGCGCTGACTGCACTGGGCGTAAGCTCGTGCACAAGTGCTCTATTTTAATGTTTTGCACCCACAAAGGTGTTGTCTTAACTTCTTAACTCCTTAATTCATCAAAAAATGATTCAAGAAAGATTTCCTTTATCGATTGGGGAGGAGCTGGTGCGTAATGAACGCACGCTCCTCGCCAGAGTGGAGGACGGCAAACTGATGATGAATGCCGACTCCGTGAAGTTTTTGGTCTTGCACTGCTCGGCTACTCGATGCAACCAGGACTATAGTGTGGAACAACTTCGACGCGACCATAAGAGCCGTGGTTTCTATGATGTGGGCTACCACTTCTACATCCGCAAGGATGGTACCATGACGCAACATCGCTTCCTGCTCGAAGTGGGGGCGCATGCGAGACCTTTCAACCGTTGTTCTATCGGTATCTGCTACGAGGGTGGACTGAATGAGCATGCGCAGCCTTGTGATACTCGCACGCCTGAGCAGACGGAAAGAATCGTTGATGTGCTGACTCGCCTTCACCGTCTGTTTCCGAAGGCGAAAATCGTGGGGCATCGTGATTTGCCCGGCACCACGCCTAAGGAATGTCCTTGCTTGGATGCTCACGCTCTGTTTGGCTGGATCGAAGAGCTGTAATCATGAATAATGAAACAAGGAATAGTAGAATTGTTTTGGTCGTTATGATCTTTCATCTCCTTCTCAAAAGCCCGGGCTGTCTTGTTGTGAAAAAACAAGTAGCCCCAGGGCATTCCTTCTATAGCTGGATCCGATTTGTCATCAGCCCCAGTAACGTGGATGCCCTTTGGTAAGCGGTAGCTTACGTCGGCTGTAGAAGGAGAATTCAAGCAATCCTGCGTCATATTCGCTTTCTACTTTATGTCTTTTGCTGCAACCATACATGATGGTTGCGGTAGCTTTGTCGCTTTTTTCATAATGTGCATCATCCGAATCGTATATATGAGTTTTTATTTGGCACGCAGCCTCTGCACATGTGTCTTTATTTTACATTTGTCACCCTTTCTTCTTAGGAAAGGGCGAAATTATTGCAAAAGTACAAATATTTTTTGGATTTCGTATCAAATCTTAGCATTTTCTGCTTACGATTCCCCAAAAATGAACTTTAGTAAGTTCAGAAGTTATAGCCAACAGCCTTTGTGGGCTTGAAAATAAACATAAGACATTCCCTCTATTGGCTTATGGCTTTAACTTCTATAATTTCGACATTTGCGAAAGTTGAGCACCTTATTATATATAATAGAAGGCACTATCATCGAGGAGGTTGTAAATTTGGGATTCGGGGAAGAGGTATATATTTTTATAACATACACATTACAGCTAAAGTGACAACTTACAACCTTTTTATCTCTAATCTCTTCTAAATATATCTCTGGTATATACCTTATCCTTGACATCATCCAGACAGGCATCATAGCGGTTGGCGATGATGGCATGGCTCTGTGCCTTAAATGTCTCCAAGTCATTGACTACTTTGCTGCCAAAGAAGGTGCTGCCATCTTCGAGTGTTGGCTCATAGATAATCACCTCTGCACCCTTTGCCTTGATACGCTTCATGATGCCCTGAATAGCAGACTGGCGGAAGTTGTCGGAATTGGATTTCATCGTCAAGCGATAGACACCGATGACGCATGAATTGACTTCGGCACCAAACTGGTTGTTCTCGGTATAGCTGTACCAACCGGCTTTCTGCAATACGGCATCTGCTATATAGTCCTTACGGGTACGGTTGCTTTCCACAATCGCCTCTATCAGGTTCTCTGGGACATCGGCATAGTTTGCCAAGAGCTGCTTGGTATCCTTTGGCAAGCAATAGCCGCCATAACCGAAGCTTGGGTTGTTATAGTGGGTACCGATACGTGGATCGAGTCCTACTCCATCAATGATGGCCTTGGTATCGAGACCTTTGACCTCTGCATAGGTGTCAAGCTCATTGAAATAGCTTACACGAAGAGCAAGGTAAGTATTGGCGAAGAGTTTCACTGCCTCGGCTTCCTTCATGCCCATAAACAGTGTATCGATATCTTCCTTAATGGCACCTTCCTGCAAGAGTGCTGCAAAGGTTTTGGCTGCTTCCTTCATCTCCTCCACATCTGTAACCTGCATGATTGCTTCGTTCTCCTCAGCAAACTCAGGGCGGTCGATAATCTTGGGATAGCCTACGATAATTCGACTGGGATAAAGATTATCATAGAGCGCCTTGCTTTCACGAAGGAACTCTGGTGAGAATAGGAGATTGAACTTCTTGACGCCCTTCTTGGCGTATTTTAAGTAGAGGCTACGGGTATAACCTACAGGGATGGTACTCTTAATAACCATCACAGCGTCTGGGTTCTCTTCCAACACCAGGTCAATGACTTCTTCGACATGGGTTGTATCGAAGTAGTTCTTTACTGGGTCATAGTTGGTTGGTGCTGCTACCACCACGAAGTCGGCATCCTGATAAGCAGCCCTTCCATCAAGTGTTGCTGTCAGATTCAGCTTTTTCTCTGCCAGATACTTCTCAATGTAATCGTCCTGGATGGGAGAAACTCTATTGTTGAGTTTCTCCACCTTTTCGGGGATTACATCTACTGCTGTAACGTGATGGTGCTGAGATAACAGGGTTGCTATGCTCAGACCTACGTAGCCTGTTCCGGCTACGGCTACTTTTATATCGTTGAAATTATTCATAGATTCTATGATTATGTTTAACTATGTCCTTCAGGATTAGGATTTATACTACCTTTATTCTACCGTTACACTCTTTGCCAGATTCCTTGGCATATCTACATTCAATCCCTTATCTACTGCCACATAATACGCAAGTATCTGCAGGGGAACGACGCTGAGAAGAGGTACTAAAGCATTGAGGGTCTGCGGTACTTCTATCACAGAATCGGCTATCGCCTTGACTTGTTTGTCGCCTTCGGTAACAATAGCCAGGATGCGTCCGTTGCGGGATTTTACTTCCTGCATGTTGCTGATGATCTTCTCATACAACTGGTGATGAGTGGCAAGAAATACGATTGGCATATCAGTATCTACCAATGCTATCGGACCATGTTTCATCTCGGCTGCAGGATAGCCCTCGGCATGGATATAGCTGATTTCCTTTAGCTTCAAGGCTCCCTCTAATGCTACGGGATAGTTGAATCCTCGACCGAGATAGAGGAAATTATGTGCATAGGTGAATACTTTAGCCAGTCGGGAGATCGATGGCGTTTGCTCCAACACTTTCTCCATCTTTCCGGGTATCTCTGCCAACTCGGCGATGGTCTCTACATAGTCTTTTTCGGAAAGGGTTCCCAATTCATGACCTAATGCCAAGGCAAAGAGGGTAAGAACTGTGACCTGACCGGTGAAGGCCTTGGTACTCGCTACTCCTATCTCGGGTCCTACATGAATGTAGATACCTGTATCTGTTTCTCGGGCGATGGATGAGCCTACGCCATTGACGATGCCGAAGATCAATGCTCCATGCTGCTTGGCAAGTTGAATGGCTGCCAAGGTATCGGCTGTCTCGCCACTCTGGCTTATGGCTATCACCACATCATCGGATTCGATGACGGGTTCGCCATAACGGAACTCGCTGGCATATTCTACTTCTACTCGCTTGCGGCACATCTTCTCTATGAGCTGCTTGCCGATAAGTCCGGCATGCCAACTGGTTCCGCAAGCCACGATGATGATATGCTTGGCTGACATGAGTCGGTCTTTATAGTCTGTAAGGGCTGACAACACGATGTGGTTGTTGGATGGATTGTCCTTATCCGCAAACAGGCGACCACTCATACAGTCTTTCAGGCACTGGGGCTGGTCGTAGATCTCTTTCAGCATGAAATGGTCGAAGCCTCCCTTGCTGAGTTTGGAGATGTCGAGGTCTACGGTCTTGATGTCATAATCGCATAACTTATGGTTGAGATTGATCATCTCTATATCCTTACCGATTCTGATTTCTGCTATCTGACCGTCTTCGAGATAGACTACCTGGTCGGTATATTCTACGATAGGAGTGGCATCACTGGCGATATAGAAGTCTTGCTTGTCGGCTCCTACTCCTACCACCAATGGACTTGACTGGCGGGCTGCCACAATGTGAGTGGGGTTCTTGCATTCGATAACTGCTATGGCATAGGCGCCCACTACATCATTCAGTGACTGGCAAACGGCTGACACCAAATCTTTGCCATTCTGCTGATAGTATGAGTCTATCAACTGTACCAGCACCTCGGTATCTGTTGTGCTCTTGAACTGATAACCGCGTGCTATGAGTTGTTCTTTCAGCACCTGGTAGTTCTCGATGATGCCATTATGTACCAAAGCCAGGTCACCACTCATACTGACATGGGGATGTGCATTTTCGGCTGATGGTTCGCCATGTGTTGCCCAGCGGGTGTGGGCTATACCGATATGGCCTCCGCAGTCTTTGTCTGCTGCGAGTTCTTCCAAGTTTGCCACCTTGCCCTTTGTCTTATAGACATTGAGTTTGTCCTCTCCATTGACGAGTGCTACTCCGGCACTGTCATATCCTCTATATTCGAGTTTCTTCAGTCCTGCTATCAGGACTGGATATGCTTCGTTTTGTCCTATATATCCTACTATTCCACACATAAATTTATGGTTATTATTCGGTATCACCTCATATTACCTATCCGTATATGAGACTTAGCCCTCCATCAGCACAAGCTAATGGAGGTTATACCATAACTTGACTAAAATTTAATTTCATTTTTATTGATCATCATCCCCAAGCTCAGGAAGAATAGTATAAAGTTTATTCTATGTAAGTGTTCTTTTACCTAAACTTACGATATGATACTTATTATAAAAAAGGCTTATTCTTCCAAAAATTCCAACACCTTGTCGAATAATTCAGAGTCTAGCTTATTATTTGAATCCATTATCAGATTTACTTGAATCTTTGAGGAAAACAAAGCAACATTGACCAACTTGACATATTTTTCTAATTCATGCAACTCTGAAAATAGCCATTCGTTCTTGGCATGCATCCACTTGCAAATTAATCTACAAGATTTACAGCCAGCACCACTATAGGCTTGATTTACGGTCACATTTTGAATTCTATTGTCTTTTATGACAGATTTCCAATCCTTACATTTCTTACATTTGTGAGAACAAGGAATTTGCTTATTGATATTAAGATGAATGTTTACACTAATAAGCTCATTGATTTTTTCTTTTTCATACTTATATTCCGCTGTAAACTCAACCTTATTAGTTATGTAGTGAGTTATCCAATGGAAGCAAGAGGTCAAAGAAAGATTCTTCATGTTCTCCTTTAACAGAAAATAGTTGATACGATCCTTCGACATATCCAATAAATCTGCCAAACGTATCAATATCATCATATATTTCATGCTAACTAACTCTTTCTCCGCGAAAGACTTTCTACCATAAACCTCATTGGTTTCCCAACCATGGCTTTCTGCGACCTTAGCCACGTTTTCCATAAGTGGAGCATCCAAGTAAGAGAAGAATTCTTTCATTCGGTTTCGTATAAAAATAGCACTATCCACAGGATGCTTCTTTCTTACAGAATCCTCAAAATATGAATAAACTGCTTGGAATGCATTCACCATAATTTCCTTTACTGAGGTCAATGACAAACCTTCTTTGTTCTCCTTTGACTTAATATTTTGCAAACATGAAGTTGCCAACAGATTGGTCGTTGTGGTGTTCTTGACAAAGTTTGCTATATTAGGCTGGACTACCATACTCAAATCATGTAAATAACATGCAAGAAACAATGTATAGAAATCTCCATGCTTGATAGAAAGAATGTCTATTGTTCGAATAATCCTAACACTTTGCCTTATCAGCTCCACTGCATGTTCCTCATTATGCAATGTATATGCATAAAGAAACTTAGAACCATTCATCCACAAACCTTGAACTATTGCATGGGTAACCACTAAATTATCAACATGAGAAGGCTCTTGCACATGTCTTATAAAAAGACCTATAACATGAAGTAAGTTTAAATCGACAGGAATATCATTAATATCTGTAGCATGTTTACCTGTCTGAAGCTTTTGCAAGAATTCTCTATAACTTTTAATTGTAAAACGACGGTTCCGCAAGAAACTGAGCAATCTAAACTCAAAATACTTCATTCTCTTGGCGGATTTTTTGACGACAACCATTTTGTCGTCAACATCCACTTTGAATAATACCGAAACCAGGGCATTATAAATCTTACGCCAAAACTCATCGGAGTTATTAGAAACAAAAACGAAGCAATTGTCCATCCCAACTTTCTCGAAAAGATTAGTTAGTTCATTTGGGACAGCACTACAATCATTGCTCATAAGATATGTTAATATCTTTTCTGTTTCTTTGAGGCTTTCAAGTTGAGTGCTTCTTTTTCTAAAAATTTTATCCAAGGTTTGGTATGGTCTTACTTGTATTTCTTTAAAAAAAATACAGCCATCCAAATCTTTTCGATAATATAATAAAGCTCCTTTTGTATCTACCAAATCTTTTTCCGCTAACTCTTGTTCAAGATTCCTAACTATCTGACTGACTTTATCATCTTCAGTATCGAATCTTTCTATCAAGAATCTGTATTCTGCCCTAAAAATGCCTTCATCAAGCTTATCGAATATGCATTGAATGCTATTGTTTTCTGCTACAGTATAGTCATTACTAAACTCATTAGAATATTCATCGAATGCACACTCATTGTTTTTAAAACGAGCGATCATCAATTGATACTCAAAAAACTTACGATAACGTTTTAAAAATTTGAGTTTACTATCCTTACTTCTAGAATCATGCGTATCTTTGTTGAATTTCTGAATATAATCTTCCAATGCTTCAAGCAGAGCCTTCAACTTATTTTCGGACTGCACATCGTCTATATCTTCAAAATTGTCTGAAAAGCTACCAGAGATAGACACCTCACGAGTAAAAAAGGGAAACTTCCACAGATAACTCGGCTTTCCATCTTGTACCAGCATGTCGAAGAAACTTTTTCCTCCTACATGGCATTTAGGGATATACTCCAATCCTCCCATAAACTTTTTTACTTTCAAAGTCACCATTGGGCGAGCAGAACAAGGGAAATTGTCAAAATAGAACTTTAGCTTTCTATTGACTTCTACAACCTTAGCTTCAAAAGTTCCTTCTGTAAAAATTTCTTTTGAGAATATAACGGAGTCATCTACGTAGTAATAAGCATCACCCGGAAACACATCTGCTATGATTTTAGAAATTGCTATCATAGCTAAATTTCCAAAGAACATACCTTGTGGCAATCCTTGGGCAATCCCTCGATTAAAATACTCTTCTGTACCTTCTAATCTCTTCTTGTAATAAAGTTGCACCCATCTATCAAATCCCTCATCACTAATTTTAAAATAGAGAAGTTTGGTCAATATTTTTTTTAATGTAATTAAATCATGAGGGTTTGAATAACATGAAGATAGGCGAGAATATATATAATTGAAGATATATTCAGGACTGATAGATGGGAAAAAGTCTTGCAAATCCAAACAAACTTGTGTCTTATATTCATAAGTTTCTTGGTATTCCTTGGCTTTACTTTCTACTGCTTCATTATAAAATTTATAGTTAACAGGCCATGGTTGGAAGATTTCTTCCATTCGAATTGAAGGTAAGTTTCCATAGAAGTTATGTGGCAATAGCAGGGAAAGTTCTGATAAGGCACGCTTACCAGAGCTATCGTCAAACATAATGCAATTCAACAAGCATACCATACATATTTGGTCTATCAATGTAGCAGTATGAATAGGACGGTATTTTACTTTTCCACTATCTGCATCATAACCTTTCAACTTAAAATATACATGAAGTTCAAAGAGGTTTTCCCTCTTATCCAACAATATTTCCAAACGTTTACGACATTTTCCTATGACTTCTTCCATTAGCGTATAGTCATATTTGTCTGCCAAACGCTTATAAAGAATTATATCATCATTAGAAAGCAAATATTTCTCCACAACATACGATTCCATAGAATAAATCGCCTGATAAATATTTGGCCTACTCAGCACAAAATCATACAACATTCCCATAAATCAACTTCCGAATAGTGTATTAAGTTGTTTTGTTAAACTTTTCATTTCAGATATTGCTGTTTTTTCGGCTTTTTCACGTGTCTCTTTATCTGCAGACACAACAAAAGATAAAAGATGCTTTAGCTGAAACACCCCCAATCTTTCATCATGAATATAATCCACATGGGAGGTTATATTGAAAATTTCCAAAGTAAAAGAATCCTCCTTATTTTTAGCTATATTAGCAAAAGGAAGAGGAAGAATCGTAATCTTCAAATGACACTTTTTCTGTTCGAAACAATATGTTCCATCGTAAACAAACACTTTGTCGTTTATTATCTCCGGACACACCTTGCTTAACAATCTGTAATGCAGCCATATCTGTTCAAAACGAATTCGTAGAGCTTCAGCATATTTGTCAAAATCTATTATTTTCTGAGCAAAATAGGAATAATTGTAAAGGCATGTCTTATCTATACAAAGAAAAGAACTAAAACTTTCTAATAGTTCTGCTGACTCTACAGGATATTCTTCCAATTGCAAAAGCCAAAGCTTAGACATTGCCGCCAGATGAGCATGATCATCAATTTTTCCATCTGATGCGAACTGTAAACCTGCAAGACTCTTTTTGTATTCAATTTCCCATTTTTCTCTATCAATAGAGAAGTCTTTCGGTTTATTTTTGATTGTCTTTATCATGAAAGTAAAACTTTTAAATTATTATTTACCGCAGAAATTGAGCACACATTTGTTTTATAGGGTATCCTGCTCGTTGTACCAATTTCAACTTACTTTCCTAAGCGTTTTGGTTCGCTCTGTAACCCAGTTTTTTGGACATGAGATCAGTTGAGCAAGCACTGATGTTCTTCAGTATAACGTTTACTATACGCTTTTTGAAATTAATTGTTTTTGTAACGGATTCGTTCGAGAGAAAGTATTCATCTTCCCAAAACTCAGGAAGTAGAGTATAGCGTTTATCCTCTGACGTTGTCTTTATGTTTTCAACACATATCAGAGCCAACGCTCAGGATTTTTATTCAACACCTTGCAAGCACCAAACAACGAGTACATCATAGCAGCCCGCTTACAAGCATCCAAGTCTCGACAGAACAAATAAGCCTTCTTGTCTATCACCATATCACGAATTAACCTCTCAGTATCCGTGTTGTCTATCGGCATCTCAGGGATATCAAAGTAATGGGTCAATTCGTCATAATTGCGTATCAAGTAGTTCAATGCCTTAAAGAATACTTACTTAAATATGACACAACTCATATATAACGAGATTAACAGCATAAAGAGCATATGGAAGAAAAGAAGCAAAGTATTCTATGCTATTCGCTTATTCTAAAGAATGAGACATATCTTACCTCCTTATACTTTTATTTTCTGAGCCAATTCCATAAATTCATTTTGTAAGCTACTCTCCTTTTTCCATTTTTGAATTTTAACTCCCAACAACTTGAAGAAAGCTCGTACATAAACCATATTATACTTAATCAGTGTACAAATAAAAGGACATATCAGACCTACACAAAGAATCGTTCCAATCATTGTAAACTTCAAATAAAAAAGATATTTCGCATCTTGAAGGGGAAATGCCTTTAATAGATCGGGGATACGATACTCTGTGAAGAACATGATTGCCAATGATAAAAGGAACATATAGAAAAAATGATATACGTAATGCATAGTTTCTTTCTCTGCAGAATGCTTCTCTTGTGCAAATAAATGCACAAGTCCAAATAATAAAAATGGAGCATAACATATTCCTATAAATATCAATATGGTATCTTCAACATCCTCTTTAGTGTTTACAAATTCAGGTAATTTATAAAGTAAGAAGAATGTAAGGAGAAGATGCAGACTGAATTGAATTAAGTTTCCCAAAGAAATAACCCATCGTAAACTTCTCTTCACAATGTTACTTTTTGAAGCATCAACTTCTTGCTTTGTATAATCATCTCTTAGCATAAAGACTAGCCATTTTACAATCCAATAGATAGTAACATAACCAGTAAATAGGCTTAATACCACTAATAGCTCTTGGTTGAATGTTATATAGCTACAACGTAACAATTCATCACATATAAAAACAACAATACAATAGGCAAAAGCAAACATTGGTCCCTTTTGCTGCTCTTTTTTATTCTCAATAGCATCTGCAAAGTCTATGACAGTTTTATCCCAATTAGTCAACTTGGACTGCAAAGAAAACTTTGCTATATCTATCTTAGCTACAGCTTCTTTACAAACCTTACAAAATTCATCTTCCTCTCCTTTTTGCTTTTTGTTTTCCGTAAACAAAAACAGAGATTTGTAGTCAGAACTTTCTTTTATTGAGTCCAAAGATATTGTAGGTTTTAGTTTTTTTGTATATCTTACTATTTCCTCCTTTATATCCTTCAAGACCTCAAACATAAAATTATTTGCGTTTTGAGCTATACACAAGATAACTAATGTCGCCAATATTCCAACAAAAGTTTGACTACCACCTAATAAACAAACACTATTCTCCATTGCCATCCTTTTTCTGTGGAATCGTTTCTTTTGATAATTTTAGGAAATTATCAAAAATGTCTTTAGCATTATCATATAACTCTTTATTTTTTAAATAACATGCATTCCAAGTTTCTCCATTAATCTCTTGCGTTGTATATAGCATATCATACTGAGGTACCAATATGAAGAAATTTAATCCCTCAACTAAAGATAGATTTGGGTTCAACTGCTTGAGATCAAAAATAATCTTACCCTGTTGTTCCTCAAGGAAGACTTTTAATTTTTCTGATTTTTCTAAAGCCTCTTCATCTTTGTCATTCTTATACAAGAATTGTATGATGCCATTTTCCTTTTTGACAAATTTATCGAAAGATTTCCAAAATTCATCCAGTTTTGCCTTACGCTTTGTATCCTTTACGCAACTCTCTTTGGCTTTTTGATAAACATCAGACAAATATTTAAAATCCTTACTGAAAATAAAAATCTCATTTACATTATCTAAAAGAAAAGTAAAATATACAAAAACCTCGATCAAGTCATTGAGTATAAAATTAGATAAAGATGCCTTTTTAGAAGCTTCCTCCAAAACTGTATAAAATGACTCAAAATTACCTTCTCTTATTTTATTTTGTATCTCCATTGCTCTGATTTTTCATTATTATTAAATGATTCTACTTAAACTCTAGCAGAAAGATATTGTATTTTTAGCATCTCTTTTGAGCCGTAAGTTTTACATATTCTTTCATTCCATAATCAGTCAGAACATAATAAGACTCAATCCCGCTTTGAAAAACTTCACCAGTGCGTAAATCTAGGTATCTTAATGCGTATAGTTGGGACAGAATTGTTTGTCCACAAGCTGCATCTAAAAAATAATCAATGTTCTGTCCTTTGAAAGTACAAAAGATTCTGCTTATTATATCCACAGCATGATTAGTTCTTACTGGAGATATAAATGTTCCTCCCACAAGCGCAAATATTTCATCCCATGTCATTTCAAATTCTATAGGTTTTGAATTCAAATCAATTCCAAAAGGATTCAAATTAAGATTCTCGTCCGATATCAGCTTTAATGAAACTTTATCATCATGTTGTCTTAACGTTTTTAATTCCTGATCTTCTTGGGTTCTAAAGGCTGATAATTCATTTTTCAACGCATCGTTTTCCTTTTGAAGCTGAAGTATTTTCACATTGGCCTCATCAGAGCTTATGGAATCTCCTCTCACCCAACCACAGCGTGGATGTTTTGAAATCAATTCACTAATACTTGTTATAACATTCAAAGCCAAATTGTCAGAAGTTGTATAAGGCATACACAATTGCCCCAGCACTAACTTTTTGAAACTTTCCAATTTATCCTTTTTCAAGTTATCTGTTTCAACCTTATTAACAGGAAGTTCATCAACATTCTTTCGGAAGAAAGCTATTGTTGGAATATCTTGTGACTTCGCATACTCATATTCCAACTGCGTATAACTCTTTTGCGAATGCTCTTCGATAGAACCATATCTACCACCTAAGATTAAGACATAGTAATCACAAGAAGATATTAGCTCTTTAATTACAGTAAACTGATCTTCATCGGCAGCATTAAAATTTTCCATTCCTATTGGAATACAGTTAATTTTCAGTAAGGCTTGAATCACCTTACTTCGCTCCTCTTTGAGATCCTCATAAGTAGAACTTACGAAGATTTGATATCTTTTATTATTCATTCCAAATATATGAATTAAATAAGTTATTTAACTGTTTTTGAACAGATAATTCACGAAAATCTGCATCCATATCAACTTGTTTAGACATAAACGAAAAATAATCCAACATCTTTGCTTTAACTCTATTAATGATAAGACTAGGAGTTGTAGAAGAAATCATTCTTGTAGCCCCTTGAACCGTTCCATTATTCAATACACTATCAATATAGGGAAAAATATTACTAGGAACTCCCAACCTCAATGTGCTATCAACATTATTTTTCTGTATTTCTTCCAACTCAGATAAAGATTGGGGTAATTTTACGCTAGTAACAAATTTCTTTACCATGGGGTCTTTTATCGCACCTTCAGGAACAGTAAAATTTGTTATCATCCCACGAAAAGGTATAAAAACATCTACTTTTAAAATGCAAGAAACTTCTCTATAGGATGGAATTTCGTTGTCCTTACATTTATCATAACCTCTCTGTTCTTTGCGAACCCAATCAGAGAACAATTTATTTTGCAACTCAAAGGACACAGCTTGTGCCATCAACATTACTTGAGACATGGGTGCATCCTGTGCTAAATCCAAAATCAACTTATTTATTAATTCTTTTTTATCCATAAAACCTCCTCCATTATAATTTAAAGGTAAGTATTCGGTATCACCTCTATATTACCGATAAGCAAATGAGGTTTAGCCTCCACCAGCTAATACCAGTGAAGGTTATACCTTGAATTGACTAAATTTTAATTTCATTTTTATTATTCTTCATCTTCCCAAAACTCAAGAAGAAGAGCATAAAGTTTATTCTATTTTTCCACGTTCATGGAGTCGTTGTTTAACGCCCAACAAAACCATCTCAGCCCACTGCTTATGATTTTGTTTCATTACCTCCTTATCTGTTTCTGATATCTCCTGCTGCGAAATATACTATTCCATACATTTCACAGCCATTTCCTTTACCTAATCAAAGTCAGAACTAAGGACTTTATCATGAAGCAAAAACTCAGTTACCTTGCACTGAATATAGACTTCAAGATAAGTTTTTTTTTCGAAAACCACCCCGTCCTTCCTTTGATAAAGCTGGCTGCACTCGGCAATTTGAATGCGAGCGTTCATTGCGCTCATTTGCACAGTTTTTTCCCGTTAAGGAAGGCTCCACCTCTCATCTCGGTCTTCTTCAATGGTCTTTACACCCCCTTCGGTTCCCCCGTTTCCGGGGAACAGAAGCCTCAGGGGAAAAGAGGAAACCGCTCCTCCCGTCGCTCTTAACCGCTGCGCTATAAGGTTGACGGACCATCAGAGGTCTCGTCTGAGAGGTTGTGCGGGATGAGACCGCATGAACTATTAAGTATTATATAGAAGTTCTGTACCATTTGGTACTTTCATATTAAATTCTATTCCTACCTTACCATCCTTAGCAGTTTGCATATTCTGATGCTCAACTTGAATATTTACAATTTCCACTACATTCAATCTCTTTCTATCATCTTCAAAGTAAACTTTGTCTCCCACAGATAGGATTGTATCATGCAATTCGACACAAACCACTTTATTATTTTTAAAATAGTTATATGGCTCACCTATAGATTTAAAATTTGAGCGAAAATCCACAAGACCATTTTGAAAGAGAGCATTTCTTGCTTCTTCCTTTGTAATTATACCTGACTCTATTTCAAAATACAAGTTGAACAACTGATAGGTATAAGCCATTGCTCTATGAGCAAACTCTGCATCTTTGATTTGAGAGTCTGTAAATGGTGGTGTCTGGCGTTTTAAAGGCTCTTTTCCCCTTTCATTATTGACAATATAGAGAGAATGAACTCTAGAATATTTACCTTCATGTATTCGACGAAGTTCAATTTTTGAAATTTGTGAGCATTCGTTATCTTTAGATGTTCCATAAAGGCCTTTAACCTCTATTATTAACAATTCATTATTGGCTAAGTGTATCTGCAAATCTTCCTGAAAATCATCTCCATCCTTTACCTCTTCATCCATTGATTGCACATTATCAAAACCTAACCATTCCAAATATTGTTTTACTTTATTGACTAAAGTATCCCCTGTCTCTATAAGCATATCAAAGAGAAAATCATATTTTTCCCGAATGTCCTTGATATCCTTATCTTTCTGTACTATTGTTTCTTCATATATTCGGAGAGCCTCTTCCTTGTCCCTATTTAATTTTATTATCTCAGGAAGTTCATACTCTCGGTTTGTTAGCCAAGAGTTTTCTGTTTGCATAGGAAACAATTCTGAAAAAGTCTGATAAAAATAATCCTTGAATAATCGTTCTATTAATATTTTTTTATCCTTAACTATTGGAAACATTATCGTCAAACTCTTGTTTTCCTCGTAATAAGCATAAGATATAATCTCACCCTGACAGTTTGTAAGTAAAGGCAAAAAATTATTATTATTTATCCGAGTTACACCATCTTTATCAAAATGATATGGATGGAAGTATGTCTGCACATATGTTATTTGGTCATCAAAACCTGCAAATAATGCTTTTGCCAATTTATTATTTGCAACAATAACGCGATCTCCACATTTTGCATTTAAAGTGAAATTGTTAACGTATTGATAATTAGAATAACGACCAAAAATATGCTCTCTATAATAGTTACCATTTATTTGGTAATAACATACTTCATATCTTTCAGCCTGAAAAAGTATCTTTATTACAAAATCATCATTGTTTTTTAAACAATTGTTTATCAATGCTGCTCCTAATGGTACTGGATCAAAAAAATTCTGAGGCCGTTTCAAACATAAACATCTAAAATGATCTTCAGCATCATAGAATTTTCCTTCTACATTGTTTGCCTCGTAATCATAAGAAATCGTTTTTCTATTTGCAGATAAATCTTCAATAATAACACTGTATTCATGAAGATTATCAGGAATGTCTAAATCAAACTTCAAAGGAAGAACATCCAAATTGGAATCAAATTTACGTGCATCAATAAACGGACCAAGCTTACCATCACAGACTTCCATTGATTCTCTTTTGAGAAAGTCAACAATATCTTGCTCCATATCAACGCACAAAACTCTTGTTTTAAAATTGCTCATAGTTTTAAATTATCTGTTATACTTCAAATAATTGCTAATTCTATTTAACAATGGTTCGTTAAAATTTGAGATAACGGCTAAGCGGCTTTACGCTGCC
>ERZ1034626.1067-NODE-1067-length-18884-cov-76.605821_pt1 | contig 18884 bp, 9 predicted proteins | sample MGYA00520652_ERZ1034626 | MGnify/ENA primary metagenome ERZ1034626 (study PRJEB33766, sample SAMN09781765) | gut metagenome | biome: gut microbiome | host: Homo sapiens | place: Madagascar | study: EMG produced TPA metagenomics assembly of the PRJNA485056 data... | reverse complement strand
TATAACTTTTTCTGGAAAATTCAAAATCTTTCCCCCTAATTTATCGGGTGAGCCCAAGAGTGCTTTCGGAAAGAACGAAGGCGAGGGCATGATGTGGATTTGGGCAAAGGACATCGAGAATCTTTCTTTCTCAGGGCATGGTACGATTCATGGCAATGGCATCCAGTTTATGGGTGCGGAACTTTTTGATAGCTATGAGTTGAAGCCGGTCACCACTTTCGATCCTCGTCCTCACGTCCTGACCTTGATGGGTGTGAAGAACCTCCATGTCCGTGACATCACCATTCGTGAAGGTGCCTATTGGACCGTTCACCTCATCGGTTGTGATGGGGCGGTGATAGATGGAATCAATCTTCTCAACAATCTCAAGATACGTAATGGCGATGGCATCGACATCGACCATAGCAAGAACGTGCGCATTGCCAACTGCCATATCACCAGCGGTGATGATGCCATCTGCTTGAAAAACCGCCGTGAGTTTGAGGAGTATGGTTCTTGCCACGATATCGTGGTGACCAACTGTGTGATGGAGAGCCGAAGCTGTACGGTGAAGATAGGTAGTGAGAACATGGACTCCATCTACAATGTGGTTATCGACAACTGTGTCATCAAGGGTAGCAACCGTGGCTTGGGTATCCAGAATCGTGACGAGGGAACGGTAACTGATGTTGTTTTCTCCAATATCATCCTCGACTGTCGTCTGTGGAGCGATGTGTGGTGGGGAAAGGCGGAGCCTATCTACGTCACCTCTTATCCACGTGCCAATGGCAACCACAAGGATGCCAACTGGCGTTTCCCAAAGGGACAGACTGTTGGTAAATGCGGCGAGGTGAGCCGTATTTACTTCAACAATATCTATGCGACTTCAGAGAATGGTTGCTTTATTGGTGGCGATACCCCTGATAAAGTGCGTGATATTTACCTCAATAATGTACACTTGAACTTGAAGAAAATGACAAGCTATGATGGTGGTGTCTATGACAAGCGCCCATGTCGTGGCGAGGGCTTTATATATAATAAGGTGTATGGAGTCTATGTCGAACAAGCCAAGGATGTAGAGATAGAGGACTTGGAAGTGAAAGTTGCGCCACAGGTCAACTATGGTGGCAAGAGTAATTATAACTAAAATCTAATAAGTTATGCAAATAGTACAAAAGACTATTGGAAGTAGCATGAGACGAGTCTTGTTCTCTTCCGCCCTTCTGCTCGTGAGTTCGCTCACATTTGCACAAAGTAAGGTCAGCGGCACCGTGAAGGATGCCAATGGCGAACCTCTCATCGGCGTAAGCGTCGTAGAGGAAGGTACAAGCAATGGTGCCGTTACCGATATCAATGGTAACTACACGCTGAATGTAAAGCCAGGAGCAAAGCTGAAACTTAGCTACATTGGTTTTACTCCAAAGACAATCAAGGCAGGAAGCAACAGCCAGATTGTCATGGACGAAGACAACACTGCTTTGAATGAAGTTGTTGTGGTAGGTTATGGTACCATGCGCCGTAAGGATGTTACCTCATCTATCACTACAGTAAATGCAAAAGATTTGAATAAAGGTGTATATACAGATCCTGCTCAGATGCTCCAAGGTAAAGTGCCAGGATTGGTAGTAACCTCATCAGGTGACCCTAATGGTTCTACCAGTATGACCCTTCGTGGTTCTTCTTCTCTCCGTACTGGTGAGGCGATGCAACCATATTATGTTATTGATGGTATTCCTGGTGTGGATATTTCTATGGTAGCTCCAGATGACATCGAGAGCATAGATGTGCTCCGTGATGCCAGTGCTACTGCTATCTATGGTTCTAAGGCGGCTAATGGTGTAATTATGATTACCACCAAGAAAGGTAAGAACAACCAGGAACGTGTGAATGTTTCTTATTCGGGATATGTAGGCTTCGACCATATCTCCAAGACTTTGGACATGGCTTCAGCCGATGATATTCGTAGTTATGTGGCTGCCAATGATATAGATTATGCTTACGATTATGGTTCTTCTACCGATTGGCAGAAGGAAGTCTTGCGTACTGGCATTAGCCATAACCATAACCTCTCCATCAATGGTGGTAGCAAGAAGACAACCTATATGGCTTCTTTGAACTATAACAATCGTGAGGGTGTTATCAAGGGAACAAATATGTACCGTATCAACTTCCGCTCTTTGGTAAGTTCCAAGGTGCTCAAGGATCATTTGGACCTCTCTGCTGGTCTGAATGCCATGTATGGAAAGCATGAGGGCGTACCAATGAACAATGAGGGAGGTTCTGTCTTGGATGCAATGAACTATTTCAATCCTACACTTCCTATAAAGAATGAAGATGGCTCTTGGAGCAGGGGTGATGGGTCTGGTAATTATAATCCATTGTCTCTCATTGCGGAAGACTCTTCGGAGTTTGAGTGGAAACGTATGCAGTTCATAGGAAAAGCTACTGCTTATATAGTAAAGGGACTGACTTGGAATGCCAACTATCAGTACAGCAATAAGCAACGTACTTATAGTTCTTATGATTCTCACAATACACAACTCAATGGCATCAGTGATTATAATGGTCGTGCCAATCGTAGCACTTACCAAGGACATGACCAAACCTTCGAGACTTATGTCAACTATGATGCTACCTTTGATAAGGTACATAAAGTGGGCATAATGGCGGGTTACTCTTGGGAGGAACGTGTCAACAACGATGGCTTTGGATTGACGGTTCACAACTTCTTCGATGATAAACTGAAGTGGAATCAGTTGAGCTATGCAGGTACAATCGATGGTATGAAGGGTGTAGAGAGTGGAACCAAGGAAACCATTCGCAACATCTCTTTCTATGGTCGTTTGTCATATTCATACGATAGCCGATATATGTTGCAGGCAACAATCCGTCGTGATGGTTCTTCTGTGTTTGGTGATGGACATCAATGGGGCTATTTCCCTTCTATTTCTGGAGCTTGGAACATTACCGAGGAGAAGTTTATGGAAGGCTTGAAAGAGTCTTTGAGTCTTTCCAACTTGAAACTTCGCATAGGTTATGGTGTCAGTGGTAATGCGCTTGGCTTTGGTGCATATTCTGCTGTTGCTACTTATGGTGCCAATGGCACTATAATATCCATTGGTGGTAAGGACTATCCTACATTGGTGTCAACTAAGTTGGCAAATCCTGATTTGAAGTGGGAGAAAACAGGTATGTTGAACATTGGTTTGGATTATGCTTTCTTCAATGGTCGCTTGAATGGTTCCATTGAGTATTACAATAAAGTGACCAAGGATTTGATTTGGAATTATCCAGTCACTTCGTTCTTGTATCCTTTCTCAACGATATCTGCCAATGTGGGTGAGATTACTAACCGTGGTATAGAGATTTCAATCAATGCGATTCCTGTGCAGAACAAAAACTTTACTTGGACTACCACATTGAACCTTTCTCATAATAAGAATAAGGTGAACAAGTTGACCAACGAGAAGTTTAGTACAGCTTCGTTCACGCAGGGTGATCCAATGGTGGCAGGTGTGTCAGCAGAGGGTTATACACAGCAGATTATGGAGGGGGAGCCTTTGGGTACATTCTTTACCTATGAGTTCGCTGGATATGATGAAGATGGAACATCTGTATATTATGAGCATGATGCAGAAACGGGAGCACGTACAGGCACAACAACAAAGGCACCAAAATTCAAAGATCGTGCTGTTACAGGATGTGCACAACCTAAGTTGAATATGGGATGGAACAATACTTTCAGTTATAAGAACTGGAGTGCTTCTTTCTTCTTTACAGGCGTGTTTGGCAATAAGATTTACAATGGTCTTCGTGCTCATTATACTGCTCCAGACTTCTTTGCTGGCGGCAAGAATGTTTTGAAAGAGTTTATCACAGAACGTCCTGCCACAGATAAGAGCTCTAATGTACCTTCTGATAAATTTATTGAAAATGGTTCTTATGTTCGTTTGCAGAACTTGACGCTTGGATATACCTTCCGTAATCTGGATGGATGGTTGAATAGTCTCCAGCTGTATGTTACTGCTAATAATCTCTTCACTATTACGGGTTATAAGGGTTTGGATCCAGAGGTTAACCTGGGTGGAATTGACCCCGGAGTAGATTATCGTTGGAGCAATTATCCTCATACTCGTACGATTATGTTGGGTGCTAAAATCAACTTCTAATCATTATTTAAAAGAATAGAATATGAGACTAAATATAAAGACATTGTTTGCTGCTAGTTTGGCAACTTTGGCAGTGGGTTGTACGGATTTAAACGTGCCTGTGGATTCTCAATATACCGTATATCCTAGTACGGAAGAAGCAGCTATATCCAAAATGGCAGGTGTTTATTTCTGTATGCGTGATTGTTTTGGACGCCGTTATATGGAGGCAATGGAATTGTCTAGTGATGAGTTTACTGCTTTGTCGTTCAGTGGTAATTGGCTTGATTCTTATGCTTATGCCAATACGTCTTTGCATAACTTCACCGAGGAGCAAGCTACTATCGACTGGATGAATGTTTTGGGAGAGGGCGTAGTGAAGGCTAACGAGGTCATAGATGTCCTTGATGAGAATTCCGGTTCCCAAAATCTAGCGGCAGCTCGTGCCATCCGTGCTTATTTCACTTATATAGAGATGGATTGTTTTGGCGATGCTCCTATTGTGGATAAGAAATATTCAGAGAAAAACGGTACGGATATTTCTGCTCGCCAACCACGTGCAGATGTGGCTAGATGGATTGAGAGTGAACTTAAGGCTGTAGCCGACCAACTCCCTGAGGAAACAACGGGTGAAAATTATGGTAAGCCGAATAAGTATATGGCATATGGTCTTTTGGCTCGATTGTATCTGAACTGGCCTGTTTATACAGCAGCTTCTGTTGATCAGTATGATGCCAGTAATTATAGCAACGAGAAGTTGAATGATTGTGTGGCTGCTTGCGACAAGATTATCTCTTCGGGTAAGTTTGAACTCGGTCCAGTGGCTTATCGTTTCAAGTTTGGTCCTAATAACACCGAGTTGGTACAGAGTGGACAAATCAAGGATTTCATCTATGCAATGCCTTATCATACTTTGAATGAGACGGGAATGCAGTATGGACGTGGACATTCTTATAAGGATATCAAGTCTTTGAAACCAAGTTATTATGGAGCGAAAATGTCTAACTCTGGTGGTGGATATATGGCTGTTACTCCCGAGGCAGCTGCTCGTTTCAATCTAGAAGGTGATGAGCGTAACACTATGGTTCTCCAAGGAACTGTGCATGTCTATGAACCGACGACCTTACTTCCTACCGATGAAATTTGTAAGGATCGTAATGGTAATCCGTTGGTGTTGGAGCCAAATATCAAATTGGTGAAACAGACTGCAGAGTTGGATGTAGGTGACAATATTGAGGGGTGGCGTCAAGGTGCTCGTTCTATCAAATGGTTTGTTGACAACAATGATTTCAAGAATGGTCGTAACCAGAGTAATGATTTGCCATTGATTCGCTATGCGGATATTTTGATGATGAAGGCTGAGGCGTTGACTCGTGGTGCTAAGGCTACGAGTGGCAAGGATGCACAAGGACTTTTCAATGAGATTCGTTCTTATGTGAATGCGCCAACAATTGATCATGCACCCACATTGGAGGAGATTTATGAGGAGCGTGGTCGTGAGTTCTTTGATGAGAATCTTCGTCGTATGGATATGATTCGTTTCGGTCATTTTGAGGATGAGTATTGTTTCCATAAAAAGGGATTTGAGTTCGCAAACTTTGACAAGAGACATCGCATCTTCCCATTGCACAAGAAGAACCAATTGGATACCAACCCTAATTGGGATCAGAATCCTGGTTATTAAGAGAAAAACATAGTATTATTATCGGAAGGGAGGATAGTGGTATGCTATTCTCCCTTTTGCGTGTTTCCATTAATGATTATGAGAAAAATACTTTCATTTATCATATTACTTCTGAGTTTACAGATATCCTCTGCCAAATCATTGAAGGGAGAGGTAATAGAGATTGTCGTACATCGTGGTGCAAATGCTTTGGCTCCAGAAAATACCATTGCTTCTGCAGACTCTGCATTAGCGCATAGTGCTAGTTGGATAGAGGTCGATGTCCGGAAAAGCAAGGATAGCGTACTCTTCAATCTGCATGACGAAACGCTAGATCGAACTACTGATGGTAAGGGTAAGTTGTCTGATATGATGGCTGAAGATGTTCGTAAATTGGATGCAGGCAAATGGTTTTCACCGAAGTATAAAGGAACATTCGTACCTACTATAGCTGAGATGCTTGATCATTTGCAAGGAAAGGCTAAAGTCTTTTTTGACGTGAAAAGAGGCACGCCTGTGGCTGATTTAGTAAAACTCATTCGTGAGAAAGAATATACTGATAAGAGTTTTTTTTGGTTTGCAGATGAGCAGATGTTGCGTCAATTTGTCAAGATGGCTCCTGATTTGAAAGTAAAAGTGAATGCCACAGATATAGCTCGTTTGCAGTATTGGCAAAAGGTTTGCACTCCTACTTATGTGGAAATTGCACCTCAGTTAATCACAACTCAGTTCATAGAATATTGCCATTCGAATGGCATCAAGGTAATGGCTGCTTGTCAAGAAGACGATACGTCTCAGTTCCAATTAGTACTCGATAAGAAGGCCGATTTGGTTAATCTTGACCGTCCTGAGATCTTTGAAAAGCTATTGAAATAATATATTTAACCGCGCCAAAACGTTCGAAAAACGTATGTTTTGGCGCATTATAAAGCCTATAATGCGCCAAAATGTGATAAATTTACACATTTTGGCGCACTTTCAGTTTGCCGTTTCCTTCTTTTTTCGTATATTTGCACCATCAATTAATGAATGTAAATGCTTATGACACAGTTGATAGGAAGAGATGAAGAACAGAGCTTGCTCAAGAAATACATAGATAGCGACCATTCAGAGTTCATTGCCATCTATGGTAGGCGACGTGTGGGCAAGACTTTCTTGGTGACGGAAACTTTTGGAAAGCAACTAGACTTTGATATGACAGGTGTCATCGATGGTAATAAGGATGACCAAATGGTGAGCTTCAATCTGTCGCTCAAAGAGAGTGGCTATGAGGGCGAGAGAGTGTCCAATTGGTATGATGCTTTTGAGGCACTGAAAGAAGTGGTGAGAAAAAAAGCAAGCAAGAATAGTCCCGTTATCATTTTTATAGACGAACTGCCGTGTCTTGATACACCACGTTCCGGACTGGTTAAGGCGTTGGACTTGTTTTGGAATGGATGGGCAAATCGACAAAAGAATGTCAAGTTGATAGTTTGCGGCTCTGCTACCACATGGATTGTGGATAACATCATCGACAATCATGGGGGTTTGCACAATCGTATCACGCACGAGATGCATATTCATCCTTTTACACTTCGTGATACTGAAACATATCTCAATGTAAATGGCTTTATGTGGAACCGGCTCACTGTAGCCCAAACCTATATGGTGTTGGGTGGAATCCCTTATTATTTGAGTTTGTTGGATCATCAGCAGAGTCTTCCTGCCAATATCGACCGTTTGTTCTTTAGCCGTGATGCGGAAATGAAGAAGGAGTTTGCCCGTTTGTTTAAAGCTCTCTTCAAGAGTCCGCAAGCCTATGTCGATATCATCCAATTATTGGCAGCCAATAAGAAAGGTTTGACACGAAAAGAAATCAGTGAGAAATTGAAGAAGGAGACAGGTGGACATCTGTCTAAACTCTTGGAAAACTTGGAGAATTGTGACTTTATTCGTAAGTATAACGTGAGGGAGAAGAAAATCAATAGTAATAATGGCATCTACCAACTCACAGACTTTTACATCCAATTCTATCATGACTTTTGCCGTAAGCATTCCACGGATGAGCATTTGTGGGAAAACTCAATCAACTCACCGAAGCAAAATACTTGGTATGGGTTGGCATTTGAGCGACTTTGTATGGCGCATATCCCACAAATCAAGGAAGCTTTGGGCATTCAGCGTATCAGAACCGAGTATTATTCTTGGAGGAGTAAGGAGAGTGTGCCTGCCGCCCAAGTAGATTTGATAATCGAACGTGCCGACCAAATCATCAGTTTGTGTGAAATCAAATATAGTAAAGGTGCGTATGCGATAGATGCCAAGGAGGAAGAGCGGCTGCGCAATCGTATGACGGATTTTGCTGATGAGACCAAGATTAAGGAGGCTGTTCAACTGGTTATGATAACGACATACGGACTGAAAGAGAACGCTCACTCGTCAGAAGTAACAGATAGGGTTGTTTTGGATGACTTGTTTAAGTCTTGATGTTCAAATAATATACAACGGAATTTCCCAAAATTAGATATGATGAGAAAAGCAATATTTATCATCGCTTGCTGTCTTTGCTCCCTGTGGGCAGTGGCGAAGAACTATACCCAGTATGTCGATCCACGTATTGGAAGTGAGGGATTGGGACGAACTTTCCCCGGACCTTCCATGCCATACGGAATGGTGAAGCCTGGACCGGATGGCGTGTCAATGCCTAATGCAGGATGGGCTCCGATGCCGGAACTCATCAAGGGATTCTCGCAGACCCATGTCAGCGGTACGGGCGGTGGACAGAAATATGGCAACATCCTTATCCAGCCTTTTGATGCGAAGGATGTTAAAAATGCTGTCGGGAAGAATCTTGCAGCGACAACTACCAGAGTCCTTTTGCCTGCTGGAAAGGTGGCAACTATTCCTTGCTATGCCCAAGAACGTGCAGTTGAGCAAATTTCGCTGGGCTATTATACTTGTATTTATAAGAATGGCATCCAGACGGAAGTGACTACAGCAGAACGTTGTGCCTATTATCGCTTCTCGTATCATCACAAAAAGCCTTCTTTGCTAATAGATGCCGCTTCCTTCTTGGGCATGGATACGATTCCCGATAAGCGAGAAACTCAGCAATATGTTGATTCACATATAGAGCAAGTGGATGCTCATACCCTCAGAGGATGGAGTACCGTGAGGGGAGGATGGAACAATGGTGGTCCTTACACTGTCTATTTCTATCTCCAGAGTGATGTACCTTTTACTCATGTCAACATTCATGACGACCTCTATGCTATCGCTCAATTTTCTACTGCAAAGACTAATCCAAAAGCGATATTGAAAGCAAACGTCAAGATTGGTATCTCACATGTTAGTATGGAGAAAGCTGAAATGAGTTGCCGCCAGAGCGAGTATGGCTTTTATGCACAAGTCTCAGCCCTAAGAACGGCTTGGAATGAGAAACTAGGCAAGATAGAGATAGAAGGCACAGACAAGCAGAAACGTATGTTCTATACAGGTATCTACCATACGATGCTGATGCCTGTGGATAAGTCGGGAGAAAATCCGCATTTCTCTGCCACTCCCTATTATGATGACTATTATGCCATTTGGGATACTTATCGCACGTCTATGCCATTGCTCACTTTGATAGATGAAGACCGTCAGCGTGACATGGTCAATTCACTCTTGAACATCTACGAGCACGATGGTTATATGCCGGATGCCAGAAGCGGCAACTGGAATGGGCGAACCCAAGGTGGAAGCAATGCGGAAATCGTCATTGCGGATGCCTTTGCCAAGGGAATGAAGGGAATAGACTACGAACTAGCCTTGCAAGCTATGATAAAAGATGCAGAGGTTCCACCAACCGACAAAGATCCTTACTTGGGTAGCGTGGCAGAAGAAAAACATGGACGTGGTGGCATCCATGAATACAATACACTGGGTTATATTCCTTACGGCATCGACCGGGCTGGCAACCGTACCGTGGAGTATTGTTATGATGATTGGTGTATCGCCCAAGTGGCGAAGGGTTTGCATCATTCAGATCTCTACGAGAAATATCTGAAACGTTCTGGCAACTGGCGCAACCTTTGGCGCAGTGATTACGAGTGGCAGGGGATGAGAGGCTTCATCATGCCTCGTGATGCAGCTGGGCGATGGCTTGACTCCGTGCCTTGGGGCAAGTCGAAGGTTTATCATCCGCTGATACCTTATCGCCCTGATACCAAGGTGGCTCCGTGGTATCTGCCTTGGTGGAGCACTTTTTTCTATGAGGCTTTGTCGGCAGAGTACAGTTTGAGCATTCCGCATGATGTGCCTGGATTGATAGAGGCGTGTGGTGGCAAGGATGCTTTCATCAAGAGGCTCGATACCTTCTTTGCCAACAAGCATTACAATGTGGCGAATGAGCCGAGCTTCCTCACTCCTTATCTCTATCATTGGGTGGGTCGTCCCGACTTGAGCGTGGAACGCATCAACCAGATTGTCCATGATAATTATGATGATACCCCAAATGGTTTACCTGGCAATGACGATAGCGGTGCCATGTCTTCTTGGCTTGTCTTCAACATGATGGGCATCTATCCAGTGGCTGGTCAGAATCTCTATCTTGTCGGTTCGCCGATGATCCCTGCCTATACCATCCATCTTCCGAATGGCAAGGACTTGAAGGTTGTCGCCAAGGGGAATGAATGGAATGTGAAAAGTCAGTACGATGAAGCTATATTGAGAGGTACGTCGCTCACTCATCGGCAGTTGTTGAAAGGCGGTACGCTTGTATTGCCAGATTGCAGAAAGGTGGCTCCATCGCCAACTGGACACGTTGTGCATAAGTTGAATGTAGATAATATTGAGTTGGTAAGACAATTGAATTTTCTTACATCTTGTTCGGCGATTGATGAGTCTTCAACCTACACTCTTCATCGTTCAATAGGCAAAGCCAATTTCATTCTCAATCGCCAATATCGTAATTGGGAGGTAGCAATCGATTCTACGACACTTGCTGATACATTGCTCTTGCGATGCAATGAGTCTATCTATTTGATTCCAAAAAGGTTAGTAGATGAGGCTGACGGATTCTGCTGGGACAGTCCTCAAAAAGGCAAGAACATCTATGATGCCAAGGGTACCTTCTTGTTTGTATCTCGAAAGGCAATACAACAATTAAGGCAAAGTGGCGTTTTCATATATAATGGAATCACTTGGCGGCAGATTTCGCAAGATGCAAGCAGCATCACGGTGAAAGCCAATGTGGATGGCACCTTGATGCAAATCGCTACCAATAGAGAATTGCCATGGGTCTTGAAGATGGAGAACAATCCATTGGGAATAGACTGGAAATTAGTAAATAACTAAAGACATAAGATATGAGGAAATCATTCTTAATGATATTGTTAATGGCTTGCGCCCTTTTGGCGCAAGCCCAAACTCGTCAGCAGATGGGTGGCGTATATTATGCTTATCCTGCTCCCAAGAAGCCTGTTTCTGTAAGGGCTCCTGAAGGTTATACCCCTTTTTACATCAGTCATTACGGCAGGCACGGCTCTCGTTGGTTACCTAGTGACAGTCGCTATACTTGGGTCAACCATCATTTCGATGATGAAACCAACCTCACTCCTCTTGGCAAGAAAGTGAAGGGATGGCTGACGCAGGTATGGGAGAACGCCAAGGGAAATGGCGGCAAGTTGACAAAGCTGGGTGAAAAGCAGCATCGTGGCATCGCCGACCGTATGGCTCGCAATTTCCCTCAGATCTTCGCCAAGGGCAATCATGTGCAAGCTCGTTCGAGTGTGGTCGATCGCTGTGCCAAGAGTATGCTGGCTTTTACGGATGAATTGCGCCAACTCCAGCCATCGCTCGATATGGATGTGAAGACGGATTCTGCCGATATGGCTTGGATAGCCTATACCTCTCCAGAGGTCAAAGCCTTGGAAAATCGTACCCATATCGTGGCAAAGGTATCGCCTGATAGATTCTTGCACCAACTCTTCAAGGACATTATGAAGGTGGATGATCCGATGAAGTTGATGAGCGAGATTCATACCATCGCTTCCTCTATCCAAGACGTGGGCTTGAACTTCAAGTCTTATCCTCGCCAGATAGAGGTGGGATTGTATGGACTCTTCACAGACGAGGAGTTCAAGGCGTTTTATGATGCTAACAATCTTCGCATGACGATTTGCAATGGTGAATATCCTACGAATGAGCGAATCCCGGCTCGCTCTGCTATCTCTCTTTGGGAGAACATAGAGGCTGAGGCTGATAAGGCATTATCATCAGATAAGTCATCTGCCACTTTGCGATTCGGGCATGACACAGCATTGTATAGACTTTTATCCCTGTTTCGTTTCGATAAATGTAATTATTCTTCTAATAAGAATATACCAAATAAAGAAATTGCAACTGTTGAAGGCATCGATTTAATGGATAGAGTTGTGCCTATGGCTGCCAACTTGCAGATGGTGTTTTACAAAACGGATATTCCATTGCGTAATCTTCGTGAGCTTGCCGATACTGCTGCCATTGAGATAGATGTAGATACCGTGTTAGTTAAGTTCTTCCTCAATGGTCAACAGATGTCGTTGCCGCTTACTTCTGGCGATATTAGCGAAGAGGGGGACGATTGCTATGGTTGGAGTAGTGTGAAAGCCTATCTCAAAGAGTACATCCACTATTTGGAGCATGTACGCCAACTGAATGCCATCAACACGATGGTGGGCACGGCTCAAGCGAATACCAAGACTGCTGGTAAGTTTGGCAAGGGAAGCGAGGAGCATGGTCAGACTTTGCCTGCTGTACTCGTGCCAAATGGTCAGAACTTCTGGACGCCGCAGACGCAAGACACCGAGAAGAAGTGCATTGCACCTTATTATTATAAGGACACGGAACTGCAAGGTTTCCGTAATAGTCACTGGATAGTGGGTGGATGTACCCAAGATTATGGCTCATTCACCATAGCAACCCTCGGTGGAAAACTCCGTTTGCAGCCAGAGGAGCGTGCCACTCGTTTTTCGCATGAAGACGAGGTGTCGCATCCTCATTACTATGCTGTCAATCTAAGAGATGAGCATCTCAAGACGGAAATGACGGCATTGAGCCATTCTGCCATCTTCCGCATTACTCCTGACAAGGACGAGGATATCCACATAGTCATCAATCCTAACAGTGATGAGGGAGAGGGATATATCGAGATAGACACCTTGCGTCATCTCGTCTATGGTTATAATCCTGTGCATCGCATCTACCAGGGATGGGGTGAGCCTGCTGGATTCAGTGGACATTTCGTGCTGGATTATAGCGGTGAACTTAGTTTCGCTATTCCTTGCTCACACATGCCAAATCCTCAATATGGGGAGACACCGTGTGGCTTTGTTGATTTTGGAGTATTTTCAAAAGAAGGAAAAAAGCCTCAAGGACTATCTGCTAAGGGTAGCCGAAGCGGAGCTTGGCTTACCTTTAAGGGAAAAGCAGGAAAAACGATTGAACTTCGGGCGGCAAGCTCTTTTACATCTAAGGAAAACGCATGTGATAATCTCATCAGTGAGACGGCTGGCGGTTATGGCTTTGACGATTTGATGCGTAAGGCAGAAACTGTTTGGTGCGATAGGTTGCATACAATAGATGTGGAAAGTAAGGATGTGGCAAAGGTCAACCAATTCTATGGTGCATTATATCGTGCATCTTTCTTGCCTCGTGAGATGTCTGATGCGGATGGTGGTTATCCTTCTTTTGCTAAGGGGGAACACAAATACAACGAGGCTTGCAATGTGAATGGCTTTGATGGAAATGCTGACATGGATGAAACTGATATGGTTGCAGAAGACACTGTTGTTGTAGATACGGTTGCGGTAGATGATGATAATTGGCCTTTAACTTATGGCGACTTCTCTATGTGGGACATCTATCGTGCAGAACTTCCTCTCTACAATATCATCACCCCGACGCTCTCTGGCGACATGATGCAGTCGCTGGTCAATATGTACAAGGAGGGCGGTTGGATGCCAATCTTCCCTTGTTGGAATAGTTATACGGCGGCGATGATAGGCGACCATTCGGGTGTCGCCTTGGCGGATGCTTATGTCAAGGGTATCCGCAACTTTGATGTGATGAAGGCGTATGAGGGGATGCGGAAGAATGCTTTCGAGAGTCCGAAGACCTTTGAGGAATATAAGAACGGAATGGGAAGACGTGCCTTGAACTCTTATCTGAAGTATGGTTATATCCCGATGGAGGATAGTGTGAAGGAGGCTTTCCATACCAACGAGCAGACTTCTCGTACCTTGGAATATGCCTTTGATGACTTCGCTGTGGCACAGTTGGCGAAGGCTTTGGCAGAGTCTTGTTCCGCTGAGGCAAAAGATGGCCCTTGCACTCGGCAGTCTCTGAAGGCAGATTATGCAGAATTGATGCGTCGTTCTGAGAACTGGCGAAATGTCATCAATCCTAAGACGGGATGGGCGGATGGTCGCCATCAGAACGGAAAATGGGAAGGCAATACCGACTTGGTGCATCGCAAGAGTTATATCACAGAAGGTGCTACCTGCCATTACACTTGGTATGTGCCTCAGAACATCCAAGGGCTTTTCGATGTTATCAACAAGAGTGTGGATAAGTCAGCTAAACGCTTGAATCGCAATGCACAAGGCATTTCTCAGTCAGACACGATGTCGGCAGTTGTCTCTCGATTGGACAAAATGTTTGACGAAGGCCTCTATTGGCATGGCAACGAGCCTTGCCATCAAGTAGCTTATCTCTATGATGCTGCAGGTGCTCCTTGGAAGACGCAACAGCGCATCCACCATATCTTGAACACGGAGTACAACGATACCCCTGGTGGCTTGTCTGGCAATGATGATGCTGGTCAGATGTCGGCATGGTATGTGTTCTCAGCTATCGGTTTCTATCCGGTATGCCCAAGTACTCCTTATTATTATATCGGCACACCAAGTTTTGACAAGGTGACCTTCAATTTGGAGAATGGCAAGAAGTTCGAAATCCAGGCACATGGCGTGGGCGACAAGGCTTTCTATATCCAAAAGACGCTCCTGAATGGCAAGCCGATGTCGGGCTATCAACTATCGCATGATGATATCCTCAAAGGAGGAAACTTGGAGTTTTGGATGGGAGAACGCCCAGCAAATGAAAGTAAATGATGAATTAACGGAAATACAAACACTGATATGTTGACTGACTCTTTAGACTATTTTATTTACGGGATGTGCGTCATGTTCTATTCCATGATGGTATGGATGTTCTGGCGCAAGGGCAGGGATACCTTGACCCAATTGATTATGTGGATTATGTTGTTGCAAGACATGGAGTGCTTCAAAGACCTCTTCTTCTTCGCTTATGACGGTCAACTTCACCTAGGTTGGCACTTGATGACGAGCGTTGATATGGTCATCATTCCATTTTATGTCTTTGTACTGATGGAATTATGCAAGCCGGGATGGTTCTCCTTCAAGAAGTTGGGATTGCATGAGTTGCCTTTCGTGGCATTGCCGATTCTGTTCTTCTGCACGGACAAATCCATTTGGTATGATATGCTGATAGGGTGGGGTGGCATCTATGGTACGGCTACGCTCGTGCTTACCTTCTTCCTCATCTCTCAATATCATCGCCAGTTGAAGGAGCGATTCTCTTACCAGGAGAATATCAACCTCAACTGGTTGCGAGGCATCCTTGTCACTTTTTGGAGCATCTTGCTCATCTGGACATTTAGCAGCTACTATGACGATACCATCACCGACAAGGCTTATCTCGTTACCTCACTCGTAATGTGGATGGTTGTTTCATATTTCGTCTATCGGCATGAGTCGGTCATCGATGAGTTGAACGATACGGAGAACGAAGAGGAAGAGGCAGACTTGGACTTGCATAGTTGTCAGTTGCCTCCAGAGGTGAGCGAGTCGGTAAGAAAACTCTTCGATGAGGAAAAGGTATTCTTGAATCCTCGTCTGAAGTTGTCGGATGTGGCTCGCAAGGTGGGAACCAACCGAACTTATCTCAGTCGTTTCTTCAACCAAGAGAATGGTTATACATTCTATGATTATGTCAACCAGCTCCGCGTGAAACATGCGGAACGCCTCTTGTCAAACACCAATTTGCCGATTTCTCTGATAGCAGACCAGTCGGGTTTCAACTCCCTATCTACTTTCCGCAGGGTGTTTAATAGTTATTATCAGTGTTCACCTCAGGAATATCGCAATCGAAAGAAATGAACTGATAATGAGTGACTTTTACGAAACGAATACTATATTTATACGTTTTAGGCGAGCCGAATTTACCATTTAGTTCGCCTTTTTTACGCTTTGGAGTATAGGTTTTCGTTTTATTTTGTTCCTTTGCAGCAGCAATTGATTCTATAACTAAAAACGTAAGATTAATATGGAAGAACAAAAGAACCTAGCCGCTTGGGAATGTTTGGACCAGGCTTTGTTTACTTCCTCGCATGTCAAGGCTAAGGACATGGAAAAAGGAAGCACTGATTGGGATAATGTTTATCCTGTATCAAAAGAGGAGACTGATAAGATGGAGGCTCTGGTGGATGAGGCTGTGCGTAAGGCTGATGATCCTACAGACTCTTTCTTCCGTGAGCGTGTGGCTGATTTGCGCGAGATTATCTCATATTCCTATAGTAAACATCGTACATGGAAGTGGTCTTTGATATTCGGTTCGATTATCGCTGCTTGCATCTTCTGGTATTTCAGCAATCAGGATAAGGAGAGTGCTCAGAAATATGCCAAGGATGTGGCTCTTGTGGAAAACTGGAAAAAGACTGATACCACGATTACTTATGATAAACTCAATGCAAGCTCGGAACTCAGTTATCAGCTTTATGAACGTCGCATTCAGTCTGCTAATGCTTATAAGTTGATGAAACTTCATGACTTGAAGAGGAATGCTGAGTCTTATAGGGAGGGCATGATGGCGGCAAAGCATAGTGCTGATACGGCCAAACTGGATAAGAATATAGAAATTTATAAAAAGCGCATGGCAGAATGCGAAGAAAAGATGGGAAAATGTCAGGACGAGTTTGGTGAAGTTGCTGATATGAATTTCGATGAAATCCAGAAAATGGCGCTCAAGGACACTAAGGGATTAGTGGATGATATTAATGATTCTGCTTCCACCAAGACTGGCTGGATGATTTATCTGATTATCCTGATACCTCTCTATATTATTTCTGGCTATCCGCGTGGTTATGTGATTTCTGCTCATCGCCGTCAGCATGGTTTTATGCGTACGCTTCAGAAATTCGGTTTTGCCGTGGCAAGTTTCTTCTTCGGTAGTGGTTTGCTGATGTCACTTCTTCCGGATAGTATCGTAGAATATCATTATACCAGTGGCAGGGTAGAAACAAGGAATGAAGGTAATCCGGCCAATATCGTCATTCTGGGTATCAAGTTTGGTTTGATGATTGCGGGTGTGCTTATTTTCTGTTTCGTCTCTGTTCTGATTATGACTATCGAAACCATTTCGGGGCTCAAGCGTAACTTTAATTGGGCTGCCTTGCTGAATAAAGGAAAAAAAGCACCGGTTGTCGTAGCTGAGGCTCCGATTAATGGAAGTAGTAATTAATGTATGAAGATGAATGGTCTATCTATTAGATAATTACTAAGAAATTCAATATTGCGAGATTTTAAAGTAAGATAACAAAAGGGCGATTGGTGTGAACCAATCGCCCTTTTGTTTGTATTGTGTTATTGCTTAATCTCTGTTGCTTCCGAAGATGCGAAGCAGATAGAGGAAGAGGTTGATGAAATCGAGATACAGGGTGAGTGCACCGAGCAATGCCAACTTCTGTGCGCCTTCGCTCATGTCATACTGTATCTGGAGCATCTGCTTGATTTTCTGAGAGTCCCATGCGGTCAGGCCGATGAAGATGGCAACGCCTACATAGCTCAAGATGTAGTCAAAGCCTGGGCTTTTCAAGAACATGTTGACCACCGTGGCGATTATCAAACCAATCAATGCCATGAAAAGTATCTTGCCGATAGAGGTCAAGTCCTTTTTGGTGGAGTAGCCATAGAAAGCCATCGCTCCGAATGTGCCGGCTGTGATGAAGAATACCTTGGCAATTACCATTGGCTCATAGATGATGAAGATGGAAGAGAGCATCGCTCCGTTCAGTACAGAGTAAATGATAAATAGCAGTGTCGCCGTACTCAGTGACAAACGGTTGATGGCTCCGCTGATGGCGAAGACCAAGATGAACTCGGCGATAATCAAACCCCACATTAAACCACGGCTTGTCACGATGGTCATCAATAGGGTAGGACTCGTTGCAACTCCGTATGCGGTAACACCAGTGATAACCAATGCAAGTGTCATCCACAAATACACCTTGCGCATCAAGGCAGAGAACACATTGGTCAATCCACGCTCTTTCTCATTGATGGCGAAACCAGAACTCTGCTGGTTTTGTTCATTTATAAAATTGAACATTTCTTTTTCTGTCATAGTCTTATTCTTTATTATAGTTTATAATCTAGTGTATATTCAGCCTGGCTTTGTGCAAAATAGCACATTGCTATCTGTTTGAAACAAGTGCAAAGATAATGCCATTTCTCGAAAGTTGCCTCTTTCTCTCGAATTATTAACATTTATTCTGTAGTTGTGCCATAATTTTAAATCATGCAGTCTTTGCTATATGTGTGTAATCTTGTAAATAATTTTCGAGAAACATCTGCTCATGGCTATCATTTAGCTTCCGATGCTCCCTAGTACCACTTTCATTTTTCCCTAACTAGGAAAAAAATCTTCCCTAGTTAGGCGTGAATTTTTACCTAGTTAGGGAGCGGCGAAAGTGTAGTGCGTCGTTTTTCTGCATCTAGAGGTATTTGTAAAGATCTTGTGAACATTATTAAAATTGCGCCTGCGTATGTGCTCGCCCACGCATACTGGGGCGTGCGCATATATATAATAATGAGCGGTGTCGATTATTGCTCACGAAAGTGTGAACGCTTGTTAAAATCGCAACTTTTTTGAAACTTTTTCCTCGAAATATTTGGTGGAATGGGAAATAGTTAGTACTTTTGCACTCGCTTTTGAGAAATACACTTCCTCAAAGCAAATGAAGAAAGAGTTCTTTGAAAGATTTTACATAAACAGACAAGTAGTACAAGAAGCGG
>ERZ1034626.1064-NODE-1064-length-18939-cov-4.418502_pt1 | contig 18939 bp, 7 predicted proteins | sample MGYA00520652_ERZ1034626 | MGnify/ENA primary metagenome ERZ1034626 (study PRJEB33766, sample SAMN09781765) | gut metagenome | biome: gut microbiome | host: Homo sapiens | place: Madagascar | study: EMG produced TPA metagenomics assembly of the PRJNA485056 data... | reverse complement strand
CGCCATGCCCCTGCCCCTGTCCGCCCCGCCCCGCCGTGCCGGAGAGCGCCGGGTGACGCTGGAGGATCCCCTGTGCGGCGTCTACCGCCTGAGTGTGGAAAAGGCTCGGGTCTACGACCTGCTGGGGCTGGCCGGCTTCGCCCTGCCCGCCATGGAGCGGCGGGAGTTCCCGGTGGAGCCCGACCTGCTGGCGCTGCGGCTGAACCTGCCTCTGCGCACCGGCGTCAGCGACGACAGCGACAGCTATTCCCAGGAGCGCCCCGGCTACGACTTTGCCGATACCTTCCAGCTGCGGGAGTATGTCCCCGGCGACAGCGCCAAGCAGATCCACTGGAAGCTCAGCAGTAAGCTGAACCGTCTGGTGGTGCGCGACCCCGGCCTGCCGCTGGAGCGCAGCGTCCTGCTGCTGTGGGAGCGCCGGGCGGAGTGCGAGACGCCCCGTCAGGCCAGCGCCATGGCGGAGCTGGTGGTCTCCCTGGCCCGGGAGCTGCTGCGGCAGGGCGTCCGCTGCCAGGCGGCGTGGAACGATGCCGCTGGACAGGATTGCGCCCTGTATGAACTGGAGGACGAGACCGCCCTGTACGACATGCTGCCCAAGCTGCTGTCCGCCGCCGCAAGTCGCGGACTGGAGAGCGCGGCGGAGCTGTATCTCCGCCAATACGGCCGTCCCAGCGGCAAGACCGTGTATATCTCCGCCGGAGACTGTCCCGCCCTGGAGCGGCTGTGCGACCCGGCGGAGCTGGTGGGCCTGTTCTGTGCCGCCGAAGCGCCCCGGGATTTCCCCGGCCGCAGCTATTGCTTCGATCCCGCCGCGGAGGACGCGCTGTACGAGATCGACCTGTATTGACCGGAAGCACTGCAATGACGCAAGACGCTTCGTAGGGGCCGGCGTCCTCGACGGCCCGCCGCTTACCGGGAAAGCTGCCTTATACCGTGCGGGGCGTCGGGGACGCCGCCCCCTACATCCATCATAAAAAGGATCCATTTATCGAGAGGTACCCCTTTGAAGAACGAAAACGCCCTGACCCTGACGCCTGTCCGGGAGACAATTTCATCTCTGCCCCTGGCTGTCGCGGAGCGCGGTCTCGGGGCGCTGCTGGTGTACGCCGGACTGCTGGGCGCCATGTGTGCCGCCTTCGGCTGGCAGCCCGCGTGGGCGGCCATGGCACTGGGCGGGGCAGCGCTGCTGCTGGCCGTATGGTGCGCCATGGGCCGCGGCTGGCGGCAGTGGCTCCCTGTGGGACTGGCGCTGCTGGCCGCCGCGTGGTGCCTGCTGCTGCCCCAGGCAAGGGACAGCGCCGCGGGGCTTTTCAACAGCGTGCTGGCCTATGTCCAGGCCCTGACGGGCCGCATCCACCTGCCCCTGGCCTGCGAGGAGACCGCAGCCCTCTGGGCCGCCATCCCCGCCTGCATAGTGCTGGGCGCCCTGCTGGGCTCTCTGGCAGTCTATGCCCCGGTACTGGGGCCTGTGCTGGCGCTGGGCTGCGTGGTGCCGGCCATGGTGAAGGGCGAAGGCAGCGGCCTGTGGCTGGCCATTCTGTGCCTGGGTGCGGCGCTGCTGTACCTGGGCCGGAGAAAGAGCTGCCGCCCCGCCCCCGCCGTATCGTTGTGGACGGCGGCGCTGCTGCTGATCCTCGGTGCGCTGACAGCGGGCGTCGTGGCCCTGACGGGCCTGAATACAACATTGAACCCGGAGCGCGCCAACGATTCCCTTCGTCAGGCCCTTCACGCCCTGCGCTATGAGAGCGCCCACCAGGCCATGCCGGAGGGCGACTTTGCCGCCGGTGTGGATTTCTCCGATACCCCCATGCTGAAGGTCACCCTGTCCCGGCCGGAAGCCCTGTATCTCCGCGGCTTTATCGGCCAGCGCTATACCCGCCAGGGCTGGGAGGATCTGAGCGCCGAGAGCCTGTCCCAGCAGGCCGGAGACGTCTATTGGCTGCAGAGCAATGAGTTCTTTGCCCAGACCCAGTTGAGCCGCCTGGTGTCCCTGCTGAATTTAGATACCCACGCCATTGATGTGCAGGTGGATGTGTCCGGCGCCTGCCGCCGCTATGCCATCCTGCCCTATGAGCTGTCCGGCAGTGAGCGGTGCGATGCCGCCCAGCTGCGGGATACCCTGCCCGGCGGCAGGCGGCACGACGCCTATACCTCCGCAGGCAACCTGACCGCCCGGGCCTATGAGCTGCTGGATGTATTGAGCCAGCATCTGGATGACCCGGCCCTGAAAACGTATCTGACCCAGGAGACGGCCTACCGTCAGCTGGTTTATGAGAATTACCTGACCATCCCCGAGGATACCCAGAAAACGCTGGCGGCGTTTCTGGGCAAGGCCCCGGCATCCATCACCTCCTACGAGGCCAAGACCCGGATCCTGACCTGTCTGGCGGATACGGTGGAATATGACGAGGGCCCCGTGGAGCTGCCGTCGGACGCCGACCCCGTCAGCAGCTTTCTGCAGGAGACGGGCCGGGGCAGCGCCGTGCAGTACGCCACGGCGGCTGTCATGATGCTGCGCTACTACGGCATCCCCGCCCGGTATGTGGAGGGCTATCTCATCACGCCGGACATGGTGTCCGGCAAGAGCGGCGAGACCACGTTGGCCCTCACCGGCAACGACGCCCACGCCTGGGCGGAGTACTATGAGGACGGCGTGGGCTGGATCCCCTTCGAGACCGCCGCGCCCTATCTGGGCGTCATGCCCCAGTCTGACTGGCGCTGGTTCCAGCCGGATGACAAATCCGACCTGACCGGCTCCCAGGCCCAGGAGGGCGGCACCAGCCAGAACCGCACCGTCCGCCACAGCACGGTGGAGACCCTGGACGAGCCCACGGATCAGCTGGAGACCGTCACCATCTGGAAGGAGCTCACCTCCACGCTGCAGGGTCTGTCCGCCGTACACGCGGGCCGCTGGCTGCTGCTGTTGCTGCTGCTGGCCCTGGCCGTACTGGTGCTGCTGGTGATCCTGCGCCGCCGCAGGGTGTGCCGCCGCCGCCAGACGGACTTTGACAGCGCCGACTGCGCTCACGGCACCGCCGCCCTGTTCGCCTACGCCATGGAGCTGATGTGGCGGGGCGGTCTGCCCCACGAAAACGGCTCCCTGCTTCAGCAGGACGAGGCCGTGTCAGCCTGGGCGGGAAAGCCGGTGGATTTCCGATCCCTGGCCTGGCTGAACGCCGAGGCTCGCTACAGCGCCCACCCCATCACCGAGACCCAGCGTGCCCAGATGCGGTACTTTGCCGATGACACGCTGCAATGCTTCCGCCGGAGGCTGAAGCCCTGGCAGAAGCTGTACCAGAAATGGATCCAATGCATGTATTAAGGAGGAAAGCGGATGAAAAAACGGATCGTATCGCTTTTTATGGCGCTGGTCATGGTTCTGTCCCTGCTGCCCACCGCGTGGGCTGCGGAGCTGATCCGACCGGCGGAGGATATAACGTCTCCCGCGGAGCAGAGCATCCCGGAGGAGCAGAGCACTGACACGGAGCTGACCGAGGACAACAGCTTCCTGCTGCTGGCCGCCAATAACGCCAAGGTCATCATCGCCCCGGAGCGCGTGCCCTATACGGCGGGACAGACCGTGAAGGACGCGCTGCTGGCACTGGAAGCAAAGGGGGCCCATACCTTTTCCAGCTTGGCGGAGCGCGACTATGTTTCCGCCATTGACGGCATTACGGCCGGCTATCTCCGCAGCGACGATAAGGGCAGCCACGATTTGGATCAGAGCGCCGGGAATGTGAACGCGTTCCTGTTCCTGACCGCTTACGACAATCTGAACGAGGATACCGCGTCGGCGCTGTACGCGCTGGGCCGCGCCATGCTGGCGTGGCAGGAGGCGGAAAAGCCCCAGCTGCAAAGGTTCGCCCAGCAGGAGTACGACGCCGCCGCGCAGGCCCTGACGGCGAAAAAGACCGTCGAGGAGCTGGATGCCCTGACCAAGGCTCTGATGGACCGGATGGATGCCTATCAACAGTACGAAAACGCGGATGTGGTGCCGCTGGGGATCACCTTCCAGGGTCTGGATGGCCAGCCCATAACGAACTACCGCTTTACGGCAGAGGATCCCTACGGCAATCAGAAGCGCTTTACCGAGACGGATGACGCTGTGGCGCTGGCGCCGGGTGATTATACCTTCACCCTGACCTCCGGTGATAACGGCGCCTCCGGCACTCTGGCGGTGGCAGAAGACGGCGCTGTCTCCGTGGCGGGACAGACGCTGGATGCCCTGCGGGTGCCCCAGGGCGTCAGCTGGATCGGCCAGCCGGTGCTGCGTTCCGTCAGCGGCGGCAGCGCAGAAGAGAACGCCTACCCCACGGAAGATAACGGCCATACCGTCCTGCTGCCCGACACCGTGGGCGGCAAGGTGGGCCTGTATCTCTACGCCGTGCCCGGTACGAGTCTGGATCAGCAATACCAGTGGGAGGGCAGCCAGGTGCGTGTCTGGGCGGTATATACCGACATCAACGACCGCCAGACCGAGCTTGTCCGCAAATGGGTATCCACCCAGCAAGCGCTGACAGACGTGGTGAACAGCGGTACCCAGGACGGTCAGGTGCGGATCGAGGCACGCGCCGCTGTGGACGGCTATACCATGCGTCAGGTGTGGGAGTTGACACTGGAGCGCACACCCACCCTCTCCGGCCTGGACGTCAGCGCCGGCAGCGTGGACCAGAGCATCGGCTTTGCCAGCACCAAAACGGACTACGCCTGCACCGTTACGACCCAGAACGTCGTGCTGCGCCCGGCCTGCACCGGGAACTATACCATTACGGTCAACGGCAAGCCCCTGGCCAGTGACGGCACCTATACCCTCGCCCTGGATACAGACACCACCGCCGCCGAGATCACCGTTACCATGGACAGCGGACGCAGCACCGTCTATACGCTGACCGTGACGCGGAAGGAGGCCGTCCCCCTTACCGTCACCCATGACACGGGCGTAAGCGTACAGATCTATAATTCTGCCGGTGCGGAGATCGGCAAGGATGACAACGGCACCTATCCCCTGACCCCCGGCGACGACAGCTATACCTATATCGCCACAAAAAATACATACTACCACACAAAGGGCACCTTTGCCGCTCCCACAGACGGCGACACAGCGCTGACCATCGCGGCTGTCACGCCGGAAACGGAGGATCATCTGACCAGTCTGAAGCTGACCTCCGGCACCACGAACGAGAGCGACATCTATCTGGACGCCGCGGACTTCAAAACGGCACAGCACCTGTATACCGCCGAGATCGACGATGTGCACAGAGTACTGTTCGCGGCTGCCGCCGCAACTGAAGGGCAGACCATCGCGGTGCAGCGTACCGACGGCAAGGAAACCGTGCTGGAGAACGGCAAAGAGGATGTTTCCTATATCCCCAAATGTATAACCGATGGCCCGGAGACCTCCCCCCTTACGGTAAATGTCTCCCGCCAGGATGAAGCCCGGGGCGTTACCTTCTATCAGGAGTATCGGGTCGATCTGACCAAGGTGCTGACGCTGAGCGACGCCGCCCTGTCCGTGGACGGCACGGACACCGCCATCTATCAGATGAAGGCCGGCGAGATCACGGCGAAGAGCATCTTCGATGACGAGGTCTATGACTATCACGCCACGATCCTCGGCACGGCAAAGACGGCGGCGCTGACACTTGAGGTTCCGTTCGAGGGCTACAGCGTGACCGTTGACGGCGTGCGCTATACGCCGGAGGCCGACCCGGATACCGGGGTCGTACCGGATACCGTCACCGTCTCTCTGACACTGGATAACAAGAAGGAGCAGACCGTCACCTTCTCCGCCTGCACGGAAAGCGGGAAGAAGGCGCATACCTATACCCTGACGCTGAAAAAGGGCGAGCCCATCGCCACCACGATCACCGTGACGGATCTCAGCGGCAAGGCCATCACAGGTGCGCTGGCCGCCGTCTATGACAAGCGCAGCAGCGCCCGTGTCTGGCCCGAAGCGGACGGTACGTTCCAGCTGGTGGAGGGCCTCTCCTACACCTGCGTGGCCACCTGCTCCGGATATGTGGGCCAGTCGCTGGACATCGTCGCCGGAACGAAGAACAAGTCCCTCTCCATTCAGCTGGAGGCGGCGCCCGATACCCATTACGGAGCGGGCGTGACCTCGGACTGGCCCTCCTTCCGGGGCAATGACAACTCCAACGGCGTGGTGGACGTCAAGACCCCCATTTCCCGTGAGAACACGGTGCTCAGCTGGGCCAACAAGCTGGGCGAGGGCTATGGCTCCGGCGCGGTAAGCTGCCCCATCCTCATCAAAGAGGGCGGCCTGGAGTTCCTGATCGTCTACAGCGGCACCAAGCTCTATAAGGTGGAATCCGTCACCGGTACGGTGGTGGCCACCGGCACCATGTGCGATACCTCCAGCTTTGCCATCAACTCCGCCACCTACGGCGAGGAGGACGGCATGCTGTTCGTGGCCCTCAGCAACGGCGTCGTGCAGGCCTTCGACGCGGCGACGCTCCAGTCGCTGTGGATCTACCATGATCCCCTGGGCGGCCAGCCCAACTGCCCCCTGACGTATCACAACGGCTATGTTTACACCGGCTTCTGGAATCAGGAGGACTTGGACGCCAACTACGTCTGCCTGTCCGCCACCGATGAAAAAACCGACAGCGGCAGCGAGGAGAAGCTGGCCCGCTGGACCTACACCTCCAAGGGCGGCTTCTACTGGGCGGGCGCTTACGTCTGCGACGACTACCTGCTGGTGGGAACCGACGACGGCAAGGATCAGTATTTCAGCAATACCGCCTCGCTGCTGTGCCTGGATCCCTCCACCGGCGCGGTGCTGGCCCGCTGGGACGGCCTGGCAGGCGACGTGCGCTGCTCCATTGCGCGGGACAAGAGCACGGGGCTGTTCTACTTCACCTCCAAGGGCGGGTACCTCTACTCCGCCGCTGTGGAAGAGGGGGCGGATGGCTGGGCCATCACCCAGCGGCGCACCTGCCGCCTGAGCAACGGCAGCAATAATGACAGCACACCGCCCATGAGCACCTGCACGCCGGTTCTGTACAATGGCCGGGCCTATATCGGCGTGTCCGGCACGTCCCAGTTCGGCGCATACTCCGGCCACAACATCACCGTGGTGGATCTGGATTCCCTCAGCGTGCTTTACAGCGTGCCCACCAAGGGCTACCCTCAGACCTCCGGACTGCTGACCACCGCCTATGACCAGGGCGACGGCACGGCTTATGTCTATTTCTTCGACAACTTTACCCCCGGCATCCTGCGGATGCTGGAGGATAAGACCGGCCAGAGCGCAGCCAGCAGGACCACCGCGGAAACCTATCAGGTGGGCGAAAACACCTATACCGTGGACGCGGCCTACGCACTGTTTACCCCGGCCAACGATCAGGCCCAGTACGCCATCTGCTCCCCCATCACCGATGGCAACGGCACCCTGTTCTTCAAGAACGACTCCGCGCATCTGATGGCGCTGACCAGCACCGTCCAGCGGATCGAGGTAACAAAGGGCCCCAACAAGACCAGCTATATCGCCGGAGAGCCCTTTGACCCCACCGGCATGGAGCTGACCGTCTACTATGACAACGGCACCACCCGCACCCTGCCGGTCAGCACTACCGTCAACGGCGTCACCGTCACCTACTTCACCTATAATTCCACGGTCAGCGAGGAGGACGGCAAGGAGGGCTTCGCCCTGTCCTTCGCCCCCGTCATGTATCAGAGCGACGGAAACGGCGAGCCTGTGGATAAGGCTGTCGATGTCTTTGTCACAGGCATTACGGTCACACCCCGGACATATCAGCGGGGCGACGTGAACGGCGACGGCGCGGTGGATGTGTATGACCTGCAATGCATGTATGAGCATTTCAGCGGCATCAACAAGATCGAGGACTATGCCCAGCTGGGCCGGCTGGACTGCAACCAGGACGGCCGCCTGAACGCCACGGATATGCAGGCCCTTTACGGCTTCCTGACCTCCGGCCGGTGGGATGTCCCCAGCGAGACCCATGTCATCAAGGTAAAGGACGACGCCCCCAAAACGGCTGAGGTACAGCAGGGCCAACTGTACCGGCTGAACTTGAGCGACGTGTTTGCCGCATGCGGCCACACCGTCAGCTATCGTCTCAGCGGTGACGATGCGGGCAGCCAGACGAAGCTGGCGCAGGACACGGACGGGACGGATTACCTGGCCTTCACCAATCGTGATACCGGCGAATACCGGCTGACCATCACCGCCGTGTGCGGCAATGACGGCAAGGTAACGGCCAGCCACACCATCACCGTTACGGTCACTCCGGGCGACGCCGGAGACGAGCGCCAGTACGGCTATGACGAGACGCCCGCCGACAGCGTCACCGTCTATGTGACCATCTCCAACGACGGCGCGCCCATCTACGGCATCGACGGCACGGCCCTCTCTCATCTGGAAGTGGAGGTGCCCTACTTCGATCTGGCCAAGCAGGGCCTTGCGGACTTCTACCGCTGCCACACCGAAAACGGCCAGGGCGCCTATATCGACGTGGAGGAGGTGGAGCGGCCCACTCTGCTGCACCTGTACCTGTACCTGCTGGGCGTATACTGCCAGGGCTGGGATCCGGAGGATGTGACCGAAGGCTACCAGCAGGTTCTGGGCAGCGAAAGCAATTACACGGCGGACTGCTATCGGGATATTCTGGGAAAAGAGCCGTGGAACGACATCGGCGAGTTCCTGACGCTGAACATCACCGGAGGCCCCACCAGCCTGTACATGCAGCAGTTCTGGGGCCACGACGAGAATCTGATGTACTTCCGCAACCATGTGTATCCCCTGATGGGGCCGGGCTGGGGCAGTACGGCGGATTACATCCTGCTGAAGGACGGCGATATCATCGACCTGGCCATGTTCAGCAACTGGGAATTCTGGAACTACGGCGCGTTCGCCTGCTTTGACGCGGATGCGTACAGCCTCAAGCCCGGAGAAGCGCTGGCCTTCAAGACCCAGAAGTACGATACCCGTTCCGTGGCCGATGGCGGCAGCGAGAGCGTCCAGCCCGTCGAGGGCCTGGCCGTATATCTCTGTGACACGAATTGGAACCGGCTGAAGCTGCTTCCGCCGGAGGACGGCAATGCGTACCAGTATGTGTTCGACAAGCCCGGCGACTACTATCTGCTGGCTGTCGACCCCAACGCGGGCACCAGCAGTGCCTGCTATGCACCGGCCACCGCCCGCGTCCATGTAAGCGCGACAGGCTGAGATCCCTGACAACTGAATACCGGACGGCCCGCCCGGCGCACGCTGCGCTGGAGGCGGAATGGGGTGCAAATCCCCGCGAACAGGTCACTGTGAAGCCCATTTGGGATCAGTCAGATACGCCCAGGGCCGTCCGGAAAAGCTCCTGCCTGTATCGGGACGCTGTCAAGTCGGTATTCAAACGATTTCGGCAGGAGCTTTCTTCGGAGTGCTTTCTGCCGAAAGGCTTTATATAGAGAAAAAATCACGAAAGGAACCAAAAAATGAAAAAGAGCAAACGACTGCTTTCGCTTCTGCTGGCGCTGACCATGGCGTTCTCCCTGGTGGGAAACGCGGCGGTAGCCGCCTGGGCGGATGACGTACCGCAGTCCCCGGAGACCGTCGCCTCCGACAACGGAGAGAATGCCCCCTCCGACCCCGACAAGAACACCGATCCCACCGACAACGGCGGTACCGGCGATGCCAATGAAGGCGGCAGCACCGGCGATGCCGATGCCGACAAGGATACCACCGATGACGCCAACAACGGCGGCGACACCAAGGACGAGCCTGCGCAGCAGGAGGGCGACGATGCCAACGGCGACGAGACCCCTGCCGACCCCGTGGCCGTTCCTACCCGCAAGGCCGGCTATCCCGCCGAGACCAGCGCCACCGTCCAGACCGGCACGGCCTATCTGCTGAGCGACCTGCAATCCGGCAAGATCTTCGAGTCTGCCGAGGGCCAGAAGCTGAACTACCAGAACTACTACTATCAGCGCTCCACCGATGGCGGCAATATATGGGATGCCATGACTGGCTTCTCCAATGCCATCTTCGGCGCTACCACCATCCAGATCACGGAGACGAAGGCCGGTACTTATATGTACCGCTTCTACGCCTCCCACGACGGTGTGAACTTCTCCACCGATACCTGGACCCTGACCCTGACCGTAGAGGACGCTCCCACACTGGAGTTCAGCTTCTATGTTGGCAAGGACTACAACGGCAATTACCCCATCATCAAGCTGTACAATGTGGAAAAGGATGACCAGGGCAACGAAGTGCTGGGCGACGAGATCGAGAACGTGTTCCTGTACAGCAGCTTCACCGACACCCTGCCCGAGGGCGAGACGGAGTATGACCCCGCCATGGGCAAGCTGGTCAGCAACTACCAGATGTTCTACGCCAAGCTGGAGGCCGGACGCTATGCCTACCGTGCCTTTGCCAAGAACACCGATACCGGCGACTATGACGTGGCGCTGGGCGGCATGACCCTGAACCTGCCCACCGATAAGAACGTGGACGGCGGCGCAGGCGGCGGCGGCAGCGTCTACCTGCAGTGCGTCTCCTTCTATACCACCAGCAGAAAGACGGACAATACCTATTTCACCGCAGATGAGTATCATGTCCGCGTGGACTGCCCCATCATGGGCTGCAGCACCGCCATGGGCGATGCCTATGTCAAGGGCAATTATGCCTACTATCCCACCATGCTGTACGCGGGAGGCAACGCCTGCCTGTACAATTCCTACGCCTATCCTGATATCGAAGGCTATATCTTCACCCAGAACATCAACCAGACGTTCCAGCCCAGCTATGGCGCGGCTACCAAGTCGTTGACGATCAATACCGGCATCACGCTGGATGTCACGGTTCCCTCTGACGCTACCTTCGGCCTGTACTTCCAGTGGAACAACTTCAACACCACGGAAGTCGCGCCTGTCTGCGCGGACGAAGACCTACCCTATGCCGACCGCTGGTCGGATAACGGCGACGGCACCAAGACCGCTCAGTATTTCATCTCCAAGGGCAACGGCAACTACACCTGGCGTCTCAGCGATGATACCCATGTGACCCAGGCGGGCTGGCTGGCCAGCCAGAGCAAGAACAGCGAGCTGACCTTCTCCTTTGCCAAGGACGCGGCCACCAACCGCATTTCTCACGATTTCAGCAAGCTGGGTACCCAGACCAGCAAGCGCGACGAGGCCGACCTGCAGGTCAATCTGGATCCCAGCGGCTACAAGAGCTTCACCGGCACCACCCGTGTCCGCGCCTACCGTCACTGGCAGCTCATCAACTCCGACGCCGGCAACATCATGGTGGAGCCTGACTTCCACTGGAATAAGCTGACCGGCGACGCCACGATCAGCCCTGTCAACGGCGGCAATGCTGGCGCCAACTGGGCGGATATCACCGCCGGTACACAGGACTCCATCATCACTGTCCACTATGACAGCGTGGATGTGGAGCCCAGCAATCATGGCACCCACGGCGGCCTGTTCCCCGCCACCAGCCCTGAGCGCGTAGGCGTCATCGTGGTGGGCGGCACCGGCGTGACCCACGGCACCGCCGACGCGAAGGTGGCGTTCAATGCGGCTTCCGGCATCGCCACCACCCGTCCTGCGGACTGGGACTACAACTACGATACCTGGTTCTATGAGGCCAGCGAGATGAACCCCGCGATGGACTTCACCGTGAAAGCCACCGGCAGCGTCGATGTGGAATATGCCTTTGTCACCACCACCAGCGGTATGGAGAGCAACCTCTCATCGTTTAAGATTGTCACCGCTGGCGAGGGTGGCCGCTATACCGTGCCTCTGGCCGCCTTTAACAACGCTGGTACCAATGGCGGAACCGTCATTATCAAGATGACCGACGATACCGGCGTCAGCTACCGTCTGGTGCGCGTGGCCAAGGTCACGATCACCAGCGAGAATGTCTCCAACCCCGGCGAGCCCATCATGCCCGGCGATCAGGTGAAGCTGAGCTTCAAGGGTATGTACCGCACCGTCAATAAGATCTCCGGCATTTTCAACCCCACCACCTTCCAGCCTACCTATTATGCCGGTGAAATGAAGTTTACTGGTTCGCTGGGTCAGTACCAGCGGATGGACAACGCCGCCATCACCGTCACCGTCCCTGAGGATGTGACCTTCACCGACGGCGCGTCCACCACACAGTACACGTTTACGAATGGTTACACCTATGGTTCCATGTATGCCAAGGGCAGTCCTTTTTCGTATCTGTACGAAGTAACTGACGCCGGCGTAGGCACCAACTTTAACGCTGTTACCGTCAGCTTCTATCTTGCACACTACGCTGACGCTGTGGTCACGGTCTATCAGAAGGCCACCTATACCGTCAAGCTGAACATCACCGATGACAGCGGCAATGCCGTGGACGGCGTGACCGTCACCCTGCTGGGCCGCGACGGTAAGACCGTCACCCCCAACGAGGACGGCACCTACACCCTGGGATATGGCACCTACACCTATACCCTGTCCAAAAACGGCTATGTCCTGACCCGCGGCTCCTTCTCTCTGGGCAGCGCTGACGCCGGCAAGGTGCAGGACGATGTCCTGACCGTCAAGACCGCCGTCATGCCTGTCGCCGGTGCCAAGGCTTGGGACGGTACCGCTAAGACTGAGCCTGCAAAGGATGAAAGCGGCGTCTATCAGATTTCTACCGCCGCCGAGCTGGCCTGGTTTGCCGCCAACGGCGGCAGCGCCAGCGCCAAGCTGACCGCCGACATCGACCTGGCCGGTTACGACTGGACGCCCATGAACAAGCTCTACGGCACTTTCGATGGCGATGGCCACATGGTGAAGAACCTGTACATCAACAGCACCAGCTACCCTCTGGGTATCTTCGGCTATCTGCAGAGCGGCGCCAAGGTGCTGGATCTGGGTGTTACCGGCAATGTGACCTGCACCGCCAGCAGCAATGCGCAGGCCGGTGGTATCGCGGGCTACATGTACAGCGGCTCTTCCATCGAGAACTGCTATAGCTCCGTCAACGTCAACTCCAAGAAGCATGCCGGCGGCATCGCGGGCTACACCGCCAGCGGTGCGGTCATCACCAACTGCTATGCCAGCGGTAAGATCACCACTATCGCCGCCAACGAGTGCTATCTGGGCGGTATCTGCGGCTCCTTCTACAGCAACACAAACGGCGCGACCCTGACCAACTGCTACAGCATTGCCACCGTCACCGGCACCAGTGGTAACGCTTCTTATCTGGGAGGTCTGACCCCCAGCACGAACACCGCGAACTACGTTGGCAGCTGCTTCTATCTGGAGAACACCGTTACCAAGGAAAGCTCCAAGTACGGCGTCACCGGTCTGGGCACCGCCAAGACCGCTGCCGAGATGAAGGCCGCCGTCGAGGCCAACGAACACCCCTTCAAGGCTCAGATGCTGGCTGACATGAAGTCCTGGGACGGCGTTACCACCACCGAGCCCGCCAAGGATGCTGACGGTGCCTATATGATCGGCACCGCCGCCGAGCTGGCCTGGTTCGCCCAGGCCGTCAACGAGGGCCAGTATGCCCTGAACGCCGTTCTGACCGCCGACATCGACCTGGAGAACGAGCCCTGGACGCCCATCGGCAACAACACCGCCGATACCACCACCGGAGAGGTCATGTATAAGGGTGTGTTCAATGGCCAGGGTCATGTGGTCAAGAACCTGAACATCAACAATGCCGACAACAAGCAGGGCCTGTTCAGCTACGTCAGCGGCACCATCAAGAACCTGGGCGTCACCGGTTCTGTTACCACCACCGGCAAGTACGCCGGCGGTATCGTGGGCTATCTGTCCAGCGGCAAGGTCGAGAACTGCTACAGCGCCGTGACCGTCTCCGCTGCCCAGAACGCCGGCGGCATCGTGGGCGGCGGCCATGCCAACACCACCATCAGCTATTGCTACAACGCCGGTGATGTAACGACCTCCGGCGCACGCGTGGGCGGCATCGTCTCCTGCGCCGCAGTGGGCTTTACCAATGGCCCCAAGCTGGATAACTGCTGCAACATCGGCTCCGTGATCGGCACTTCCTTCGTTGGCGGCATCGCCAGCATCAACAAGGCCAGCTGCTTCGGCGCGAACCTGTACTATCTGAATACCTGCATCACGGCCACCAACTACGGCAAGGGCACTGCCAAGACCGAGACCGAGCTGCTGACCCTGCTGGGCGCCGCTGAGGGCGACACCCTGCAGACCGCCCTCTTCAACAAGTGGGCAGGCCAGGTCACCGCCGCCGCTGACGCGGAGGTAAAGGCCGTCATCGACGCCATCGAAGCCATCCCCCAGCCTGTCGCCCTGAGCAGTAAGGCGAAGATCATCACGGCCGAGAAGCTGTATAACGCGCTGACCGCCACCCAGAAGGAGAAGGTGACGAACGCCGATATCCTGCGGGCCGCCCGTGCCGAGCTGGATCGGCTGGAAGCCGAGCAGGCCGCTGCCGATAAGGCTGCCGCCGACGCGGTCATCGCCAAGATCAACGCCATCGGCGAGGTAACGCTGGAGAAGGAGACCGCCATCAAGGAGGCCCGCGCCGCCTATGACGCCCTGACCACCGTCCAGAAGAATCTGGTGAAGAACGACGGTGCGCTCACCACGCTGGAAGCCGCCGAAGCGACGCTGAAGCAGCTGAAGGCGGACAAGGAGCAGGCCGACGCAGTGATCGGCTGGATCAACGGCCTGAACGATCCCATCACGCTGGCGGAAGAGCAGGGCGTGCAGAACATCCGCAAGCGCTATGACAGCCTGACCGACGCCCAGAAGGCGCTGGTCACGAACCTCGACAAGCTGGAAAAGGCCGAGAAGCAGCTGACTGAGCTGAAGGCCGCCATTGCCGACACAGAGAGCAAGATCGACGCTATCGGCACTGTGGAGCTGACCGATGCCTGCAAGGCCAAGATCGACGCCGCCCGCAAGGCTTACGATGCCCTGAATAAGGAGCAGCAGGCGAAGGTCAGCAATTACGAGACCCTGACCGATGCCGAAGCCGAGTACCAGAAGCTGGCCGACAAGGCTGCCGCCGACAAGGCCGCTGCTGATGCCGTGATCGCCAAGATCAGCGCCATCGGCAAAGTGGAACTGACCGCCGACTGCAAGGCCAAGATCGACGCCGCCCGCGAGGCTTACACCGCCCTGTCCGACGAGCAGAAGGCCCTGGTCAGCAATCTGAAGACCCTGACCGATGCCGAGAACGAGTACAAGAGCCTGGCCGACAAGGCTGCCGCCGATAAGGTCGCTGCCAATGCCGTCATTGACAAGATCAACGCCATCGGTAATGTCACCAAGGACAGCGGTGACGCCATCAAGGACGCCCGCGACGCCTACGACAAGCTGACTGATGACCAGAAGAAGCTGGTACCCGACGAGATCCTGAAGAAGCTCACGGATGCCGAGAGTACTTACAAGGATCTGACGGCGCCCCGTCCCCGCCCGTCCGACAAGACCAACACCAAGACCGACGGCAAGGGCGTCAAGTCCCAGAACACCGGCGACAACAGCCAGATGACCCTGTGGCTGAGCGGTGTGCTGCTGTCCGCCGCCGCGCTGCTCCTGCTGGCCAAGAAGCGCCGTCAGGACGCGTAAGCGACCCTACAAAATTCCCCGCAGGGGCGGCATGAGCCGCCCCTGCCCCCGGAGGCTTCTATGAAACACCCTATCCCACATCTGGCCGCCCTGCTGTGTGCGCTGGCGCTGTGCCTGTCTCTGCTGACCGCCTGCGGCGGCTCCTCTGCCGAAACAGAGACGGCGGGCGCCTGCACCGTGTCCATCTCCTGCGCCACCATTCTGGATAACCGCGGCCATCTCAACGCCGCCAAGGCCGACTACGTCCCCGACGACGGCGTGATCCTTCCCACCACGGAGGTCACCTTCACCGCGGGAGAGACCGCCTTTGACCTGCTCCATCGGGTGTGCCGGGAGAACAATATCCCCATGGAATCCAGTTGGTCGCCCCTGTATAAAAGCGCGTATATCGAGGGCATCGCCAACCTCTATGAGTTCGACTGCGGCAAGCTGTCCGGCTGGATGTACAGCGTCAACGGGGAATTCCCCAACTACGGCTGCTCCGCCTATGCCTTACAGGACGGCGACGTGATCTGCTGGGTCTATACCTGCGACCTGGGCGAGGATGTGGGCGGCGGGTACGCCGCCTCCGGCGAATAAGCGACAGAAAACGGTACGCCAAAACGTACCGCTTTCTTTTTTCCTGTGAACATGCTATACTGTCAGAAAAGAGGTGTTGCCCATGAACCGCGCCCGACTGCGCGAAAAACTCCATCTGTCCGGCATCGACAGTGCCGCCGCGTCCCTGGCCCGCCGATACGGCCTGGGCTTCGAGATCACCGCCTTCTGCATGGCGTCCGCCCTGGAGGACAGCGCCGCCTTCACCGGGGCGGAGCAAGCGGCGGCAGGCGTGGATAGTCTGTGGCTCCATGCGCCCTTTGCCGAGCTGCACCCCTGCGCCATCGACCCGCTGGTGCGGGAGATCGCGGCGCGGCGCTACCGCCAGACAATCGCCATGGCCCGCCGCCTGAACGTGAAGCGCATCGTCATCCACGACGGATATGTGCCCTTCGTCTACTTTCCCGAGTGGTTCGTGGAGCAGTCTGTCGCCTTCTGGCGGGGCTTCCTGCCGGAGGTGCCGGAGGATATGACCATCGCCTTGGAAAACGTCATGGACGACGGCCCGGACATGCTGGCGGCCATCATGAAGGGCGTGGACGATCCCCGGCTGGGGGTGTGCCTTGACGTGGGCCACGCCAACACCACCGTCAGCAAGACGCCGCCCATGGACTGGATCGCCCCCCTGTCCCCGTGGCTGCGGCACGTCCATATCCACAACAACTTCGGTGGCTGGGATCTGCACAATCCCCTGGGCGAGGGCGAGATCCCCATGGAGCAGGTGCTGGACACCCTGCTGACCGCCTGCCCCGCCGCCACCTATACCATCGAAAATATGAACTGCGCCCCGTCCCTTGCCTGGCTGGCGGCGCATGGCTATCTGGGAGGAATCACACTATGACCGAGCAGGAACTGTACGCATATATCGCATCCATCCGACCGGTGGACGAGGCCGCCATGGCCGCCGCCCGCCGCCGTCAGGCAGAGCTGGCCAAGCCGCCGGGAAGTCTTGGCAGATTGGAGGAGATGGCCGTCCGCATGGCGGGCGTCACGGGCCAGGTCTGCCCGGAGATTGGAAAGTGCCGTGTGGCGGTGTTCGCCGCCGACAACGGCGTGGTGGCCGAGGGGGTGTCCTGCGCGCCCCAGTCCGTCACCTTGCAGCAGGCGGTGAACATGACCCACCGCAAAACCGGCATGTCGGCGCTGGCCAAGACCTTCGGCGACGACGTGGCTGTATACGATGTGGGCATCGCCGCCGAGGTCCATTGCCCTGACGTGATCGACCGCAAGGTGCGCTATGGCACCGCCGATCTGGCAGTGGAGCCCGCCATGACTCGCGCGGAAGCGCTTCAGGCGCTGGCGGTGGGCATGGAGGCCGCCGCGCAGGCGAAAGCCGACGGCATTTCGGCGCTGGGCATCGGGGAAATGGGCATCGGCAACACCACCACCAGCGCCGCCGTGCTTTCGGTACTGCTGGATACGGAGGTGGAGGCCGTTACCGGACGGGGCGGCGGCCTCACCGACGAGGGCTTCGACCGGAAGAAGCAGGTGCTGCGCCGTGCGCTGGCGCTGCACCGTCCCGACAAAAATGACGTGCTGGACGTGCTGCACAAGGTGGGCGGACTGGACATCGCCGCCATGACCGGCGCGTTTCTGGGCTGCGCCCATGAGGGCATTGCCGCCGCGGTGGACGGCTACATTTCCGTGGCGGCGGCCCTGTGCGCCGTGCGCCTGTGTCCCGCCGCGGGAGACTATCTGTTCCTGTCCCACCAGTCCTATGAGCTGGGCTATGCCAAAGCGGCGCAGGCCCTGGGCCTGACGCCCTGCCTGGCGCTGGACATGCGGCTAGGGGAGGGCAGCGGCTGCCCCCTGCTGTTCCGGGTGCTGGAGGGCGCCTGCGGCGTGATGGCGAACATGGCCACCTTTGCCGAGGCCGCCATTCAGGACGACTATCTGGAGCCTATCCGCTCCGGCGACAGCTTTACGGTGGAAACGATATGAGAATTTTACTGACCGGCGGCAGCAAAAGCGGCAAAAGCACCGCCGCCCAGCACCTGTGCCGCCATCTGGCGGCGGGCGGCCCCATGTACTACTGGGCCACCATGACGCCCCGTGACGGCGAGGATCGCCGGCGCGTCCTGCGGCACATTGCCGACCGGGCAGGCTGGGGCTTTCAGACCATCGAGCGCAGCACCGGCCTGACCGCCGCCCTGCCGGACATCGACAAAGGCGGCGCGGTGCTGCTGGACAGCGTGACTGCCGCCCTGTCCGAGGCCATGTTCGGCCCGGAATTCGACGCGAATGCCGCAGCGACCGTAACGGCGGAGCTGCTGGCCGTCAGCCGGTATCCCGCCCACTTCGTGTGCGTGTGCGACGACCTGTGGCGGGGCGGCGAGGACTATCCGGACTGGACGGAGGTCTACGTCCGGGGCCTTGCCCATGTGTGCCGCGCGCTGGCGGCGGAATTTGACGTGGTGTGCGACATGGCGGCGGGACTGCCCCATGTGTGGAAGGGAGCGTGGCCCCTGTGAAGGACTGGATCTACGGCTTTTTCATGGCGTGGGGCATGTTTCTGGCGGTGCCCTGCCCGCTGAAAATATGGAACGAGAAGGCTCGCGGCAAGATGATCTGCTGCCTGCCCCTTGTGGGCTTCGTGGTGGGCGGCATATGGGTGCTGGCAGCATATGCGGGCCGGTTTCTGCCCCGGAGCGTGGCGGGATTGCTGATCGCCGCCGCGCCGTGGCTGACGACAGGCTTTCTCCACCTGGACGGCTTTATGGACGTGTGCGACGCGGTGCTGAGCCGCCGCGACCTGCCCCGGCGGCAGGAGATATTGAA
>ERZ1034626.1061-NODE-1061-length-18988-cov-5.987007_pt1 | contig 18988 bp, 15 predicted proteins | sample MGYA00520652_ERZ1034626 | MGnify/ENA primary metagenome ERZ1034626 (study PRJEB33766, sample SAMN09781765) | gut metagenome | biome: gut microbiome | host: Homo sapiens | place: Madagascar | study: EMG produced TPA metagenomics assembly of the PRJNA485056 data... | reverse complement strand
TTCTCTGGGGGTTCCAAAGGGGGTATTCTCTTTGGAAAGAGAATACCCCCTTTGCTCCCGCCGCCCGCAGGCGGCATATCCCCGCGCCCCTGGGGGCGCGAACCCCCACCCTCTTTGGGCCTGCAAAGGAGAAAAGAGCCATGTATGAATACTTTCATGTAAAAGTCGCCGCCAATGCGTCTATTCTTGGCGGATTTTCGCTTGACCCCGAATACCGGAACATCATCGACCGTGCAGCGGAGGAAGGCTGGCGCTATGTTGGCTTTCTGCCTGTGTCGCAGTCGGTGAATGGCGCGATCCTTGAATATGACCTCATCTTTGAGCAGGAGAAGAAATGAATCTGATTTTTGACACCCACGCCCATTATGACGATGAGGCGTTCGACGCTGACCGCGAGGAATTGCTCTCCTCCATGCCCGAAAACGGCGTGGGGCTGATCGTCGACCCGGGCTGCGACTTGGATACCTCGCGCCGCGCGGTGGAGATCGCGGAACAATATCCCCACGTCTACGCCGCCGTCGGCTGGCATCCGGAAAACTGCGCGCCCTACACGCGCGAGAGCCTCGACACGCTGCGCGCATGGGCAAAGAACCCGAAGGTCGTCGCCATCGGCGAGATCGGGCTCGACTACTACTGGGAGCAAAACCCGCCGCGGGAATTCCAGCAGAAGGTTTTCCGCGACCAGCTCGCGCTGGCGCAGGAATCAGGTCTCCCCGTCATCGTGCACGACCGCGACGCACATGCTGACTGCCTCGCCATCGTGAAGGAGTTTCCGCAGGTGCGCGGCGTGTTCCATTGCTTTTCCGGCAGCGTCGAGATCGCGCAGGAGCTGATAAAGCGCGGCTGGTACCTGGGCTTTGACGGCCCGCTGACCTACAAGAACGCGAAGAAGACCGTCGAGGTCGCAAAGATCGTCCCGCTTGACAGGGTGCTTCTCGAAACGGACAGCCCTTACATGGCCCCCGTTCCCGTGCGCGGCACGCGCAACGACTCGCGCAATGTGTCCCATATTGCGGCAAAATTCGCAGAAATTCGCGGCATGAGCACAGATGAAATCATCGCCCTGACGAACGAAAACGGCCGCCGCTTTTTCGGCATTCAATCAGTGAAAGAGGAACGAAGCTGACCGCTTCCGTTCCTCTTTTTTCATTTCAAAACTGAACGGCGCGGCAAATTTGCTGGCAATATTACCCGATCTTTTCCGCATGTTTATTCTTCCGCTTTAGTCAAGTGTGACTAAGTTGCGAATTTTCCCGCATTTTCTGTTGACGTGTGCTTTTCACGGTGCTATGATACCCACAACCTCAGTATGATTTTCGGAAAGGATTTCGACGAAATGTTCTCTTACACTTCTCGAATGTTAATGTGCATGAACATGGACATGGCGATGCCGATGCCCACGATTGCTCATGCTCATTTGCCTGCCCGATACGCACAGGAACGAAATTGCCGCCGCTGATTGAAAGCGCGCAGAAGGGTCTTGCCACCCGAACATCGTTTGACCTGAAGCGGGGAGCTCATGAGCTCCCCGCTTTTTTTGTTTGCTTTTGGGATAAAGGAGGAATTCACTTGATCGAACTCAAGAACATTTCCAAGGACTTCGGCTCGGGCGAAAAGGCCGTGCACGCCGTGCGCGACGTGTCGCTCTCCATCGGCTCGGGCGAGATCTTCGGGATCATCGGCTTCTCGGGCGCGGGCAAGTCCACGCTCGTGCGATGCATCAACCTTTTGGAGCGGCCAAGCTCCGGCAGCGTCTTCGTCGCGGGACAGGACTTGACGGCGCTCTCTGCCAAGGACCTGCGCGCGGCGCGCAAGAAGATCGGCATGATCTTCCAGCACTTCAACCTGATGCCGTCGCGCACGGTGGCCGGAAACGTCGCCTACCCGCTCAAGGGCAGCGGCCTGAGCAAGGAGGATATCCAGAAGAAGGTCGCAACGCTCTTGGAACTCGTCGGCATCGGCGACAAGGCGGACGCCTACCCCAGCCAGCTCTCCGGCGGACAGAAGCAGCGCGTCGCCATCGCCCGCGCCCTTGCCAACGACCCACAGGTGCTTCTGTGCGACGAGGCGACCTCCGCGCTCGACCCGCAGACAACGAAGGCGATCCTGCACCTTCTCAAGCACCTCAACGAAACGCTCGGCATCACGATCGTGCTCATCACGCACGAGATGGCTGTCGTCAAGGAGATCTGTGACCGCGTCGCCGTCATGGAATACGGCCGCGTCGTCGAGCAGGGCGAGGTCTTCACGGTCTTCGCTGAGCCCAAGCAGGACATCACGAAGAGCTTCATCCACACGACCTCGAACCTCCAGAAGGTCGAAGAGCTCATCGCCGAGGATTCCCCCGTCACGCGTCTCCAGCCCGGCGAGCTCATCGTCCGCCTGTCCTATGTTCAGCGCAACGTCAACGAGCCGATCATCTCCGCCGTGTCGCAGATGTTCAACGTCTCGCTCAACATCATTTTCGCCGATATCACCATCGTGCAGGATTCCCCCATCGGCGGAACGGTCGCCATCATCAGCGGCGAGAGAAAGCAGATCACGAAAGCGATCGAATACCTGATCGAAAAAAATGTCGGAGTGGAGGTCATCAAAGATGCAAGAGCTGATCGTTAACATTGCCCCGAACCTTGCAAGCAAGCTGCCGGACTTTTATAAGGCCCTCGGCGACACGATGCTCATGGTGCTCTGGTCGGGCCTCATCTCGTTCGTATTCGGGCTTCTGCTCGGCGTGGTGCTCACGGTGACAAAGCCGAACGGCATTTTGGAGAACAAGGTCGTCTACCAAATTCTCGACAAGCTCGTGAGCCTGTTCCGCTCCATCCCGTTTATCATCCTACTGACGTGGGTCATGCCCATCACGCGCGCGCTGGTCGGCACGGTGCTCTATGTGCGCGGCGCGATCGTGCCGCTGGTGTTCGGCTCAGTGCCGTTTTTCACCCGTCAGGTCGAAAGTGCGCTCGCCGAGCTCGACGGCGGCCTTATCGAGGCGGCGCTCTCGATGGGCTCGAGCCCGCTTGAGATCATCTTCCGCGTGTATCTCAAGGAGAGCATCGCGGCCATCGCGCGCGGCACGACCATCACGATCGTGAGTCTCTTAAACCTCACGGCCATGGCCGGCGTCGCCGGCGCGGGCGGCCTCGGCGACTTCGCCATCCGCTACGGCCACGACCGCAACATGGCCGACATCACGAACGTCACCGTGCTCGTCCTTGTGCTCATCGTCTGCGTCATCGAATTTGCCGGCGGACGCATCGTCAAAAAGAACACGCATTAACGTGATCCCCATACAGTCCCTACCCACCCCATTATAAAAAATTATTTTAACGGAGGATATTTCCATGAAGCTCAAAAAGTTCTTTGCCCTCGCCCTTGCAGCCGCCACGCTCGCCCTCGCGCTGACCGCCTGCGGCTCCAAGGCCGACGACTCCGCCGACAACAGCGATGCCAACACCGACAATCAGACCGGCGAGACCGTGACCGTCAAGCTCGGCGTGGTCGGCGGCATCTATGACGACCTGTGGGCGAGCGCGAAGGCCGCGCTCGCCGACGAGGGCATCGACCTCGAGATCGTGCAGTTCTCGGACTACGTGACCCCGAACAACGCGCTCGCCAACGGCGACATCGACCTCAACGCCTTCCAGCACCGCATTTATCTCCAGAACGAGATCGACAACTACGGCTATGCGATCCAGAACATCGGCAACACCTTCATCATCCCGCTGAACCTCTACTCCCAGAAGGTCAGTTCCGTTGACGAGCTCAAAGACGGTGACGTCGTCGCCATTCCCGACGATCTGACCAACGGCGGCCGCGCGCTCAAGGTGCTCGAAGCCGCGGGCCTCATCGAGCTCGACCCCAACGCCGCCTTTAACCCCACCATTGACGATATCACGAGCTACAAGGTCAACATCACCATCGAAGAACTCAAGGCCAACACCATCCCCTCCGTCCTGCCCGACGTGGCCGCCGCGGTCGTGAACGGCAACTACGCGCTCGACTTTGGCCTCAAGACCGACGAGGCCATCTACAAGGACAGCGTCCTCGACGTGGAGGAGTACTGGAATCTGATCGCCGCGCGCACCGCTGACGTCGAAGACCCCGACACCGCCGCCATCTATGAGAAGGTCGTCGAAGCCTTCCAGTCCAGCGCGACGGAGGACGTGTTCAACAACACCTTCGGCGGTTACTTCATCGCAGTGGGCTGGGATCAGGACTTGATCAATCAGTAAACACCATCTGACCGCCGCCGCGCTCCCGCAACGCAGGGAGCGCGGGCGGCGGTACGCCTTTCCGGGAGGAATTTATTATGGCACTTGATCTTTCCGCGCTGCGGCGCATCATTGCAGACGAAGACCGCCTGCTCACCGGCGCGGACATTCCCGCAGAATACCAGAGCGACGTGCTCGGCCGCGTCCACGGCAGCGCCGAGGCGCTCGCCTTCCCCTTATCCACCGAGGAGGTGAGCGCGCTCCTGCGCTCGAGGGCGGCCTCATCATCGACCTGTCCCGCATGGACCGCGTGCTCGAGCTCGACGAGGACACGATGACCGTCACGGTCGAGCCGGGTATGCTCTTGCAGGACTTGCAGGCCTATGTCGAAGCGCGCGGGCTGTTCTACCCGCCCGATCCCGGCGAAAAGGCCTCGAGCATCGGCGGCAACATCAGCACGAACGCCGGCGGCATGCGCGCGGTGAAGTACGGCGTCACGCGCGACTACGTGCGCGGACTCGAGGTCGTGCTCGCTGACGGCACGGTGATGCAAGTCGGCGGCAAGCAGGTCAAGGACGCGAGCGGGCTCTCGCTCAAGCACCTTCTCATCGGCTCGGAGGGTACGCTCGCCGTCATCACAAAGTGCCTGCTGCGCCTTGTTCCCAAGCCCGAGGCCTCGCTCAGCGTGCTTGTGCCGTATGCCGACCTGAAAACCGGCATCCAGAGCGTTTTGACCATCCTGCGCGCGAACGCGAACCCCACGGCGGTCGAATTCATGGAGCGCAAAGTCGTCGCGCTTGGCGAACGCTTCTGCGGCGTCTCTTATCCCCGCCCCGACGCCGGCTCTTATATTCTCTTGACCTTTGACGGCAGAAGCGAAGAGGTCACGGCCAATGCCGCGCGCGTGCGCTCTCTGGCGCTGCAAAACGGCGCGCTCGACTTTATCGAGCTCTCCGACGCGCGGCAGTGCGCTGACATCTGGCGCGTGCGCGGCGCGCTTGTCAAGGCCGTGGAGGCCGTTTCCGAGCAGGAGCCGGTCGATATCGTCGTGCCCATCAGCCGCACGGCGGACTTCATCCGCTTCATCAACGACTTGGAAGCCCAGAGCGGCATGCAGATGGTCAGCTTCGGCCACGCGGGCGACGGCAATGTGCACCTCTGCGTCGTGCGCGGCGAGCGCGATGAAGAAATGTGGCAGCGCGAGCTGCACGAAAACATGGACAGGGCCTATGCCGAAGCCTATCGCCTCGGCGGCGTCGCCTCCGGCGAGCACGGCATCGGGCTATCGAAGCGTCCCTACTTCCTGCGCCAGACGGCGAAGGAAAATTTACAGGCCATGAACGCCATCAAAACGGCGCTCGACCCGCAGCATATCTTGAACAACGGAAAATCTTATCTCACAGGAGGAAACAATAATGCAGGCACTTTCTGACCGCACCGCGAGCTTTACCGATTCCGTCATCCGCCGCATGACCCGTATCTCCAACCAGTACGGCGCGGTGAATCTTTCCCAGGGCTTCCCCGACTTCGACCCGCCCAAGCCCATCCTCGACCGCCTCTCTCAGGTCGCCTACGAGGACTATCATCAATACTCCATCACCTGGGGCGCGCAGGACTTCCGCGAGGCGCTGGCGAAGAAGCAGTCCCACTTCATGGGCCGCGACATCGACCCCAACGGCGAGATCGTCGTCACCTGCGGCAGCACCGAGGCCATGATGGCCGCAATGATGACCGTCGCCAATCCCGGCGACAAGGTCGTCATCTTCTCCCCGTTCTACGAAAATTACAGTGCCGACACGATCCTCTCCGGCGCGGTGCCCATCTATGTGCCGCTCACGCCGCCGTCGTTCACGTTTGACCCCGAAGTGCTCGAGGACGCGTTCCGCCAGCACCCCAAGGCGCTCGTGCTGTGCAACCCCTCGAACCCCTGCGGCAAGGTCTTCACGCGCGAGGAGCTTGAGATCATCGCGGGTCTTGCCAAGAAATATGACGTCTACGTCATCACCGACGAGGTCTACGAGCACATCATTTACGCCCCGCACCAGCACACCTATTTTGCGACGCTGCCCGACATGTGGGAGCGCACGCTGTCCTGCTCGTCGCTTTCCAAGACCTATTCCATCACCGGCTGGCGCCTTGGCTACATCATCGCCCCGCCGGAGATCATCGACCGCGCGAAGAAGGTCCACGACTTCCTCACCGTCGGCGCGGCGGCGCCCCTACAGGAGGCCATCATCCCCGGCCTCAACTTTGGTCAGGAGTACTACGACGCGCTGCAGGCCGAGTACACGCACAAAAAGGACCTGTTCTTAAAGGGCCTTGACGACCTCAAGATCGTCCACAATGACCCCGAGGGCGCTTACTACGTGATGCTCGACATCTCGGAGTTCGGCTACGAGAGCGATCTTCAATTCTGCGAGGACCTTGCAAGCAAGGTCGGCGTGGGCGCGGTGCCGGGCTCGAGCTTCTTCCGCGAGCCGGTCAACCACCTCATCCGCCTGCACTTCGCCAAGAAGGACGAAACGCTCACCGACGCGCTGAACCGTCTCGAATCCCTGCGCGAAAAGATCCCTGCCAAGGGTTAAGAAAGGAAATTCGCCATGAACGCCCTGAGAGAAGAGTGCCAGCAGCTTCGCGACGAGCTCATCGCACTGCGGCGGGAATTTCACCGCGCCCCAGAGCTCGGCCTGCACGAATACCACACTGCCGCGCGCATCGAGCGCGAGCTTGACAGGTGCGGCATCCCGCACGAGCGCGTCGGCGAGACCGCCGTTGTCGGCCATTTGACCGGCAACGGCAATGGAAGCGGCCTTGTCGTGCTGCGCGCGGATATCGACGCCTTACCCATTCAGGAGACGAACGACGTGCCCTACCGCTCGCAAACGCCGGGCATGATGCACGCCTGCGGCCACGACGCGCACACGACGTGTCTTCTCGGCGCGGCAAAGGTTTTGAGCGCACACCGCGCGGACTTTGGCGGCGAGGTGCGCTTCCTCTTCCAGCCCGCCGAGGAGATCGGTCAGGGCGCAAGGCCGCTCATCGCCGCGGGCATGCTGGATGGCGCACAGCGCGTCTTCGGGCTGCACACGGCGTCCGACCTTCCCGCGGGGACCGTCGGCGTCAAGCCGGGGGCCAACAACGCGGGCGTCGACCACTTTATCATCCGCATCCACGGCAAAAGCGCGCACGTCTCCACGCCGCAGCTCGGCGTGGACGCGCTCTATATCGCAAGCGAGCTCGTCGTCGCGCTCCAGTCCATCGTCACGCGCATGACCTCGCCGGTCGAGCCGGTGCTCATCGGCGTGGGCAAGCTGAACGCCGGCACGGCCTACAACGCCGTGGCCGAGACCGCCGTGCTCGAGGGCACGACGCGCATGTTCTCGCCCGAGAGCCGCGCGCACCTTCGCGAAACGATCAACGCCGCGGCCGCACACATCTCCGCCCTTTACGGCGGCACGGCAGAGGTCGAATGGGACGACTTCGCCACGCCGCTCACGAACGACGCCGGTGTGTGCGGGGAGGTCGAGCGCGTCGCCGACGCGCTCGGCATCCCCACGACGGCAAACCGCGCGCTGTCGCTCAGCGGGGACGATTTCGCCGAGTATCTGCTGCAAACGAAGGGCGCTTACGCCTACCTCGGCACGGCAAACCCCAAAAAGCCGCACACCTGCATCTCCAACCACCGCGGCGATTTCGACATCGACGAGGAAACGCTCCCCCTCGGCGCGGCGCTCTACGCGGCATACGCGCTGTCCGTCCTTGATCCGCAGTTTGCCAAATAATTGTTTTTTTCGATGAAATCGCCTTTGTCGTGTGCAAATTTCGATTTTACTTTTTGCGTTATTCTATTTAAAATATAATCCTCGCCACTGTCAGCACAGCGGCGGGGATTTCTTTAGCAAATTTGGAAAAGAGGTTAATTATGAAAAAGCTGTTTTCTCTGCTGCTTTGCGTCGTGATGGTGCTCTCTCTGGTCGCCTGCGGCTCGAAGACTGATGACACGCAGACGCCCGACGAGCCTCAGGACACCGCTCCCGAGCTCTCCGGCACGATGAAGGTCGTCGCCACCGGCGACGTCTACGGTCCCCTGTTCGACGCGTTCACCGCCGACACCGGCGTGGAGGTCGAATGCCTGTCCATGTCCTCCGGCGAGGTGCTCTCCAAGCTCCGCGCCGAGGGCGGCACCCCGTCCGCTGACCTGTGGTTCGGCGGCGGCATCGACGCGTTCATGAGTGCCAAGGATGACGGCCTGCTTGAGCCCGTCACCTTTGACGCAGCCGCCGAGCTCGGCGACGAGTACAAGGATACCGAGGGTTACTGGTATTCCAAGGGCATCACCATTGTCGGCTTCCTGCTCAACAACTCTCTCATGGAGGAGCTGGGTCTGACCGCTCCCGAGAGCTGGGATGACCTGACCGACAGCCAGTATGAGGGCGAGATCGTCATGTCCAACCCCGCCGTTTCCGGCACCAACTACGCCGTGGTCAACGCGCTGCTGCAGGCCAAGGGCGATCAGGGCTGGGACTACTTCGAGGCCCTGAACAACAACATTGCCTACTACGGCAAGCGCGGATCCGACCCGAAGAACAAGGTCTCTTCCGGTGAGTTCGCTGTCGGCATCTCCTACATCGACGCCAGCATCGAGCAGGCCGCCGAGGAGAACGACCTGACCATCGTTTACCCCTCTGACGGGATGCCTTGGGTCCCCGAGGGTGTGGCCGTGTTCAAGAACGCTGAAAACGTCGACGCCGCCAAGTACTTCGTCGAGTGGCTCTTCAGCAGCGACGATCATCTCCGTCAGCTCGCCGAGATCGAGCAGAAGAACGGCATCAAGGTCATCAAGCCCTCCATCGAAGGCATTGAGCTGTCCTATGATCCTACGCTCCTCATGACGGAGGACCTGTCCCTGTTCGGTTCCCAGCGCACCGAGATCCTCGATCGCTTTGAGCCCCTGATGGGCGACAAGGCCGCCGCGGAATAAATGAAGTCCGCCGGCGCTATCCAAAAAAATACAGAAAAAAGGGCATCTCACGATGTCCTTTTTTCCCTATGTGAAAACGCGGCCGACAAGCTGATCTTACTTGTCCTGCTCGGGAGCGTGCTGCTGTTCATTCTCTGGCCCATCGCGTGCATCGCGCTGCGGAGCCTGCGCGGCGCGGACGGCGGCGTGAGCTTTGCAATGTTCGGCACTGTTCTGCGCCAATACGGCGAGAGTCTGCGCAACAGCGTATTTGTCGGCGTTTTTACGGCAGTGCTGTCCACTATCCTCTCGCTCTCAGCGGCGCTCGTATGCGCCACGGCGCGCGGGTGGAAGAAGACACTCTGCATGATCATCATGCTCGTCGCCATGGTGTCGCCGCCGTTCGTCTCGTCGCTCGCCTATATCCAGCTCTACGGGCGGCGCGGGTGGATCACCTACCGCCTGCTGCACCTGAGCCTGAACCCCTACAATCGCTGGGGCGTCATCCTGATGCAGTCGATCTCGTTCGTGCCGCTCAACGCGATGTTTCTCTCCGGCATCCTCGAAAAGCTGGATGAGGGCAGCCTTCGCTCGGCGCGCGACCTCGGCGCATCGGGCGGCGCCATCCTGCGCGATATTGTCCTGCCGCTCATTCGGCCTGCGACGCTCGTGTGCCTGCTGCTCTCGTTCGTCCGCTCGCTCGCGGACTTCGGCACGCCCATCATCATCGGCGGGCGCTTCAGCACGCTGGCCGCGGACATCTATTTGCAAGTCGTTGGATACTCGGACCTTGAAAAGTCCTCGGCAATGAACATGTTCCTGCTCATCCCGTCCATTGTGTTCTTTTTCGTCTACCGCGCGCTGATGCGCCGCTCGGACAAGCTGACCGACGCCAGCCGCACCGCTCAGACAGAGCTTGGCCTTTCGCTGCCGCATTGCGGCGCAATGGGCTGGGGCATGATCGCGCTGAGCACCGTTTTCTTCGTGATGATCGTGCTGCAATACGGCTGCGTGTTCCTCTCGGGCTTTTTGAAGAGCACGAAAGGTGTCTGCTCCTTCACGCTGCAATACTGGGATCAGCTCTGGCGCATCGGCTCGTCGACGATGCTGCGAAGCGTTGAATACGCGCTCATCGTCTCCATCGCCGGCACGGTTTTTGCGATGCTCTTCGCCTATTACATGGACCGCCGACGCATCATCGGCCGCAGCCTTTTCGACTGCCTGGCGACGCTGCCCTATATGCTGCCGGGCACGTGCTTCGGCATCGGCTACATTCTCGCGTTCAACCACGCGCCGCTCAAGCTGACGGGCACAGCCCTCATCGTGCTGGCCAACATGCTCTTCAAGCAGCTGCCGACCTCCACGAAGATCTGCACCGCGTCGCTCGCGCTCCTACCCGAAGTGCAGGAGCGCTCGGCGCGCGACCTTGGCGCGGGACGGCTCGCTGTGCTGCGCGATGTGGTCTTTCCCGCACTGCGGCCCGCGTTTTTGAGCTGCTTTGTCTATAACTTCACGAGCAGCATGACGACGGCGGGCTCCATCATCTTTCTCATCGACGCCAAGCGTCAGCTGGCCGTCTTCAAGCTCTTTGACGCGGTGTATCAAGGCGATTACGCCCTCGCCTCGCTGATCGCGAGCGTCATCACCGTCATCGTCCTTCTTGTCGAAGGCCTCGCCTTCCTCATCACCCGGAAAGGAGAAAATCGCCGTGTATCTCGAACTTGACCGCTTGAGCAAGCAGTTTGACGGCAAATACGCCGTGCATGACCTCTCCCTCGGCCTGGAAGAGGGCGGACTTTTGTGCATCCTCGGCTCGTCGGGCTGCGGCAAGACGACCACGCTCAACATGATCGGCGGCTTTCTCAAGCCCGACGGCGGCAGGGTACTCCTCGACGGGCATGACATCACCGCGCTCCCGCCCGAGCGGCGGCCGGTTTCGACTGTCTTCCAGTCCTACGGTCTGTTCCCGCACATGAGCGTGCTGCAAAACGTGACCTACGGACTCAAATTCCGCGGCTATTCCCGCGCGGAGGCAAAGGAAAAGGGCCGCCGGTACCTGAGTCTCGTTGGCCTTACCGAGCGCGAGGACGCGCGCATCGGCGAGCTCTCGGGCGGCCAGCAGCAGCGCGTGGCACTCGCCCGCGCGCTCATCGTCGAGCCAAAGCTCTGCCTGCTTGACGAGCCGCTCTCGAACCTCGACGCGGCGCTGCGTGTGCGGATGCGCGGGGAGCTCAAGCGCTTGCAGCGCGAGCTCGGCACCACGATGGTCTTCGTCACACACGATCAGGAGGAGGCGCTCATTCTGGCTGACTCCATCGCCGTGATGAGCGAGGGCGAGCTCTTGCAGCTCGGCTCGGCAGAGGAGGTCTTCCGCCATCCTGCAAACGACTATATCGCGTCATTTCTCGGCCTCAACGACATTGTGTGGAAGGACGACGGCAGCGTGCTGAAGGTCATCCGCCACGGAGAAAAGGAGTAAACTTACCATGCTTGTTGATATGCACCTGCACGAATGCACCTACTCGACCGACAGCTTTCTCCACCTGGAGGAGATCGTCTCTATCGCCAGGCAAAAGGGGCTGGACGCGATCTGCATCACGGACCACGACAGCATGGGCCTGCGCGAGCGCGCGGAGGCCTATTCCCGCGAGATCGGCTATCCCATCTTCGTCGGCGTGGAATTTTTCTCGCTCTGGGGCGATATCACCGCCTGGGGGATCGACGGCATCCCTGACCAGCGCGTCAGCGCACAGGACTTTATCGACCTGGTGCGAGAAAAGGACGGTTTCTGCGTCTCCTGCCACCCCTTTCGCAGCAACAATCGCGGGCTGCGCGAGCACCTGCGCGATGTGCACGGTCTTGACGGCGTGGAGGTCCTCAACGGCAGCACGCCGCTTGAGGAGAACCGGACGGCACTGCGCTTCTGCCGCGAGTTGGGGCTCAAGGCCATCGGCGCGAGCGACGCGCACGTGCCGGAGCAGGTGGGAAAATACGTGACATGGCTGCCCGAAACGGTCACAACGCTGCCCGATTTTGTCACCGCGCTGCACACGCTGGAAACGCATCCCGCCATCTGGACGGGCAGCGGGTACGATGTCGTCACCGAGTTTTGAGATGAATTTTCAGCGGGCTGTGGTATCATGCTCCGGCCCCTTCTTTACATTCCGCCGTGTCATATCCGATATTCATGCAGGAAAGCTGTGGTAATATTTCACAAGAACCCATTCTTCCGTGTAAAAAGATTCTCAAAATTTGGAGAAGTGGAAAATTAGGGATTGACATTTTCCCAGCATGGGAGTATGGTAACGCCAACAATTTCAAACGCCCGATCGCGAGGTCGGGAAGATAGAGGCGCGGCTGACAAAAGTAGCGCGTTCGCACCGGCACAGGAAGCCGGAGCGCGCGAAAGGGGATGCCGCCGAAGTGGAAACGGTTCCTGTGCCGTTTGCCGCTGGTTCGTCGGAGAACATCCGCCGGACTGTCACGTATGTGGAGCGCTATCGAGGTCGGCAAGCTGTTTGTCCCCACCCAGGGTGATGACCGGTTTGCCGGATTGCAGTACAGTTGCAGCCGTAAATGCTTCACAAAGCATTTACGGCTTTGTTTTTTGTCTGCATCGGGAGTGCGAAAACCCGAAAAAAGCAGGACTCCCCTGTTTTTGAAAAATCAACCTCATCACAAGAAAGGAAACCACCACCATGAAGCTCAGAACCTTTACCGCCCTCCTGCTGGCGGCCATCATGCTCTTCGCACTCACCGCCTGCGGCAGTCAGGCCGCCGACGATTCCAGCAGCGATCAGCAGCAGGAACAGCAGGACACCACCACGAACGAAAGCAACGAATTCCGCGTCGGCATGGAGTGCGCTTACGCCCCCAACAACTGGCAGGAAAGCGAAGCGACGGACTCGAACGTCCCCGTTGAAAACGTCGCCGGCACGTATGCCGAGGGTTACGACGTGCAGATCGCCAAGGCCATCGCAGAGGGCCTCGGCAAGGAGCTCGTCATCGTCAAGCTCAGCTGGGACGGCCTGATCGACGCGCTCAATCAGGGCCAGATCGACGCCATCATCGCCGGTATGATGGACACCGCCGAGCGCCGCGAATCCATCAACTTCTCCGAGCCCTACCGTGAGACCACCTACGGCCTGATGGTGCTCGCCGATTCCCCGTACTTAAATGCCACCTCCATTCAGGACTTCTCCGGCGCGGCCGTCCTCGGCCAGCAGGGCACGGCGCTTGACGATGTCATCGAGCAGATCGAAGGCGTCGACCACTTAAGCCCCGTCGGCAGCGTGCCCGACATGATCTCCCGCCTGCAGCAGGGCACCTGCGACGCCATCGTCATCAACGTTGAGAACGCGCAGGGCTACCTCGCTTCCAACCCGAACTTCCGCCTGGTCACCTTCGATGAGGGCAGCGGCTTCACGCTGCCGGCCAAGGGCTCCTGCGTGGGTCTGCGCAAGAGCGACAATGAACTCCTTGATCAGATCAACACCATCCTTTCCGGCATCGACGACGACGCCCGCGCCGCCATGTGGCAGGCAGCCGTCGACGGCCAGCCCCAGTAATATCCCACGCACCGCCGCCGCGTTTTTCACGCGGTGGCGGGTACGCGAAGCACTCTAGAGACAACGCGCTTCGCACCATAAAGGAGGAAACACCATGGCAGCACCCACCGCGCCCCGGAAGAACTTCATCACCCGGGATCACCGTTATGTTTATTTAGGCGGAAGTTTCATCGCCCTGCTGGGTCTCGGCATGTTCTACTCCGCCCCCAGCCCGTACAGCTTCATCCCCGCGCAGTCCGTGTTCGGCACGGCGCTCGCGGCGATCTGCTGGTTCTTCCTCGGCGTGAGCGCCATGGCGCTGCTCGTCAAGTGGGCCTATTGGAACAATTACAGCTCCACTATTATGAAGCGCCCCCTCATCGTGCGCGTCAGCCGTTACCTCTCGTATCTCGACGCCGCGGCCTGCGCGCTGCTGGTGCTCGACCGCTTCATTTTAAAGCTCGCCTACATCATCAACGTCGCCATCCATGCCGACAGCAACCCGACCGACACGCTCTCCATGATGGCCTACATGGCGTACAACCAGCGCTCGCTCTTCGCCATCGGCATTTCGTACACGGTGCGCCTCGCGCTCTTCGGCACGGCGATCGCGTTCGTGCTGGCGCTTCTCATGGTCTTCCTCCGCATTCAGGAGCCCGACAAACGCGACAACGACTTTGTGAAGTTCCTCAAGATCGTTGCCAACAAATTCTCCCGCTTCTATATCTTCGTCATCCGCGGCACGCCAATGATGGTGCAGTCGCTGATCCTTTATAACGCCGTGTTCGGCCTCTTCAAGCGCACGGGCATGAGCGTTTCGGACATCAACCGCGTCTGGCCGCTCTTTTTAGCAGGCCTTGTCACGATCTCGCTCAACTCGACGGCATATCTTGCCGAGGTGCTGCGCGGCGGCATTCTCGCCGTGGACGCGGGCCAGATGGAGGCCGCGCGCTCGCTCGGCATGACGCACTGGCAGGCCATGCGCAAGGTCGTCTTCCCGCAGGCCATCAAGAACTCGCTTCCCGCCATCGGCAACGAATTCATCATCAACATCAAGGATTCGTCCGTTCTCTGCGTCGTCGGCGTGTCCGATCTGATGTTCATGACCCGCTCGGTCGCCGGTATTTATTATAAAGGTACCGAGTGCTACCTCATCGCCGCCATCGTTTACCTGTTCCTGACGTATCTTTCTTCGCTCCTGCTCAAGGCCATCACGGGAAAGATGACCGCGCCGGACAACACCAAGCGGCACCAGGGCAACCAAACCGTCGATCTGGGGCTTCCCAGCTCGAACTGACAGGAGGGCGCTATGACGAACGATCCCATCATCAAAATCGAACAGCTCGAAAAGTCCTTCGGCGACCTGCACGTGCTCAAGGGCATTGACCTTGAGGTCAACCGCGGAGAGGTCGTGTGCATCATCGGCGCATCCGGCTCTGGCAAATCGACACTGCTGCGCTGCATCAACTTACTGGAAGAGGCCGACTCGGGCCACATCTGGTTCGACGGGCAGGATTTAATGGACTTAAAGGTCAACCTGAACGCCCTGCGCCAGAAGATCGGCATGGTGTTCCAGGGCTTTAACCTCTTCAACAACAAGTCCGTGCTTGACAACTGCACCCTCGCTCCCATGGACGTCAAGCACATCCCCAAGACGCAGGCCGAGGCCACGGCCATCAAGCACTTAACGACCGTTGGCCTCGCCGACTTCATCCACGCCGACTCCCGCCGCCTCTCCGGCGGGCAGAAGCAGCGCGTCGCCATCGCGCGGGCGCTGTGCATGGAACCGGAGATCATGCTCTTCGATGAACCGACCTCCGCGCTCGACCCCGAGATCGTCGGCGAGGTGCTGGACGTCATGAAAAATCTCGCCCAGCAGGGCATGACGATGGTCGTCGTCACGCACGAGATGGCGTTTGCCAAGGAAGTGAGCGACCGCGTCGTCTTCATGGATCAGGGGGTTATCTTAGAGCAGGGCTCGCCCAAGGAGGTCTTCGGTAACCCCAAGGAGCCGCGCACGCGTGAGTTTCTCAGCCGCTATCTGGAGGATAAAATGGCATGATACAGAAAAAAGTGACCGATTTTTTTGCCCTGGAGGGCAATTATCCCGACTTGGACGGCGAGGGCGCGGCCGCGCGCCTGTCCGCCGCCATCCGGTGCAAGACCATCAACTACTTTGACCACAGCCGGACGGACTACACGGAGTTCGACAAGCTGCACGCGCACATCAAGGCAAGCTACCCCAACATCATGCGCGTGGGCACGTTTGAGCGCATCGGCCACCACGCCGTGCTCATCACCATCCCCGGCAGCGACGCTTCTCTGCGCCCCTGCCTCTACATGTCGCATCAGGACGTCGTTCCCGTTGTTGAGGGCACAGAGCAGGACTGGACGCATCCCGCCTTTTCCGGCGACATCGCGGACGGCTATATCTGGGGCCGCGGCACGCTTGACATCAAAGAGCAGGTCTTCGGCGTGCTGGAGGCCGCGGAATATCTGCTCGCCCGCGGCAAGTCCTTTGCCCGCACGGCGTATCTCGCCTTCGGCGACGACGAGGAGACCATCAACTTAGGCGCGCTCGCCATCGCCGAGCATTTGAAGGCGCAGGGCGTGACGCTCGAATTCGTTCTTGACGAGGGCGGCTGCAAAATTGAGCCCGGCACGGCCTTCGGCGCGCCGGAGACGTCCATTGTCAGCGTGCAGCTGATGGAAAAGGGCTATGCCGATTTGGAGCTCTCCGTCCACAGCATCGGCGGGCATTCGAGCCGCCCCTACGGCGGCACGTCACTTGGGCGTCTCTCCGGTGCGATCGCCGACATCACGCGCGCGCCGTTTGCCGTGCGCCTCAACAGCGCCATGACCGGCGCGTTTGAAACGCTCGCGCCCTATATCACGCAGGAGCCGCTCAAAACGCTCGTGCAGGATGTTGCGGGCAACGCGGACGCCATCGCGGCCTGCTGCATGGGCTCGCCCGACCTCTTCCCGTTTGTCACCACCACCATCGCGCCCACGATGATCCGCGGCGGCAGCGCCGCGTGCAACGTGATGCCGCAGGATATGACCGCGGTCATCAACTTCCGCTTGGCGGACGGAGACACGGTCGAGAGCGTCATGGCCCACTGCCGCGAGGCAGTACAGGATAAGGGCGTTGAGATGCGTTTTTTGCAGGCCAACGATCCCTCCGCCATCGCGCGCCGCGACGGCTACGGCTACCGCACAGTGGTCGAGAGCTTCCAGCGCTACTATCCCGAAGCCGTGTTCATCCCGTCGATGGCCGTGGGCGCGACGGACGCGCACCGCTATGAGGAGATCTGCGACACGTGCCTGCGGTGCAGCCCGTTTATGACCGAGCCCGCGGAGGCCGCCTCCGGCGTGCACGGCACGAACGAGCGTCTTCTCGTCCGCTCGTATTTGCAGGGCATCCGCGTACTCATCGACCTGATGGAGCACGCCAACGTGGAACCGTGAATTTCCTTTCTTTTCAATGAAAAAGCCGGAGCAGCTCAGGCTGCTCCGGCTTTTCTTTCCTGTTCAGTTCTCGCCCATCGTGTAGACCATGTCCCAGAAGCGCAGGTCAAAAAGGCAGCAATTTTCGAAGATCTCGCAGAGCCGCTGCGCCTTCTTTTCGTCGATCACTTCGGCGAGCGCGTCGATCCGGTCGATCAAGGCCTGATTCGTCTGCCGGTACTCCTCGGAAACGTAGCCCGCGAACCACGCGCCGTAGTTCTCATCGTGCAGGGCGCTTGGGCAGCGCTCCACCATCTGCTCGGCAATATACGCATAGCTCCACGAGCAGTTCAAAAGCGTCACGAGCCCCGTCAGCACATCCCCCGCCTGCGCCTCGCAGAGCATGTAATGGCTGTAGGCGCTGTTGTCGATGTGCGGGCGCGCATCGGCGATCTCCTCCTCCGTGACGCCGAGGCGCTTCATGTACGGAAGATGCGTGCGGAACGTCTCGTCGATCGTGTTCGCCATCTCCCCGCTCAAAAAGCGGATCTGCTCGAAGTCGTCGGTTTTCTGAAGGATCGCCGCAAAAATTTTCACGTAATCCCGCAGGTACAGATAATCCTGCACCATATAGTAGCGGAACTTTTCCTTCGGCAGCGTGCCGTCCGCCATCTCCGTCACAAACGGATGGGTCAGATACCGCGGCCAGAGCGCCTTTGCCCGCTCGTAGATCCTCTCGGAGAGCTTCACTCTGTTCTCCCCGCTCATTTGTGGGCGATGAGCGCGACGTAGCCGCCGCTCTGATAGCCGGGGACGACGTCCTCCACGCTCTCGTTGGTGTACATAGGGTTCTTCAAGAGCGTCTGGTAGAAGTCAAAATCGTGGAAGCCGAGCGATTTGAGCGCGTCGACCTTTTCCTCGGTCGAGTGCCACACGCCCGCGCAGCACAGCTCGAGCGGATACGGCAGTTTGGGCATGACACCGCGCAGGGACGGGTGGTCGAACGTGCCAACGGCCTTGGCGAGAAGGTACATGAAGCCGAACGCGCTCTCCTTGGGCACATCCAGCGAAATGAACTTGCCGTTCGGCTTGAGCGCCTTTTTGCACACGTCGAACGCGCGCGTCAGGTCCTCCATATAGCTGGAGCTGCCGTTCAAATAGATGATGTCGTAGGCGTTCTCCTCAAGCTCGACCTCCTCGATCGCGCCGAAGGCGATGACGTTGATGCCGCGCTTCTGCGCGATCGCGCCCATGTCGCGCGAGGGCTCAACGCCCTCGATGTTCTTGCAGTCGATCATACTCTCGAACAGGCCGCTGCCGCAGCCGACGGAGAGCACGCGCTTCCCCGAAATATCGCCGATTGCCTTTTCAAACAGGCGGAATTCGCTCTGGAACACGTTTTCGTTTTCCATAAACCAGGCGTCGTACTGCGCCGCGTAGCCGTCAAATTTGGGTTTCATCGTCAAGTGATCCTTTCTGTTTTGTCAATTTTCAAGGTCCCGCCCGCCGTTTCCGCTTCCCTATTATCCTGCGCCGCAGGACGCGGGAAAACAGGCCGGGCCTGTGCCTTTTTGATGAATCATACCACAATCAGCTCACTACCGCAACGGTATGTTTGCGGTAAATATCCATCACCTTTCGCCCGCGTACACGGCAGTTATAGAGTTCGTGTCACCCAATAGATTGAATCGGCAATGAGAAAAAGATGGATTCCGGTTGCAATTCACAGATGGGAGGAATGCATATGGAAGGCTTCATTACAAATGTTCTCAATTTATAAAGGGTACGATAAAGGGTAAATGGCACCTCAGGGCAATAAAAAA
>ERZ1034626.1059-NODE-1059-length-18992-cov-6.007182_pt1 | contig 18992 bp, 16 predicted proteins | sample MGYA00520652_ERZ1034626 | MGnify/ENA primary metagenome ERZ1034626 (study PRJEB33766, sample SAMN09781765) | gut metagenome | biome: gut microbiome | host: Homo sapiens | place: Madagascar | study: EMG produced TPA metagenomics assembly of the PRJNA485056 data... | reverse complement strand
ATAGTAAAGGACTTAAAAGATTTTTATGGTATCAATGTAAATGCTTTCCAATGTAATATTTCTGACGAGGATGCAATCACAGATTTGTTCAGAAACAATAAAACAATTTTTTCAGATGTAGATGTTCTAATAAATAATGCAGGAATAACAGGAACTGCGAAGCCTTTCCTTATGACATCATCTTCAGATTGGTGGAAAGTGATGGTCAACAATGTCGGTGGTGTCATCAACTGCACAAGAAAGGTCCTTCCGACAATGATCAGAAATAAAACAGGTCGAATAGTGAATATCACTTCTCTTTCAGGACTTAAAGGTAATCCAGGAATGTCAGCTTATTCAGCATCTAAAGCAGCGATAGTCGCCTTCTCCAAATCACTCTCAAAGGAGCTCAAAGGGACTGGTATAATCATTAACTGTCTTGCCCCTGGCTTTATCCAAACTGATATGACACAGGATCTTTCAGAAGAATACTACACACAAAGAATGTTAAACAGTATTTCTGGACGTATGGGGACTGTAAAGGAAGCCGCAGAAATGGTCTTATTCCTTGCCAAAGATGCCCCTGACTATTTTATCAATCAGGAAGTCATACTTGATGGTGGTATTTCATAAGAAACTTAATATGAAAAAACGAGTAGTAATCACTGGAATAGGATGTATATCTTCGCTAGGTAACTCTATTAAAGAAATGGAAATAAACCTAACGAAGGGGAACACCAGATACCTTAACATACCTACTGACAGGTTTTCAACTGAACATAGACTTTATAGGAATCATTCTGGTTTTTTGATGGATTCCACATTATATAGTGAATCCTATGACAAAAGTAATTCGGTAATGTTTCCAATTGTCTGCCGAAGTATAGATGAAGCTTTGAAATCAGCCGGTATAGAAATATCTTCTCTGAGCAATTATAGAACCGGATTGTGTTACGGCACTTCCGTTGGTGCTAGTTATGTCGTGATGAAAAGGATAAGAAAACTTCAGAAAAATAATGAAGATGACTTCAACTTCGGGAAATATATGACACCTATATTGATAGGAGAAATAGCATCAAAATACAGAATAAACGGAATCGTATCTTCTATTTCCACTGCTTGTGCTTCTGGAACTAATTCTATAGGAAGAGCAGCCGATATGATTCTGAACGATAAAGAGGATATGGTTATATGTGGTGGAATAGATATCTTCACAGAACTTACTTATTCTGGATTCAATGCATTAATGGCATTATCAAAAGGAAGATGTAATCCTCTGTCTGAAGACAAGGATGGAATGTCATTAGGAGATGCTTGCGCCTCATTGATTCTGGAATCATATGAATCAGCCATATGTCGAAATGCACATATATTTGGAGAAATAAAGGGTTACTGCATCTTGAATGAAGCCTATCATGCGACTGCTCCAAAACCTGATGGTGAATATGCTTTCGAATGTATGAAGAGAGCTCTTGATAACAGTGGACTGAGTCCAAACGATATAGACTACATAAACGCTCACGGAACCGGGACATATAAAAATGACACAGCCGAAATATGCGGCCTGGAAAAACTTCTTGTAGGAAAGTCAGTGAAGACCGCAGTAAATTCTACAAAAGGACTTACAGGTCATTGCTTAGGCGCTGCAGGAAGCATAGAGGTAATAATCTGTCTTCTTAGTATGAAAAACAATACGGTTTACGCATACGACAGTGGTTCAGTTTTTCAGATGTCAGAAACGATTGACTTCGTTTTCTCTAATGGAAGACATTTTGAAATAAACAATGTATTGTCAAATTCCTTCGGATTTGGTGGAAATATGGCAAGCATAGTCTTATCAAAAATCATATAAACACTAAAATATAGAATTATGGAAAGAAAAGAACTCAAAAACAGACTGAAAGAAATCATCGTAGAAACTCTGAACCTCAAAATTGATCCGAAAGATATCGGTGATGATACTCCTTTCTTCGGTAATGCTAATGAAAGTGGTATTTTCGACAATTCTCTTGCTGTGCTTGAAGTAACTTCAGTACTTATCGGAGAGTATGACATTGACCCTTCAGATTTCAACAATAAAAGTTTCGAAAATATCAATTCTCTCGCCTACAGTGTTGAAAAAGCACTCAAAAAGAAGAATCCCTAAATAATGCCGTAAACAGGCATTATCTTCACGAATTCTTTGACATAGTTACGAGAAACTACAATCTGTGTATTAATGTTTTTCATCTTGATTTTGTAGCCGTTCGAATTACCTTTGACACTTTCAATCATAGTAGGATTGATTATGAATGATTTGTGACATCTGAACAGTCTCGTTAACTTTATGTTTTCGGCCACTTTAGTGATGGTTATCCTAATGGATTTGGAGACAAGTTCACCATAGTGGAGATAATAGACAATCACATTATTTCTCTGTGATTCAGCATATATGAACTCATCTATCGGAATCTTCACCTTCTTTGCATTAGAAAGACCGCTTGATATTTCGATAAATGTCTCCTCTTTATCCTTCGAGATAGGAATTCTCGAAGAAAGGTATTTATTGTACTTCACGAAAAACAGAATCGTAGACGGTATGATTCCGAATGAGAATGTATAATACGTCATTTTCAGCAGGATGATCAGACTGAATTTGAATTTAAACATCACGCAGGAGACATATATATAATTAAATATAGTAACAGCAGCAAGAAGAGAGACAATATAAAACAATTCTGTATATACCATCCATCTTCTAGTTTTACTTATTATCTTGTTCTTGATAACATTATTGAAGAAAAACAAGACAATAAAGGAACACAATCCGAATCCGAGTGAAAACAGTATTCGATTTCCATCATATCCGTCCATACCAAAAGGCATAAGAATATAAAGGAACACAGCTATGAATATGGAAATAACAAGCACCGAACTATTGTTGTGCTTTACGACGGGATATATATTTTCTCCTCTATTCATATAATCAGTAGGCAAATAAAATTATTCGTAATTATGTAACAATCACCAAAACGGTTAAATATAGCAATCTTTTACTGAAGATTGATAATTTTTTGACAATCCTTAGGTCTTATCTGACGCCGAACGCAAAGATGCAGTGACTGGTGTAGGTCTCACCCGGACGGAGGACGGCTGACGGCCACTCCGGCTCATCCCGGTCGCCAAGACCACCACCTCCAAAATCCGCCTCAACATCACAGAAGCGTTCGCCTGTCCGGTCCTAAACGGATTCGCATTGTATATGGATTCAGTCAGTCAAAATAAACTTTAAGAATATCAAACACATGCACAGAAAAAATCAATCCGAGAGATTAACAGAACAACATAAAAAAGTCATGGTGTCGTAGGGATATTCGGCGAAGAAGCGAAATTGCACGACATGGCCGTGGGTGAAATCTCCCGTCATCTTTGTAGAGAACGCCAGTATCATTCCGTATGGGGGAGACTGTCTTAAAAGTAAAAGTACCCCCAGTGAGGATTGAGAATTCGTTGTCGCCCCTGTATAGGGGTACAGACTTTACAACTCTCGCCGAGACTTTTCAGACAGTCTGGGGGGGGCTGTCTTAAAAGTATAATTACCACCTCCGAGGATTGAAAATTCGTTGTCGCCCCTGTAGTGGGGTACGGACTTTTCAACTCTCGTCGAGACTTTTCAGACAGTCTGGGGGGGGGGAGGAGGTCAAATCAAACGATAAGGGGAAAGGTTGGTCACCCCAGGAGTTCTCTCACGTCTTTGCAATTGGCTGGAACAGTCATGGCTGCCTGACGGCCCTACAGCCAGATTGTTGTTCCCGATGTCTGTTTTCTGCACAGTGTTGGGAACGGCGAACCGCATTACGGGCACCTGCATGGCCGATCACCGTTCCCGTCAATCGCAGCGTCGGAAACTCGTCTTGGAAGCAACAGCGAAAGACTATTCGTGGGGTTCCATGACTTCGGCGATAGTACATTCATTCCACCTGCCCCGTCGGTCTTCATAGACACTTCGGCCACAGGTCCTGTAGAATATGTTGAAAAATCCGGAGAGCCTCTGTTCTGAATTTTTGTAACGTGAAAAATTTAGGTTAGAGGCTCTCCGGGGTCCTTACAAAGTTGAATTGTTACCTTTTCAAAACGTATGTGTAGCCATTTCTGCAAGACAGCGGCATACGGTCACGCTTATGCGCCGTTGCGAGGCTCGGTCGTATGCTACCTATGACGTCGTATGTTCGACTCAACGAGAATCAAACTCCTGCGCCGTTGCTCGGCTCGGTCGTATGCCACCTATGATGTCGTATGTTCGACTCAACGAGAATCAAACTTCTGCGCCGTTGCGAGGCTCAGTCGTATGCTACCTATGGCTCCGGAAAGCACAGGCGGCATATCCGCAGGCTTCCGGTCGTGCTTAGGGCGGGTTTGTGTGCCGCCATATTCACAAAACGCGTGTGTCGCACCCCGTATGGAATTGTTCGGCGACCGCTCGCGTTCCATGTCAGTCAACGGGTATACAGTCTCCAAAAACTGATTTTCACAAAACGCCTTCAGCCTTAACTCAACTGGAAGCTACCGCCGAGGCACATAGGTTGAATATCGAGTGCTCCAAGCTTTGACTTTTTCAGCCAATTAATGCCTACAGCCACTTATAAGACACAATACTATGAAAGCGTTTTGTAACTTGCGGCCAAATCACCGTCCCAGATTTTGTGGATTACTAAAAGTCTCGACAACCGAAGCAAGCACGATTAACACTGCCGGAGAGGACTCTGGCGACCATTTACCATAACAGGGTGCTAAACACAGGTCGCCGGAATCCTCTCCGGCTGTATGGATCCAAACTAATTAGGATCAGATATATTCCTGAAAACTATCTGACACCGAATGCGAAGACGCAGTGACTGGTGTAGGTCTCACCCGGACGGAGGACGGCTGACGGCCACTCCGGCTTGTTCGGGGTGTCAGGGTACTTCTGGGACTCCAGGCAGATGGCGGTACGGTGGCCATAGACAACGCCCTTCTTGCCGGTTACGGTGCCGTCAAGGAAATTGCCGGCATAAACCTGCACGCCTGGCTCGTTGGTATATTCCTTAAGGACGATGCCGGTCTCAGGGCAATAGACCTCGGCGGCGAGAACGGTGTCGTCGCCCTTGGTGTCAAGGACCCAGTTGTGGTCGAAGCCGTGACCGTTGCGGACCTGCTCATTGTCAGAGTCGATGTCATCCCCTATAAGCTTCTTCTTCCTGAAATCAAACGGAGTGCCCTCCACGGAAGCGATCTCGCCTGTGGTCATGAACGTCGAATCCACAGGAGTATAGTTGGAAGCGTTGATGTACAACGAGTCAGCGGTGACCTGATGGTTCGACGGATCACCTGACAGATTGAAGTACGAATGGTTGGTCATGTTGATGATCGTCGGAGCGTCCGTCGTGGCGGAGTACCTGATGTCGATGGAATTATCCTCAGTGAGGGTGAAAGTCACATCGGCGGTCACCTTGCCCGGGAAATTCGCATCCCCGTCAGGAGAGACAATCTCCAGTTTCAGGTGCGAGGCATCGGCCTCAAGAACATTGTAAACCTTGTACTGCCACCCGTCAGGACCACCATGCAGACAATGCCCGTAGTTGTTCTGAGGCAACTGATACTCAATTCCGTCCAAAGTGAATCTGCCGCCGTTGATGCGGTTGGCGTAACGACCGATGGTGGCACCGAAATCAGTCTGGTTGTTCTCCGGGAAATAGTCGGAAACCTTGTCGAAGCCAAGGACAACATCCTTGTAGTCCCCGTTCTTGTCCGGTACCATCACGGAAACGATCCTTCCTCCAAAGTTGGTGATGCAGACTTCCATTCCTGACTTGTTTGTCAGAGTGTAGAGAGCGGTCTGCGCACCGTCACGCTCTCCCCTGAAATTCTCCGGATTCAATCCTGACTTTGTGAGGGTCGGACTCTGGGCGCACCCCATAACGAGAGCGGCCGCGGCAAATGAAGTGAAAATTTTTCTCATGATGTTTTGCGAATATATTAACCTACTATAGCTCCGTTGCCAAGCGCCTCCGCAGGAGTGATGAACCGCATCTTGCCGTCGCCCTGCTTTGCCATAAGAATCATTCCTCTGGACTCTATGCCACGGATTGTCCTCGGCTGAAGGTTGGCGAGAATGCAGATCTGCTTGCCGACCATCTCCTCAGGGGAATAATATTCAGCGATTCCAGAGACAATCGTCCTCTTGTCGATGCCTGTGTCAATGCTGAGTTTCAGCAGCTTGTCCGTCTTAGGCACACGCTCGGCGGCAAGCACGGTGGCCGTACGGATGTCCATCTTCTCGAAATCATCGAAACAGCACTCCGGTTTCTGAGGCGCGACCTGCTTCGCCGCCTCGGCCTTAGCCGCCGCCTCTCTCGCGGCACGGATGGCCTCAAGACGCGCCAACTGAGCATTGATGGCCTCATCCTCGATCTTGGCGAACAACAACTCCGCGGCACCGATCCCGTGGCCCACCGGAAGGATATTCTCATTGCCAAGAATATCCCAACCAAGGCATACGCCCGAACACTCCTGCTCCGCGGCGGCAGACACAGTGTGAAGAGCCACACCCTCACCATCCTTGTAGGTGTTGACGGTCTCCTGCTCGCCCTTCCTGTGGTCAATTCCGGCGCAAAGGCTGACACCCAGCATCTTGCGAAGTTTCTCCGCGGCAAACGGTGTGAACGGCTCGAAAGCGATCGCAAGGTCAGCGCAAATCTGGAGGCTGACATTCAGTATCGTGGCGCAACGCTCCATGTCTGTCTTGGCCACCTTCCAAGGCTCAGTGTCGGAAATATACTTGTTCCCCACACGGGCGATCGACATAGCATCTTTCAATGCCTCACGGAAATGATAACCCTCGATGTCCCTCTCAAGCGAAGCCTTGAGCGCAGGAATCTCCGCAAGAGCGGCCTTGTCCACTTCCTGAAGTTCTCCCGCGTCCGGAACCTTCCCCTCGAAATACTTGTGGGTCAGCACAACAGCGCGGTTCACAAAATTTCCGAATATAGCGACAAGCTCACTGTTGTTGCGTGTCTGGAAATCCTTCCAGCTGAAATCATTGTCCTTGGTCTCCGGAGCGTTGGCCGTGAGGACATATCTGATGACATCCTGTTTGCCAGGGAAATCGCGGAGATACTCGTGAGCCCAGACCGCCCAGTTCTTGGATGTAGAGATCTTATCCCCTTCAAGGTTGAGGAACTCGTTCGCCGGAACGTTATCTGGCAGGATGTAACCGTCACCGTAAGCCTTGAGCATCGACGGGAAGACGATGCAGTGGAACACGATATTATCCTTGCCGATGAAATGAACGAGACGGGTGTCCCCGCTCTTCCACCACTTCTCCCAAGACTGCGGCAGAAGTTCCTGAGTGTTGGAAATATACCCGATCGGAGCGTCAAACCAGACATAGAGCACCTTGCCCTCGGCACCCTCCACAGGGACAGGCACGCCCCAGTCAAGGTCACGGCTCACGGCGCGAGGCTGAAGACCGCCGTCAATCCAGCTCTTGCACTGGCCATAGACAGTGCTTCGCCACTCTTTGTGCTGTTCGAGAATCCAATCACGAAGCCAAGGTTCGTACTGGTCCAGAGGTAGATACCAATGGGTTGTCTTCTTCTTTATCGGCTCGGCCCCGCTGAGTTTGGACTTAGGGTTGATGAGTTCCTCCGGGCTCAACGTGCTTCCGCACTTCTCGCACTGGTCACCATAGGCATCAGGATTGCCGCATTTAGGGCATGTACCCATAATGTAGCGGTCTGCAAGAAACTGTTTGGCCTCCGGATCATAGTACTGCTCGGACTCCTTTGTGATGAACTTCCCCTCGTCATACAGTTTGCGGAAAAACCCGGAAGCGTTCTTCTCATGCACCTCTGAAGATGTGCGGCCGTAGATGTCGAAATTAATTCCCAGACCCGTGAACGAGTCCTTGATAATCTTGTGGTAGCGATCCACGATGTCCTGAGGGGTACAGCCCTCCATGCGGGCCTTGATCGTGATCGGGACTCCGTGCTCATCGCTTCCGCAGACATAAAGCACATCCTCTCCCCTCATCCTGAGGTACCTGACGTAGATGTCCGCCGGCACGTATACCCCGGCCAAATGACCGATGTGGACCGGCCCGTTGGCATAAGGCAACGCACAGGTCACAAGTGTTCTCTTGAATTTCTTTTCCATATTCATGAATATTATTTTTCTCTTCCCAATCTGACTTTCACCATTTTAAGTGCCTTCTGCACTTTAAGCATCTCTTGCATTATCTCAAGCACCCGGTCATCGTCGGAAGCGGCCTGCGCCTCTCCGAGTCTTTCCTTCAGTTCGTTTTCCTTGTCCTCCAAACGGCTTTGCTGATAGACCAGGATCGCTTTCGGGACATAGATCGTCAGCCATGACCCTTTCGACATCATTGACTGCCGCAGATTCTTCACAGACAAGTCATACCGTTCGTCCGTTGACAGTTGGGCGGCCACATAGGCCATGTCCCTATCCTTCCCGTCCATCAGACGCTTGACAATCTCATCCTGCGAATATCCCTCATAGTAGTCTTTGGAATAAGCCTCGTACACTTTTCTGAAAACGGAGTTGGCGAACTGTGAGTTGTCTCCCTCCAAAGCCTGGCCTATGAAATCAAACACGGTCAACGCATCCTCGTCCGATCCGGAATAGAAAGCCGAATCACTTTGGAACTCCAGCTTCGTGGTACCGTAGGTGAGGATGAAGTTCAGAAGATAGCGCTCGGCTGTAGCCATGATGCGGTTGTCAATAAGGGCATCGAGGCCGGTGCTTTGACGGGTGGCTTCGACAGGCTCAGCCACCGGCGCTCCTCCGTAGGCCAAACCATCCGTAGAAGAGCCAGAAACTCCGAATGTTCCGGCAATCGAACCATTTCCGGAGCCGGTGGCATAACCATTCCCAGGCAATATGGTGGCTGAGCCTGCCGAGGCTCCGGACCGCGAGGTCTGGTTACGAAGCCTTTCCCTGTCACGGTCAGCGGCTTTCTTCTGTTCAATAAGCCTTTTGGAGCGTGTCGCGCCGATCCTCTCGTCCAGAATATCCCTGCGGATCTCGAACTTGTCACTCAGGAAATCCACATAGACAGAACGTTTCACGGCATCCGGGATGTCGGCTATCGTGTCCGCTATGTCATTGATCACCTCGGCACGCTTGAGCGGATCCCTCGCTGTGTCCTTCAAAAGCAGCGAGGACTTGAAATCCACAAAATCCATCTCAGCAGCGGCGAGAAACTCCTCTACCTCCGCAAGCGAGTGCTTTCTTGAATATGAGTCCGGATCATCTCCGTCCGGGATCAGTACGACCTTAACGTTCATCCCCTCGCGCAGAAACATGTCGATTCCCCTAAGAGCCGCATGGATGCCGGCGGAATCCCCGTCGTACATGATCGTGACATTCTGCGTGAATCTCTTGATGAGACCTATCTGCCCTTCGGTCAATGCCGTGCCGCTGGAAGCCACCACGTTCGTGATACCGAGCTGGTGCATCGAGAGCACATCCAGATAGCCCTCGACCAAATAGCATTTGTCCTTGCGGGCCATCTCGTTCTTCGCGAACCAGATGCCGTAAAGAGACTTGTTCTTTACGTAGATGTCCGACTCCTTGGAGTTCACATACTTGGCGTATGGCTTTCCCTCTTCCTTGGACTTCAATGTCCTGGCCCCGAACGCGATAACCCTTCCACTCATCGAATGGATCGGGAACACCACGCGGTCATAGAACCTGTCGTGCAGCCTGTTGTCAGAATCGTATGTGGCACACAGACCTGTCTCAAGGAGATATTCATCCTTGTACCCGGCCGCTTTCGCCGCGTCTGTCAAGGCATGCCGGCTCGACGGGGCCCAGCCGAGACCATATTTCTCTATTGTAGCGTCCTCCAGCCCTCTGGAGTGGAAATATTCAAGGCCGACGGACCGTCCCTCATCGGTATGGAGCTGCTCCTTGAAGAACTTGCCGGCATATTCAGAGACAAGCAGGAGACTCTCGTTCCGCTGACGGTTCGCTATGTCCTCCGCCGTCTCCTCTTTCTCGACTATCTCAATGTTGTATTTCCTGGCAAGGTACCGCAGAGCCTCAACGTAGGACAGATGCTCGTAGTCCATGACGAACCCGATGGCGGAGCCGCCCTTGTGGCAGCCGAAGCAATAATATTGCCCTTTGGCAGGAATGACGTGGAAAGACGGTGTCTTCTCACCGTGGAACGGACAGCAGGCCCAAAGGTCGGCTCCGCGCCTTCTCAGAGTCACGAAGTCGCCGATCACCTCTTCCACACGGGCGGTGTCAAGGATTTTCTGTACCGTTTCCTGAGGAATCATCCTACTCGTCCACCTTTGTGTAGTCCACCTCCTTGGCATCATCAAGACCAGAGGTCTCGATCACATCCTGGTCAGACTGAGGCTCGTCCGGTGTGTTGAAACGAATCTCATAGGCCTCCTTGGCCTTGCGGATCCGCCACGACGAGATCAGTTCGGACACACCGTACAGAAGCAGAAAACTTCCGGCGCAGACACTCATGATCCTCTCACCGAACGGGTTGAAAAGCAGGAACGCGCCCCCCGCCACCGCGCAGATCGAAAGGATCAATGTGGAGAATCCGGCCCCCAGCAGAGACATGGCTCCGGCCAAAGCTAACAGCTGGATGCCGCCGAAAAGAATCAGCACGATTCCTATCAGCGTAACAATGAAGCCGGCCACCCAGACAGGATTGAGGAACAATAGAATGCCAAGTATCAAATCCACGACAGCGTTCACCGCCATCAATGGAAGCACCCCGTCCCTTTTGTTACGGATGAAACCATAAACCAACGACACGATTCCCGAAGCGAGCAAGAACGCCGCCACGACCTTCACTACAGTCACGGAAGCCGCGTTGTCGAAAATCATGACCAGACCTATACCGATGGTAGCCAGCGCTCTGAGAATGCTGCTGAACGAAGTTTTGTAGCCAAATGTGAACATAATTCCATTCCTTAATATTACAACTTACAAATTTAAGTAAAAAATGCTATATTCGTGCCTATGTTTTTCGATACACACAATCATAGCCAATTCTCTTTCGACGGAGAGGGAACAACTGTTGAAAAGAGCGCCCTGGCGGCGGTGGAAAAAGGGTTCGGAGGAATATGTTTCACCGACCATTGTGATTTCTATGTCCCGAAGATGAAAGAAGAGTTCGAACCGATCGTCTGCGAGGTCTTCGATGTAGAGGCACAGCAGAACGAGATCGACAGGGTCAGCGGGCTCGTCGCCGATGGAGCTTTCGGGAAAGAGGCATCAAGGAAATTCAAGATATTCAAAGGAATAGAGCTGGGACTCGGGGAAAAGAACCATGACCAGACCAGAGAGCTTCTCTCGAAACACAGGTTCGACCAGATCGTCGCCTCGGTCCACTACCTTGAAGACACAGACCCCTATTTCGGACCGTACTACAAGGGTAAGAACTGGAAAGAGGCCTACGGGCGCTACCTTGAGACCATCCTGAGGGAGATGAGATGGCTCGGGGATTTCGACATCATGGGACATTTCGACTATGTTGCCCGCTATGCGCCATATCCTAAGGAAAGCGTGCTGTACAGGGACTTCCCGGGGCTGTTCGACGAGATATTCAAATACTTGATAGAGAATGGTAAAGGGCTGGAGATCAACACAAAAAGCTACAAGACTTACGGACTTCGCGCTCCGCAGCTTGACCGTGACATCCTGATAAGGTACATGGAACTCGGCGGAGAGATCATCTGCATGGGTTCAGACTCCCACACGCCCGGACAGGTCGGCGACAGGTTCGACTATTTCGCCCAGTACATCAAGATGTTCGGATTCAGACGTCTCGGCCACTTTGAGGGACGCGGATTGAAAATGGTGACCATTTAGGAAGCTATCTCGCAGAGGAACTTGATCCTCACAAGACGGATCTCCATCTCCTCATATCCCGACCCCAGAACCTTGATGGCCTCCTCCACGGAATCAGAGGTGGCCTCGCTTTTGAAATATTCGTATATATCCTCAACCACCTCATCGTCAATCGCCTGGCCGATGTAGTAGTTCAGATCCAGCTTGGTGCCGGAAGACACTATCCCTTCGATCTCCCCAACCAGTTCATCCAACTCAAGACCTTTCGCGTCCGCTATGTCATCAAGAGACATCCGCCTGTCAACGCTTTGGATAATGAATATCTTGTCCGCGCTCTTGGTCGGAGCCGACTTGACGACGAAGTCCTCCGGCCTCGTGATGTCGTTCTCTTCGACGTACCTGCGGATCAGTTCAATGAACTCCTTGCCATATTTCCTGGCCTTCCCCTCACCGACGCCCTGACAGTTGTGAAGCTCATCGTACGTGATCGGGTAGAGGATGGACATGTCCTCCAGCGCCGGATCCCCGAAGATTATCCACGGCTGGAGGTTAAGCTTCCTCGACATGTCCTTTCTGAGGTTCTTAAGCATGGACAGAAGAGCCGCGTCACCGCCGCCACTCTTCATGACAGGAGACGGAGCGTCCTCCTCGTCCTCGTCATCTCCTCCCTTGCCTTTGAACAACCGGTCCTCCACAAGAAGCACCTCATAAGGGCTGCTGAAGAAATCCTCGCCTTTCGCCGTGACATAGATCAGCCCGTAGGTCTCTATCTCCTTTTCCAGAAGGTGCATTATGAGTCCTTGATGAATGACCGCGCACCAGAAATTCACGCTGCGGTCGCTTCCCGAGCCAAACAACGGGAACGTGTCGTGACGGTAGGATTTGATCAGGGCATTGGTCTGTCCGGCCAGCACGGAAGCAAGGTGCTCGATCTTGAAATGCTCCGGAAGTGACTTTATGAGCCTTATCACCAGACACATCTCCTTGCGGCCGTCAAACGTGGCCTTCGGATTGACACAATTGTCGCAAAGCCCGCAGTTGTCCTTCGGATAATCCTCTCCGAAATAGTTCAGAAGCATCCTCCTGCGGCACATGCTCGACTCGGCGTAGGCCACGGTGTCCATGAGCAGCTGGCGGCCTATCTCCTGTTCTGAGACCGGCTTGCCCTGCATGAACTTCTCCAGCTTGCGGATGTCCTTGTAACTGTAGAAGGTGATGCACTCGGCGTTCTCCCCGTCACGGCCGGCGCGTCCTGTCTCCTGATAGTACCCTTCGATGCTCTTCGGGATGTCGTAATGTATGACAAAACGCACGTCCGGCTTGTCGATTCCCATTCCGAAAGCGATCGTCGCCACAATCACGTCCACATCCTCCATAAGGAACCTGTCCTGATTCTCGGCCCTGGTCTTCGCGTCAAGGCCGGCATGGTACGGAAGCGCGCGGATTCCGTTTATTTCCAACAGTCTGGCAATCTCCTCAACCTTTTTGCGGCTCAGGCAATAGATGATCCCGGATTTACCGGCATGCTGCTTTATGTAGCGTATGATGTCCTTGTCAGGATCGACCTTGTCGCGAACCTCATAGAAAAGGTTCGGCCTGTTGAAGGATGACTTGAAGACAGTGGCGTCCATGATCCCGAGATTCTTCTGGATGTCGTTCTGCACCTTGGGCGTGGCCGTGGCCGTGAGAGCGATGATCGGAGCCCGGCCTATCATCTGGACCATGTCCCTGATCCTGCGGTACTCAGGCCTGAAGTCGTGACCCCATTCGGAAATGCAATGAGCCTCGTCAACAGCGTAGAAAGAGATGTTCACCTCGCGCAGGAGCTCCACGTTCTCCTCCTTGGTGAGGGATTCCGGAGCCACATAAAGCAGTTTGGTAACACCCGAGAGGACATCCGAGCGGACCTCCTGGATCTGCGCGCGGTTCAAAGAGGAATTCAGGAAATGCGCGACTCCGTTACGTTCCTCCACGAATCCCCTGATCACATCCACCTGATTTTTCATCAGAGCGATCAGCGGAGAGATCACAATGGCTGTCCCCGGCATCACCAGAGCGGGCAGCTGGAAGCACAGAGACTTGCCTCCGCCCGTCGGCATCAGGACAAACGTGTCCTTGCCCTCCAGGAGATTCCTTATGATTCCCTCCTGTTCCCCTTTGAAGGAATCGAAACCGAAGAATTCTTTCAGCTTGGATTTCAGCAATGACGAGTCAATTTCCATAGAATTACCTAATTATTTCTAAAAATAGTGATTGTTTTCGGGATTAACAAGCATTTTGGCCCTTTCTGAGGAATAAAGTCAATATTTTTTGCGATATTTGCAGAACTTTTGGGGTGTAATGCCCGGAAGCCAAAGACAGACAACTTATAAATAATTCAATAGTATGAAGACAATCAAAATGCTTGCGGTGACAGCGATGGTTCTTTCAGTCGCGGCCTGCAACTCAAACAAGGTGGACGGCAAGGTTGAAGGAGCCGACAGCACGGCTGTGGCCGCCGTTCCTCAGAAGCCTCTCAACGCGAAGGATCTTCTCCCTTCAAAGGCCTCGGTTGACTCTGTAAGTTACCTTCTTGGCATCCAGCTCGGATCCATGATCAAGAACTACAGCATGGGCGAGCTCAACTTCAACATGATCAAGAAGGGAGCCGCTGACTTCGTGGCCGCCAAGGGCAACCCTCGTGACGAGGAGTTCACCAAGCAGTTCAAGGTCAACCCTGAGGAGATGAACAGGATCATGAACGAGTTCGTTCAGAAGAGGGCTGAATATGTAGGCGCGATCAACAAGGAGAAAGAGCAGAAGTTCCTTGAGGCCAACCGCAAGAAGGCCGGTGTTCAGGAGACCGAGTCCGGACTCCAGTACATCATCGCCGAGGCCGGAAGCGAGGTAAAGCCTACTTCCAACAAGGACACCGTCTATGTTCACTACAAGCTTTCCCTCACCGACGGCACCGTCATCGAGGAGGTCAAGGAGGAGCAGGACGCTGTCATGCTTACACTCAACAGGGTCATCCCTGCATGGACTGAAGGCCTCCAGCTTCTCGGTGAAGGCGGAAAGGCCACCCTTTACGTTCCTTCCGAGCTTGGCTACGGCGAGCGCGGATCCAACGGCATCGACCCTAACACGACCCTCGTGTTCGACATCCAGCTCGACTCTGTAAAGCGTTTCGTTGAGCCTGTCGTGGAGGACAAGAAATAATCACTGCCACAGGCAGCGTGAACAAGCCTGCTTTGCGCCCGCGCGCCGAGCAGGTTTAATTTTTACAAGACAAAGAATATCATGGCATTGGAAATAGAAGGCAGGATCAAACAGAAGCTTGCCAAGCAAAGCGGACAGGGGACGAAAGGCTCCTGGACAAAACAGGATTTCATTCTTGAATATCAGGACGGCAACTATCCGGCTGACGTGTGCCTGACGGCGTTCGGGAATGACAAGGTCGCGGATCTGGACAAATATCAGGTCGGAGACTCGGTCAAGGTGGCTTTCAACCTTAGGGCCCGGGAATATAACGGGCGTTGGTACAACGATGTGCGTGTCTGGAGAATCACTCAGGCGGGACAGTCCGCACCGGCACCGCAGCAGGCATACCAGGCTCCACAGAATTACTCTCCGGCTCCTCAGCCGAATTACGGAGCGCAGCCTCAAGCTGCTCCAGCCCCGACCATCGACGATCTCCCTGCCGACGACCCAAGCAACGATCTTCCGTTCTAAGTCAGAACGGAAGATCCCTTCCTTTTTTACCCCCAGTCACTTCGTGACAGCCCCGGTGGGGCAATGGGGAGCGTTCTCCCCATACCCCTTGCGTCGCTACGCGCTGCGCGCCCTTTTCATCCAACCCCCAGTCACTTCGTGACAGCCCCGGTGGGGCAATGGGGAGCGTTCTCCCCATACCCCTTGCGTCGCTACGCTCCGATTCCCATTTCCCATCTTATTCATCCTTCTACTGTTAGTGGATGTCAATCCAACGGATGTCGGGATCACGGCGCCACCAGGTGAGCTGCTTCTTGGCATAATGACGAGTGTTCCTCTGGACGAGACGGACAGCCTCCTCCAGAGGAATCTTATTATCAAGATATTCAAAGATCTCCTTGTAGCCGACGGTCTGCAACGCCTGGCAATCCCGGTACGGCAGCAGCGAGCGGACCTCCTCCACAAGACCCTCGTCAATCATATTCAGAACCCTTTGATTGATCCGTGAATATAGTTCCTCACGCGGTCGCGTAAGTCCTATTTTCTCAATCTCAAAAGATCGCTTGCGTCTCTCCCCTGTCTTGAACGACGAGAATGGCCTCCCTGAGACCAGACAGACCTCCAGCGCCCGGATGACCCTCTGGCTGTTGCGCGTGTCAATCTGTGAATATGTCAACGGATCCTTCAGCCGCAGCTCCTCAGCAAGAGTCTCAACCCCGTCTTTTTCAAGCCTTTCCCACAGTTCGTCACGCAAGGCAGAATCCCCGTCCGGAAGATTGTCAAGCCCGTTACACACAGCGTCTATGTAGAACATCGAGCCGCCGGCCATCACCAGAGTCTCATGCCCTTCCTCAAACAATTTCTCGATCAGCGCGATCGCCTCCAGCTCGTAGTCTCCCGCCGTGTAGGTCTGAGTTACCGGAACGGACTGTATGAAATAATGCCTCACAGCGGCAAGCTGCGAAGCACTCGGGACAGCCGTCCCGATCGACATATTCCTGAAAATCTGACGGGAATCGCAGGAAATCACCGGTGAGCCATATTCCAAAGCCTTCGAAACGCTGAAGTCAGTTTTGCCGACTGCGGTAGGTCCAAGGATTATGAGAAGCCGCCGGGACATATTCGAAGCAGAGGAACTGATTCTTAGATGTCCAGATCTTCGGTTCCGTCGAAGACTATCTTTCCGTCCTCGTCGTCATCGTCCTCCTCATCGTCCCTGTCTTCATCCAAGGAAAGGGACGAGTCACCTTCATCGTCATCATCATCCGAACCCCAGTCAGGCTTCTGGCCAGGCAGATGTCTCTGTGAATCAGGGAGATCCTCAAAGGCGACGTAACCGTTCTCGAATTCGATCGGATTAGGCCCCTTCACCTCCACGATTGTCGGAGAGCACCCAGGTTTTTCCTCGGTGCACTCGAACGTGACGATCACGCTCTTGCGGTTAGGAACGTCGTAGAAGTACAGGAACGAAGCCACGCCGGCCTTCACGGTCTGGGCCACCGTGACGTTGTCCACGGTGCCGCTGCCAAGATCGAACAGGCCATAACGGGCGACGACACCGCCGCCGGCATCCATCGCCTTGAACATAATCAGCTGATCCTGCGGAAATTCCATGTCCGCACGCATCTGTTTGTGGAATTCGTAAAGGGTCGTTTCGCCCCTCATCTCATAAACCCGGTAGAATCCTTTGATCCCGGCCAAAGTCACCCTGTATTTATAAACCATAAATATTTTTGATTCAAAACCATTTCAAAATTACAAAATTTATCGTTCGGTTGCAAAATTATGTGAAAAACGCTATTTTCGTGTCTCAGGAATGGAAAGACCAGAAAACATCATCCGAGACTCCTACAAGAGCATTCCCGGACCGGCTGAAGGGCTGTTCAAAGACAACGGCAGCCGCTTCATCTCATTCGCTTTTCCTGTCGAGACAGAAGAAGAGGTCAAGAGCATTGTCGGTGACTTGAAGAAAAAGTACCACGACGCCCGCCACCATTGCTACGCCTACCGCCTCGGCTATCTCGGGGACAAGTTCAGGGCCAACGATGACGGAGAACCCTCCTCCTCAGCCGGCAGACCGATCCTGGGACAGATCGACTCCAGAGGGCTGAGCGATGTGCTGGTGGTGGTAGTACGCTATTTCGGAGGAATCAAGCTCGGGATCCCGGGACTTATCAGAGCCTACAAAACCTCCACGGCAGAAGCTCTTGACAAGGCCGGATGCGTTGAGAAGATCGCCGGAAAATGGTTCAGCGTCCGTTTCGGCTACGAGGCGATGAACAGCGTCATGAAGATTCTCAAAGACATGGACCTCAAGCAGAAAGGACAGGCTTTCGGAGCGGAGTGCACACTTCAGGTCTGGATCCGGCTCTCCGCCGAGGATGACTTCCGTACCAGAATCGGGAAAATCGAAAACTGTACGATAAACGAACTTTAAATCATAAACATCATGCCTAAAAGTCTAATTTCAATCCAGGATTTTTCAAAGGATGAGATACTCCACATCCTTGAGACAGCAAAGGAATTCGAAGCGAACCGTGAACAGAGCTTTCTCGCCGGAAAGGTGGTGGCCTGCCTGTTCTTCGAACCTTCGACCAGAACGAGGCTCTCGTTCGAGGCCGCGGTCAACAGGCTGGGAGCCAGAGTCATCGGCTTCCCTGACAACCGCAACACCAGCCAGACCAAGGGAGAGACCCTGGAGGACACCATAAAGATTGTGTCCAACTATGTGGATATGATTGTGATGAGGCACCCTCAAGCGGGAGCGGCGGACATCGCCGCGTCAGTGGCGTCGGTGCCTGTCATCAACGCCGGCGACGGAGCGAACCAACACCCTACGCAGACCCTGCTCGACCTCTACGCCATCCAGAAGACCCAAGGCAAACTCAATGGATTGACAGTGAATATGGTCGGAGACCTCAAGTACGGCCGTGCCGTCCACTCCCTTGTGGAAGCGCTGCGCTGGTTCGACCCACACTTCATATTCACCTCTCCTGAAGAATTGAATATGCCAAAGAAATATCTTGAGCTCCTTGACCATGAGGGAGTTGACTACCGGCAGACCGACAGGATAGAGGATGGTCTCAACATCTGCGACGTGCTCTACATGACCAGAGTCCAGCAGGAAAGGTTCCCTGACATGGATGAATATAATAAGGTGAAGGATGTTTACAGGCTCTCGGCCTCGATGCTGGGTTCCGTCAAGCCGAACATGAAGATAATGCACCCGCTCCCAAGGGTCAACGAAATCTCCACGGACATCGATGACACTCCGTACGCCTACTACTTCCAGCAGGCCGGCGGCGGAATGTACGTCAGGATGGCGATCATCTCGTACCTCCTCGGCTACAGATAATTTATAGTAACCTTCAAAAAATAACCTGCATCATCTTAAGGAATCTTTTCGGTCTACATCTCTTTTCTCATCAGTCATGTGCCACCGGCACACTCCTTCTTCGAAAATAGAT
>ERZ1034626.1057-NODE-1057-length-19002-cov-9.761968_pt1 | contig 19002 bp, 16 predicted proteins | sample MGYA00520652_ERZ1034626 | MGnify/ENA primary metagenome ERZ1034626 (study PRJEB33766, sample SAMN09781765) | gut metagenome | biome: gut microbiome | host: Homo sapiens | place: Madagascar | study: EMG produced TPA metagenomics assembly of the PRJNA485056 data... | reverse complement strand
GGCTCCGGCAAAATGGGTTTTAGGGTGTCCCTGAATCAGAATCTGTTTTATAGATGCAATGCTTGCTAACCATCGCTTACGCTCTGGTTACCCCCTTCGGGGGTTTTGTACTGCTGACAGGGTGCGGCTGCGCTTGGCAATGTACAGGGAATAGGATAGCAATTCCTGACCGTATCTTTTTGTTAATAACCATCTCGTTTATACACAAACCGAGTCAAAAGCCGTTTTGCAGAACACTTTACCAGGAGAGTTGACAAACCCGCCGTTTTTGCGTATTATAATAGGAACAAGGGGGTCGTGTGCCCCTTTGGCAAAAAGCGAACAGCCTTGACGAGGAGAGTACGCCCCGCCTGCGCCTGACAGAAAGCCCGAAGGATGGAACCGGGCAGGTGAGCACGGGGTGGAAGATGGCCTCTGAGCTGTGGGGGTGAAGCGGCACGCCGCCAAGCCCCCGCCGGGTGCGCCCGTTACCGCGCGGAGGCCGGGTCCATCCCGGCACGCAAGGCCATGCCCGCAAGGGCGCGGTGAAGCAAGGTGGTACCACGGAAGTTCAGCTCCCGTCCTTGTCCGGTGCATTCCGGCAGGACGGGAGCTTTTTTGTGACACAGCCACAACAGAAAGGAAGAATCATCCCCCATGAGCGAACACAACACATTCTACATCACGACCCCCATCTACTACCCCAGCGACAAGCTGCACATCGGCCACAGCTACACCACCGTGGCCTGCGACGCGCTGGCCCGCTTCAAGCGGATGCAGGGCAAGGAAGTCATGTTCCTGACCGGCACCGATGAGCACGGCCAGAAGATCCAGGACAAGGCCGCCGACGCAGGCGTGACCCCCAAGGAATACGTGGACAAGATCGTGGCCACCGTCAAGGATCTGTGGAAGCTGCTGGACGTCAGCTACGACCGCTTCATCCGCACCACCGACGACTACCACATGGAGTCCTGCCAGAAGATCTTCACCAAGCTCTACGAGCAGGGCGACATCTACAAGGGCGAGTACATCGGCCACTACTGCAAGCCCTGCGAGAGCTTCTGGACCGACAGCCAGCTGGTGGACGGCAAGTGCCCCGACTGCGGCCGCGAGGTCTATGATGCCCACGAAGAGGCTTACTTCTTCAAGACCGGCAAGTATGCCGACCGCCTGCTGAAGTACTACGAGGAGAACCCCCAGTTCATCCAGCCCGAGAGCCGCAAGAACGAGATGATTGCCTTTATCAAGCAGGGCCTGCAGGACACCTGTGTTTCCCGCACCTCTGTCAAGTGGGGCATCCCCGTTCCCTTTGACCCCAAGCACACCATGTATGTCTGGGTCGATGCGCTGAGCAACTATATCTCCGCGCTGGGCTACGGCAACGAGACCTACCACGATTACAACAAGTTCTGGCCTGCTGACCTGCACATGGTGGGCAAGGAGATCCTGCGCTTCCACACCATCCTGTGGCCCGCCATGCTGATGGCTCTGGATCTGCCGCTGCCCAAGCGCGTGTTTGGCCACGGCTGGCTGCTGATGAACGGCGGCAAGATGTCCAAGTCCGTGGGCAACGTTGTGGACCCTGTGGTCCTGTGCGACCGCTACGGCGTGGACTCCATCCGCTACTTCCTGCTGCGTGAGATCCCCTTTGGCAACGACGGCATGTTCACCAACGAGGCCCTGATCAACCGCATCAACAGCGACCTGGCCAACGACCTGGGCAACCTGCTCAGCCGCACTGTTGCCATGTGCGAGAAGTACTTCGGCGGCACGGTCCACAAGGCCGCTGGCACCGAGGCCATCGACACGGAGCTGGAGACCATGGTCAATGAGCTGCTGGGCAAGGTCACTGCCGATATGGATAACCTGACCATTCCTCAGGCCCTGATGGAGATCTTTGCCGTGATCCAGCGCGCCAACAAGTATATCGACGAGACCGCTCCCTGGGCTCTGGCCAAGGATGAGGCCAACACGGCCCGTCTGGAGAGCGTGCTCTACCATCTGTGCGAGGCACTGCGTGTGGCAGGCATCCTGCTGAACGCTTACCTGCCCTCCACCGCTCCCAAGATGATGGATCAGCTGGGCCTGTCCACTGCCGACATCGACCTGAGCAAGGCTGCCTACGGCGTGCAGGAGACCTACACCGTCCACAAGGGCGATGCCCTGTTCCCCCGCATTGATGTGGCCAAGGAGATCGCCCACCTGAAGGAAGAGGACGAGAAGCGCAAGGCCGCTGCCGAAGCTGCCAACAAGGCCAAGGCTGAAGCCGAGAAGAAGGCTGCCGCCCCCGCCGAGGAGAGCACCGTGGACTTTACCCACGAGGAAGAGATCGACTTTGACACCTTCTGCAAGGTGGAGCTGCGCGTGGCCGAGGTGCGTGCCTGCGAGAACCTGAAGGAGAGCAAGAAGCTGCTCCACCTGACCGTGTTTGACGGCGAGCGTGAGCGCTGCATCCTGTCCGGCATTGCCAAGTGGTTCAAGCCGGAGGATCTGATCGGCAAGAAGATCGGCATCGTCTGCAATCTGGCCCCCCGCCCCATGCTGAAGGGCAAGTATGTCAGCGAGGGCATGATCTTTGCTGCCGACACCGCTGACGGCGGCTGCTCCATCGCCTTCTACGGCGACAACACCCCCGTTGGCAGCCGCATCCACTGAGCCATGGAGATACAGCTGAGCCGCGCCGAAAAGCTGGACCGGCTTTTCGGCACACCGGCCTTTGCCGTTATCATTGCCATCCTCTGCAACGCCATGTGGGGTTCGGCTTTTCCTTTCATCAAGCTGGGCTACCGGCTCTTTGCCATCGACACCACTGACACGGCCTCCATTCTCTGCTTTGCAGGGGTGCGGTTCATGCTGGGCAGTGTGCTGGTACTGGGCGGCAGCCTGCTGCTGGAGGGCAGGCTCCCCGCCATGCCCAAGGGGAAGATCCTGGCCGAATGCTGTGCATTGGGCCTGTGGCAGACCACAGCGCAGTACGCCTTTTTCTACAGCGCTGTTGCCCTGCTCACCGGTGCCTTTGGGGGCATCCTGAACAGCACCCAGAGCTTTCTGGGGGTCATCTTCGCCCATTTCCTTTACGGCAGGGCTGACCGCATGACCCTGGCCAAGGCGCTGGGCTGCGGCATCGGCTTTGCGGGCGTTCTCATCGCCACGTTGGGCAACCACGGCGGCGGCAGCGCCCAGGGCGTAGCCTACATGCTCATTGCTACCGTCCTTTTCACGCTGGCAGGCCCCTGGAACAAATCCGTCACCCGCCGGGCAGACAGCTTTGCCGTCTGCTTTGTGAACCTGTTCGTGGGCGGTGCGGCCCTGTTCCTGCTGGGCGCTGTTCTGGGCGGACGGCTGGATCACTGGTCTGTGCTCAGCGTGCTGGACCTGCTGGCGCTGGCCTTCATCTGCGGTGCGGGCTACATCGTCTGGGCCCTGCTGATGAAGAACAACCCCGTCAGCCGGATCGCCATCTTCGGGTTCGTGAACCCGGTGGTGAATGTCCTGCTCAGCGCCCTCATCAATGGGGAGCCGCTGTTCCGGTGGCAGTATCTGGGGGCGCTGGTGCTGGTCTGCATCGGCATCTGGCTGGTAAACAAGGCCCCCGCCAAAAAGGAGCGTGCCCGGTAATATGGAATACCCCATCTTTGACACCCACGCCCATTACAGCGCCCGCGCCTTTGACGCAGACCGCTTTGCCCTGCTGGACAGCCTGCCCGGCAAAGGGGTGGTGGGCGTGTGCGAGCAGGCCACCCATTCGGGCGATGCGCCCAAGGTGCTGGAGCTGGCCCACAAATATCCCTGGGTGTACGCCGCCGTCGGCATCCATCCGGAGAGCCTGCTGGCCCCGGAGGATTGCGGTGAGGAAGGCCCCGCCCCTACTGTCTCGGTATACGGCGGCGACTGGGCCGCAGAGATGCGCGCCCTTGCCCCCTATTACGAGGACCCCAAGGTGGTGGCTGTGGGGGAGTGCGGCCTGGATTACCACTGGCCTGTGCCCAAGGATGCCCAGCTGGCGCTGTTTGAGGCCGAGATCCGGCTGGCGCTGGAACTGGACAAGCCCATCATCGTGCACGACCGCAGCGCCCACGCCGATGTCTACGCCCTGCTGAAAAAATACCGGCCCAAGGGCATCGTCCACTGCTATTCCGGCAGCGCCGATGACGCGCTCTGGCTGGCAGAGCAGGGGCTCTACATTGGCTTTGGCGGGGCCTGCACCTTCAAGGGGGCCAAGCGGGCCGCCAAGGCCATTGCCGCCCTGCCGCTGGAACGCATCGTCCTGGAAACCGACTGCCCCTATATGGCCCCGGAACCTGTCCGCGGCACCCGCTGCGACAGCTCCCTCATCCGCTATGTAGGCGAGTATATCGCCAGCGTCAAGGGTGAGGAACCGGAGCAGGTGTTCCGCCAGACGGCAGAGAACGCCTGTCAGGTGTATAACCTCTCCGTCTGAAACCGGCAGCAGCCGTGCACAGAGGGCAGGTTGGACAGAGCAGGCCTATCCGTTATCTACAAAAGCATTATGCTTCTGTATAAATCAAGTAACAAACTACAAATTGTCAATCAAGGAGATATCACTTATGAAAGCTCGTATTCCGCAGCACCGTGAATTCATCATCAACTTCCCCGACACTGTTGACAACGCCAAGGCCAACGAGGGCTGGGCAAAGCTGCAGCAGATCGTAGAGGACTACAAGAAGGACCACAACGGTGCTTCCGTCTACGCACCCAGCTTCATCGAGGACTGCGAGCCTGCCGTCAAGAAACTGCAGGAAGAGTACGGTTTCGAGTACACCGTTGAGTATGTGAAGTAAGTTCTGAGTTTTCAGTATATTGCATTAAAAAGAGCAGAGCGTTCCAGCCAGCTGGCTGGAACGCTCTGCTCTTTTTGTTGCTTATTTCAGTTCCATATTGATGGACTTTTCCGTAAAACCGTAGTTCCGGTACATCTCATACGCCTTTTTATTTCTGGCGTTCACCTGCAGCTCGATGGTGTCACATCCCTTTTCCGCCTTGAGCTGCTTCACTTTTTCAAAGAACTGGTGGCCGATGCCTTTGCCCCTGTACGCTTCCTCCACCGCCATGGTACTGACGAACAAAACATCCTTTGTTACCTGCGCCGGGCCTTCCACATGGCGCTTGAAGACTTCCAGAACACCAACAACGATGCCGTCCGTCTCGGCAATATACCAGCTGTCTCCTTTCAGGAGCTCAGCAAACAACCCTTTTGTAACCAACGGACTAGCCGGTTTGTAGACATCCGGCCGCCACTCGACATGCATCTGCTGCACCTGATCCATAATAGCAGAAAATCGGTCATAATCCTGCATTTGCGGGGTACGGATCGTTATTTTCATCTCGTTTTCTCCTTGTTGTATCAAAAATACCCTGTCTGACACGGTTTCGGGTCCAGACAAGGTATTTTGAGTTTCTTTTCAGTTGCCCGCTTCCACCTTGCTCAGCAGGATGCGGTCATTGTCTAGGGCCTTACCGGCGTTCTCGCGGAACTTTTCCAGCAGGTCGTCCACGGTCATCTTACTGCGCTCCTCGCCCTTGACATCGAACACGATGCGGCCGCCGTCCATCATCAGGGTGCGGTTTCCCAGCTCAAGGGCCTGATGCATGTTGTGGGTGACCATCAGGCAGGTGATCTTTTTCTCGGCCACGATGCTCTTGGTCAGCTCCAGCACCTTCTCCGCCGTGGCAGGGTCCAGGGCTGCAGTGTGCTCGTCCAGCAGCAGGAGCTTAGGGGTGACAAGGGTGGCCATGAGCAGGGTCAGCGCCTGCCGCTGGCCGCCGGAAAGCAGGCCCACCGGCTGCTTCATCCGGTCCTCAAGCCCCATATTCAGCAGGGCAAGTTTTTCCCGGAACAGCTCCTTATCCTTGCGGGAGATGCGGGAGAAGATAGCGTGGGGGGCGGTTCCTGCCCGGAGATAGGCCAGCGCAAGGTTTTCCTCAATGGTCATATTGGGGGCCGTGCCCTTGAGGGGATCCTGGAACAGGTGGCCGATGACCTTGCTGCGCTCATACTCGGGCGCAAAGGTAATGTCCTGCCCGCCCAGCACGATGCTGCCCTCGTCGGCAATGAAACCGCCGGTGATGGCATTGAACATGGTGGATTTGCCCGCGCCGTTGGAGCCCACGATGGTGGCAAAGTCGCCTGCCTCCATGTGCAGGCTCACACCGTTCAGGGCCACCTTTTCGTTGACGGTGCCGGGGTTAAAGGTCTTGTGCAGATTGTTCAGTTCCAGCATTTCCATCTCAGCGCACCTCCTTCCGGGCATTGTGCTTGCGCTGCTCAAAGGCGAACTTTGCCCGGATGGCGGGCATCGAGATGGCCACAGCCACGATGAGGGCGCTCACCAGCTTCATGGCGGCGGCGGGCACATTGAAGCGCAGGGCCACGGCCACGATAAAGCGATACAGGCAGCTGCCGAACACCACGCCCAGCACCCGGCGCACCATGGTGCGCTTGCCCACCAGCGTTTCGCCGATGATAAGGGAAGCCAGTGCAATGGTCACCATGCCGGTGCCCACGTTGATGTCGCTGCTCTTCTGGTACTGGGCCAGCAGGCCGCCGGAAAGGGCGGTCAGCGCGCCCGAGATGCACAGGCCCACTGTGATGGTGAAGGCCGGGTTGATGCTGGAGGCCCGCACCATGGCGGCGTTGTCGCCGGTGGCGCGGATGGAAAGGCCCAGCCGGGTGCCCAGGAAACCCACCATGGCGGCACAGGCGATCACAATTACCGCCGCCGCGATGACCAGCTTATACCAGCCGCCCGTAAAGGCCAGCGCGGATTTTGCCAGCGAGAATACCGTATCGGTCTTGACCAGGGACATCGTGGACGAAAAGCCCATGACCGCCAGATTGATGGTGTACAGGCCGGTGTTCACGATGATGCCTGCCATGATGCTCTCAACGCCCAGACGTGTCTGCAAAAAGGCGGTGACAAAGCCCGAACACACACCCGCTGCCATGGCCGCGAACAGGGCCAGGATGGGGTGGCCTGTCAGCGCCACCTGGCAGGCCACGGCACAGCCAAGGGTGAAGCAGCCATCGGTAGACAGGTCGGCAATGTTCAGGATCGAATAGCTCAGAAACAGCGCCAGCGCCACCAGACCGTAAATGCAGCCCAGCTCCAGCGCCGTCTGGATCACGTTGAGCGAAAAGATACTCGCCAGCATGGTTGATGTACTCCTTTTTAGAAATTCTCCTGCGTGGTCACTTCCACAATTTCGGTGCAGTAGGGCTTGAAGGCTTCCTTGATCATGTTCAGGGTATTGTCATCCATGCCCAATGCTGCGGCCGTCTCTGTATTGATGGTAACGATGCCGTTGTCGAAGGTCTGGTAGGGCAGGTCTGCGGGGGTCTTGCCCTCGCAGAGCAGCTCCACCACCATATCGGCGGTGGCCTCGCCCAGCTGGACGTAATCCACGCCGTAACCCACAAAGGCACCGTTCAGTGCAAAGCTGTCGGCACCAGTGAAGTGCATCACGCCTGCATCGGTAAAGGTCTCGTAGATGGACAGCTCGGCGGTCATCACGGTGTTGTCGGTGGGGGTGAACACTGCCTTGACACCGGCGGCCACAAGGGCCTCGGCAGCCATCTGCACCTCGGCCGTGGTGGTACCGTTCTTTTCAATGTACTTGATGCCCTTGCTGTCGCAGAACGACTTGGCATCGGCGATGGCCTGGGTGGAGGCATCCTGGCTCAGGTCGTACAGCAGGCCGATGGTGTCGATGTCGGGGTTGATGGCAGTGATGAGGTTCATAATGGCCTCGGTGTTCAGAGCATCGGAGGTGCCGGTGATGCCCTCCTCACCGTCAAACCCGGCAGAAACAGGGTCGGTGACGGCAGAGTAGACCACAGGGATGTCGGTATCTTCCACAGCGGCCAGCATGGTGGCGGCGGTGGGGGTGGCCACGGCCACGATGACATCTACCTGGTCGGCCACGAGGTCTGCACCGATCTGGTTCAGGTTGGACTGGTCAGCCTGGGCGTTGGCGTAGTAATCGGCATAGTCGAAGGTCACGCCCTTCTCCGCGCCCACCTCATCCAAACGGCTCTCAACAGAGGCCACGATCTGGTTCAGGGAAGCATGATCCACATAGTTGACGATGCCCACCTTAAAGGTCTGGCCTGCTTCAGAAGCGGCGGCAGCGGAACCGGCAGCGCTGGAAGCGGTGCTGGATGCTGCGGCAGAAGAGCCGGAGGAGCCGCAGCCGGTCAGGCCCAGTGCGGATACGACAGCGGCTGCGGCGGTAGCCTTCAGGAAGCTGCGGCGGGAGATCATGTTCATGGTTTTCATAGCGGTTGCTCCTTTCCCGGAGCGGGCGGCCCAAAAAATAAAACCCGCTCCACCTGCGGAACGGGTAAAATAAAAACGGCCCCGTCCCTGTGTGTTCATCCACAAGGACAGAGTCGAGAAATTCGAATCTGCGGTGCCACCTTGCTTGCTCCGCTCGTCTTCCCACCATGGAAAACTGCAGGAGCCCCTCAACGGAGAGCCAACACTCCCCTGCCCTGTAACGGAGGCTTCCGTCCCAAGCTACTAAAGGCACTGCCCTGTTCGCCCGGCCCTCGGCGGCCCACGAACTCTGCCCCGCTCTCTGCCCGTTTTCACCATTCGGGCTCACTGTAAGTGCGCTTGCAGGTTCTCTTCCGCCTCATCGGTTTGTTGATTGCATTATACGCTTTATTTTCATAAAGTCAAGAGGGAATTTTTCATTTTTTCGGCCGCAAAGATGAAATGCTTCTTGGATGCCCCGCAGCAGCCCTCCTGCCCAAATCTCCCCGGTGCAGCCCGGGCAGCTCTGCCGGGGCAAAAGAAGCCTTCTTCCTGCCATAGGTCATACTTTTCCCCTCTCCGGGATGCATTTCCACTTTCAGTATCCCCGTTGCTGCGCACAAAGTTCGCAGTTTCTGCCACAGATTCCACACTATTTTTATCCTTTTCCCAAGTTTTGCCCTAAATTCTCTTCAAAGGGCTTGACAGAAAAATGTTTTTTGCGATAAACTAATCCTATGAAATATTTTCGTTGTATCCAACGATGTCAAACATGCAACTCGGAGAGGACACTACCACCATGTCGATGACCCTGAATCCCGTCAACGAAGCCGCTTTTCAGAAAGCTGTACAGTCTCTGGAGACCCTGAACCGGGCCGCCGTGTTCCATCCCACCGGCACCGGCAAAAGCTGTATTGCCTGGAAGGTGGTGGAGGCTCACCCCCAGACCACCTTTTTCTGGCTGGTGGCCGGTGCACAGCGTCTGGCCCTGCGGCAGGCAGAGCTGACACGCTACAACGGCGGCACCCTGCCCGGCAATGTCCGCTTCTGTGATTGCGAAAAGCTGGCCGCTGCCACCCCGGAGCAGTGGGTGCGGCTGGGGGAGCAGAAACCCGGCTGCATCGTGCTGGACTGCTACCATGAACTGAGCGCCGTGTGCTGGGCGCAGTCGGTGCAGAAGCTGCTGCGGATGTGCCCCCAGGCAAAGGTGCTGGGGCTGGGTGTGCCCAACGGTGCCCCCGTCTGCGCCGCCGCGCAGGAGCTGTTTGCCGACTGCATCGTCTCCCACATGACTGTGGCCGAGGCCATGGCCGCCGGGACCATGCCGGTACCCTCGGCCTATGCAGCCCTGCTCTGGCCGCAGGAGGAGGAGCTGGCCATCCTGCGCGCCCGGATCAAAAATCTGTGTATGCCCAAGGGCGACACCTCCCTGCGCGTTCAATATGAAGAGCTGAGCTGGTCTCTGCGTCAGGTGGAGAACCTGACCGTTCTGCTGCCCCGCCTGCTCAGCGATACCAACGGCCACTATCTGGTCCTGTTTGAATCCGCCGCCTATCAGGAAAAGCTGGGCGTGGAGCTGGAACAGCTGCTGCGCACTGTGGACCCTGCCGTTCGCTTTTACGCTGCAGATCACGCCTGCTTTGCGGATTCTGCCGCCGTGGAGACCTTCCTCTCCGATACAGCCCCCGGCCCCAAGGTCCTGCTCTGCGTCAACGCGCCGGGAGTCCAGCAGCCGCTGGAGGGGCTGGCCGGGGTCATTCTGGTGCGCCAGTCCAGCCTGATGTCCACCTTCAAGCAGATGCTCTGCCGCGCGCTGGTGGCTGCAGGCAGCCGCAGCGTGCCGGTGTTTGACCTTGTGGCGCAGTTCGAGGGGCTGGGCAACGGCCGTACCCTCCAGCGGGACTGCACCGAGGCCATGACCAAGGCCGGCAGCAAAACGCCAGGCTTCCGGCAGGAGCGCCCCATGCAGCAGACCTACCGCCTGTACGGCAAGCTGCGCCGGGAGATGGAAGCCCGCTGGGAGGTGCTGTGCCAGGCCGCCGCCGATGCCGCCGCCAAAGAGGGCACCCTGGAGCTGCCCCGGAGCTATACCATCCACAGCGGCGTGCCCGTGGGCAAGTGGCTCGAGCTCCAGCGGCAGGTACAGGCCGGGCAGCGCCCGGGCCGCCTGACAGCCGAACAGGCCGCCAAGCTGGAAAAGCTGGGCATCCGCTGGAACCACCGGCTGGAAGCCGCCTGGGAAAAGGGCTTTGCCTCCGCGCAGAAATACCGCACCGAGCACGGCGACCTGCTGGTGCCGGTGCGCTACCGCGATAAAAACGATTTTGCACTGGGCGAATGGATCGTCTACAACCGCCAGCGCTATCTGGGCGGCAACCTGACCCAGAACCGCATCGAGCGGCTGGAAGCCATCGGCATGGTGTGGAGCACCTCCAACGATCTGTGGGAGCAGAACTATGCCGCCGCCACCCAGTATTATCTGGAGCACGGCGATCTGGAAGTTCCCATCAAGTACGAAACGCCCTCCGGCTTCGGTCTGGGGGTCTGGCTGGGGGCCCAGCGCGCCGCTCACAAGGCAGGCGAGCTGCCTCAGGAGCAGGTGGAGCGGCTGGACGCTCTGGGCATGGACTGGACCAACCGCAACGACCGCAAGTGGATGTCCCTGTATGATGTTGCCGCCGCCTACTACCATGAGCACGGCAACCTGAACGTCCCCTCGGAGTATGTCACGCCGGACGGGGTGCTGCTGGGCAAGTGGGTGGCACGCCAGCGTTATGCCTACCTGAACCCGGACCGTTCCAGCGCCCGGGTCACCCCTGAGCGCAAGGCTCTGCTGGACAAGCTGGGCATGGTGTGGGAAAAATATGATCCCTGGCAGGAGCGCTATGATCTGGCTCTGGCCTACAAGACAGAGCACGGCGATCTGGAGATTCCCTCTGTCTACAAGACCGCGGACGGCGTTTGGCTGGGCAGCTGGGTCAGCCGCCAGCGGCAGGCCCTGAACTCCGGCAGCAGCGCCCTGACCAGCGAGCGCCGCAAGCTGCTGCGCACCCTGTTCAAGGGCGAGCGCCGCCCCAGTGATCCCGCTGCTGACCACGGCACCGTGCGCGAGGCCAACTGGGAGCGGAACTTCCGCAGTGCCGCCCGCTACGCCCGCAAATACAAACATCTGCTGGTCCCCGCCAGCTATGTGGACAGCGATGGTGTCCGGCTGGGCGTGTGGATCTCCAACCTGCGTGCAGCCCGCAAGAACCGCCCGGATTCCTATCAGGTCACGCCCGCCCACATCAAAAAGCTGAACAGCATCGGCATGGTGTGGGATGCCCGGGATGCCAAGTGGGGAACTGCCTATCAGCAGGCCAAGGCCTACTACAAGGCACACGGCAACCTCCACGCCGCCGCCAACTACAAATCCGACGAAACCGGCTTCTGCCTGGGCGACTGGCTCCGCCGGATGCGGGAGTGGGATGCCACCCACGACCCCAAGCTCACCCCTGAGCGCCGCGCAATGCTGGATAAGATCGGGATGGAGTGGAGCGAATAAGAGAAAAGAGCCACCGGTTTTTGCCGGTGGCTTTTCTGATGCAGATTACAGCTGATCCAGCTCCTGCTGCAGCTGGGCCAGCGCATTGCGGATGGGCAGATGCTGGGGGCAGGCCGCCTCGCACTTGCCGCAGCGGACGCAGTGGCTGGCCTTTTCGGCATCGGGGAAGCGGGCTTCCCACTGGTGCTTGATGGCCTCGGGCTGGCCGAACATCCCCAGCTTGTTCCAGATGCTGAAGTTGTCCGGGATGTCCACCCCCATGGGGCAGGGCATACAGTACCGGCAGCCGGTGCAGCCGATCTTGATGCGGCTGTGCAGGAAGGCGGCGGTCTGCTCCACTGCGGCGGTCTCTGCAGCGGTCAGCGGCTCAAAGTGGGCAAAGGTGGCCAGGTTATCCGTGAGCTGGTCCTCGGCGCTCATGCCCGAGAGGATGACATGAACGTTCCGGTGACTGCCCACCCAGCGCAGGGCCCAGGAGGCATCCGAGGCCTCGGGCCGCAGGGCCTTGAGAGGTGCTTCGGCCTCCGGGGGCAGGTTGGCCAGCGTGCCGCCCTTGATGGGCTCCATGATGATGAGGGGGATGTTCAGCTCCTCGGTCAGCTGATAGCCGCGGTCACCCGAGATCTCCTCGGCACGGTCATCGGTGTCCAGATAGTTATACTGCAGCTGGCAGAAATCCCAGGGCTGATCCCGCAGGATGTGCTCAAGGCCCGCCGCGTTGTCGTGGCAGGAGAAACCGAAGCTACGGATGCGGCCCAGCTTTTTCTGCTCCCACAGCCAGTCCACGATGCCCATTTCCTTGGCCCGGTCGTACCGGGCGGCGTGCAGGGAGTGCAGCAGGTAGAAGTCGATGTACTCCACACCCAGCCGCCGGAGCTGCTCTTCAAAGGTGTGCTGGGCCTCCTCCAGGCTCCCGCACTGCCACAGCGGCATCTTGGTGGCCAGATAAAAGCTCTCCCGGGGCCACTTTGCAATGACCCTGCCCACAAAGGGCTCACTCTGGCCGCCGTGGTAGGGGTAGGCGGTGTCAAAATAGTTCACGCCCGCATCCCGCGCGGCGTTCAGCAACGCTTCGGCCCGGGGCTCGTCGATGGCTCCCTCCGGTGTGGTGGGAAACCGCATACAGCCATAACCCAGCAGGGAGGTGCGGATGCTCTCCCCTGCGCCGTTCTGCTTTTTCCATGTTCTGTATTCCATCTCTTTTGTGCAGCTGGCTGCCGTGTTCCAGCCGCTCCTCCTTTTGTCCCCAGTATACCGGAAAAATCCCGCGCTGACAAGAAAGATGTTCCGCTTCTTGTTCTGCCGCCGGAAATATGGTATACTTATAATCCAAATTTTATCATGTTATCAACTAAATCAGATAGCGCTAAGGAGTATCATGGAACCTTTCAACACCCCTTTGAAGATCAGGGAGATCTCCCTGCCCCACCGGGCAGTGTTCGGCCCCATGGCGGGCTTTACCGATGCCCCGGCCCGGCGGCTGATGGCCCAGCACGGAGCCGGTTTTACCGTCAGTGAGATGGTGTCCAGCCGGGCGCTGGTATACGGCGACCACAAAACCGTCAGCCTGCTCAAGGCCGAACCCAACGGTGCCCCCTACGGCGTGCAGATCTTTGGCGAAGTGCCCGAGATCATGGGGCAGGCCGCTGCCGCCGTGGAGCAGTACGCGTTCGATTTTCTGGACATCAACATGGGCTGCCCTGCCCCCAAGATCGTCTCGGGCGGGGCGGGCAGCAAGCTGATGCTTGACCCCGACCGCTGCGGCCGTATTGTGGAGGAAGTGGTCAAAAACACCTCCCGCCCCGTCACCGTGAAGATGCGCAAGGGCTGGGACGCAGAGCACGTCACGGCCGTGGAATGCGCCAAAGCCTGTGAGCAGGCGGGCGCGGTGCTCATCGCCGTCCACGCCCGCACCCGGGAGCAGATGTACACCCCGGGCATCGACCCGTCCATCATTGCGGCGGTGAAGGATGCCGTCCATGTTCCCGTGCTGGGCAACGGCGATATCCGCACCGCTGAGGATGCTGTGCGGATGGTGGAGGAGACCGGCTGTGACGGCGTGATGATCGCCCGGGCCGCTCTGGGCGACCCCTGGCTCTTTGAGCGGGTGAACGCCGCGCTGGAGGGCCTGCCCGCCCCCAAGGAGCCGAACCTGCAGGCCCGGATGAATGCCCTGCGCCGTCAGGTGGAGGAGATGGTGGAGCAGAAGGGCGAGTTCGTTGCCATGCCCCAGGCCCGGGCCCAGACCATGCACTACATGAAGGGCCTGAAGGGGGCCGCCAGCCTGCGGCGCTACTGCTGTGAGCTGAGCCGCCTTTCTGACCTCGACACCCTCATCGACGCGGTGTTCGAGCAGCAGCGCAGGGCCGCGCAGGACCCCGATGACACCCGTGAGGTGCCGTTCCCGTAAGCGGGAAATTTCCGATACTGAAAAGAGGACTGACGCATGACTGCATTTCATTCTTCGCCCCGGATGCTGGGGCAGAAGCAGGACAAGTTCTGGCTCACCGTGGGGCTCTGCGCCCTGACAGCCGCCCTCATCTTCCTGCCGTTCTATCTGCTGGACGGCGGCTTTTTCCACTATGCAGGCGATTTCAACAGCCAGCAGATCAGCTTTTACCGCTACATGAACGGCTTCCTCAAGGGGGCAGGCTACCCCGCCGGATACGGGGGCGTGAAGAACACCTTTTCCTGGGCAACTGACCTGGGCAGCGGAACCATGAACGCCTATTCGTTCTACCTGTACGGCTCCCCCTTCTTCTGGTTTTCCCTGCTCTTCCCGCAGAACTGGCTCCCCTACCTCATGGTGCCGCTGCTGGTGCTCAAGTTCGCAGTAGCGGGCGGCGGCGCGTATCTGTACCTGCGCCGCTACGTCAAAGACCCGAACTTTGCGGTGCTGGGCGCGGCCCTCTACGCCTTTTCGGGCTGGGGGCTGTACAACATCTTCTTCAACCACTTCATCGATGTGCTGGCCCTCTTCCCCTGGATGCTCTGGGCACTGGATGAGACCATCTACGAGCACCGCCACGGTTGGTTTGCCTTCTGGGTGGCGGTGAACCTGCTCAACAACTACTTCTTCTTTGTGGGGCAGGTGCTCTTCCTTATCATCTACTTCGTCTGCAAGCTCTCCGCCGGGGAGTTCAGGCTCACGCCCCGCCTCTTCGGTCAGCTGGCCTTTGAGAGCCTGCTGGGCGTGGCACTGGGCTTTGTGGTGCTCTGGCCCACTGTCCTCAGCGTGCTGCAGAACCCGCGCACCATCGACCTTTCCTCCGGCTGGGGCTTTCTGACCTATTCCAAGCCCCAGCAGTATCTGGCCATCCTGCTGAGCTGGGTGCTGCCCCCGGATTCCCCCTATATGACCTCCATCTGGTCTGAGGGCATCATCAAATGGACCAGCATGACAGCCTATCTGCCCCTGTGCAGTCTGGCCGGTGTGGTGGCCTACTGGCGTGCCCGGCAGGGCGACAGCAAAAAGCGGATCATTGCCGTCTGCATGGTATTTGCGCTGGTCCCCATCCTGAACAGCGCGTTCTATGCCCTCAATTCCAGCTACTATGCCCGGTGGTTCTATATGCCGGTGCTCATCCTTGCGGCCATGACGGTGAGCGCGTGGGAGGACCCCAGCCTCGACCTCGCCCGCCCCGCCCGGAGCATTGCCTTTGTGATGATCGCCACGCTGGCCTTTGCACTGGTGCCCGTGCAGGATGCCGCCACCAAGGAGTGGAGCCTGGGCGTGCTGCAGAATCCGGGCCAGTACTGCGCCGTGCTCGCCTTTGGTCTGGGCGGGCTGGCCGTCTACCATTGCATCTGCAGGCGCTGGCAGCAGCGCAGAGTCTTTGCCCGCCGCCTGCTGGCCGGTGTGCTGGCGTTCAGCTGCCTGTTCGGCATCGTCCACATCGGCATTGGCAAGTTCGGCCAGTGGAACACCGACAGTGACCTTGTGGAGCAGTATATCAACGCGCTGGCCCTGAAGGAGGATCTGCCCGAGGGTGACTGGCGCATTGACACCTACAAGACCCACGACAATCTGGGCCTGTGGCTGGACAAGAGCTGCCTGCAGTATTTCGGCAGCACCGCCGCTCCCAGCATCCTCAGCTTCTACCCTGCACTGGGGGTCAAGCGGGATGTGCGCAGTCAGCCCGAGCTCTCCAACTACGCCCTGCGCGGCCTGCTCAGCGTCAGATACCTGCTGACCACGCTTGCGCATCAGGAGCAGTTCCGCGCTGAGGCCGATGAGGGCTGGGCGTATTACGATACCCTGGACGGCTATGTTCTCTACGAGAACCAGAACTACGTTCCCATGGGCTTCACCTACGATTACTACCTCACCGAGACCCAGTATGAGGACACCGTGACCCCCACCCGCTCCAACCTGCTCATGCGGGCACTGGTGCTCACCGAGGAGGATGCGGTGGCCTATGGGCAGTACCTCACGCCCCTGCCCACGGCAGAGCTCAACGACCTGACCTACACCCGCTACACCCAGGACTGTGCCGACCGCCGGGCCTCTGCCTGCACCACCTTTGAGATGACCAGCGCAGGCTTCCACGCTGAAGCCACGCTGGACAGGGCCAACCTGATGTTCTTCTCTGTGCCCTACGATGACGGCTTCACGGCCTATGTGGACGGGCAGGAGACCGAGATCCTGCGGGTGGACGAGGGCTTGATGGCCGTTCTCTGCCCCGCCGGAACGGTCACCATCGACTTTGTCTATCAGCCGGACGGCATCCGCCTGAGCCGGACTGTCACCCTTGCCGCTCTGCCCGTGTTCCTGCTCTACGCCGGGCACTTTGCCTGGGACGAAAAGAAAAAGCGGAAGCATTAAAAAAGCCGCCGCTCCAAGAAGCGACAGCTCAAAGAAAAGCTCAAATGAAAGAAGGTATCCTATGGGCCCCTGGTATTACGAGGTCGTCAGCTTTGACGGCGATTATGTCAACCTGCGCCGCACCGACATTGAAAGCGACGAGCTGAATCCCGTTGCGCTGGCCCTGCTGCCGCCCGAGATCGAGGTGGGCAGCAAGGTCAAGTGCGAGTATTTTCAGTATGAGGTGATCGGCTGAATTTTGCCAGCACCGCCGCCAGCAGCATTCCGATGGGTGCACTGACCCAGCTGGACATCCAGAAGCCTGCAAAACCGATGCGGGGTACAAGGATCACACAGGCCAACAGGTTCAGGGCGATCTGCCCCAGGTTGGAGGCCAGATACAGCCCCATCTTCTGGGCACCGCGCAGGCGGGCCTCGAACAGATACTTCTGTGCCACAAACAGGTAGGTCACCGACTCAAAGGCCAGCATGGTGCAGCCGTAGCTGGCCGCTGCCGGGTCGGTGGTAAAGAGCCGGAGCAGCGGTCCCCGCAGGCCGATGCAGACCGCCACCACCCCAAGCGAATACACCAACAAGATCCGCCGCCCTTCCCGCAGGCCCTCTTTCACACGGCCCGGCTGAAGGGCGGCTGTGTTTTGCGCAATAAAGAACACTGTGGACTGCACAAAGCCGAACACCGGCATCATCAGCAGGCTGGACAGCTTGCCTGCGCAGGAGAAGCCTGCAATGGCTTCCACACCCAGGCCGCCCAGCAGCCCCTGTTTGACCGTGGTGATGATGGTGCCGCTGGCCTGCTGGACACTGTTGGGGGCCGACAGCCGGAAAATATCCCTGGCATAGCGCGCCTTGAGCATCCGGGGCGAGAAGGCCGCGTCCATCTGGGTGCGGCGCAGAAACGCTACCATGTAGACCGCGCCCGCCACCTGCGCCGCCGCTGTGGCAGCCGCCGCACCGGCCACCCCGAAGGGCCCCACCAGAACAAGGTCAAGCACAATGTTCATCACACTGGTCGCCACAATGACCTTGAGCGGCGTTTTGGAATCGCCGCAGCCCATGACACACTCCTTGCTCAGATCGTAGGGCATCAGAAATGGCAGCCCCATCAGATAGATGCGCCCGTAGAGCACAGCGGTATCCAGGATCTCCGCAGGCGTGTTGATCAGCCGCAGCAGGGCCGGCAGGGTCACAAAGCCCACTGCCGTGGTCAACAGGGCGATGACCTCATCCACGAACAGCAGGTTATACAGCAGCTCTGTCATCTCATGCTTTGTGGCAGTGGGCTTGCCTGCCGCCACCAGCAGGCCGCCGCCCAGCTCCATGCCGCCGGAGATAAACAGGAAGATCATCAGCACCGTGGAAGCGTTGGACACTGCCGCCAGCGCATCGGCATCCAGCCGCAGGCCGATGATCATGGTATCGGCCACGGCGTAAAACTGTGTTGCCACCATGCTCAGGATAATGGGCAGCGCGTACCGCAGCAGCGCGGGCCGCACCGCCCCGGTCAGCAGAGAATTCTCTTCATTCACACAAACAACCCCTTTTCACAAAAAGAAAACCCGCACGGAACCTGTCGCCCAGGCCCCCTGCGGGTTCTTTTCAGTTGCGCCAGCAGGAGCAATACGCGAAGTTTGCACACTGCTCATTCCAGATGCTCCTTCACCCAATTTAATAAACCGTTATAATCCAACATCCCGGATGCTGTCTGAAGGATCGTTGAAATCAATTCTTCATCTTCGTAGGACAATGATAGTTGATTGATTTCGAGAAACACCAGCATAACGTGCGTTCCAATGCGTTTGTTTCCGTCCAGAAACGGATGATTGCAGATCAGACCATATCCGAGCCGAACCGCCTTTTCAAGAACGGTCGGATAGAGATCTTGCTCTGCAAACGTCTGAAAGGGCACATTGAGTGCTGAATCCAGAAGTCCCTCGTCCCGGATGCCATCCAGACCGCCGCTTTGCGCAACCAGCGCAGAATGGAGCATCAGGATCTGGCGCTTGCTTAAAATCTTCATTTTGCAAGTTCCTCATAGACGTGGCGGTTCCGTTCCATCAGCTTCTTTGAGACTTCCAGCACATCATCATCCGATGCAGACTGTACTGCATCAGCCTGTGGAAACTCATAGATGATATACCGAGGAACATTGTTCTTCATAATGACAGCACTGCCATACTGATCTACAAGCCTTGCCACTCTGGAAAAGTTCTGATTTGCCACCGAGATGGGAACGATCGTATCTGTGTTGATATTCATAACAATGCACTCCTTTCGATTACAGTATACTCAAATCATAGGATAAATTCAACCTATTTTTCTTTTTCAAAAAAAAAAAAGAAAACCCGCAGGGAACCTGTCGCTCAGGCCCCCTGCGGGTT
>ERZ1034626.1053-NODE-1053-length-19142-cov-9.731964_pt1 | contig 19142 bp, 11 predicted proteins | sample MGYA00520652_ERZ1034626 | MGnify/ENA primary metagenome ERZ1034626 (study PRJEB33766, sample SAMN09781765) | gut metagenome | biome: gut microbiome | host: Homo sapiens | place: Madagascar | study: EMG produced TPA metagenomics assembly of the PRJNA485056 data... | reverse complement strand
ATATCGTTTGTGGCGAGTAAGACAAGATGCCCGCTATCTTTGCACTTTCAGTAATGCCCAAACGTATCAAGGCAGCTACGCGCACGGGGGGGGGTAAATTCGTTTTCGTCTTTAAGCTGTATTTGTGCCTCGGGCACGAGCAAGGTGTTCAGCTCTGTTATAAACGAAGGATAGAGCGACAAGAATATTTTATCAAACTGTAAAAAGAAATTTTGATTTGCTTCCTCAGTATGTTTTGACGAAGAAAGCATGCTCAACAATTCCTGTTGCTGATTGGCCTTAATTTTCCTGATAACCAACTTACGCAAGTTGTCTAATCTCTCAATATATTGATAGCAAAGATTAATATAAGCATTTGCCATATTCTCACGCTTTGCAATTGTATTTTCAAGTTCGGTATTCGAGTTTGTAAGAGCCTTATTATCCTTTTCCTGTTGACTATTAATATTGTATAACTGTTCAGTCAATGCTTTCAGTTTCTGCTCATTTTGTTTCAGCAGTCGGTTTTTCCGCCTAACATAAACCATAATGAAAACAACCACGCCCAACAGCACAGTGATACACGCCAACGCCGACTTATGCCAAACAGCTTGTTGTTCAAGCTTATCGGTGTAGGCTGACAATAGAACATTAAAGTTGTTATATAAATTAACACGTCGTAGGCGGTTATTCATCACGTTGGCATCATTCAATGCAAGGTTGATATATACTTGTGCTTTATCAATGTTATTTTTGTTTTTGTAAAGCAGCAAGGCCAAATCTTGCAAGGCCAAACTCTCATTGGTAGACGACATTACATCGCTGATGGCAGCAAGAAGCAGATAACGTTCTTGCAGCTCATATTGCTTATGATTGCGGTAAGCCTTAGATAACACAAAGGCCGACATACCATATAAATTGCTATTGGGTTTTGATAGGCTCATGGCCTTCTTAAGATAGGTGCTTATGTCATTAAGAAGCCCATTTGAGTAATATAGTTGTACACCTTTTAAATAATAATACTGTGCATCTTGCTTCGGATAATAATGCAGCACCTTATTAATATACTCGTTAAAGAGCTGTTTATAATGCGGACCAAACTCGGTGTCCTCACAATAAGCGTTCAAGCTATAATAAAGCGCGCATTGGGCACCATTGTAAAGAAAGTTTTGTTGGGTGTCAGATGACGGTATCTTGAGCTTTTCAAGACATTCTTCTGCCTCAAAATAAAAGCCTTTGAAAACATACAGCCGGGCCTTGAGCATCTGAAACCTGTTATAATAAGCCGAAAGGTGGGTCTGCTGTGCCAGGTGTGTTCCTTTTTGAACATACACCATAGCCGAATCGTAAATATAGGGGCTATAGCCATTAACCAACTGTTCATACAAGCGCAACTTTTCCTCAGCGTCGGTTACGTAGGTGGCGCTAAGTTTTACGTTTTGAAGCTCCTTATCTTTAAGGGCATGATAGTCGGCCCGATGGGCAATGACAGAGTCTAACTGTTGATATAGTTTTTTATTGTCGGCCTGGGCGTGAAAGGCCGAAAAGCAAATGGAAATAAGTATGAATAATAGTCGCATAGCGTGATAGTTTTTTGTTGTTGAGACAATGAATAATAGTGTTACAAAGTTAAGAAATTTCTTCTAATTACGAACCTATTTTAGCCTCTTTTTTCGGGGGGGGGAATTTCAAGATACTACTTTATCATAATTTTAAAGTCGCATAACCTATTGGTTTATAGATAGTTACAGAAGATAAACAATATTAAAAACCTACTTCACACCTACGTCACGACATTTTACTTACAATTTATAAATACCTTTGCACCCCGAAAAAAGATTGTCGCACAAAACGCTACATGAAAAAGAACATTCAGGCATACAATAATAAGGATAATAAGATAATAAAATAATTTGATTACTCAACTTAATAAAGATGTTTAAAAAGTTATCACAAAAAATTTATTTTATGGCAACTTTCTTGCTCTTTACCTTGCCCATAGGTGCCGCAAACGTCAATGGTGAGGATGTAAGCGAAAAGGTTGTGATGCAGAATTCAAATCCCAATGCAGAACATTATTTTAACAACCGTCGTGCCCTTGTAGGATCGGGCTGTTTGATTAACAGTGTAGGCGATGGCGTAAAGGTTTTGAAAGGTGTAAAAAACTTGCAGAACCTTTGTAACGACGATTTGAATGACTATGCCGAATTGCCCGGCCTTGCCGACGTTGTCGTAGGCGGAAGCCCTGTTATTAGCGTTAAAGACAACATGCATTATTATGCTGGCGGTACCGTTGCTGGCTTTGCTATCTGCGCTAAATCAGATGCCAGCATCTTGACACTTAACTTAGCTAAATTTTACAAAATTCAGTTTCTTAAGGATGGCGAAAATGTAGGCAAACTTCAAGATATTTCTACTGGAAAGTCGATTACAGGTCTTGGCCTGTCGCTGCTTACCTTTCCTGGCTCTGACCAGGTAGACAAATTGTATATGGCAACGGCCCCAGGCGATTTTGATGAAATAAAGCTCGTGCAGTGTGGCGTTGATGCTAAATTGGGCGATGTGATAAACCTCAGATATGCATTTGTGGGCGACGCTCGTGAATATACCATTACGTCAAACAAAAACAATGGTATGGAAAAATATGCTCAAGAGCAGGGCCGTAAGCGATTTAATGTGGAAGCGCATGGTAAAAAGCCTACTCACACACCCTTAGAAGTATCACGCGACAACGTGATTGACGAAGATCTTAAGAATGGCTATACTGCCGTTGCAGGAGTATTGTTGTCCGGATCAACACCTGTTACGGTTGTTGCCAGACCCACTGACGGAAAAGAGGCATTTCCTAAGGGAACAGAGGTGGGCTTTAAGTATAATGGATTTGATTTGGCCCATCTTGAAGTAGGTGGAGGTGTAGAGCTCACACTTTATAACAAAGATAATAATGAAATAGGCACCTATAAACTCTCGAAAACCGTATTGGGCCTTGGAGTAATCGAAGTTAGCAAGGATGGCGAATTTGTCATGAAGGCTCCTGCCGACTTTTCAGCAGCAAAGATCTATTTCAATAGCATAGGCATAAAAGTAGGTGGCACGAGCGTTAACTACGCCTTTGTGCGCATGGCTCCTGATGCTGCCACACACCATTGTGCCATCAATGCTACCTCAAGCCGCGACGTGTCTGGCGAATATAACGCTTTCACCTTGCAGCATAACGACAAGGTGCCCGTAAAATGGAATATCGTAGAGCAGCCTGAGGGTTCAAACATAGCGCTAAACGAGACTACTGGCGAAGTAACTAATATCTCTATCTCGGGCAAGTATGTTTTCAAGGCACAAGCGTTGAACGACGATTGCTACGAATATACCACCATCAACTATGCCCCTGTGGCACTGGCTCAGAACAACGGTGTAAACATTCTCGTAAACAAAGAGGGAGAACAGCCCAAGTTTGTTTTGAGCGACAAGTCGGGTGGCGGCGTGCTGACCATCTTCAATGATATGAATAACGAGTCGGCCATCCTCACCCCCACCCTTAACGACTATGCCTATCGCGAGCCTGGCGTACAGCTGATCGAGAACCACGGCCTCATCGGCATCAAGACCGCCGACGGCTCATCATTTAGCGAAGGTCTTGCAGGCCCTGCACGAGCTGCCTTTAATGGAAAGATGAAGGCTGGCTTCGTGGTTTCGGCCAAGGCTACAGGTTTGGGCGCCGACGTGTTTAAGTTTTACAATGTAAAGCTGTTCTATAAAGGAAAGGAAATAGAAGGCAAGGTTACTACCCACTGGGATGCTATCTCGGTCGGTCTTATCGGTAGCGAGCAGACACGCAAGATGCGCTTAAGCGTTGATGTGCCCGCTGGTTGCCTCTTCGACGAGATTGTGCTCTACAATACCGGATTGCTTTCTGCCGACCTTGCACAGCTGAACATATACTATGCTTATGTGGCCGATGCCGAGACCGACAACGCCGCCACAAACATGCTGTATGACGCTGAGGTGGTATCGACACAAACCACCAACGCCTCTATCGACTTTGCTAACACTACCATCTTCCAAACCGTTAACGCTGGTAATGGCTTCGACAATTTGAGCAACTTGATCGACAACGACAAGAAGTTTACAACAGCATACAAGCTGCCAAAAATTCTGACCGTGGGCACAGGTGCAACCATCGCCGTTAATATAGGCAAGATAGTGGATAAAGGACAGAACCTTATTATGATAACCTCTGACCCCGCCACCTTGCTGGGCCTTGGCTTAGGAACAGGTATAAAGATGGTAACCTATCTTGATGGCCAGGAGAAAGAAACCGTGAAGAGCTGGAAGGTGCTGGGTGCCGACGTGATAGGTGGTAAGGGCGATGGCTATGCTGTGCTCGAAACACAAGAGCCGTTTGACCATGTGCGCATTACATCTGCCTATGTAGCCAATCTGCTTGACCCCGTAGAGATAAAGGGCTTTGCACTGCGCACTGACAAGAACGATGACGGAACGGTTAACACACAGAGCGATGTGCTGATACTGAACGAAGACGTAACACTTAACGAAACAAAGCCTTATACTAAGGCCAAGATGCTGCTGCGCCGCACATTTACAAATACAAAGAACGCTGAGGGCACAAAGGGTTGGAACTCGATAGTTCTGCCTGTTAACATGACAGCCGCTCAGGTGATAGAAGCCTTTGGCGAAGGCACAAAGGTAGCTAAGTTTAACGACTTAGACGAAAACTGGATTAAGTTTGAAACGGTTTCTGTAGCGGGCGAAGGTGTAGTGCTCGAAAAGAACACACCTTATATTATATTCCCCACCCAAAAGGCATATAACAACTACGAATATACCATCAACGGTAAAACAGAAACCCTCGCTGGCCCTGTATATGTAGCCAACGGCATTAACTATGAAGACCAAACGGCTTATATAGAGAACAGCGTTAACGGCACGTCCCAGAACATGACCTTCTTCGGTTCGTATGACAACAAGACAACTGTGTCGGCCGACTCATATATGTTTAGCAAGGGCGACCTTGTTCACACCAGCAAGCTACACACCATAAAGGCTTATCGCTGCTGGCTGAAGGAAAACACACCGTCGGGCAAGCTGCTGCAGTTCTCGCTCAACAATAACAACATGGGCAACACTACGGGCATACAGGTGGTGGAAGAAAACAAGCGTAACGCTAACTCTGGCATCTACAACATGGAGGGCATGCGCATGAACACGAACAATGTAAATGAGCTGTCGAAGGGTGTGTACATTGTGAACAACAAGGTAGTAGTAGTAACAAAATAAAGACAGAACACTAAGATGAAAAAAACATATATATCGCCTGCCATCACCGTTATCGGTGTTGAAAGTTCAGAACTGATGTCGGTGAGTGGATGGACACCTACTGGCGACCCCAAAGACGGGTTTGACGTCGTTGAAGAAGACGAGACAAACGGTGGTTATTTTGATGATAAGGACTTTTAAATAAAAATGGAAACGCTTTAAAAGGCAAACCCCATGGTTACGTTTTTCGTAATCATGGGGCTTTTGGTTTATGTATAGGCCGTAAGAACGGCTATTACTCTACAAAGACATCAAAGTCGAGGTCGGCATCTTTGGCCTTCGTGGTGGTAGGCTTTGTGGGTTTGGGCTTGGCCTTGAGGTTACCCTTTTCGTCGAACATGCCATAGGTGGTGCGCAAGACGATGAACTCGGTGCGGCGGTTCAGCTGGTTGCATATCTCTTGCTTCTCGGGGTCGAGCTTCTTGATAAACTCCTCGGTCAGCACGTCGCCCTCTTTCAACCACGTCAGTTTCTCAGTCAGCTTCTTCTTAATGGTCTTGGGTTTCTCCTTACCATAGCCCACAGGCGAGAGGCGGTCAGGGGCAATGCCCTTCTCTACCAGATAATTGACCACGCTCTCGGCACGGCGTTGCGCCAACTTTTTATTATACACCGACGAACCTTTATAGTCGCAGTGCGATGACAGCTCGATGGTAACGTTGGGGTTCTCGTTTAAGAGGCGCACCAACTCGTCAAGGGCCGTCTGCGACTCGGGACGCAACGTGGCCTTATCAAAGTCGTAGAAAATGTTGTCAATGAGCACGGGGGCCGTGATTGATGCCAAGGGGAACTGCAACACATACTCGTGCGAGTCGGGCTTAGGCTCTACCTTCAAGTCTTCTTTATGGTTAAGGAAGCCCTTGCAGGTGGCCAAGAACATATACTCGACACCTGGCGTGAGCACCTTCTCGAACGAGCCGTCGCTCTTCACGCCCAACTTCAGGTTGGTGCCATCGGTGCCTATCATATACACCTGTGCGGCGGGCAGTTCGTAGCCCTCTTGCTCATACACCCAACCCTTCACGCTCTGAATGATCTCGGGGTTCTCAAAGCTATATATGTGGTCGTAGCCACGGCCATCGCCACGGTTTGACGAGAAAAAGCCGCGGTTCTTCACTCCCTCAAAGGTCATGCCAAAGTCGTCGGCCTGCGAGTTGAGCGGATAGCCGGGATGTTCAAGCTCGTAGCGCCCGTTTTTCTTGGGGTGGGCAATGAAGATGTCGAGGCCGCCGAGGCCAGGATGCCCGTCGGACGAGAAGTAGAGGTCGCCATTGGGCCGAAAGGTGGGAAACGCCTCGTTGCCAGGGGTGTTGATGGGAAGGCCCAGGTTTTCAACACCGCCAAAGCCCGCCGCCGTAATGCGCACGCGCCATATATCGAGGCCACCCTGTCCGCCAGGCATATCTGACGTAAAATATAACCACTGCCCATCGGGTGAGATGGCGGGGTGTGCATAGCTCGACAGCGTGTCTTTGGTCAGTTCTACGCTGGTGGCCTTGCCCCAAGCCGCATCGGCACGTGTCGACTTAACAATTTGTGCATAGCGCGGATACGAGGGGTCGGTCACACACTGCGTGAGGTACATCTCGCGCTGGTCGGTAGAAAGGCAGCTGGCACCCTCGTCGTAGGCAGTGTTTAAGCCTCCCGTCACAGCCTCGGGTTTCGACCATTTACCCTTGTCGTCCTTGGTCGATACAAAGATGTCGCCATTCTTGGCACCCGTGATGCCGCTCAGCTCGTCGCCCTCGGCCTCATTGCGTGTCGAGGTAAAATAAAGTTGGTCAAACTGGTCGCCACAAAGCATGGGCGAGAAGTCGGCTCGGCGCGAGTTGAACACCTCCATACGTTTTACGGTGTAGCGCGAGCCTTGCTTCTTCCATTCTTGAGCGTGGCGGGCAGCATACAGGCCGTTCTTTGCCAATGTGTCGTGGGGCAACGAGTCGAGCACCGACAGAAATTGTGCCTCGGCCTGCTTATAATCGGCATTTTTTAGCAGTTGGCGGGCATACTGCAGCTGGTCGGCAGCCGTGGCCTGCTGGTAACGTATGGCGTTGCGGTAGGCGGCTATGGCCTTGGGCGTGGCATTAATCTTGTTATAGCACAGGGCCATCTTGCGGGCTATGCGTCCGCGCTGCTCGCGCTCCTTGGCTGGCGTTTTGTTGTAGGCCTGCTTATATTGTGCCGCCGCATCATAATATTCGCCTATGGCAAGGTGCTTCTCGGCCTTCTTCAGGTTCTTCTCGGCTCCGCAACTGGCCAGCAGTGTGGTGCCAAGGGCCACGCACAAGGCCATACAAAGGGTGCTGCAAAGGGTGCCCCAATGGGGCTTATGGTGATGATATTGCATATACATAATGTAGCAAAAGCTTTTACTATAATAATAGGTGTACGAAAAGAAAACGAAGAAAACGGCGTTTTATTGTGCTCACGCAATGCTGTGCAAGGGGGCATGAAAAGGTAATCTTGCTAATATCTATTTTAAATTTCACACACCAATGACATGCTGATAGGTAGAAAGTTTAAAGACTTGTGGAACTTCTGTTATAAATATTTGAAATAGCATATAACGGATAGATAAGAATATCATCAAAGGCTGCAAAGTTTTCTAAAGAAGTACGAACGCCTTTATCTAAATGCTTTATATCTAAGAATATGCGTAAACTCTGCATTGAACCACGCGTACCCGATTTCACCTCTATAGGATAAATCGTGCCATTAGAAGAAACAACATAATCTACCTCTGCATTAGAGTCTTTCTTTTCTCTATGCCAACAATACAGATTATCGTTCAGATAGAGAGGACGATTTTTTACCAATTCGGTTCCAACAAATACTTCGGCCAAAGCACCACGATTAACAAGCCTAAGATCATTTGAAACAAGAACATCGGTTAAGTCAAGTTCAAGCACACGTTGCAACAAACCTGTATCCATGAAAATATATCGTTTATATTTTTCCTTTGCTTCGGCAAAAAGAGGTACCCCATTACTATCGGTATGTACCACCGAATAAATCAGCCCTGCCATGCAGAGCATTTCTAAAGCCTCTTTAACAAGAGGTGTGCGATAACCAGTGTCGACCTGTGTATAAACGAATTTTCCTTGTCCTTGCAAAGCAACAGAACGAAGCACATCTTTCAATAATCCTACTGGTATCTTGTCATGATATTTTTTAAAGTCATCTTGATAAGAGATGACCAATTCGCTCAATATCTGTTGACATTCTAACATATTTTCAGTCTCAACATACCTTGAGACACACTCGGGCATACCACCAATTACCAGAAAAATGCGAAGAAGCGCTAACGCCTTAGAATGTATAAGGTCGGGCAACGGGTTCTCGGGAGTGGCATGGGCTACCATGTCTGATAAAGTCTTTTTACCAAGAGCCCATAAAAACTCTTGAAAGCTAAACGAATACATAAACAAAGAACGTATTCGGCCTACACCAAAAGAGGGTAAATCACGAAGAGCAAACTCTAAAAGTGAACCCGCCGCTATAACATGCAACAGGGGCATCTTTTCATAAAAATATCGTAATTTGTTGATTGCTGCAGGACAAGCTTGTATCTCATCTAAGAACAGCAATGTGTGGCCTTCTTCAATAGGAGTGTTGAATATTACAGATAGCTGTTGGCAAATTTGCTGCGGAGAGAGACCTTGCTCAAACAGAGAGTGAATGTCTGTCCACTCATTTAAATCAATCTCTACATAATATTTAAAACGCTCAGATAAATGTCGCACAGCAGAAGTTTTACCCACCTGCCTTGCGCCACGCAACAAAAGAGGCTTTCTGTGCTCACTTTCACTCCACCTTATTAATTCCGTATCAACATATCTTTCTAAGTATTTCATATTCAATACTATTTTATATTTTCGGTAGCAAAGATACTAAAAGTTTGACAAAAAATCGGTATCTAACAATTGCTATTTTATTATAAAATCGGTATCTAAGTAACAGTAAAAGAAAAAAAATAACATAAATTTGCATTATTCAATATAAAATCACTAACTTTGCACCCGACTTACAGAGCGTAAGTTAAGGGGTGTCCGATATTTCGGGCTGAGATTATACCCTCAAACCTGATCCGGATAATGCCGGCGTAGGGATTGAAAAGGTGCCTAACAGCGCCCCTTTTTATGTTTTTATATTTTCAGGTTAATTACTTCAACATGAAACAAATTATGAGCATTGCGCTGATGTCGGCTTGCGGACTTTCCGCACAAACCGTTACAGCGCAGAACGCCATCGACACCGTGAAGGTGCAACAGGTGGCCGAAGTGGTGGTTAAGGGCGTGCGTGCCACAAAGAACGCACCGTTTGCCGTAGCCAACATTAACAAATCAGAATTAAAAAACTTCTCAACAAGTGGTAAAGAGCTGCCCTTCTTGTTCAGCCGCACACCGGGCGTAGTGGCTTGGAGCGACAATGGTACAGGCGTGGGCAATGCCTCGTTACGTATTCGTGGTGCCGCTGGCAGCCGCATCAACGTTACCCTCGATGGCGTATGCCTCAACTCGCCCGAAGACCAGTCGGTGTTCTGGGCGAACATGAACAGCTACAGCGCACTGATGGGTAGCGCGCAGATACAGCGTGGTGTGGGTACATCAACCAACGGCGACGGCGCCTTTGGCGGTAGCATCTCGTTTGCTACAGCGGCCCCCTCGCTCATTCCTACAGCCGAGCTCACTGGCTCATACGGCTCGTTTGGAACCTATAACACAGGCATCAGCTTCTCAACAGGCTTGCTGGGCAAGCACCTTATCTTTGATGGTGCCTACCACGAGAGCGCTACACAGGGCTATGTAAATGCTACCGATGGCCGCGCAGGCTCTTACTATGGTGGCCTTACTTGGCTGGGCGACAACTTCCAAATTCGCTATAAAAACATTGGCAACTTTGAGAAGACGGGCCAGGCATGGAACGGCGTGATGACCAGCGACTATAACACCAACGGCTTGTTCCCCAACATTCACTCATACAAAGACCTGTGGGAAGCCGGACTGGGACGCGTAAACACACTGGTTGAAGACGTGGTATACGACCCCGCTGGATGGGCTGCTGGCAATTATCAAACACAGCGCTACACGCTGCGCGACGGTAGCGAGTGGCAGCACACCACCGACAATTTCTATCAGAACCACAACATTCTCTCGGCAGCATGGACACCGTCGGCACAGTGGAGCCATAACTTGGCCCTGCACTACACCTACGGCCAGGGCTACTATAAGGAACTGAAGCACCAAACCTCGCTGGCTAAGAAGTTTGGTTTGCCCGAAGACAAAGATTATAAAGACGATGCCATTCGTAAGAAAGGCTTGACACAGAACGCCTACGGACTGGTGTATAACGTAACCTTTAAGAACGACAACTGGGACGTAATAGCAGGTACCAACCTGCAGCGCTTCTCTTGCAACCACTGGGGTTACCTTACCTACATTGGCAACCAGACACTGGAGCAGAAGTATTTTGACAAGAACGGCAAGTATAAGTATTACGACTCGGATGCTGATAAGAACGACTACAGCGCCTTCATCAAGGCTACCTATAGCTTCTTAGACCATTGGAACGTGTTTGCCGATGTGCAGTATCGCCACGTAGATTATACTACCGACGGACTGAACGACAAGTTTGTGAAGAAAGACGGCAAGTATGTTAACTATGTGCTGAACGTAGACGAGAAGTTTAACTTCTTCAACCCCAAGGCTGGTATCAGCTATACCAACGGTGCACACAAGGCTTACGCTTCGGTAGCCATGAGCAACCGCGAGCCCGAACGCAACAACTATACCGATAATGGTAGCTTCGATTTCCCCAAAGCAGAGAAGCTGATCGACACCGAGTTTGGCTATCAGTATACGGGCAGCAACTGGTTTGCTGGCGCCAACTTCTACTATATGAGCTATGACAACCAGCTGGTGCAGACGGGTAAGCTGAGCGACATAGGCGAAGCGCTGACCACAAACATCAAAGACTCGTATCGTATGGGCGTAGAGCTGAACGCTGGATGGAGCCCCCTGTCATGGTTGAGTCTGCAAGGTAACGCCGCCCTGAGCCAGAACAAGATTAAGAACTGGGACGAAGAGGTAGAAAGCTGGGACGAAGCTGGCTATGTACACCACAACCACTACGACAAGTCGACATTGGCTTACTCGCCCTCGGCTATTTTGAATGGCTTTATCGACTTCCACTACCAGGGCTTTGCCGCTACATGGCACACCAACTTTGTAAGCAAGCAGTATGTTGACAACACAGAGAGCGACGAGCGCTCACTGCCCTGCTACTCGCAGAGCGACCTTCAGCTGAGCTTCCAGAGCGACGTAACAAAGGCTGCTGGCATCAAGAACGTGAAGTTGGGTCTCGACTTTAACAACATCTTCAATCGCCACTATGCCGCTAACGGCTATACATGGTATGGCTGGTATAACGGTGGACAGCGCTACGCTGCCATGACCTACATGCCTATGGCAGGCTTTAATGTCATGGGACACGTTACTTTGAAGTTTTAGTTAAAAAATGCTTGAATACCTTTCAGCCCATTGGCTCGACATCACCACCACCATTTTGGGCATCATCTACCTTGTGCTCGAATATAAGGCCAGCATAGCCCTGTGGATAGTGGGCATCATCATGCCCGCCCTTGACGTTTGGCTCTACTGGACACACGGCCTGTATGGCGATGCTGGTATGGCTGTTTACTATACCTTGGCCGCACTATACGGTTACGCTGTATGGAAATTTGGGCGCAAGCATGGGCAAAAGCAAAGCGGCGACATGCCCATCACACGCATGCCCCGCCGCTTGTATCTGCCTGCCACGGTGGCGTTCTTCGTCATCTGGGCCGCCACCTACTATGTTTTGATAACCTACACCAACAGCACCATACCCCTGTGCGACGCCTTCACCAATGCCCTGAGCTTTGTGGGACTGTGGGCGCTGGCTCGCAAATATATCGAGCAGTGGGGTTTCTGGATTGTGGTAGACATTGTTTGCTGCTATCTGTATGTGGTGAAAGGCATCCCCTTCAAGGCGGGCCTGTACGGACTGTATGTGGTTGTAGCTGTTTTAGGATATAGGAAATGGAAAAGTATGATGCAGTAATTGTGTGCAACGGAGCTTTTCCTACACATCCGCTGCCCTTATCCATCGTCGACAATGCCTCGTATCTGTGCTGCTGCGATGGCGCGGCACAGGCGGTGCTCAGTCGTGGCACAAAAGCCCCCGACGCCATTGTGGGCGACGGCGACTCGCTGCCCGAGGCGCTGAAACAGCAGTATGCACACCTTTTGCATCTGGAAGACGAGCAAGACTATAACGACATGACCAAGGCCACCCGCTTCTGTATGCAGCGCGGCGCACGAAAGATAGCCTACATAGGAGCCACGGGCAAACGCGAAGACCACACACTGGGCAACATCAGTTTGCTGGCCTATTATGTGCAAAACTTGCACATACGCCCCACGCTGTACACCGACTATGGCACCTTTCTGGCCATTCAAGGCACGCAAAGCTTTGCATCGTTTAAAGGACAACAGGTGAGCCTGTTCAACATCGATTGCACCGAGATGGAAAGCACAGGTCTGAAATGGCCCGTGTTTGCAGCCAAAACATGGTGGCAGACATCGCTGAACGAAGCCCTTTCTGACCAGTTTAGCATCACGGCCAACGGCACCTATCTGGTGTTTCGCACCTACGAGGCGAAGTAGAAAAAAGGTTACAAAAAGCCGCTTATCACAATTGTTCGTTATCGCAGGTTACAAAAAGCCGCTTATCACGATTATTGTTTATCGCGATAAGCGGCTTTTTCGTTTAATGACTATTGTGGCAGAGTGACTTTAAAGTCGGCACTCTCGGTATGTTCTTTCTTAATGGCGGCCAACAACTCGGCCAACACTGCTGGATGCTGGCTCGACACATCGTGGTCTTCATGAATATCGGTGTCGAGATTGTAGAGGCGAGGCTCGCCCTTCACCACCACCAACTTCCAGGGGCCCTTACGCACACCTATCTGGTCGGTCTCGTGAAACTCCCAATACAAATACTCATGCTGCTTCTGTTCAGCATCCTTGCCCAAGAGTGTGGGGGCTATAGAGATGCCATCAAAGCCATCGCCCGCCAACTGCTTATTGGTGTAACGCTTGGCAAAATTCTTGATGCCAGCCAAGTCGCAGAACGTGGGCATGAGGTCGTAGAAGGCAAACGGCATATCGTTAACCGTCCCCGCCTTGATACGTTCGGGCCACCACGCAATGAAAGGTATGCGTATGCCGCCCTCATAGCACTGACGTTTCAAGCCTTTTAGCTTGCCATCGCGTCCAAAGAATTCGGGGTCGGCGCCACCTTCCTCGTGCGGACCATTGTCAGAGGTAAAGATAACAACGGTGTTCTTATCTAAGCCCTTTTCCTTCAGCTTTGCAAAAATCTCGCCCACATATTGGTCAAGTCGCGTTATCATGGCCGCAAACTGTGCATGAGTGTGCACCACAGCGTTGTATCTTGAGTCTTCCCATCCGCCCCACGTCTTATCAACAAAAAATTTCTTTTGATAGTTTTCTAAGATCGAGTCTTCAGGTTGCGCCAGTTCGGCATGCGGCAGCGTGTAGGTAAAGAAGCCCACAAAGGGCTGATTGGCTTGTTGACGGTCGAGCCATTGCAGCGCCTTGTCGTGAATGATGCGTGCCGAATATTGCTTGCGTTTGAAATAATCTTTGCCAAACATTGGGTGCTGAATGTTCTGCTCCATCACCTCGCGCACCACCACCGTGTCGCCCAATGCCTTGCTATAACGGTTCAAGAAGTTGGGATAATAGAGGTGCGCCTGAAACTGACATATATATCCGTAAAACTCGTCAACGCCACGCTTGTCGGGAGTAGAGGCCGACCCTTCATATCCGCCCGCCCACTTGCCAAACACGCCCGTGGTGTAGCCATTATCTTTCAACATCTCGGGCAGAATGGTGTGCTGTGGGTCATACGGCTCTTGGCCCACGATGGCATAATCTTCGTTCTGCCCATACTGCACCATAGGCACGCCACGCCAATATTCTTTGTTGCCTCGCACATGGGTGTGACCAGTGTGCTGCCCCGTCATCAGGGTGGCACGCGAAGGTGCCGACACGGGCGACCCCGCATATGCTTGCGTAAAGCGCATGCCCTCGCGCGCCATCTGGTCGATGTGGGGCGTATGGATATAAGGCTGACCATAGCAAGCCAAGTCGCCATACCCCATGTCGTCGCACATAATGAACAAGATGTTAGGCTTTGGCACTTTCGTTTTAGCACACAGCGCGGCGGGCAAGCATGCTATGCCTATGCACGTGAGCCATACTGTTTTACTTGATTTATTCATATCACTATTTCTTTTATTCGTCTACCTTTAAGTTCTTACGATAGTTGGCAAGCAGCTTCTTTAGTTCCTTTTCCACCTTCTCAGTGCCAGGCTGGCCATACAGGTTATGCAGCTCGTATGGGTCGGTCTTCAGGTCATACAGTTCATGATACTTATTTTCTTACATGGCACGCTCGCCCCCCTTTCCATAAAAATATATCATGGAGCGAAAAAAGTAAAAAAGGGAGAGATGCCAGGTGTAGCATCCCCCCCTCGAGTGAGATATTTATTATAGACCTATGAATAGTATCTCTATTTTAATAATAGATTATCTCTTCAAGTTAGGATTCTTTTCAACCTCGTCAGTAGGATAAGGACAGTAGATGGTAACACCCTCAACCCAGTTGGTGTTGCTAAGGGTTACGCTCTCCTTAGCCTTATACTCCTTACCATTGGCATCAACATGCACAACGATTTCGGGGTTCTGAACGCGATAGTCGAAGTTCTTCTTCAGCTCGTTCATACGCAACTCGTCGGCGCGGCGAGTAACCATCTGTGTCCACTGTCCAGCAACCTCCCATCCGTGCTCGATGTAGCAAGCCTCAGCCAGCTGATCAGCGTTCATGGCGTCAATGTTAACCTTTGTGCCATTGCTCAAGGTAACGTTCATATAGTCGGTAACGGCACGCTTGCGAACATCCTTCAAGCACTTCTTAGCGAAGGTAAGGTCCGTAGCACCCGAGCGAGCAGCACTCTCAGCATACCACAGCAGCACCTCTGAGTAGCGCACGAGGCGATGACGACGACCGTTGGTCATGTTCATATAGTTAGGCTTGGTGTAATCGTAGGGTGCTTCCAGCTGTGTCCATGGGTCGCCTTCAACACAGTTTACAGTATAGATAGAGAACATGGGGTGATATTCGGCCACCTTCTTTTCGCCCTTATCGTTGAGTTCCCACCAGTCGCACATACCAGTGATGGTAGCATCTTTCTGGAAGGTGATTTTAGGAGCATAGATAGCGTCCTTACGAGGTCCTTCGGGGAAGCGTTTCCAGAAAGCAATCTCGCCCCAAGAGTCGCCCCAACCACCATCGCCGAGGCTCTCGAAACGGTTACAAGAAGTGAGCTCAGAGTCGTGATCCCAAGAACCGCAGACCCAGTTGTTATCAATACCCACGAGTGTTTCCTTGTTATAGTTGTGGCCCATTGAGTAAACGTGGCTCCAAACGGGGTCTACATAGAAGCCGTATGTACCGTTTTTATCAATCACCAGCTTAGCCTCGTCGGCAGCAAGCTTATAATATTCGGCACCCTTGTTCAAAGGATAGCCAGCCATAGCCATATACACAGCCGACAGTGTAGCCTGTGAAGCCTGCTTGGTAATCCAAGCGTCGATGCCATCGTGATGACGCGGAGCCTCTGAGTAAGAGGTAGGCAGCAGGCTCTCGGCTTCTTTCAAGTCTTTTACGATCTGTGCATAAACAGCGTCGATGCTCGATGGAGCCAAGGTTTGCAGCTCGTTAGCAATCTCAGTTGTTGAAGCGGTCTTCAAGATCAGGGGCACAGGACCAAACACGCGCACGAGGTAGAAGTAGCCATAAGCACGCCAGTAGAGGGCGTTGCCCAGTGCCTCAGCATAAGATTCTTTTGCCAGTGTGGTCTTTGCAGCACCATCAATGATAAAGTTGGCAGCCTTAATCATGTTATAGTGTAGGTTCCAAGCGTCTGTTACGCCCTTGTTACCACCATCTGAGCTGAAGGCGTCGAGGGCAGCCACAGCCTGCTTGTTTGATGCAGGGTTGGCAGTCATATCATCGCCCTGCCACTGTGGGTACATGGGGTTCGTCCACGACTGTGTTTGGTTAATTTTCTCGTAAAGAGAGTTAGCTGCCAGGTCAAAGTCTTGTACAGCTGAGAAATAAACGTCGCCTGACAATACACCCTTGGGTTTTTCCTCAAGGAAATCGCTACAAGAAGTAAGCACCGATGCAGCGAACAGGCAAGCATAAAATATCTTAGATTTCATATTGTTTCGTTTTTTTTGTAATTAGTAGTTGATAGTTTAGAAGCTCAAACGTACGCCGAAGGTGAAGGTACGGGGGTTAGGATAAGCACCCATGTCGATACCGTTGTTGTTGTCGACGTTTGCATCAGAGAAGGCAATACCTGCGGGGTCGATACCCTTGTAGCCAGTGATGGTGAAGAGGTTCTGAGCCGAGAATGAGAGACGCACGTCAGCAAACTTCATCATTGAGCGAGGCAGTGTGTAAGCTACGCTGATGTTCTCGCAACGGAAGTAGTCGGCGTTCTCAAGCCACTTAGACGAGTTACCATAGCTCTTGCCCTTTCCATAAGTAGGCATGGTTATACCCACCTGTGAGAAGTAGTCTTTATCCGTAACAAAAGGAGAAGCACCAGGTGTGCTGTTCATTGAGTAGCGCACAAGGTTCAAACGCTTAGCACCAAAGGCACCATTGAAGAAGGCGTTGAATTCCCAGTTCTTGTATGTGATTGCGTTGTTCCAACCTACGGTTACATCGGGGTTAGCGTGTCCGAGAACGAAGCGGTCGGTATCCTTGTTAGGATTATCGGTCTTTGTGCCATCAGCCTTGTAGTACATATCAACAAAATGTCCGTCGGCATTTTTCTCTACACCAGCCCACTTGAAGCCATAGAAGGTACCAATAGCCTCACCCTTGGTGATGATGGTACAGGGGTCAACCGAACCAGCCGATGGTTTCTCACCATAAAGACGTGGGCTCTGAGCGGTAAGCTTCGTAACCTCGTTCTTCAGGTAGCTGGCGTTGATGGTGGTTGTCCACTGGAAGTCCTTAGTCTGAATAACGTGTGCTGTAACGTTCAGGTCAACACCCTTGTTGCTAACCTCACCAGCGTTTGACCAGTATTTAACGTCGCCCGAAGACTGTGTAGGTTTCTGGATAAGCAGCGCGTCAGTAGTTTTCTTTGAGAAGAAGTCGATACCCAGGTTCAAGCGTCCTTTCAGCAAGCCGAGGTCGATACCGAAGTCAAGCTGATGCACCTTCTCCCATGTCAGGTCAGGAGTGCCGAGGTCGCCAATCCAGTAACCAGTTGTGTTTGAGCTCATACCATAGTTAAAGCCTAAGGTAGAGAGGCCACCGAGAGTAGAATAAGGAGTGATGTCTTGGTTACCAATTACACCATAGCTGGCGCGAACCTTCAAATACTCGATAGAGCTTTTCAGAGGCTCAAAGAACTTTTCGTTTGAAACCGTCCATGCTGCAGCAATAGAGGGGAAGTAGCCCCACTTCTTGTTTTGGAAGCGGCTTGAACCATCAGCACGCAGCGTACCAGTAAGCATATAGCGATCAGCATAGTTGTACATTACACGTGCTACACCTGAGAGCATAGACCACTTTTGGTAGCTGTTGCTGGCGTCGCGCGAAGCGGCATCCTTAACGTTCCAATAGCCCAGCAGCTCGTGCACCATGTTGTTGCCCTGGATACCCATGAGGCGTGTTTCGTTGCTGGCAGCCTCCCATACACCTGTAGCTACGAGGTTGTGGTCGCCCCACTTGCCTGTATAGGTAAGGTTGTTTGTGCTCTGCAGTGCCAATACCTGAGCGTTGCTGTTGGTCATAGATGTAGAACCCATCACATACTTAGAGTTCATGGTGTAGGTCTTATAGTCGTTATAATCGACAGCATTGGTTGTGGTGAAGGTAAGACCCTTAGCAATGTTAAACTTCAGGTCGACATGGCCGTTCACCATAGTGCGGTTACGGTCGTTCTTATTTGCGTGAATCAAGCCCCATGGGTTTTTCTCGATACAGTTGAAGGGGTCGTTGTTGTAAGCACCGTTAGCGTTGCGAACTTCCATGGCAGGCGAGAAGTTCAAGCCCACCCAGATGGGGTTGCTTTGATGCTGACCAAAGCTTGCAGCGCCGCTATTTTCAGTGCGTGAAAGGTTTGCATCGGCAGTAAGCTCAAGCCAATCAAACAGCTTGTTGTGAATGTTCAGCTTCACAGCATAACGCTTCGACTGTGTGTCGCGTACCACACCTGTCTGATCCATGTAGTTGGCCGAGAAGTAGGTCTGAGAGCTCTCGTTACCCTTCGATACAGCCACCTTATAGTTCTGTGTTACACCTGTGTGCAAGAGCTGATCCATCCAGTCAACGCCTTTGTTCTTGCCACTGATAAAGTCGGCCACACGTTCCTGTTCGACACCCTTATACTGTACCAATGCCTCAGCATACTCTTTAGTGCTCATAACCTCAGGCAGGTGATAAGCGTTAGAGAAGCCGAGCGAAGCATCAAACGTTACCTGTGTAGCACCAGCCTTACCAGTCTTGGTCTGCACCATCACAACGCCATTGGCACCACGGGCACCATAGATAGCGGTTGAAGAGGCGTCTTTCAGCACCTGAATGCTCTGAATGTCTTCAGGGTTGATGCCCTCAAGACCCAGGGCCGACGCATTACTCTAAGACATCAATTTAGCAAGGAAAGAGCTGTCCCA
>ERZ1034626.1049-NODE-1049-length-19181-cov-19.365210_pt1 | contig 19181 bp, 16 predicted proteins | sample MGYA00520652_ERZ1034626 | MGnify/ENA primary metagenome ERZ1034626 (study PRJEB33766, sample SAMN09781765) | gut metagenome | biome: gut microbiome | host: Homo sapiens | place: Madagascar | study: EMG produced TPA metagenomics assembly of the PRJNA485056 data... | reverse complement strand
CGACTGGCGCAGCTGGCAAGGATGCTGTGTCGGCTTCGTTCTCTCCTGCTGCTCTGACGTTCTCAGCAACGACTGACAGCAACGGCAATGCTCTGGCTGACACGACGAGTGGCAACACTGCGACTATCACTATGCTTGAGGGCAGCAGTGAGGTGACGGGTACTTACTCTATCACTACGAAGGTGGGCTGCGAAGCTGTTATATCCGGCAAAACCGTGACGGTGAAGAGCGTAGCTTCTGACACTATTGACGGCAGGGCTATAAGCAGGACTTCGGCGAGCGTGACGGTGAAGTGCGTGTATAACGGCAAGACGTGCTATGTTAGCCTGCCCATCAGCGTGAGCGTGAGCGCTGTGTGGGGCGGTTTGGTGACTTCGCAGAAGGAGCTGGAGTCGAAGTACACTGAGGTGAGCAACAAGTACAACGCCCTGCCACTGAAGACGGAGGGCAAGCTGACGCAGTATACTTCGACCATCAAGCAGAGCGCACGTGAGATTTCGCTGAAGGTGGCGCAGACTGCTGTGGGCAGGAAGAATCTGCTTGTGGGGAGTGCCTTCTGCAAACAATCAGACAAGTGGAAAGGTAACGACAGTTACATACCATATATATCAGTACTTAATCAGTATAATGGGCATAACTCCGTAGTATTAGAGAATGGCGCAAATACGTATCATGGTTTGGATTTTATCCGCGTCCCCGTCAAGACTGGCAAATACACCGCAGGTGTTATGGCGAAGTTCAATGGCAAGCCTGAGAACGGCAGCTTCGCTATATACGTAGCACGTAAAGACGCAGATGACAAACAGATAGGAAACAACAGCTGGATAGTTGTAGAAGTTAGCAATGTGGTGGTTGGACAATGGTCGTTATACTCAACATCGTTTGACATTGAGGACAAATGCAAGTTTATAGATTTATGCTTTATATACACAAATAACCCAACAGCTTGGTTCGCCCAGCCCATGCTCGTTGAGGGCGACGAATATGTGGGCTGGTCGCTGTCGGAGGAGGATGCTGAGTATATCGGTGGCAATCTGCTTGATAATACTGATACGCTGATGCAAGGCGGTAACTTGGAGATTGCAAGTGGCAATCTGTATACTGACGCAAACTCATATAAAGGATTCCCGACAAGGCAGGTAAATCTGCTTGAGTCAACAGGTGCGTTTCTGGGTATCCTACAGTGGGATTTGTCGAATGATGGTGTTCTAACGGTCGGTCAAGACTACATGTTCTCGTTTTGGGCGAAGGGTAATGTCGGAGGTAAGTTCATATCGTACTTATACAAAGACGGTAATCAAGTTGTATATACTGAGGTATTGGACAGAGCAGACGGCCCAAATCAATATCAAGCAGCAGACGGTAACGCTGGAGTAATATTCAAAGAGGACTATGTATGGAGGCAATACTGGGTGCACTGGCGTGTTGTTGGCAGCAATCTGCCTAAATATGTGCAGATACGCTGTATGAAGGGTTGCGACCTCTACATATCTCAGCCTAAGCTGGAGTATGGAGCTACGGTGACTGAGTATCGTGCGACGAAGACCGATTTCGTTGAGGACAAGAGTGTGGCTGGCAAGCTGCTTGAGGCAGGCATTGACATTGACAGCCGTGAGATTACGATGACGGCTGACAAGACCAAATTCCGCACGCAGACGGGGCAGGAGGTGGCTGTATTTGACGGAAATGGTCTGAATGCCGACCTTATCAACGCCAAGCACGTATGGGCGAAGAGCGAAAACGGGCAGAGCACGGTGGGTCATTTCGGCAATTACGAGCCTGATTATTGCAAGGTGTCTGACAAGGTGTATGCTCCGCTGTTCTTGGGTTCAGCTACTGCTGCGAAAGCTCCGTTCTATGTGACGAGTACGGGTGCTATTAAGGCAAAGGCGGGATATATTGGCGACTTTACAATTGAGGATGGCAGCCTTGTAAATGAATATGACAAAAAATCCATGCGTCTGGGTGGTTCAAATATTATATTCGAGAACACATCGGAAGGTAAATTTGACTTGAAAATGGGCAGTAGCGTATTGTCAGAGGTTGTAGGTGTTAATACTCAAGGTGGTTTGTATTTGAATATGAAGAGAAACTATCCGACCTCTACTACCTCCGGTTCGGAGACGCAGGTTAATATGGGTTTGCTCTTAAATGTGAGTGGCACTATGGACAAAGCGTCAAGAGAGCACCCATGGCTTGTAAATTCAGGCATACCTAACGGTAATCATGCCATTTTTATAGGTCAAGGCGACATCGCTGGCTTCCGTCCCATGCTGACCAAGGCTAAGACGAGCAGGACTATATCTAAGATGGAGTGTGTGATTGTGTGCTTGCCTCCACAAAACGCAAATATCATCCTCACTCTACCTGATGACCCAGAGATTGGGCAATATTATAAGCTGATAATGAGGGAAGGTCGATACTCGGGCGTGAGTTGGGGCAAGGTTATTTTAAGGTCAAATACAAGCGGTAAACCGATAAAAACCTATGGAATGGCTTCTTCTCGTGAATTTCCGATAGATTGGCAGTTTCAGGTTACCGAGGTGTGGTTTGACGGTGACTACTGGGTGGGACAGTGGCATGCACAAGTTTAGTAAAAGTAAAAGAGTAAAAAGGGAGATTCGTTATGAAGGTTAGTGATATTCTTATTGAGAAGATAAAGCAGATGGAGGGTTATCGGGCTAAGGCGTACCGATGTGCTGCCGGGGTATGGACTTGCGGATGGGGGCATACCAAGGGTGTGACGGCTCGCACGGTGTGCGACAAGGCGAAAGCGGAGGAGTGGCTGCGCTCCGACCTCGCCCCTATCGAGTCGTTTCTGTCTGCCATTCCCGAAGTGTGCAAGACGCAGGGGAGGTTTGACGCTTGTGCGGACTTCTGCTTCAATTTGGGGATAAATGCCTTTAAGGGTTCGACGCTGCTAAAGAAGATTCAGAAGAAGGCTTCGGTGGCCGCTATTCAGGCGGAGTTCTTGAAGTGGGTGTATGCAGGTGGCAGGCAGATGGAAGGCTTGAAGAACCGCAGACGATGGGAGGCCGCCCGTTGGGCGGAATGAAGAATTAGGAGTTAGGAATTAGGAATTGTGCCGTTTTTTACGATTGATGCGTAATCGGTATCTTTGCCCATATTTTCAATGTTTAATGCTTAAAATTTTGTATTATGATAGATAACATACGTCATCTGTTCGTGGGCATCACGATAGCGGTCTGGGCATTCCTCAAGCCCATCGAGGGCGACCTGCTCTCGCTGATAATCGTGTTCTTTCTCAACTTCTTCTTCGGCTACCTGTCAGGGCTTATAGCCAACCGCGAAGACTTCGAGTTGAAGAAGGCGCTGCGCTGCATTGCAGAGGCTACCATCTTCTTCGTGCTGTGCTGTGCCATCTACACGATAGGCAATCTGAAGCACCAGCCCGAGGGTGCTCTGCAGTGCGTGAGCTTCGTCACTTATGTGGTGCTGTGGTTCTACACGCTTAATATTCTCAAAAACCTAAAAAAGATGTTCAAGCGTGACACCACACCATGGCTGATAGTGTCATTCTTGTATTATATCCTGCGCTTCAAGTTCATCGAGCGCATTCCCGGGCTGACAGAGTATCTGTCGGTTGGGCGTGACTAACTACAAGGTTTATGAGTATGAGATTTATCCGTTTCTTCTTCGGCATCCTTGCCTTGATGTGCCTGGCAGGATGCTCCACGTGCAAGCCGGTGATTGTAGAGCGTGTGGTCAATAAGACTGACACGCTCTACAAAGCCAGTCTGCGCATCGATAGCTTCCGCATACACGACTCTGTATACGTGGAGACTTACACCATGGGCGACACTGTGTACAAGACACGTGTCGAGTGGCGATGGCGTGACCGCATAAGCTGCAGGGCTGACACGGTATACAAAACAGTGCTGCGGTGTGATTCGGTGCAGGTTCCTGTGCCTGTAGAGCACAAGACAACGCTACGGGGGTTTCATGACTTCAGGGTCAAAATAATTATCATAGTGGCTTTTTTGCTGCTTTGGTTAGGCTGCAAGGCTTTTGTTCGCTATAAATTTCCATAAAGTTGACGGTAGGCTTTGCCACCTCAAATAATTTTCGTATATTTGTGGTGTAATAATTAAATCGTCTGCTATTATGGAATTCTTTTTTATATGCTATTTAGTTATAGTCTTAATAATTTTCATTGCTAATTGCTTTAGCGGTGACTCTTCAGGTGGGCGTGAATCTGAAGAGCAAATGAGAATTAGATATGAGCAAAAAATACAAAAAATCAGACGTAAAACAGAAAGATTACAAAAAGAAAACGAGAGGCTAAGGAAAATAAAATTCTAAATCGTTTTGTCTTTTCCAATAGAAAATAAAAGTGCTACTTTTGGTTCCACAACCATTAGTAGCATTTTTTTTATTATGGCAACAACTCAACAATTCGAAACGGTCGTCACGCTCAATACGCAGCAAGCTAAAAATGAGATTGAAGCGCTGCAGAAAAAGATAGACGACCTTAAAAAGAAAAAAGAAGAGGCTCTCAAGAGTCCTGACTCGACTGTCCAGGATATTAATAAATTCGACAAGCAGATTAAAAATGCTGAAGCAGGCCTTAAATCTTATCAGTCTAACGTTGCGAAGACTATTGATACAGTACTTAATCTGTCAAAGGCTTCCCTCGGCGAGGTTGAGCGCGCTCAACGTGCACTCAAAAAACAAGCTAAAGCAGCTGCATCGCCAGAAGAGTACAGACAGATACAAGAGCGTATCGCACAATGTACAGTCCGTATCGATGAGCTGAAGCGTTCCAGCTCTGCTACAATGGCGCAATATAACCGCGACATTGCTGCTGCACAACAGCGTGCTGCCGAGTGGGCCGAGGAGAATAAGCTTATTGACACTACACTCAGAAATATCAGCGGTTCTTCTTTGCGTCAGCTCGAAACCTCACTACGACTAGTTAACGAGCAACTTAAAGATACCGACCGTAACTCTGAGGCTTACAGAGATTTGGCTAATAAGGCTAAACTCTTGAAAAAAGAAATCGCTGCTATCAACCAGGAGCAGGAGATGTCAAAGGGCAAATGGCAGCGCTTTACCGACTTTTTCAACGTTAACTGGGGGGCTATTACTCAAGGTATTGCTGCTGTCACTGGTTTGTCATTGACCATCCGCAAATGCACCAATGAGTATGCAGCTATGAATCAGGAGATGTATAACGTCACCAAATATACGGGGCAGTCCATCGAGGAGGTGGAGGCGATGAATGAGAGCTTCAAGCGTCTCAATACTCGTACAGCGCGCGAAGACCTTAACAAGCTCGCTCAAGATGCCGGCCGTCTCGGTATTACCAACCGAGAAATGATCGAAGAGTTTGTCGACGGTTCTGACAAAATAAACGTTGCCCTGGGCGACGATCTTGGCGACGGCGCTGTAGCCAAAATCGGCAAGCTCGCACAGATGTTCGGCGAAGACAAGACAAAAGGTCTGCGTGGTGCTATGCTCGCAACGGGTTCTGCTGTCAACGAGCTCGCTCAGTCTTCGTCGGCCAGTGCTGGCTATATCGTTGACTTTACTGCTGATTTGGCGGGCGTGGGCTATCAAGCAGGCATGACGCAGGCTCAGATTATGGGATTGGCTTCTACGCTCGACCAGAATATGCAAGAAGAGGCTACTTCTTCTACTGTGTTCTCGCAGCTCATCACTAAGATGTTTCAAGACCCGATGAAGTTCGCAAAGCTTGCCAATATCGAGGTGAGCAAGTTTGCTGATATGCTTAAGACTGATGCCAACGGCGCTCTCCTTGAGTTCCTGCAGACCATGGCCAATAGAGGTGGCTTCGACCAGTTGGCTCCTATGTTCTCGCAGATGGGTCTCGATGGTACTCGTGCTGTAGGTGTTCTGTCTGCCGTCGCTTCACATCTTGACCAGGTGCGCGAAGCTCAGGCTATCGCTTCGCAGTCGTACAAAGAGGGCACGAGTGTGCTTAATGAGTTCAACGTGCAAAATGAGACCGTGCAGGCTGAACTTGACAAAGCTCGAAAGCGTTTTTCTGACCTCAGCATCGAGCTCGGCGAAAAACTGATGCCTATTGCTAAATACTCCATATCGCTCACTTCGCTCAGTGTAAAGGCTCTTTACTATCTCAGCGAGTTCGTGACGAAGCATATAGGTGTACTTACTGTTCTGACGACAACATTACTCTTCTACAACGGTGTTCTCTCTATCTCTATTATCAAAGAGAAGGCTCTATTGGTAGTCCGCAAGACAGCTATGGCGCTCGACTATGCATACGTAGCTACAACTACCCTCCTGCGTTCTGCTCTGGTCGCTTTGCAAGCTACATGGGCGCTGCTGACCAAAGGTGTGCAAGGCTATATCGTAGTCATGCGTGCAGCGCGAATAGCAAGCCTTACCAATCCTTGGACAGCGCTCGCTACTGTACTGACTACTGTCGGCGTGGCTATATATTATGCTATAAAGGCCTGGCAAGGGCACCGTAAGGCTCTGCACGACAATCTTCAAAGCGTCAAAGAGGCTAATGCTGTGCAGAAGCAACAGCAAGAGCTCAGCAAAAAAGTTGCTGATAGCTACACCGACGAGAAACTGCGCATCCAACAGCTTACGAAGATTATACGCTCTAATGCCTACTCTATAGCTGAGCGTCGTAGTGCTATCGCTGAACTTCAGAAGATAGTGCCGAAATATCATGCATCCATATCAAAAGAGGGTGCACTCTTTAATGATAATAGCAAGGCTATCAAAGATTATATTGACAATCTCGACCGAGCTGCCATGGCAGAGGCTATCTACGAGAAAAAGAAGGAGATAGCCAAGAAACGCCTCGACCTCAAATCTAAGGAAGGGCGCATAAAAGGGTCTATCAAGGCTGTCAATGCTGAGATAGAGAGCCACCCTGATGTCTACAAACATGGCGAATATCGCTCCGGCAGCCGTACTACGCATTGGTCAAGCTATGCGTATCAGCAGAAGATGCAGGAGCGTGGCATTCACGAGGGTAGACTTAGCAACAATCAGAGCGAACAGCGTATTCTCGATGCTCAAGACCGAGCGCTCGATGCTTTATTGCGTGCTGACAAACACCTAAGCAAGGCTGTTACTGACTTGACTATAAAGGGCAATAATCAGGGCGTTAACGGCAGCGGTTCTGTGTCATCAGCCGGTGGTATCGGCGTTGATACGGGTGGTTCTGGTAGCGGTTCGGGTAAAAAAGACACAAAAAAAGAAAAGTATGAGAAGGAGGCTGCAGATCTTAAAGCTCACCTCGAAGATGAGCAGCTCATACTCAAAACGCAGCTTTATAACCGTCAGATTACCGAGGATGAGTACAATAAGCAGATGTATGAGAAAAAGCAGGCTTATTACGTCGGTCTTGTTGATCTGCAGACTAAGTACAGCCAAGACACTACCAGCACTCAACAGTCGATGGTAGACGCAGCCATCTCTGAGGCTCAACGTCTTGTATCGGTCAATGAGCGCCAGATGCGTGAGGGCCTCGATGCTCAGACTCGCGCGTTTAACGCCGAGCAGCTATCATTAATACGACAACGTGCTCAAGGTCTTATAACCGAAGAGGAGTATAATGAAAAAATGAAGCAGGCCGAGGTGCAGTATCACCGCGACCGCCTGTCTATTATTCAGGAGTTCGGGGGCGACGAGTACGCTGAGCGCAAATGGCTCCTCGATAGAGAACTCGAGGATATGAAGAGTAATGAGCAGCAGAAAAAAGAAGCACATGAGAGGTATGAAGACGAGATGACAGAAATCTCTCGCCAGAAAGCCGAAGCTCGTAGAGCTATTATGCAGCAGGCTTTTGATGGCGTCAATCAAATGCTGTCTGGCGCTTTGTCATATTCTAATGCGTGCGCTGATGCTGAGACGGCGAAGATTAATGCTGCGTACGACAAGCAGATTGAAGCTGCTGGCAATAATTCTGCTCGCCGTAAAGCTATAGAGGAGAAGCGAGACAAGGAGCTGGCTGCTGCTAAAAAGAAGGCTAACAAGCGTGCTATGGTGATACAGATAGCGCAAGCTACTGCGCAGACAGCGATGGCTGCTATCAATGCATATAGTTCTGCAGCTGCAGTTCCTATCGTCGGCCATATCCTCGCTCCTATCGCAGCTGCCACCGCTGTCGCCGCGGGTATGCTTCAAATCGCAGCTATCAAAAAGCAACAGCAGGCTCAGGCTGCCGGCTATTATGAGGGTGGCTTTACGGGCGGTTCACGCTATCGCCGTGAGGCTGGTGTGGTGCATGAGGGTGAATTCGTGGCTAACCACCATGCGGTCAACAACCCAAGCATCCTGCCTGCTCTACGTCTCATCGACGAGGCACAGCGCAACAATACGGTGTCGTCGCTTACAGCTGCCGACATCTCGCGCTCTGTAGGGCAAGGTGGGACTACCGTGGTGTCTGCTCCTTCGGTTGTGGTAAACACTGACAACTCAGATATTAAGGCTACGCTCGATGATACCCGCAACACTATCGGTGCGCTCTCGGCTCAGATAGCCGAGGGCATCGAGGCTAAGGTCTACATCGATGGTCCTCACGGTGTGGCCAAGAACCTCGATAACTTCAAGAAGATGCAGGCCCGCACATAATTCAACACTCAACATTCAACACTCAACAATGATACATTGCACTATCAACGGCCAGACCGCATATCCTTCTGCGTCTGACAAGATTAAGGTGACTTATGCCAACCAATACATCGAAGACTCGGGTTCTTACACCTACGACATCTCGTTCCCGATGTCGATACATGCCAATCAGGTGCTGTTCGCCAACATCCACCGCTTTGACGTACATAAGCGCTCGAAGTCGTTCGACGACTGCAAGCTTTACGCCGACAACCGTCTCTTCATCAGTGGCAAGGGCACGATTACAAGCGTGTCTGACAGCACTGTCAAGATGCAGATTGTCGGGGGCAAGTCGCGCATCAAGTATAACTCGAAGTTTGAGGGCCATTTCATCGACAAGGTGCCTTTCCCTAAGGTCTACATTACTCATGGCATCGACAAAGCCAAATATCAGGGCTTTGGCTTTACGCGTGTCGATGCAGAGCGCTACAAGAAGTTCATAATGGTTGACCTCTCTACAGATTTGCGTGTCGGTCAACCTGGCGTGGCTCTGTTCTACCCCATCTACGACGAGACTAACGACCAGGTGTCAAATTATATTAACCACGTCAATGTCAACAAGCTCGTGGTTGATGGCGTGCATTATCCGCACGGCCACATGGTCCAAATGTGGAACCTCGCCGTGCAGCCTAATCTCATATATGTGCTTAAGGGCGTTCTGCAGAGTGAGGGCTACAAGATTGTGCGCAACGACTTCGACGCTGCTCCTTATACACGTATTTATATAGCTTCGGCAAGGCGTACAGCCAAGATCAACGAGGCGCTGCCTCATTGGTCGGTGTACACCTTTATCGAGGAGTTCCGCAAGCGGTTCAATGCTACATTCGTGTTCGACGATATAGAAAAAGAGGTGAGCATCATTTCGACCAATGAGCTGACAAGCAACAATGCAGTGGCTTACGAGTGCCTGGGCGAATACTCGACAGAGTTTGACGAGGACGGGCTTGAGAACCTCGTCACGTCCAACGTTGAGTACTCGTTCGACAGTTCTGGCAATAGAGACTGGCGCGAGTCTATTCCGCTCTCGGTTCTGAAGCAATACCCTATTAAGGAGTTTTACAGCGAAGAGGATATGAATTCTGCAGCTATGGCCATGTCTACTCGTGAGCGTCGCAGCACCATATTCAAGTTTGGTTTGTCGTATTTCATTTGGGCTTTGTTGCCCAAAGACGGCAACCCGGAGAATACAGATAAGACTGAGCAGCGCACTGTGTGCGGTATGTTCAATCCTATACTGCGCGACGCTGAGAGTGACAATGCGATAGGTCTCAAGATGATACCGGTGGCCATGTTCCAGCGCAAGCGACGTGCTGGTATAGATGCTTCTTTGCCTGTCAGCGGCGATTTGATGCCTAACAGCTATGTTGTCATGCCTTCAACCGCCAATGAGGGTGACTCTTTGCTCGACGGTCTGAGCGAAGACGAAGATGGCGACTACTATCTGTCGGTGCAAGATGCCATGCAGGGCACAGAAGACAATACAAGCGATGAGACCGCTGACGAACCGATGCGTCTGATGCTCTCCGACAACGCCGTTCGCGACCTTGATAAAAATATTACTACGGCGTTCCCGGCAAGCGGTAGCATGTCGCTCTACCCTATCGCTTACACTGACTTCCGCGAATTCAGTAAATGGGCTGGCGAGCGATTCTCATTGTCGCTCGAAGCTACAAATCTTTCGGTTAGCGGTTTGAAAAAAAATAATGGCATAAAGGTTGACATCGATGCGCACAACCTTTACACCATTAAGTTCATTGCTGATGATATTCCCGACCCTTCCAATATCTACATCTTCAGCAACCGTCGGTTCGTGTGTCAGAAGGTAGAGATGGAGGTGACGGGTGAGGGGCTCGACCGCGTGAAGACTGGTTACTTCTACGCTATACTATAGGTCTCCAACGAAGTGCTTCGTCTCTTCGTGCACCACTTTCGGTCGCTTCAGATACTTGTTCGTTACTGATATGTCAGAGTGGCGTGCCTGGTCTCTCGCTACCACGATGCCCTGGGCGTTGGCGAGGTCTCTGATTCCGGAGTCCTTGAGCGAGTAGAATTGATAAGATGCCGGAAAGTTCAGTGCTTTCCGCATCTTATTCCATTCCTGCCGGAACCGGTTCACATATATCTGCTGCGGTCCGGGGGTCATGTTGGCTCCGAAAAGGTAGTCCTGCGATGGGTAGTCGAAGATGTGCTGCTCGATCATCAGCTTCAGCACTGTGTCGTTGAGCGCTACGACCTGCCCCTTGCGGTTCTTGGCCACACTCTCCGATATATACACGCTTTGCTCCTTTATTGATATGTCACCTATCTTAATATAGCGTAGCTCGTCTGGTCGTATGAAGGTGTAGTACTCCATCATGCAAGCTAAGTAAAATGAGGGGTTGTTCTGTTGTGTCCACTCCCTCACCTTGCGCAGGTCTTTTGCCTCAAGCGGTGAGCGCAGCTTCTCGTCTTCGCGCAGCATGTGTATGCTCTCGATGGGGTTGCGGTCGATATACTTCCGCTCCGCTAACCATGTGCAAAATGCTGACAGCCATGTGCGGTAGTTGTTGCGAGATTTTGCTGAGAGGTCCTTGTCGAGAATGAGGTAGTCAAGAAAATCTACTGCGAAGGCTGTATTTAGCTGATAGGCATATTTTATTTTCGCCCCTACTTCTTCGGTGAAAACAGACAATTGCTTGAGTCTGCTTCGATAGTCGGTAGCAGTCTTCGGCTTGAGTATCCCCTTCTTCTCCGCTGCTTCAATATAGGTGCTGTATCTGTCGAACACTACGCCAAGTTCTGTGTACTGCCGTGTGTTCGTGGTGTTCACGAAGGGATTCCAACCAGATAAAAGTTTGTGTGTGAGATTGTAGACAAGCACGGCTGCAATTTTTTCTCTCTCCGCCCTGTTGTGGTAGCGGTCGAGCATGTAGCGCTTACGTTTCAATCTGTCTGTAGTCGGATCGTAAGCGAAGAAATCAACGTAATAGGATTTACCCCGATGTATCCTCGGAAGGGTATACCCTATTATTTCTCTTGTAGATAAGAAATTTTTGGCTTTAGAGTACATTTTTTTACATTGTTCGGCTCCTGCCAACCAATGTGATTATACAATATGTGTCTGAGCTTGTGTCTGAGCCATTTCGGTTCAGAGCACGAAAAATGCTCGTAACTTCTTGCTTAGCAAGTTGTTCCGAGCATTCGTAGTTGCGGAGGCAGGACTCGAACATGCGACCTCCAGGTTATGAGCCTGGCGAGCTACCAACTGCTCCACTCCGCGATATTAACCATATAATTTGCAATTGTGATTTTTTAGCGATTGCCATTGTTCTGAATTGCGAGTGCAAAGGTAGTGCTTTTTATTGATACTTCCAAACTTTTATGCAACTTTTTTCGATTTTCTTTGAATTATCTTTGTTTTAGTCCGTTTTCAGTTGTTATTCTACCTTAAATTAGCAGACAAAGTCTTTCCGTATATTCTTTAGATTTTTATCGTGTGCATACGCATATCTGCACGATAAAAATCCAAAGACGTTCAAATCAGGACACAACGCCCCCTTTCCCCATTGGGGATTGGAATTCACAAGCCTCGAAAAAAATAGATCTATCCAAAAGAAAGTTTGTCATACGGCATGCCGGTATACAAATACAGCCACCATCTTCTTGCCGTTCTTGTCCATTTGGCGCATACGGCGATAAAGTGGAACACAAACTTCTTGACTCTTGACGTAGGCGATAAGCTGGTGAACACGGATGACACAGCTCTTATGAAATACGAGAAGAAATTCATGCAGAAGGCTGTCAGTATCATGTACACGGTGTTCTCTTTCAAGAAGGAGCATGGTAGATGCTTCCATCCGAAATCATTGTTGAGACGGTCGAAGTCGCACTCTCTCGCCCCACGCTTGTTGTACGTTTCGATAACACTCATCTCTTCACTGTCACAGTCATTGGTTATGATGCAGCGGTAGGTGTACCTGTCACCGAAAAGATCAGGAATCCTCCATGAACTGTGTTGACATGACCGAGGCCACTTCCGTTTCCTGCGAGCCAATCTCAAAACGCCTCCATTCACGTATATCTTGTATACGGCTGTACATTGACGCACTGTGTATGGCCCGTATGTAGAATATGCGGCAGTTGCCGTCAACGGTCCTTATGACATCTTCCGAATAGGAACCGCAATCGGCACGGAAGATGCCTATGTGCAAGCCGTATGAATGAAGCAGCTTGAAAGCCCTTGACAGTGTGTCAGCCTGATAGAACTTGACGGGTGTGTTGCCGTCACGGTTTTCGATGTACGCAATGATGCCGTCTATTGAGACGACGCCAGGGAAATATCCGTAAGCTTGCTTGTACGAATACTTCGCGTCGGCTTTTTCCGTCTTGACGAAAACATGATCGAAATCCACGTTGACAGTCTGGCCGGATTTGAACAGTCCCATCTTTATGTTGAGTTTCATCAGAAGGTCATTTAGTCTTGGGGTGGTATTGAATCTGAACACATTGCCTGACGAAGACTTATATTCCAAATCTTCATGGGAGAGTTCCTTTATGGCACGCCCGATTGTGTGGCTCGTCGGTATCCGGACTTCAGGTGATTCTCGCAGGTGGCACTCGCTTCTGTTGACATCTTCTACGCAGTCACCGCCACAGAGGAACACGTCAGACATGGCTGACATTATCTCGTCTCACTGGTAGCCGTTGTAAGTGGAACTGAAGCGTTTTTACCATTTTTCGTCTGCAACGTTGTCTTATTATATCATAAATACAAAAAAATCCATATCTGTGGCATATCAAACAAATAATGACAAATCATGAACATAATAACAAAGACATTTGTATTGGGCTTGATTGTTTGTGGACTTTGCTCATGCAATTATGGCAAAGAAGACTTACAGATTACTTATTTCAAGCAATATAATGAAATAACTGATAATATAGACAGCGACAATCCTCTGAGAAAGTACAATGGACTGATTGCCTATGATACTATCAGGTTTTCAGACGATTCGTATGCCGTTCATCGCTTGCAGTATTCGCCACAAAACAGCCTTACAGAATTCATTGACAACAAAGGACAAACCATTGCAACCATATCAAGAGCATCGGAATGTTATGCCCAGACGTTGGTGTATGACTATGACGAAACGGGCAAACTGCGACATCTGATAAACTTCAAGAAAGAAATATTTGACGGATTGGAACCGGACACCACATATCTGGAAAGAGGCATTAACCGTTATCTCGCCTTTCGCAGAATGATAGACAACCTGGACTATGAACATCCCGACACTGCCAATTACTTTCAAACTAATATTGAACATGACAAGGACGGCAATGCCATAAAGACCCATATCGTAAATAGCAACAAAAGCATTGTAGCACCAAAGGGGTACAAGCTGTCGGTTTCGGTAAAATCTTGCAAAAGCTTTTTGGAAAGTGACATAAACGGTAGCTTCTACATCTTCCATGTCACTATGAAGCCGAAGGACAAACATCAATAAACAACCAAAATGCAACTTTTGTACTACACCAACCGAAGTTGAGCACATAGCCAAGGGCATTGCCTTGGGTGTACGGATAGGTAAAAGCAAAACGCCCTGTAATGGCAAAAGCATTAACAATTTGAGCTTTTACCATTACAGGGCGCATTGATTTTGGAGACTTTTTTCTTGTGCTGTGATGGCCGGAAACCACCGCTACTATATAAGGTTTAGTCGTTGTAGTGGGCTGTCAGCTCACAAATCTTGATTATAACCTGCATTGCCTTCTCCATAACATGGATGCTCACAAACTCGTGAGGACCGTGGAAGTTGCAGCCACCAGCGAAGATATTTGGACATGGCAGACCCTTGAACGAAAGCTGTGCACCGTCAGTACCACCACGGATAGGCTGCACCTTAGGAGCTACACCGCTCTCCTGCATCGCCTTGAGCACGATGTCGATGACGTGCATGTTGGGGTCGATCTTCTCCTTCATGTTGTAGTACTGGTCCTTGAGTTCTACGGTGACAGTACCCTCACCCCACTTCTCGTTCATCTTCTTGACACAGTCCTCGATGAAGTCCTTGCGATCCTCGAAGCGGTCGCGGTCGTGGTCGCGTATGATATACGAGAGTGTGGCCTTCTCGCAGCATGAGTTGATGCCGAGCAGATGGTAGAATCCCTCATAGCCCTCAGTCTGCTCAGGAGTCTCGGCAGCCGGAATCATCTCGGCAAACTCTACAGCCAGACGTGAAGCGTTGACCATCTTGCCCTTGGCGTAGCCTGTATGCACGCTGACTCCCTTGATATAAACCTTGGCACCGGCAGCGTTGAAGTTCTCATACTCCAATTCGCCGAGGTCGCCACCGTCGATAGTGTAAGCCCACTGGCATCCGAACTTAGCCACGTCGAAGTGGTGTGCGCCCATACCAATCTCCTCATCGGGATTGAAAGCCACACGTATGTCGCCATGCTCAATCTCGTCGTGGTCGCGCAACCAGCACACAGCCTGCACAATCTCGGCAATACCAGCCTTGTCGTCGGCACCAAGCAGAGTGGTACCATCGGTAACGATGATGTCCTCGCCCACGTGAGCCTTAAGCTCAGGGAACTTAGCCGGGCTCGACACGATGCCCTCAGAGAGCACGATGTCGCCGCCGTCGTAGTTCTTAACGATGCGCGGATGGATATTGGCACCGCTGCAGTCGGGCGATGTATCATAGTGAGAGATGAATCCGATAGTGGGGATGTTCTTCTTGGTGTTGGCCTTCAGCGTAGCGTAGATGTAGCCTTGCTCGTCCATCTCCACATCGCTCAAGCCTTCGCGCTCAAGTTCCTCCTTAAGGTATTTGGCGAATATCAATTGCTTGGAAGTACTCGGAACGGTATCCGACTCTTCGCTCGACTGGGTGTCGAACTGGGTGTAGTTCAAAAATCTTTCGGTTATTTCCATTTTTATATTTATGTTTGTAGTATTAATATTATACGAGCAAAGTTAGTCCATTTATTCGGGACCGACAAAAAAAAACGCCATTATTATTACACGTTCTTCAGAATTTTACCTAAATTTGCAACGTCTTAGAAAAAAGTTGAAAGATGGTTTTCAAATACGACTTTCTTATTATCGGAGCCGGTGTAGCCGGCATGAGCTACGCATTGAAGGTAGCCCGAGCACACAAAGGTAAGGTGTGCATCATTTGCAAGACTTCGCTTGACGAGGCAAACACATCGTTTGCCCAGGGTGGCGTGGCCTCAGTAACTAATCTCGCAGTCGACAATTTCGACAAGCACATAGAGGACACTATGATTGCGGGCGACTATATCAGCGACCGCAAGGCCGTAGAACAGGTAGTGCGCAATGCGCCCGAACAGATAAAGGAACTTGTGAATTGGGGTGTCAACTTCGACCGCAAGGAAAACGGCGAGTTCGACCTGCATCGCGAGGGCGGACACTCTGAATTCCGCATTCTGCACCACGCTGACGATACGGGTGCCGAAATACAGCGCGGACTGATGGAGGCTGTGCGCAATTGTCCTGATATCGACATCAAGGAGAACCACTTCGCCGTGGAGATTATCACACAGCATCACCTCGGAGCTCGCGTGACACGCCGCACACCATACATCAACTGCTATGGTGCTTACGTTCTGAATCCAGAAACAGAGAAGGTGGATACTTATCTGAGCAAGGTGACTCTGATGTGTACCGGCGGTTGCGGTGCCGTATATCAGACCACAACCAACCCGGTAATAGCTACTGGTGACGGTGAGGCGATGGTGTATCGTGCCAAGGGAACAGTTAAGGACATGGAGTTTGTACAGTTCCACCCTACTGCCCTTTATCATCCGGGCGAGACTCATCCAGCCTTCCTCATCACCGAGGCTATGCGCGGTTATGGTGGCATATTGCGTCTGCCTAATGGCGAGTCGTTTATGGAGAAATACGACAAGCGCCTTTCGCTTGCTCCGCGCGACATCGTGGCTCGCGCCATCGACAAGGAGATGAAGATACACGGCATCGACCATGTCTGCCTCGACGTAACGCACAAGAATCCGGAGGAGACAAAGAAGCACTTCCCCAACATCTATCAGAAATGCAAATCTATAGGCATTGACATCACTACCGACTATATTCCAGTTCGTCCTGCTGCCCACTATATGTGTGGTGGCATCAAGGTTGACCTGAACGGACAGTCGAGCATTGAGCGACTTTACGCCATCGGCGAATGCTCATGCACGGGTCTGCACGGTGGCAACCGCCTTGCCAGCAACTCGCTGATTGAGGCTGTGGTATATGCCGACGCTGCTGCAAAGCACTCGCTGGAGCATGTCGACGAATACGACTTCAACGATAAGGTGCCCGAATGGAACGACGAGGGTACTATGACCAACGAGGAGAAGGTGCTCATCACACAGAGCGTGAAGGAGGTTGGCGAGATTATGTCAAACTATGTAGGCATAGTACGCTCCGACTTAAGACTGAAACGTGCGTGGGACCGTCTCGACCTGCTGTATGAGGAGACCGAAGCTCTCTTCAAGCGTGTCAAGGCAAGCCGCGACATATGCGAGTTGCGCAACATGATCAATGTTGGCTATCTCATCACTCGTCAGGCTATTGAGCGCAAAGAATGCCGCGGACTCCACTATACTACAGACTATCCGCTGCACGCTTACGACAAATAATAAGCCCTTAACTTTAATTATGAAGCAGAAAGTTTTCTCCATTACTGTTGCCGCTTTTGCCTTCGCCCTTATGAGCGCCGGTGTAGCCAAGAACGCAATAAAGTATAGCAAAGGTACTGCCATTGTCAATACGTCGTCAATCGTAAAGGCTCGTGGCTATCAGGGCAAGACTCCAGTAAAGATATACATCAAGGGCAACAAGATAACGAAAATAGAGTCGCTGCCCAACCATGAGACACCTTCGGTATATGCAAATGCTGAAGAATTGCTAAAGAAGTTCATTGGCAAGACCGTGAACGAAGCCTCAACAATGAAAGTGGACGGCGTGAGCGGTGCCACCTACTCATCAAAAGCACTCATTGAGAACGTCAAGGGTGGACTGAAATATTATAAGGAAAATAAATAAGCCAACAAATTGTATAAATACAAAAGGCTCCCATAATCCTTGCGGACTATGGGAGCCTTTATTATTTTAGAATCTCGCTAAGAGATATGAGTTTCGACACACCCTCCTCCTATATATTTAAGGTAATTCTGAACTGTTACTTATTCTGATACGCTTGTATCTGTCTCCTAATACGAATACGTATTCATCTGCCAACGATAACGTATTCATCTGCCAACGATAACGTTATCATCGGGTTATGATAACGTATTCATAATCGAGACTTAGGGCATAAATCTCCAACACCTTGCGATAGAACACCTTTTCACTGGAGCGGATGTCACGTATTCTTGCAAGCAGCTCGTCAAAGTAATTGCCACCACAGCTCTCTTCAACAGGTCATCGTTCATAGCGAAGCCTTTTACTATAAACTCCTTCAACACCTTGGTTGCCCATATACGAAACTGAACGCCACGGTAGGAATGGATTATCCATATTTATCTATTGCTTATTACTCTGCTTCGCTATCAAGTCGTTAACAATATACGTGTCGCTCATCAGATGCAGCCCGAGGTCTTTGTCGTGAAGCATACGGCAGACGTCAGAGTCATAGAATACACCTTGTTAGGCTCATTGAATAGGATAGCCTTCTTCCTTAATAATTTCTTTGAGGACATTGACCTTTGCTGTAGAAGCATCTTCCTTGTCATAAATGAGCAAAAGAACAATCTCTCCATCCATTTCATGTGTAATAAAATTGCAAGTGATGACCCTGGCACCACCAGATTTTCCTTTACCTTTAGACTTTATTGCCATTCGTATTTTGCGGATGCCTGGTGCTAATTCAGTACCTTGTTTTGGGTTTTCAAGAAGAGATTTACCGAAGTTGACCAAATCGTCCTTAAATGAAGGGTATTTCTTCGCAAGTTTCTTCGCTGCCACATCAAAGTAACTTGAAGTTGTTATACTATAATTCATTTATCAATTTATCAAGTGTATTCAGTTGCTTCTTACCTGCAATAACTTCTTTCAGCTCACGAAGTGCACCTCTCAAATCCTCTGCAATATTCTGAGTATTCTCAGAAACGGAGTCAGAAGGCGTAACCGGAACCAAACGAAAACTGCCTTCACGTGACTTTAAAATCACGTGTTCACCAGAATTTACCATAGAGAAATACTTTCCCTGATTGGCTCTAAAATCTCTTGCACTTACTATTGTCATATCTGTATACCTTTATGTTTACGCCACAAAGATAAGCATTATTTTCATATTAGCAACCATTTTGGTACCAAAATTAATACCAAACATAAAAAAAAGAGAGGAATGACATAACTTTTCAAGTTAAAATAAAAAAAACGACTCCCATAATCCTTGCGGACTATGGGAGCCTTTATTATTTTAGAATCTCGCTAAGAGCGAAGAATTACTTCTTGTTGAGGGCGAGGTCGATAGCAACGGCGATAGCTACAGAAGCACCTACCATCGGGTTGTTACCCATACCGAGGAAGC